>Ga0187770_10000015_pt1 | contig 78751 bp, 75 predicted proteins | sample 0116_SJ02_MP02_2_FD_133154 | JGI IMG/M metagenome (GOLD analysis project Ga0187770, IMG submission 133154) | Tropical peat soil microbial communities from peatlands in Department of Meta, Colombia - 0116_SJ02_MP02_20_MG | ecosystem: Environmental > Terrestrial > Soil > Wetlands > Peat | place...
CTCCGGCCGTTCCCGCCGCGAACGGGTTCCACCGGCTTTGACAGACAATCCGGCCCATGCTATAAGGTGGATTGATCAGCGCGAAGATGACGGACAACACGAGCCCGGCCCGGATTTCCTGCTTGATCAACCCCCTCGCGGCCAACTCCAAGTGGCTCCGGCGGAAGAAGCTCCGGGCCTACCTGCAAAAAAAACTCCCCGGCGAGATCCACGATGTTTCCGGGGACATGAGGACAACCGTCGAGAGGGCCAAAAAGGCCTCCTTCGACTCGGAAGTGATCGTGGCCATCGGCGGCGACGGGACGGTCGCTGACACCTTGCAGGGCATTTTTGAGGCCGGGAGGGACAAAAATGTCGTTTTCGGCGTCATCCCGTTCGGGAGCGGCAACGCCTTCCGGAAATCCTTCGGCATTCCCAAGAACCCGCGCCGGGCAATCGACTGTCTGGCCGGCGGAGTGCCGCGGACGATCGATCTCATGGAGATCGAGGGCCGCTATGCCGCATTCGCCAGCGTGGGCGCCACGGCGCGGGTCACGGGCGAGAAGCTCCAGCGCGATATCGGAGGGCTCTGGGGCCACGTGCTCGCCGCCCGCCGGCTCTTCGGCTCGCAGCGGAACGAAAAGGAAATCGAGCTCTTTGACGGCCTGGACATGTCCGGCCCTTTCACGCACAAGACCGTCAGGTCCCGCTTCTTCGACTGCGTCGTCGCCAAGACCAACTACTTCGGCTACAGTTGGCGCATCGCCCCTAGGGCCAGAGTCGACGACGGCTTCCTGGACGTCACCCTCTTCGAGCTCGGGCCCATCAAATATATCCTCCTTTTCCCCATGATCTACTTCGGTCTCTACCCCGGTCGCCGCCGGCACTTCAAGGCCAGGAAGGTCGTCATCAAAGGCCGGGGCCTGCCGATCCAGTACAACGGCGAATTCCTCGGGAACCGCGACAGCGTGGGATTCAGGGTCTTGCCGAAGGCGATCAGGATCGTCTGCCCTCCGGGGAAACGAGGCCGCAGGAAATTCGTCAACCCCGAGTGACGCGGGGGGGAACCGGCCCCGACGTCGGCATGATGATGGCTCCCGAAGCGAAGTCCCCCAAAACCTCCGCCCTGCCCAGCAGGTAGAGCCGGCCGACCAGCGCCCCGGTCGCGGCGTCGAGCTCGTGCGCGGAGGAATCCGCTCTCAGGCCTCTGATGCCGAGAGCGGCCAAGCCCCGGCGGAGGCCGTCCCTGTCGCGCCGGGCGCGCGGGATCCTCCAAACATCCTGGGCGCCCCCCGGGTACATTTCGACGGTCCTCATCCCCCTTCTCTCGAGTTCCTCGCGAAGCCTCATCCCCCGCTCCGTCAACCCGCGCATCGGCCCGAGCGTGATGGGAAAAAAAGGAATCTTCCTCCGCCGGAGCTCCAGGTCGCAGGGCCGGTAATGGGAATCGTTGCGCTCGTGGATGGAGGAACGTCCCGGCGGAAGATTGAGGGGGGCGTCGACGGCGATGAGGCCGGGCGCGACCTCGACGATGACGGCCAGGATCTCCTCGTCCGTGAAGAGCTCCCGGGTTTCTGCGTCGAGGCCGCGCAGGAGACAGAAGCCCGTCGCACGTCCGGGAACTCCGGCCAGGTCCAGGCCGACGACGACCGGTGTCTTTGCGCGCGCCGGGCCCATGAGAAGGATTTCATAGCACCGCCGGCCGACGGAGTCAAGGCCAGTCTCCGAGCGCGAGCCCCGCGGCGATGGACCCTTTCTATACGGTTGATTATCAACGAGAAGCAATGCGAACCGAGAGGAATGCGCATGCCTTTATCGAGGCCGCATTGGGTCCGCACCGGCTCGTCCTATCTGGGCGGCTGCCGGTCTGCTATAATGAGCCCGTCGAGGAGGGACCATGAAAAAAACCTTGATGTCGCTCGGCCTCGCCGTCGCGACCCTGTCGGCTTGCTCGCCTCATATCCACCTGGACTTCCTGGGCCAGGAGAAGATGGCCGAGGTCGTGCTCCTTCCCAGCCCGGCCAAGGACAAGGTCCTGATGATCGATGTCGAGGGGGTGATCACCGCCACCGTCGCCACCGGGCTCTTCTCGCGGGAGAAGAACGCCGTCTCCCGCGTTTACGAGCGGCTGGAGCGCGCAGCCGAGGATCCCCTGGTCAAGGCCGTCATCCTGAGGCTCGACACGCCCGGCGGCGAGGTCACGGCGAGCGATATCATCTTCCACGAGGTCCTGAGGTTCAGGGAGCGCACCCGCAAGCCGGTCATCGCCTTGATGATGGGCATCGCCGCCTCGGGCGGCTATTACATTGCCTCGGCCTGCGACCTCATCATGGCCCACCCCACGACCCTCACGGGGAGCATCGGCGTCATCTCTATTTTTCCCAACGTGGAAGACCTGATGTCCAAGATCGGCGTCAAGGTCAATGTCATCAAATCGGGAGAGGAGAAGGACTCGGGCGGCCCCTTCAGGGACATGACCGCAGAGGAAAAGAAGATCTTCCAGGCCGTCATCGACGAGTACTACCAGGATTTCCTGAACGCCGTCACGGCAGGCCGGAAGGGGAAGATCGCCCCCGAAGAGCTTCGGCGGATTGCCGACGGGCGGATCTACACGGCCCCGCAGGCCCTCCGCCTCAAGCTCGTCGACGAAATCGGCTATTTCGGCGACGCCTTCCGCAGGGCCCGGGACGCCGCCGGCCTCAAAGAGGCCCGCCTCGTCTCTTATACATACTATCCCCTAAGCCAGACGAACATCTACGCGAGCCGGCTCGGCGAATTTTCGACCCCCGACGAAAAGGCCCTTGAATCTGCTCTCTCTCTCCTCAAGACGGGATTCTATTACCTCTGGCTGCCTCAGGGGCGGTAAGGCCGGGCGGCCGAAGATGCGCCCTCCGGCTCCGCCTCAGCGGACCCGCAGGAAGGGCAAGTGCTTCCACCGGATGGACAGGACGTTGAAAACGGCCAGGACCACGAGGAGGATCCCGAGGAGCAGGAAGATCGTCCGGAACACCCGGACCTCGACCTTCTCGGGTGTTCTCAGGATCAGGCGGAGGAGGATGAAGTACCAGAAGGCGCTCCCGACGCCGCAGGCCAGGGCGAAGAGCACGGCCGAGAGGCGACCCCTCTCCACCCAGCCGTGGGCCACGACGAGACCCGCCGTCATCAGCCAAAAGGCCGCGATCGTCGGGCTCGAGATATAGAGAAGGATGGTCGCCAGGATGGGATGGATCTCCCTCTTGGCCCCGGCCGTGAATAGGACGGCCGGGTCGAACGTCCGGGCTTGGCGCAGGATCCCGACGCCGACCACAACGAGCACGACCGTCCCCGCCAGCTTCATGATCGAAGAGTACCTCAGGATGAAGGCGTTGACGAAAGCCGCCGCCTGGATGGCGATCAGGCTGTAGCCGATCTCCAGGGCGGACGAGGCCAGGGCCCCGGAATAGCTGCGGCGGAACCCATACCGGCACCTCTGGGTCACGGCCAGGATGCCGATGGGCCCAATGGGGACCGCGGCGACGAGGCCGGCGAAAAAACCCGCCAGGATCGCCAATCCCGCCCCCTCACTCCTTCTGCCGGGCGACAATCTCGAACTGGGGCGGCTTCAGCATGTGGGCTTTGACCGTGCATTGGTCGACGGCCTTCATGATGACGGGCTTGTACTTCTCCGGAAAGCCGGTCGGAAGGTCGATGGTGATGGTAATCTTTTCGATCATCTTGGAGACCGGCCCCTTTTCCGGAATCATGGTGACCCCCAGATCGCCGACCGGGATATGCCGCTCCTGGCAGAACGCCAGCGCGTAGAACCCCGCACAGGTGGCGATTGAGGCCAGAAACAGGTCGAACGGGGCGGGCGCGGTTCCGAGTCCCCCCTGGTGGACGGGCTGGTCGGTCTGGATGACAAAACCCTTGTATTCGGCGTTAACTTTGAGTCCGTCGCCGAAGCTCACTCTGATCTCATTCGGTGCCATTGCGACTCCTCTCATGGGCGTTAGATAGCGGGCCCCGGGGAAACCCCTTGCGGAACATGGCGAGGACAATGTCCCTGTCGTTGGCCGTCAGGACCATCCTCCGGAAGATATCCCGGACCCGCTCCGTTATGAACGCCCGGTTGGCATCGCGCATGAATCCCCGGCTATCCAGGAGGTCGCTGAAACGACGGCCTGCCTCTTCCTGCTCGGCATGGGTCAGAGGCCTGTCCCGTCGGGCGACCCCGGGCTCGTGGCCCCGTCCGGCGATCTCAAAAAGCGTCAAGGTCACGGCGACCCCCAGATTGTAGGAAGGCTGGCGGGCCGCCTGGGGAATGCGGAAGCGGATGTTGGAAAGCCCGATCTCGCGGGCCGTCAGGCCCGTCCTCTCGTTTCCGAAGACGAGCCCGACCCGGGTGTCAAGGGGATATTCGAGCGTCCGCCGGACGGCTTCGGAGACCGTGACCAGAGGGAAATCCCGCCGGATGCGGGCCGTCGAGCCGAGGACGAGGTCGAGGCCGTCCGCCGCATCGACCAGAGTCTCGAAAAAGCGGGCCGCGTCCAGGATGGAGTCCGCGTGGACGGCCGTCCGGTAGGCGGGGGCCTCGAACCGGTCGAGCCCGACAATCCTCAGGTCGGAAAACCCGGTGTTGGCCATCCCCCGGGCCGCCAGGCCGATGTTTTCGGGGCTGTCCGGGCGGACTAAGATCACGGCAAAGCGGTCCAGACCGGCCGGCCAAGGCCCGGCAGCGGAGATGGTCGCCGGGGGTCTTTCCATTTCAACGGATTATAGCCGAGCCCGGAGAAAAAGGCCAGGCCGCGGGGCCCCGCAGCGGTCCAGCTCCATTGACGTTCCCCCGAGAACAATGGTATACATTGTTGCGCTCCCCCGGGGAAGAATCGTACGGGCCCCCGCATGGCCCGCGGCGCGAGGTGAAAATGACCGGCAAGAACAAGCTGGAAGACCTCTTCCGCAAGCACGGGTTCACGGATTTCCGCTGGATCGACCCGAAGGAGATCGTCCTCGGGCAGTGGGTTCGGATGAAGTGCCTCTACGGCTGCGTGGAGTACGGCCAGACGGCGACATGCCCCCCGCATACCCCGTCGGTCGGCGAGTGCGAACGGTTTTTCCGGGAATACCGCCGCGCCGCCGTCTTTCATTTCGAGAAGACGGTCGAAAGGCCCGAGGACCGTCACGTCTGGAGCCGCAAGCTCAACCTGGCCCTGCTCAAGCTCGAACAGGAGATTTTCCTAGCCGGCTTCGTCAAGGCTTTCCTCCTCTATTTGGACAGCTGCAACATCTGTCCGGAATGCTCCGGCGACCGAGCCGGCTGCAGGAACCCGAAACAGGCCCGGCCGACCCCGGACGCGCTGGCCGTCGACGTCTACACCACGGTCCGGAAGCTGGGCTATCCCATCGAGGTCCTGTCCGACTATAAGCAGGCCATGAACCGCTACGCTTTCCTGATGGTTGACTAGGTCAGGGCGTTCCCCGACGTCCGCCGGACGCTCGGATTGACAGCGCGGAGCGCTTCGGCTATAAAAGAGGCGCCGAAAGCGAATCCGCAAAATCACTCGGGAGGAACGCGCATGATCACGGTGAAACAAATCCTCGACGAAAAAGGTTCATCAGCCTGGACGATAGTGCCGGACGCGAAGGTCATCGACGCCCTCAAGCTCATGGCCGAGAAGGAGGTCGGCGCGCTGATCGTCATGGAAGGCGAGGAAATCGTCGGCATCATCTCCGAGCGGGACTACGCCCGGAAGATCATCCTCAAGGGGCGCCACTCCCAGGACACCCCGGTCCGGGACATCATGTCGACCCACATCTACGGCGTCAACCTGGACACGACGGTCGACGAGTGCATGGCGCTCATGACGGACAAGCGGATGCGCCATCTCCCCGTCTGCAAGGACGGCCGGCTGGCCGGGATCGTCTCCATCGGCGACGTCGTCAAGGCCATCATCGGCCATCAGAAGGTGACGATCGAGAACCTCGAAAACTACATCATGGGCAAGTATCAGTAGGGACCGGAAGGGCGCCCGCCGGAGGAACTGCCCCCGGAGCCGGTCCCTCTTTTTTCAGAATTCCATGAGCCCCATCTCCCGGAGGCCGAGGAAGGCCGCGCCGAGGACGCCCGCGGAATCCCCGAGGACAGCCTTGAGGATCGGGATCCTCCGGCCCGGGATGCCGAAAAGGGCCCTGTTCATGTGAGGGGGGACGCCTTCGTACCAGAGCGGGATATTCGAAACGCCGCCGCCGAGGACGATCGCCTGAAGGTCCAGGACGTTGACGCAGTTGGCGAAGATCTCGCCCATGATCCGGCAGGATTCATCGAACAGCTCCCGGGCCCGGGGATCGCCCTCTTCCGAGCAGCGGAAGATCTCCTGCGGGGGCATGGCCGTCCCCGTGAGCTCCCGGTAGCGCCGCGTCAGGCTGGGGCCGGAGAGGTAGGCCTCCCCGCATCCTCTCCGGCCGCACTCACAAAGCCGGCCGTTGATGTCGATCGACGTATGCCCGATCTCGCCGGCGTTTCCGTTGGGCCCGCGGTGGAGCCGGTTCCCCAGGACGAGGCCGGAGCCCATGCCTGTCCCCAGGATGACCGCCATGACCGTATCATATTTCCCGTGGCATTGGGCGAAGAACTCGGCCAGCGCCAGGCAGTTGGCGTCATTCTCGACGATGAGCGGCACCGGGAGCTTCGAGCGAAGGAGGCTGATGAGGCCCGGCTTTTCGTAGAGCGGCGTGTGCGGGGCGCCGTACATGATGTCGTCGCCGGGGTGGTAGGTGCCGGGCGTGCCCATGCCCACGGCCTCGTACGGCACTCCCCCGGCCGTTGCGGCCGCGAGCTCGAGGATGTTGGAGACGACGCTGTCCCGGCCGCGGGCGGGCTCGGACGGCCGGCGCTTGCGGGCGAGAATCTTGCGGTCCTTGTCGACGAGACAGGCCTCGACCTTCGTCCCGCCGAGATCGATCCCCATCGCGAGCCGGCCCATCCGTCTTCTCCGGCGATATTCTATGCGAGACGCGTCACGGAGGCAACCGCTCAACGATATGAGGCCCGTTCCTGCGGCCCGCCCGGCGGCCCTGAGCGGCCTCAGGCATTCGGAAAAGCGGCCGAAATGTCGACATTGCGTTTTGACCCCGACTCGGCTAAAGTGATCCACGGCGAAGGCTGGGGATCGCTGTCCCTGAGGCCGGCGGCAGGGCCGGTTCGCTATTGGATTATGAAAGAGGCCGGAGGGGCACGCAGGCCGTGATCGACGAGGACCGGGCGGCGGAGAAAGAGGTCATCAAGGGACGAGTCTGGTTCCGCAGCATCCTCGGCGTCACGATCCTCGTCGTTTTGCTCCTCGCCTCCGCCGGCCGCCTCGACTACTGGCAGGCCTGGCTCTACATTGGCATCAACGTCTTTTTTCTCGGCCTGACCAACTGGACGCTCCGGGACAATCCCTCCCTGCGTCATGAGCGCATGTTTCCCGGACGCGGCGTGAAAGCCTGGGACAGGGTTTACTGGGCCGTCTCGACGCCGCTCTACTTCGTGTCTCTGATTCTGGCGGGAGTGGACGTCGGCAGATTTCAATGGACGGGCCGCCCGCCGGCGGCCCTCTATCTCGCGGTCATCCCCCTCTACTGCTCGGGCCATGCGCTCATGCTCTGGGCCAAGCGCGTCAACCGTTACTTCTCGAGCGCCGTCCGGATCCAGACCGACCGCGGCCAAACCGTCTGCTGCGACGGCCCCTACCGGCGTGTGCGACACCCAGGCTATCTGGGAGGGCTAGCCTTCGGTCTGAGCGCCCCACTCCTCCTCGGTTCCGTAGTGGCTCTCATCCCCGCCTTTTTGGCTGCCTTAGTCCTCGTCGTCCGGACCGGGCTCGAGGACAATACGCTCCTCGACGAACTCGAGGGCTACAAGCAGTACGCGAATTCGGTGAAATACCGGCTCCTTCCCTATGTCTGGTGAATATCCGAGGAAGCCGGGAGGTCCCGTCCCCCGCCGACGGGACCGCGGAGCCGGCTCGGGAATCGTGTAAAATAGAGAATCCCATGGAGATCGTCCTGGCCTCGGCTTCGCCCCGCCGCCGGGAGCTCATGGCCCGGGTCACGCCGGAGTTCCGCGTCTTCCCGGTTGCCGTCGACGAGACTTCGATGCCGGAGAAGGACCCTGTGCGCTTCGCCGTCGCGGCCGCCGTCCTCAAGGCCCGGACCGCGGCCGAATCATTCCCGCGGGACGCCGTCATCGCCGCAGACACGGTCGTCGCCCTCGGCTACAGGATCCTGGGCAAGCCGCGGAACCGGGAGGAGGCCCGCGGCATGATCCGGGCGTTGTCCGGCCGGCGCCACCGGGTGGTCACCGGCCTCGCTTTCTACCACAAGGACGAGGGCCGGCTCCTCACGGGCTACGACCTGACCTATGTGACGTTCCACCCCCTCACCGAAGAAATGATCGAGGGCTACCTCGCCCGCGAGGACTTTCTCGACAAGGCCGGGGCCTATGCGGTCCAAAACGTGGGCGACGCGTTCGTCCGCCGGCTCAAGGGGGATTACGACAATGTCGTCGGTTTCCCAGTGAAGAAGGCGGCGGCCATGCTCGCCCGCTTTCTGGCGCCGCCCCTGACGCTCGGTGTCGAGGACATCGATTTTCCCGGAAGCCGGGGGATCGGGTCGCACGGGGGCCGAACCGTTCTCATTCCGGGCGCGGTCCCGGGCGACGAGGTCCGCGTCCAGATCGTCGGAGAAAGACAGGGCGGCCTTCTGGCCGAAACGATCCGGCTGGAGAAGCCATCGCCGGCGCACGTCGAGCCCCGGTGCCCCCATTTCTGGACCTGCGGCGGATGCGCCTTCCAGCATATCTCGTACCCCGCCCAGCTCGAGCTCAAGCGCCGGCATCTGCGGCGCGTCTTAGACGGAGCGGTCGCCGCAAACGGCGGGGCAGCCGAGGTGCTCCCCGTCACTCCGTCTCCCGAAATTTACCATTACCGGAACAAAATGGAGTTCGCTATCGCCGAGCGATGGGGGGAGCTCGTCATCGGGCTCCGCGAAAAACGGGAAGCGCGGCGAAGGTCCCGGAGCCGGACGGCCGCTCTTTCGCAATGCCCCATCTTCGGCCCCGCGGTCGAACCGGTCTTCCGCGAGGTCCTGGCCTTCGCCAAAGAAAGCGGCCTCTCGGCCTACAACGCGCGGACGGGAGAGGGATGCTTGCGGCACCTGGTCCTGCGCGAGTCCAAGCGGACCGGGGAGCTCATGATCGCCCTCGTCACCGCGCCCGGAGCGGCGGCCGATTGGGGCCGCCTCGCGGAAAGGCTGGCCGCCGCATATCCTCGCCTGAAGGGCTTCGCCCACGCCGCGAACAACCGGAGATCGGACGTCGTCAGTTTCGAGGAGACGGCGTTTCTCTGGGGCTCCTCCGAAATCGAGGAGAGGCTCGGCGACATCGCCTTTCGCATCCGACTCCCGACGTTCTTCCAGACGAACACGGCAGCGGCGGAGATCCTGTACGCGAAGATCGCGGACCTGGCAGATCTCGACGCCGAGAGCCGCCTCCTGGGCCTCTACTGCGGCTCCGGGGCCATCGAGATCTCGCTCGCGCGACGGGCCGGGCATGTGACGGGGGTCGACTCGCTCCCGGAGAATATCCGCGCGGCGCAAGACAACGCGGCCGCAAACGGAATCCTGAACTGCGACTTTATCGCCGGGACGGTCGAAGCCGTCCTCAAAGAAGGCCGGGTCGGGACTCCGGACGTCCTCGTCCTCGATCCGCCGCGCCCCGGCCTGTCCCCCCGGGCTATGAAGCAGGTCCTGGCTCTCGAGGCTCCCAAGATCGTTTATGTCTCCTGCAATCCGGAGGCGCTGGCCCGGGACCTCGGGTCGTTCCTCGCGCGCAGCTACCGAATCGTGGCCATCCATCCCTTCGACTTTTTTCCCCACACGCCCCACCTCGAAACCCTGGCGATCCTCACAAAGCAACCATAATCCCGCCACGACAGGAGCCGCGATAACCTCAGAGCTTTCCTCATCACTAGGTCACCCCCAATTCCCCTAAGAAATTTGCCGGTGGAGTCGAATGGGTTGACGCCAAGCGGGTGGTGGCGAGGCCACCACCCGGATCTTCAGGGCATTATGAGGACCCATCCGACCTTATTCGACGGTGCGCGTGGCGATGACGTCGACGCCCGTTCCGAGGACATCGGTGATGAGCACCTTGCCCCTCCGGACCGGCGGCTCCGGCCTGAGCTTCGCGATCTCCCTGAGAATCGGGAAGAGCATATCCCGGGGCACACAGTCGCTCAGGCGGACCGAGACCATTCGCGTCTTTGATCCTCTGACCGGAACGGACGTCGCCAGGTTGCGCTTCGGATAGAGGACCTCCTCGGTCGCGAAGCCGATCCCCTTCTCGCATTGGTTCCCCCGGACCTCGAGCCCGCGCTCCGTTCGGCTGACCTCGAGCTCGCAGCCGACCGGACAAAGGATACACGTCAGGCGATCTGGAGACGCCGGGCTACTCATGGCATTCGACCTCCAGTTCCTCCTCGACAGCCGGTCTGATCCTGATTCTCTGGAGCTCCGAGGGCACGAGCCGCCCGCACTTCTTTTGGGCATAGACTTTCCCCGAGGCCAGGCCGCAGACGACGACCCGGCAGTTCCTCAGAGGACGCGAAACCCGGAAATTCAGGCCCGCGTTCGCCGTCCCCTTCCGGATGAGCTGGGGCAAAACGTAGCGTATGTTCCGGCCCGGCGAGAGCCGGAGGCCCGGGCCGCGGGAGATCTCACCGCTGGCGTATCGGAACGCAGAGGCCCCGGCCACGAAACCCTCGTGCGAGGCGAAGTCGGCCACGTCATGGATGTGGAGGACGTTGCCGCACGAGAAGATGCTCGGGACCGAGGTCATCAGCGTTTCGTCCACGACCGCCCCCCCAGTGAGCGGGGAGAGTTCGACCCCGGCCCTCTTTGCGAGCTCGTTTTCCGGGATGAGCCCGACCGACACGAGCAGGGTGTCGCAGCGAACCTCGCGCTCGGAGCCCGGGACGGGCCTGAGGTTCCCGTCGACGCCGGCGACGACGACGCTCTCCACCCGGTCCCGCCCCCGGACCTCGATCACGGTGCTCGAGAGGGCGAGGGGGATGCCGAAATCCATCAGGCATTGTCGGACGTTGCGCTCGAGGCCGCTCGTCCAGGGCAGGAGCTCGAAAACACCCTTGACGGCGATCCCCTCGAACGTCAGACGGCGGGCCATGATGAGGCCGATGTCGCCGGAGCCGAGGATGACCGCCTCGTGTCCGATGCGGACGTTCTGGAGGTTGACGAGGTTCTGGGCCGTGCCGGCGGTGAAGATGCCGGCCGGCCGGGTCCCAGGGATCTCGATCATCTCCCGGGTCCGCTCGCGGCAGCCCATGGCCAGGACGACGCTGCGCCCCCGGATCGTCCGGTAGCCCGAGCGGGCGTTGACGCGAAGAAGGCCGTCGGACGAGAGGTCCAAGGCCATGGCTCCCGTCTCGCAGCGGATGCCTTCGCGGACGACGTCATCGATGAGGCGCTCGGCGTACTCGGGGCCTGTGATCGAGTCGTGGTACAGGAAAAGCCCGAAGCCGTCGTGGATGCACTGGTTGAGAATGCCGCCGAGCCGCTTGTCCCGCTCGATGAGAAGGACGTCGCCGGCTCCGGCCCGCCGGGCGCCCAGGGCCGCCGCCAGCCCGGCCGGTCCGCCCCCGATGACGACGACGTCATAAAGGGAGGCAGTCTCTCCGGGAGGGGATTGTCCCCTTTCTTCCCCCATGCCGCGCTCCCGCGCGGGGTCAGCCGTCGTCGCGCTGACGCTCTTGACCGCCATCTATTTCTTGATCCTTCCGTAAAAAAGACGCGATCCTCCGCCGCGCTTCGTGATCTTCTCGAGGGGGAGGCCTTCTTCCTGCATGATCTCGACGATCCTCGGCGTGCAGAAGCCGCCCTGGCACCGGCCCATGCCGCAGCGGGTCCGGCGCTTGACGGCGTCCATCGTCCGCGCGCCGAACGGGTTGCCCAGGGCGGCCACGACCTCGGCGCGCGTCACGTGCTCGCATCGGCAAACCATCTCGCCCCAGTCGGCGTCTTTCCGGACCCGCTCGGCCCTCTCCCGGTCCTCCAGAAAGGCGAAACGGGGAGACCGAGGAAGCTCCGGAATGAACTCGAGTTTTTCGCGGAGGTCTCTTCTCGCCCCGATCATGCCGACCACCATCTCCGCGATGGCGGGCGACGACGTCAGCCCGGGCGACTCGATCCCGACGAGGTTGATCCAGCCCGGCCGCACCGCGCTCTCCTCGACGATGAAGTCGCCGAATTTCTCCGCGCCCCCGGGGCCGACGATCTTGGGCCGGATGCCTGCGTAGCTGTGGATGAGCGGCGCCCGCCGCAGCTCGGGCATGAGACGGGCGGCTTCGTCCTTGAGCTGCTCCATGACCGGCCGCGTCGACGCCGTATCCCGCCTGTCGGACACGCGCTCGGCGCTCGGCCCGAGGAGGACGTTGCCCTCCATCGTGGGCGTAATATGGATGCCCAGCCCCGGGTCGTCCTTCGGCGGAACGGGATAGAGCGGAAGTCGGAGCCGGAAGCCGGGGTCCTTGTCCGTGACGAGGTATTCGCCCCGGTAAGGGAAGATCCTGTAGTCCGTGATGCCGGCCAGGCGGGCGACCTCGTCGGCGAAGAGTCCGGCGCTGTTAACGACGCACGGGGCAGAAAAGGACCCTTTCGGAGTCCCGAGATGAAAGTTCGAACCGCGGAACGAGACCATCTCGACCGGCGCCTCGAGGAGCAGCCGGGCGCCGTTCCGCAGGGCGCATTCCGCGAGAGCGACCGTGAATTCGTAAGGCGAGATGATGCCGGTGTGCGGCGAATAGAGGGCCCAGCGTCCGCGCGCCAGAGGCTCGAGCTTCCGGATCGCACTCGCGCCGACGACCTCCAGGTCCGGCGTTCCGCTCAGGTTCCCCTGGGCCTTGAGCTCCTCGAGACGGGGCCGCTCTTCGTCCGTCAGCGCGATGATGAGCTTACCCGTTTTGCGGTGAGGGACACGAAGCGCCGCGGCGAGTTTGTAGATCTTCCCGAGTCCCGCGACGTTTGTCTTGGCCTTGAGCGAGCCGGGCGGGACGTTGAAGCCGGCGTGGATGACGCCGCTGTTGGCCTTGGTGATCCCCTCGGCGAGGTCGGCCTCCTTTTCGAGGAGCAGGATTCTCAGAGCGTAGCGCGAGAGCTCGTGCAGGACGGCGCAACCGACAACGCCGCCGCCGATCACGATGACGTCGTAAGAAGAGGGTTCTTCTTCACGGGACGGCCTTCGGCTGCCGGAACCTGATCGCGCCATGGTCTTTCGAACGTCCCATCATACCAGAAGACGGTCCGCTTGGAAAACCCGGCGCGCGCAGCCCGCCCGCACCCGTCTCAGGAGAGATAGGCGGCTTCGAGCTCCTTGAGGAGACGGTGGTATTCTTCGTGCTTCCCGTGTCCGACGAGCTTCTCCTCGACCTCGGCGAAGCAGGTGGCCAGCTCGTCCTGCTGGGCGGCGGACAGCCGCTCGTCGGCCATGGGATAGAGGATGTTGTCCTCCTTGAAGATGTGCTGGGTGAGAAGCGCGCCGTAGTTCCGGGCGTTCTCGGCGAACCGGGCCCCGACGCGGCGGTCGCCCTGCCTAATCCCCGCCAAGGCCTCGGCCATCGACTGAACGAAGCCCCGCCCCATGACGTGCTCGCTGAGCATCACGCCCAGGGGGCCGGCGCGTCTGGGGATGCCGGCCTTCTCCATCGCCGGAAAGAGCAGGTCTTCTTCCTTCCCGTGATGGCATTTGTCGGCAAAGACCCGGATGAAGTCCACGGCTCTCTCGAGGTGGCCCGGCTCGACCGTCTCCCCCGCTTCGAGCCTGTCGCTCATTTTCTCCAGAATCCGGATCATCAGGAGGATAGCCTGATGTTCGGCGCTGAGTTCCTGCGTGGGTTTCATGGTTTTCTCCTTGGATTCCGGCGGGAGGCCGCCGGCCGTGTATGGGATGGACATCCCTTCCCGCCGCCGCGCGCCCCTCCGAGGCTCCTGGCCGCCGTCCCGCCGCTGAGGAGCGAGGCGACGGACACGCTCTCGAGCTCTTCGACGAAACGGCCCTCGAGCCGGCTCAGGGTCCTGCGCAGAGGGCAGGACTGGATATCCCGGCATATCTTCTCCCTGAACAGGCAGTCTCGAAAGGCGATCTCGCCTTGGAAGATCCGGAGGATGTCGACGAGACCGATTGCCTCAGGCCGCCGGGCGAGGGTGAAACCCCCGCCCTTGCCTTTTCGGGAAACGACAATCCCGTTCCGGGCCAGGGTCTGCATAATCTTCCGGAGGTAGGGGCGCGGTATGCCGAGCGTCCCCGTCAGTTCCGAAACGGCCGCGGTTTCACCGGCTCGCCGCCCGGCGATGGTGAGCAGCGCCTTGAGGGCGTGATCGGAGTCGCGGTTGATGAGCTTCATCGACGCTCCTTCCTGCTATAATGATACTTATTTAGTATCATTAGTCAAGCCCCTATCCCCGCGTCTCTGCGGCGGGGCGGGCCGCGCCGTGATGACGGGGTTGGGGGAAGCGAATTATTGGCAACGGCGCGGGAGCCGATCAGCAAGTCGGCGGGCCGATTCAGCGCTCCGGGCGCGAGGGCTCGATGACGGCCGTTTTCTTCGTCTCAAGCGTGCCCGCGGGCCCGAGCAAGGCCGCCAGTCCGCCACTCGAGAGCCAGCTTCTGGCCCGGCTGTCCCCTCGGAGATAAGCGTCCCAGAAGGCGGTTGTGGCCTGGCGGATAAGGTCCTGGAAGAAAGCGTCCTTCTCCCCTGCCCCCAGGATGCCGTTCCGCGGCCGGCCAGAAAAGACCGTGTGGTCGCCGCCGGTGAAAATCACCAGGTACTGCTCGGGCGCGGTGATGTGATCGAAGGGCAGCCTGCGCTCGGCCGCTTCGGTCTCGCCGATGGGGCTGTCGTCGAGAGTGCCCGTCATGTGCAAACACGGGACGGTGATGCCGCCGAAGGTCCTGTCCAGGTCGCCTTTGGACCAGGGAACCGGAGCGCTCATCGGAATAGCGGCCTTGATCCGGGGATCGGAAAAGCCGATCGCCCCGCCGCCGGGCAGAATGAAGATCTGTCCGACGGCCACCAAGGTCGTGTTGGCCCCGGACGAATGGCCGGCGAGCCCGATCGTTTCCAGATTGACGCAGCCCCGGAACGGGCCCGGCTCCCGCGTCAGATCGGCCATTTCGTCCAGGACGAAACTCACATCGCGAACCCGGTTCACGGCGTTCTCCGGCCGGATGGCGGCCTGACGCATGGCCTGCATGGGCTGATCTTGGTCGCGCCAGACGGCGTCATCGCTCCCGAGGTGCTGGATGTGGAGACTGATGTAGCCATAGGAGGCCCAATGCCGGCCCAAGTATTCATAGCCCTCCCGCGACCCGCCCAGGCCGTGCGAGAAAACGACGAGCGGAGCCGGCTTGTCGAGGTCGGCCGGATAGTAGATCTTAACCGGCACGGCGCGGTCGCGCCGCGCGTCCTGCCAGTCATAGAGCACGGTCCGGACTTCGTGGGGGCCCGGGGCCTTCTTATACTCCGGCTTTGGCTGGGCCGCAGCGGAAGAGACCGTCAGGAGGGCCAGGCCGAGCCAGAGCGCGGCCCGGCCGCCGTCGCCCTTCCCTCTGGTTCGGTTCTCCGTCATCATCCGTCTCCCGAGCATGGAAAAGACGTCTCGGAGGGAATTCCGGGCAAAACCCTGCCCCCCGTACATCTGTATATTTTGTCGCCGCCAGGGTCGGAGGATTGACTCATCAATACAGCCCGGTCGAGCCGAAGCCGCCTTCCCCGCGCGGAGTGTCGTCGAGCTCGTCCGATTCGACGATGCAGACCGCCGTCACGGGTTGGATGAGCATCTGGGCGATCTTCATGCCCTTCTTGATATCGAAGGGCTTTCGCCCCAGGTTGATCATAACCACCTGGACTTCGCCCCGGTAGCCGGCGTCCACGACTCCCGCGAGGCGATGAATCCTCTTCAAGGAGATCCCGCTCTTGTCCCAGATGAGGCCGACGAAGCCGGCGGGGATGGCCACCTGGATGCCCGTCGGAACGGCGTAGGCTTCGCCAGGGGCGAGTTCGCGATCGACGACGGAGAAAAGGTCCAGGCCGGCGTCGCCGGCATGACCGTAGGCCGGGAGTTTCGCCTCGGGGTGGACGCGTTTGACTCTGAGTTCCATGGTCGCCGCCTTCTTTCCCAATGAAGAGGGGCTGTGCCCTTTCCGTATTATGAAAGAGGGACCGTCTCCTGCACAAGCAGTCCTTTCAGTCTAAGCGGGGCCCTCGAGACGGGCGTCTTTGAAATAGGGTCGGGCCGCCTCGACCAACTCCTCCAGTTCCTCCCGGCCATAGGGCTTTTTCTCGAGGTAGGCTGGGTCGATGGTCGTGTGCGGCACGAACTGCTGGATGAGATAGCTCTCCGCCCCCGAGAGCCACTCCCCGATCTTAACGATGTCCTCCTTCTCGATCAAGCCCGGAATGACGGTCGTGCGGAACGTTGACCGGACTCCCGAGCCGCGGACCAGGTCCGCACTACGGACGATCGCTTCGACCTCGACGTTCGACCGGGTCACCTCGCGGTACCGCTCGAGCGGTGCCTTGATGTCCATGGCCACCCAGTCGAAAAGCCCCTCCCGGAGGAGTTTCTCCAGCCGTTCGGGAAAGGAGCCGTTCGTGTCCAGCTTGACGAGCAGGCCGCGGTCCCGGACGACCCTCACCAGGTCCTCGACGTCCTCGTGGAGCAGGGGCTCCCCGCCCGTGATGCAGACGCCCTCGAGCCAGCCCCGGCGGCCGTCGAGGTAGGAAAGGAAGATCTCGACGGGGATCGTCTGGATCGCCTCCGGCCTGAGCACGAGGTCGGCGTTATGACAATACGGGCAGCGGAACGTACAGCCGCCGAGAAAGACCGTCGAGGAGATGTGGCCGGGGAAGTCGCGGCTCGAGAACTTCTCTAGGCCTTTGATTTCAACCACTGGTCCAGCTCCTCGGAGGAGTTGATAACGGCCCGGACGAGGCCCTGATCATTGAGGATGAGCGTGGGCAGGACGATCGCCCCCTTGTCGTCGCGCCGGACGTGCCGGATGAACTCGCGGATCTTGGCCTTCCCAGGCGGCTGGATGAGGCTGTACTCGGTGTAAGCAAAGCCCCTGTCGCCGAGCGTCCTCTTCAGGTCCTCGCACTTCAGACAGTTCGGGTAAGTGAACAGATAATAATCCATCGGCCGCTCAGGCGATCTTCGTGTACGGCGTCCGGTCGCTGAACTCCTGCTGCTTCCCGTCGTTCCAGGTCCGGACCGGCCTGAGATAGCCGACGATCCGGCTGTAGACCTCGGTCTCCGTGCCGCATTGAGGACATTTCGCGTGCTCCCCCCGGATGTAGCCGTGGTTCATGCAGACGCTGAAAGTCGGGGTGATCGAGAAGTAGGGAAGTTTGGTCTGGGCGATCCGTTGGACGAGCTTCTGGCAGGTCTCGACGTCGATGGACTCGGGCAGGAAGGCGTGGAAGATCGTCCCGCCGGTATAGAGCGTTTGGATATCGGCCTGGTGCTGGATGGCCTCGAAGATGTCCCGGGTCGAGTCGACGTTGAGCTGGGTGGAGTTCGTCAGGTAGGGATGTTTCTCCGTCCCCGAAGCGTAAATGCGGGGGTATTTCTGCTTGTCGAGCCGGGCTAGGCGGTAAGAGGTCGATTCGGCCGGCGTCGCCTCGAGATTGTAGAGGTGCCCTGTCTCCTCTTGGAACTGGCGAAGCACGGTCCGCATGAACATGAGCGTTTCGAGGGCGAATTCGCGCCCTTCGGGCGTCCCGATCCCCTTCTTGAGGAAGTTCGTGCAGGCCTCGTGCATGCCGCAAACGCCGATCGTCGAGAAGTGGTTGTCGAAGTGCCCCAGGTAAACCTTGGTGTAGGGCATCATGCCCCGCTCCAGGATGTTGTTGACGATCTCTCGCTTGGCCTCCAGGCTGTCCTTGGCCAGGACCATGACATCCCTGAGCCGGGCAAAGAAGTCCTCCTTCGACGTCGCCTCGAAGCCCTGCCGGTTCAGGTTGATGGTCACAACGCCGATCGACCCCGTCGAATCGCCCGGCCCCCAGATGTTGCCGGGCCGGCGCATGAGCTCGCGCTGGTCGAGATTCAGCCGACAACACATGGCCCGGATGTCGCCCGGGTTCATGTTCGTGCCGATATAGTTCTGAAAGTAGGGGATGCCGTACTTGGCCGTAGCTTCAAAGAGGAGCTTCGCCTTGGGCGAATCCCAGTCGAAATCCCGGCTCAGGTTGTAGGTCGGGATGGGGAAAGTGAAGACCCGCCCCTTCATGTCGCCCTCGATCATGATCTCCAGGAAAGCCTGGTTGATCCAGTCGACCTCCTTCTGGTAATCTCCGTAGCAGGAGCCGAGCTCCTCCCCGCCGATGAGGACCTTCTTGTTCTTCATGTCGTCCGGGATCGTCCAGTCGAAGGTCAGGTTGGAGAACGGCGTCTGCCAGCCCCAGCGGCAGGGGACGTTGAGGCCGAAGATGACCTTCTGGATGTCCTGCTTGACGTCCTCGTAGGTCAGGCGGTCGTGGCGGACGAACGGGGCGAGGAACGTGTCGACGCTCGAGAAGGCCTGGGCGCCCGCGAACTCGGCCTGCATTGTGCCGATGAAATTGACCATGTGGAGGGTGAGGGTATCGAGGTGTTTGGCGGGGTTCGAATGGACTTGGTTGGGCACGTGGCCGAAGCCGCGCCGGATGAGGCTTTCGAGCGACCAGCCAGCGCAGTAGCCGACGATCGGATAGCTGAGGTCGTGTATATGGAACACGCCCTCTTCGTGGGCCCTCTTGACCTCCTCGGTGTAGATCTGGTTGAGGGCGAAGTTGGAAAGGACCTCCCCGGAGACGCGGGCGTTCAGGCCCGAGAAGCTGGTCACGCCCTCGTTCGAGTTCTCCCGGACTTTCCAGTCGGCGTTGTTGATGTAGTCGCGGATCAGCCGCTCGAGGTTGATGCCCGTCTTCTTGGCTTCCCGAATGCCCTTGTGCTTCTCGCGGTAGAGAATATAGGCCTTGGCGACATCGTGGTAGCCCTGTTTCATCAGGACCATTTCCACGATGTCCTGGATTTGCTCGACGGAGGGAACCGTGTAGCCGCCGAATTTCTCCTCAATCATGAAGGTCACGATGTCGGAGGCGGTCTTGGCGATGGCCCGGTCCTTGATGCCCTGACCCTGCATGGCCTTGAAAATGGCGTTCGTGATCTTGTCCTGGTTGAAGTCCGTGATGGTGCCGTCTCTCTTCTTGATTCGGGCGATCGTGCTGACCATGAAAAGCCTCCCTCCTTCCGTCGCTCAGCGGCCTGTGATTTCCGCGGGGAACATGCTAAAATCAAGACGCGTCAAAGCCATGATCAAAGCCAAACGGCGTTCCCTTCCGTATCCCATATCTTGTGTGGAAAACCAGTGAAAAATACCAAATGTTGTATTTTTCTGCGGTGAATCTACACCCAAAGAAAGGGGCTTGTCAAGGGCTTTGGCGATGATTTTTATAAGTTGTTGAGGCGGCTATGGATAGTCTCGAAATCCGGACGCAAAAGCGGGAAGAGATCATCGACATCACGCGCGCCGTGGCCAAGATCGCGGCCGCGTCGGGCCGCAGGGACGGAGTGTGCACCGTCTTTGTTCCTCACACGACGGCCGGGGTAACGATCAACGAGAACGCCGACCCGGACGTCAAGGCCGATATCCTGATGACGCTCAGAAGAGCCGTCCCCGATTCTCTTCCTTACGAGCACTCAGAAGGCAACTCCCCCGCCCACGTGAAGGCCAGCATCATCGGGCCTTCGGTGAGCGTTATCGTCGAGGGCGGCGAGCTCGCGCTGGGCACCTGGCAGGGCATCTGTCTCTGTGAGTTCGACGGGCCGCGGACGCGAAAAGTCTGGGTCAAGATCACATAGGGATTATCAACCTTCGTTTAGGGGGGTGGACAGGACCGCCCTTATCCCCCGGCCCCCCGGGGCATTAGTCCCGTCGGTTCCCCCCGTCGAAATTGCCGACGGGTCCCCCCTATGGGGTCTTTCGGGCGGTCCTGTCCATCCCCTAGAAGGCGAGGCCGAGCGCCTTTAGTTCCGCTTCTAGGTCCGTGTCCGGAAGATAGTGAATCGCATGAAACCCCGCCTCGACCGCGCTTTGAACATTCTCGTCCATGTCGTCGATGAAGACGCATTCGCCCGGCTTGCCGCGGGCGCGGCGGGCCGCCTCTAGATAAATGGCGGGATCCGGCTTGATCAGCCGGACCTCGTAGGACAGGACATAATCGTCGAAAAAGAAAATCTCGGGGAACCGTCTGCGGACGAATACGAAGCGTTCCGGGTCCGTGTTCGAAAGGAGAACGGTCGTGTATCCCGCCTCTTTGACCCGTTTCAGGAGGCCGACGACGGGCGTGTTCAAAGTGAAGATGTCGACGTAGATCGCGGAGAACGTTCCGGGGTCGATATCCTTCCCCGCGATGGCGCAGACCGCACGGCGGAAATCCTCCGGAGTGAGCGCGCCGGCGTCGAAGCGGTGGACGAGATCCAGGTTGCCGTGAACGGCCGCCTTGACCTCGTCGAAGGGCCGGCCGGCGATGGCCGCCAGCTTGCGCAGGAAGATGTTGTTGTCGAACCACAGGACGACGCGTCCAAGGTCGGAGATGACGACGCGGATCATGGGCGGAACGGACGTCCTTTCAGGCAAAAAATGAAAAGACGTTATAGCAGAAACGGAAAACGAGAGCAAATGCCGGGCCGCGATTCAGGGCCCGGTTGCGGAGGCCTTCCCGCCCCGGGCATCCCCGGCAGTGCGAAGCGGTCCGCGCCGGAGGGGCCGCGTCATTGAGGGCATTTCACGGCCATGGTTTTCTCCCGCTACTTCTTTTCGACGCCGTCGAGGCCCAAGCGTCGGAAGAGCGCCTGGAAGCGGGGTTCGGATCTCAAAAGGTCCCACGGCGGATACCTCAGAAATGTCACGTCCGGGTCCCGATATTCATAGGCGCGTTCAAGCCAATCGAGGGCATGCTCCTTGTCTCCGGCCCATGCATAGAGATTCGCGACCGTGACGGGAGAGCGTTCCCCGGCGCGGGCGGCGAACTCAGCGCCGCGTTTGGCCGCGCCCCGGAATCCGGATTCGGCGAATCCCCGGTCAAAAGCCGAGGCCATGCCGGGGACATAAGACCACGATTTTTTCAGGACCTCGAACGCCTCTTTGTCCATGCCCTTGGCGAGATACGGAATGACGAGATCTCCCCATTGGGGATTGTCCGGCTGCGCCGCCTGGAGCTTGCGCGCCTGGGCGATGGCCTCGTCCCACCGCCGCGTGCAAACGAGATCAATGAAATAGAAGCTCTGGATATTGACGTTGAAAGGGTCGAGTTCCAGAGCCTTTCTGATCCGCGTCATTCCCTCCTCGGCGCGCCCCATCACTATCAGGTAGAGCGAGTACATGGCCAGACCGTCGGGGTAATTCGAGTTGAGCTCGAGGGTGCGCCGAAATTCCCGGTCGGCCGCGGGGAAGTCCCACTGGTGCCAGGTATAGAGGGCGGCCAGGGCATTATGCCCCTCCGCGAGGTTATCGTCGAGGGCGACGGCCTTGAGCGCGGCCGCGGCGGCCTTGGACCCGGCTTCGGCGGGCGGAGAAAGATGGTTCTGATTTCGGCACATCCAGACCAGGGCGAGGCCGGTGTACGCCTCGGCGTAGATCGGGTCTTTCTGGAGGGCCAGCTGGAAGTACCGCTCCGCCGTGTCCAGGTCCGCCGGCGTCATCCTGACCCAGTACTGCGACCCCTTGATGTACGCGTCGTAGGCCTCAGGGTCCACCGTACGGACCTTCGCCAACCGCGCCTGCGCCGCCGGCAGAAGCTTGACCGCCAGGGCCCCGGCCACCTTCTCCGCCACCTCGGCCTGCAGAGCCAGGATGCCCGACATCTCCCGGTCCAGGCTCTCGGCCCAGACCTGCGTCTGGTCCCGCACTTTGATCAGCTCGGCCGCGATCCGGACCTTCGTCCCCTCGCGCTGCGCGCTCCCCTCGAGAACGTATTCGACCCCGAGGTCGCGGCCGATCTGGTCGATCGCCGTGTTGGTCTTCTTATAGCGGCCCACCGAGGTGTTGCCGATGACGCTCAGGGCCCGGGGGTTCAGGCCGCCGAGCTGGGTGTTGATCTCCTGAGTCAGGCCGTCGCTGAAGTAGTCCTGCTGGGGGTCGCCCGTCAGGTTCTTGAAGGGCAGCACAGCCAGCCGGACGGCGCGCGCCAAGGCCCCGGTCCTGCCCAGGACCCTGTCCCGAAGCCCGCCGACGTTGAAGGCGAAGACGAGGGCCAGCGCAATGACCACCGTCAGCCCGGTATAGACATGCGAAGCCCGGATGCCCAGGATCCTCTTCGCGAGCCGTCTCGGCCGGGCCTTGAGCGGCCTAAAGCCCTCGGCCATTGCCTCGAGATCCGTCCCAAGCTCCGCCATAGACTGATAGCGGTCATCCGGTTTCTTCGCCAGCGTCTGGCCGACGATCTCGTCCAGCCCGGCGGGGAGGTCCGGGCGGGCCTTCTTCAACGACTCGAGCTCATCATGGAGGATGGAGTAGATCACCGCCTGGTCATGGTCACCCCTGAATGGCATCTTTCCGGCGAGTGTTTCATAGAGGACGATGCCGAGCGACCAGATGTCCGTGCGGGCGTCGAGCTCCGTGCCCCGGGCCTGCTCCGGCGACATGTAGGCCACTGTCCCCAGCGTCGTCTGGCTCCTGGTGATCGAGCTCCCGCCCTGGAGCTTGGCCAGCCCGAAGTCCATGACCTTGGCCTGGCCCTTCGCCGTGACCATGATGTTCGCGCTCTTGACGTCCCGATGGATGATCCCCTTCCCGTGCGCCTCGCCCAAGCCGGCCGCGACCTGGCTCGCGATCGCCAGGGCCTCGGGCACGCTCAGGGGGCCCTTCCGCAGCTTGTCCTTGAGCGTCTCCCCGTCCACGAACTCCATGGCGATGTAGGGATGCTCGCCGCTCTCCCCGACCTCGTGGATGACGCAGATGTTGGGGTGGGAGAGCGCCGCGGCCGCCTGGGCCTCGACAAGGAAGCGCTCCCTGAGCTCGGGCGCGTTGGCCAGATGCGGCGGGAGGAACTTCAAGGCCACGAAGCGCTTGAGCTTGGTATCCTCGGCCTTATAGACGATGCCCATCCCCCCCTGGCCGATCTCCTCGACGATGCGGTACTTCCCGGCCACGACCGTGCCCGCCTTCATGACCTGGACGGGCGCCTCAAGGGTTCTTGTCAGCAAGGCTGCCTCTCCGGCCGCGGGCCCGAGCGGCGCCGCGCAGTGGCCGCAGAAGCGCGAGGCGTCGTTATTCTCGGCGTGGCAGCGGGGGCACTCGACCGGCATGAATCCCTTCCCCTCCCGCCGGAAAGATATCACTCCCGGGGGGCCAAAATCAACCGGGGTATAAACGTCCTTCCGGCGCTTGCCCCTGCAACCGGGAATCCGATCAAGGCGCAGGCTCGAATCCGGGGAGGGGATCGCCGCCCGGAGCTTGCGGCCTCGTTCGCCTCAGGCCGCGGGCTTCTGCGGCTCCTCGAGGCCACGGTTCTCGCGCCTGTCGGCCCGCTTGAGGAGAACGGCGAACACAAGCCCGATGACGCCCAGACTGGCGAACATGATCTGGCTTGCGACGTAGCTCCCGGTCCTGTCGCGCAGGAGGCCGTTGAGAAGCGGGAAGAGTCCGAGGCCAACGTTCTGGATGGCCGTCATCAGCCCGAAGGCCGTGCCGACCCGCTCCTGTCGGACGATGAGGGGAACCGACGGCCACATGGCGGCGGGGACGAGGACGAAGGCGAAGCCGAGGAGGATCATGGGATAAACGGGATAGATCACGGTCAGGCCCATGGCCAGGTGGCAGGGGATCATGAGCAGCGCGCCGGCGATCATGAACGTCGCCCGCTTTCCGGCACGGTCGACAAGCCGGCCGGCGAAGGGGGCCAGGATCATGGAGGCGAAGATGATGATGCTCGAGATGCCTCCGGCCGTGCTGAAGATGTGGAGGAAGTTGTTGAAGACCTGGGCCAGGAAGCCGCCCGAGGAGGGCGCCGTCAGGCGGATGCCCCACTTCGTGGCGAAGAAGTCCGTCGACAGACTCTGGAAGGGGAAGATGGCCGCATAGAACGTCAGGCACAGGAAGGTCACGTACCAGAAGGTCGGCTTGAACTCCTTGATGTCCTTCAGCACGATTTTGTCGCCGGCGCTCTCGTCGCGGAGGGCGAGTACCTTCTCGCCGCGCCTGTCCATGATGACATAGCAGATGTTGCCGAGGAGCGATAGGGCGCAGGCGCCGACGGCGGCCAGGAGGGCGTTGCGGAAGCTGCCGAAATACTTCGTGATGAGCTCGCCGTTGTTGAAAGCGAAAAGCGAGCCGAGCCGGCTGACGGTCAGGGCCACTCCGAAGGAGAGGGCCAGCTCCTTTTTCTTGAACCAGCGGGCCAGCATGGCGCTCTGGGCGACGACGAGGGGCTCGGCGCCGGCGCCGAAGATGAAGCGGCCGAGGAACATCAGCGGGATCGTCTTGGCCTGCCAGACGACCACGGCGCCCGCGAAGACGAGAACGGAAAAGATCATGCCGGCCTTCCGCGTCCCCAGCCGGTCGATGAGCATGCCGGCGAAGAGCAGGACGAGGATGGCGGCGACGCTGTACATCGTGTTGAACGCGCCGACGGTCTTCCGCCCGGCGTGAAGGCCCTCGACGAGGGACGGTGCGATGGCCCCGATGATGTCGTAGGCGAAATAGCTCCCGAAGGTCAGGGACGAGATGAAGAGAAGGTTCGTGAACCGGTAGATGGGCTTAGAGGGATGAAAGAAGCCAACGGCGGGCGCCGTTTCTGTCGTCATGGCTGTCGGTCCTTATCCGGAATGCGGCCCGAGGCCGCCGTCATTTCTTCACGCGCTTGCCCGTGATCGGGACCGAGATCCCGAGATCGGCGTTGGCGATATCGCCCTCGGCGGCGTCATCGCCGACCTTCAGCTGGGTCTTCCAGGTCTTGATCATGTTGTCCGGCGGACTGGGGACGGTGATGTCGTAAGCCAGATTATCTCCGTCGTACTCGATATTGCTGAGGGGCGAGTCCGTGAACATCCCGTTGTCCTCGCTGATCTTCCCGGCCAGCTGGCCGCCGGATTCCTCAAGGACAAGTGTCAGGGAGGTGGTTAGGCCGTTTGTGTCGATCTGAAGGCTCCAGGTTCCCAGGATCTTCGCCGGATCGGGCTGGCGAGCGCCCTGCGGCGCCGGCCAGGCCGGGCTCCGTCCGCAGATCAGGACGAGCGACAGGGCGGCCGCCAGGCTGACCAACCTTCTCATTGCGACCTCCTCGGAAACACACCTGTTCTTCAAGAACGCTATCGACCGGCCCTGAGCCGGTACGGACCCGCGAACGGCGTCCCCGGTCCGCTTTGCTCGCTATAAAAAAAGGACAGCCGAACCGCGCGGGCTGTCCTTTGCGTCAGGCCGTTGCTCCGGCAACGGCTCAAAACAGGCCGGCGGATAGGACGTCGGCGTGAAAGAGTTCCTTCGTCCGCAGCCGGTCCCGCCGGTCCACGGTGTCCTTGATCTTCAGATAGAACCAAAACTTGTCGAAGAGCCGCAGCTTCTTCATATAGTACTTGGAGAAATCGGAGAACTTGTCGACGATGATCTTGCCGATCTCATGTCCCTTGTCGTCGGAGACAACGATGTAAGTGACGGGCTGCTCGGTGCCGCCCGCTTTCACGGTCGCTTCCTCGGCCTGGCCCAAAATCTTGCCTTCCCCCTTGCCTTCCCAATCCTCGGGCTTGTTCGCGCCTGTGATCGTCAGGACCGGATAGGCCTCCCGGGTCTTGACGTCGAGGTAGTCGTTCATTGTCAGGTCCGCGGTCCGGGTGTAGACGTTCGTGTAGGCGCCGGAAGCGTCTTTCATGTCCACCGAGTCGGCCCGGAAGATCGACGGACGTTCCGGCAGAAGCTCTCCTTTCACCCGGACATCCTTCCCGACCAGAGTCCCCGCGTCGTAACCCTGAAGGACGATGTCGAAACCCTGCGCGGTCGGCAGATAAAGATATTTCCCGACGGCGACTTTGACTGTCCCCTCGAACTCGTTCGCCGGTTTTTGCACGGCATTGGCCTTCGCCGTTTCGGCCGCCTTTTTCTGGCAGGCCGTCGTCCCGACGAGCAGGACGATCGCGCCCAGGCTCAAAAGGATACGCCCGATCTTTTTCAGGGAAGTCATGACAATTACCTCCATGCTTGAGTCGCTCGCGGATCCGCGCCAACAGGAACACTCTTATATCACTGGCGAGGCCAAAAGTAAAGCGGAAAATACCGTCGCGCGCGGGGGCGGAAGAGGCGCCGATTACGGGGTCAGCCGTCGGGGAATCAGCCCCTCTTCTTCGAGCCGCCGGAACGGTGCGAGGATGAGCTGGAGTGCGAGGATGAGCTGGAGTGCGAGGACCCCCAGGACCGCGAAGAAGAGGACGAACGGCCCCCCGAAACGCTCCCGGAGCGGCCGTAAGAGGACCCGCGAGCCCGGCTTGAGGAGAAGGGCCGGGAATAACCCTGATAATACGAGCGCAGCGCGGACCGGGACCAGGAGGGCCCGGAATAGCCTCCCGAGGACGGAGAATAGAAGGACCTTGAATTCCGGCTTCCCGAGGAGGACCCTTCCCTGTTCAGCCGGGACGGATAGGTTCGGACCGACCTCGAAGAGGTCCCCCCCTCTCGCGACAGCGACGATGAACGAGCACTCCGGGCCGGGGAGGATTCACGCGAGCTCGGAGGATAGTTGCGGATTGCCCGAGAGGACCGGCCCTCCCCGCCGTAGGATCCGGACTCCGTCTGCCTCTGCTCTCCGGCTCCCGTAGAGGAGGGATAAACGTGAATGCCCCGCTCGGAACGAACGGCTCCGCTCCCGCTGGACCGGGCGATCCCCGATTCCCTAGCTGGGGCCGCGGCGTTGCCGGGCCGCTGCCGCGATAGCGAAGTCGCCTCGCCGGAATGAAAGTTCCGGGCCTCGCTGCGGATCCCCGGCCTCGTGGAAAAGACCCTTGCGGCGCCGGGTGCCTGGAGGCCCCCGCGGTTCAGGCCGGCTTCGAAGGACGGCTGCTGGGCCGTGAGCGCGATCCTGTCGAGACGGCCGAGCTCCACACCCCTCAGAGCTTGCCGAGCGAGATCGGGGGATTGAAGCTCGTTCCTCCGGACAACGGTCAGAGCCCTGTTATTGACGGGAAAATAGCGGCCGCTGAACCGGTCGTAGAAAACATTGTTGAGGACGACGATCGGCCGGTTGTACCAGCTCAGGGGGCACCAGCCGATATAGTTGTTGTCCCACCACCAATGGACCCATGCGGGGCCCCAGTGATAATCGGGGATCCAATACCATCCGAGGCCGAATCGCCAGGACCAGCGGCCGTAATGGTACACAGGCCAGCCCCAGGCTTCCGACGAAATCCACGTCCAGCCGATGACAGGATACCAATCCCAATATCCATAAAGATACGGGCGCCAGTCGACGCCGACGCCGTAGGGAACCCAGACATAGCCATAGGGCTGTTCATAGGTCCAGCTGCCGTTTTGGTCGAGTTCATTCTCGTAGTCTTCGAGGTCGGACGGAAGGCGGCGGTTCGTGCTCTGCGGGGCCTCCATTTCGTCGCGCGCTTCGTTCCACTGGTCGAAATCATCGGCCCTTGAGGAGAACGGGGCGGGATCGCCGAGCATCCGCCCGTTGGAGGCGATAATGGATTCATCGGCCCGGACCACCACCGAACCTGCTTCCCCTGCCGCCTCCAGGCTGCCCTCGAAGACGAGCGCTTCGGTCTGCTGGGTCTGGCCGACGTTGAATCGATAGAGGCCCTCCTCCAGGACATAGTACGACGCGTCCGGCGTGTCGACCTCCACGGCCTTTTCGGCCGAGAGTGAGCCGATGCGCAGGTAGGCGTTCCCCTCGAGCACATGGATGCCGATCCGGCCATCGGCTTCCTTCGGCAGGAGAGCGATTTCCACCTTGCTGTGGCTGTCGAGCCGCAGGTAGTTCCGGTGGCCGAGCTGAACTTCGGCCTGGCCGTTTTCCGTCGCCAGTTGATCACCTTGCACGAGAGCCAGGTTGATCTCCGCCTTTTCGGTGCCGAGATTCGCGCTTCTCTTGACGAAAACCTCCCCGCTCACGTAGCTTAGACGGGCGTAGCTCCACGGATAATAGCCGTCCGAGGCGGTGTCCGATTGGGCCAACAGCCCGAGCGGAATAAGAACGATGAATGCGACCGCCAAGAGCCATGCTTTCTTCATCGTCTTTCTCCTTCCGATGGTTATAAAAGCAAATATTGTGCCAGATGGTTTCCTCCGGAAGAAGGTCTCTTCCTGTCCTCTCTGAAGGACACCGTCGCGAAAATTTGTCTTCTTCAGTGCTTACCCCCCGCCCGGGCCGGAAAGGGCACACCGAGAGTTTCGGGCCGTCGGGAGAATGGGAAAACGGCCCCAATAAAAAAAGGACAATCCCTCCCCCCGAGGGATTGTCCCCCGTCGCGCTCAATTGCTCTTACCAGGCCATCCAGAAGAACGGGTGCCGCCGAAACATTCCCCGACGGCCCATGCGCCACGCTCTCCAGCCGCGGGGCCCCATCGCTCTCATGCCCATGCCGAAGCCCATCCCGGGCCCCATCGACCGCATGCGCATGCCCATGCCGGGAGCCATGCGCGGCCCGGCGAAGCCGAACTCCCCGCGCGCTCCGAACCACGAACCGCCGCGGAAGCTTTCGCGCCATTGCTTGAGCTTGGCCCGCTGCTCCGGTGTGAAGATATTCATGATCTCGGCGCGGTTCTTGATGGCCATCTTGGCCCGGTCAGCCCTCAGCTTGTACATCTGGTCGATCAGGGCGTCTATTTTGGCCTCATTCGCCTGCGGATCCTTGTTAAGCTCGCGCATCTCACCCCCCATCTTCATCATCTGATCCCGGAAGGCCCTCAGGCCCTTCATCCGCGCCTCCCGGAAATCCTGGAGCTTCTTCTGCTGTTCCGGGGTGAGATTCAGCGAGTTCCGGCCCATTCTCCCCCCCTGCGCCGGCCCCTGGGCTTGGGGTTTTTCCTGGGTCGCCGACTGCCCCGAAACCGTCAAGGGCCACAACACGGCAAGCATCAGCGCCGCCGCGAGAGTCGTGGCGACGCGCTTCGCAGAATGTGTTTTCATGTCCAAACTCCTTTTGTCCTCTCCTTTCCTTTAGACATCCGCTCGCGGCAAAACTTGGCCGCCGGTTGCCTGTCCTATGAGGGCGTGCCGGCGGCGGAAGCCGCTCGTCGTTTCTGTCTTTCCTCTCACACGATTAGACGACGGAGGGGGGAGATTCTTCCCGATAAGGCGCGCCCGCCCTAGCTCGCCCGGCTGTGGCGCATGCGGTCGAGCGTCACCGCCACGATGATGATGGCCCCGATGATGATCTCCTGGATGTAGTTCGGCCAGCCCATCATCGTGCAGCCGTTCCGCAGGAAGGACATGATCAGGACGCCGATCATGCTTCCGAGGATGCTCCCCTCCCCGCCGTTCAGACTGCCTCCGCCGATGACGACGGCGGCGATAATGTCGAGCTCCAAGCCCACGGCCACGGTGGGGTCTCCGACCGTGAGTCGCGAGAACTCCATGACACCGCTCAGGCCGCAAAACAGGCCGCCGATCGTATAGATGAAGATCTTCGCCCGGTTCGTCCGGATCCCGCAGAGCCGGGCCGTGGCCTCGTTGGACCCCAGCGCGAAGACGTGCCGGCCGAAGACGGTGAAGCGGAGCACGACGGCCGTCACGACGGCGAAGACGATGACGATCCAGACTCCCGGCGCCATGAGGAGCCAGGCCGGATGAGGAGTCCGGGCCATCAGGTCGTTGACCCACGTCATCGGCGCGTCGATCTTCTGGTTGCCGGCGATCCACTTGGCCACGCCCCGGGCGATACCCATCATCCCCAGGGTGACAATGAAGGGCACGAGCCGGAGCCGTGTCACCAGGGCCCCGTTGGCGAACCCGACCGCGCCGCCGGTCAGGACGCCCAGAATCACGGCGGCCAGAGGAGGAACTCCGGCGTTGATGGCGTACGCGGTGATGACGCTCGCGAGGGCGAGGTTCGAGGCCGCCGAGAGGTCGATGCCGCCGCTGATGATGATGAATGTCATCCCCAGCGCGCCGAGGGCCACGATGACGGACTGGGTGGCGACGCTCATGATGTTCTCTGCCCTCATGAAACGGCCCCGGACCTCTGGGATCAGGGCGAAGATGGCGATGACGAAAACGAGGCCGATGAAGGGGCCGAGCACATTGAGCGCCCGCTGGAGGTTTCCTCGGCGTTGTCCGTTCATTCCGGTTCTCCCCGGCCTCCTTTCAGGCTTCGGCGGCCCGGCCGACCGTAGCCGCCGACATCAGGCTCTGAGCGTTCCACGCGGAGGCTTCCCGGACGTCCACCAGGCCGCCGCGATGGAACACGGCGATCCGATCGCACACGCCGAGGAGCTCGGGGAGATAGGAGCTGACGAATAGCACGGCCTTGCCCCCGCGGGCGAGCTCCCCGATCCATTCGTAGATCTGGGCCTTGCTGACGACATCGATGCCGCGCGTCGGCTCGTCGAGGAGGAGGACCTCGGCCTTCTGGTGGAGCAGGCGGGCCAGCGCCACCTTCTGCTGGTTTCCCCCGGAGAGACTGAGGACTTTCTGGGCGGGTCCCTGGGCCCTGATCTTCATCCGGCCGATCCAGTCCCCGACCGCCGCCTGCCGTCTGGCCACACTGATGAGGCCGAAGCGCAGGTACGGGGAAAAGTCGCTCAGCGTGACGTTGTCGGCGACGGACAGGGGCAGGGCCAGGCCCTCTCCCTGCCGGTCTTCGCTCAAAAGCCCGAATCCCTGCCGGATCCGCGCCCACGGTGTGCCCTTCGCCATTTCGACCCCCGAGACGACCAGGCATCCGCTCTCGACCGCGTCCAGCCCGAAGACCGTCCGCAGCATCTCCGTCCGGCCCGCCCCGACGAGCCCCGCGACGCCCAGGATCTCACCCTTAGCCAGGGCCAGGCTGACCGGCGAGCTCATGGCCGTCCCTTTCAGCTCGTTCAAGGAGACGAAGACGCCGCCCCGTTCGTGCGGGACTCGAGGAAACATCTCGGTGAACTTCTGCCCGACCATGAGCTGGATGATGTCCTCGAGGCCGGTCCCTTCCATCGCGCCCGAGCCGACATTCTTGCCGTCGCGTAGGACCGTGTAGGAATCAGCCACTTCTTGGACCTCCTCGAGAAAGTGGCTGATATAGATAACGCTGACATCCTGCGCCTTGAGACTGCGGATGATCTCGAAGAGCCGGACGCTGTCTTCCAGTGTCAGCGAGCTCGTCGGTTCGTCCATGACCAGGATCCTCGACCGGTTCATGAGCGCGCGGACGATCTCCACGACTTGCTTGGCCCCGACACTCAATTTCCCCACGGGAACGTCGGGGGAGATCTCGGAATGGTCGACGGAGGCCAGGGCGTTGCAGACCCCGCCCCTCATGGTTCGGCGGTCGAGCCACCCCCCGGAATGGACCTCCCGGCCGAGCATGATGTTTTCCTCGACGGTCAGGTGCGGGGCCAGGTTGAGCTCCTGATAGATCATGGAAACCCCCCGCCGCAGACCGGCGAGGGGTCCGGCCGGGACATAGGGCCGGCCGTCGATGAACATCCGGCCGGAATCGGGGGCCACGGCACCGCTCAGAATTTTCATCATCGTGCTCTTGCCAGCCCCGTTCTCGCCGAGAAGGGCGTGCACTTCCCCCCGCCGCAGCTCGAAGGTCACGCCGTCGAGGGCGCGCGTCGCCCCGTAGGCCTTGCTGACCTGCTCCATGCGGAGGACGGGAGAGGCGCTCGGGGCGGACATCAGCGGTCGAGGTACTTCGAAAAATCGGGCTCGAGAAGCGATCGGATCTCCGGCTGGTCCATGTTGGCCGCGGTGACCAGCGTGACTCCCGTATCAATGACCTTGGGGACCTTTTCGCCGCGGAGGTAGGCGGCCATCGTCTTGACACCGAGATAGCCTATCTTCATCGGGTTCTGGAGCACGAGTCCGAGAAGGTCCCCGTCTCTCAGGCCCTGGACGAGCTTGGGGGAGCTGTCGAAACCGACGAACTTCACTTTCCCGGCCAGCCCCGCTTCCTGGAGGGCCCGCAGAACCCCGAACGTGCTGGACTCATTGGGGGCGAAAATCCCCTGGACGTCCGGAAAGCGGCTGATCAGGTTCTCGGCCAGCTGATAGGCCGTTTCCGTGGTCGCCCCGGCGTACTGGTCCTGGACGAGCAGGGCCAGGCCAGGGAACTCCCTCTTCATGGTGTCCAGGAAGCCGGCTTCCCGCTGCGTCGTGCTCGCCGAGCCTTCCTGATAGCGGATGAGGAAGATCCGGCCCCGGCCGCCCATGAGCTGGCCGAGCCGCCGGGCGCCGAGGACGCCGCCCTGATAGTTGTCGGTGGCGACGTAGCTGATGTAATCGCTGCCCTGGAGGGCGGAATCGATGATGACGACCGGGATCTTCTCGGCGACGGCGTCCTCGACCGGACGCATGAGCGCCCGGTCGTCCAAGGGGGCCAGGACGATGCCGTCCACACCCCGGCTGATGAAATCCTCGACCACGGTGATCTGTTGGGCCCGGTCATCCTCCTTCTGCGGTCCCTTCCAGATGATGTCGATGCCCATCTCTCCGGCCGCACGGATGGCGCCGGCGTGGATGGACTTCCAGAACTCGTGCGTCGTCCCCTTGGGGATGACCGCGATCTGGAGTCTCGTCCCCGTCCGGGCCTTGGCAGGCCCGGCCGGCTTGCGGCCGCAAGCGGTGAGGGCGAGGCTTAGGCACACGAACGCGGCAAAGACGGGCGGGGCTTTCGGTTTCATGGGCAAAGTATACGCGGAAGGGCCGGTGCCGTCAAAGACGGGCGGAGAAAACAAGGGGGAACCGCCCGACGGGAAATCCATCAGCGCGGTTCCCCGTTCCTTTCGGGGACTCGATTCCCCGTTTTCGATCCGAAACGAAGCGCGTTCAGATCTTCTTCAGGATCGGCATCCCCGTCTTGGCCGTCTCCTGAACGGCGTAGCCGGCGGGCAGCGCGTCGAGGGAGCCGGGCCGGACGTCCCGGGCGAAGTAGTAGATTGTCTGTTTCCGTCCGCCTTTGAGGTTGACCTCTTTGGAGTGCAGAAAGTAGCTGACCCCTTTGGAGTTTTTGAATTGATAGGCCATGAGTGATACCTCCTAGATATGTTGCCTAAAATATGTATCCGAGGTTGATGCCCATGAGCTGCGCTTCCGTCTTGTGCGTTCTGCGAGCGGGGCTGGGATCGACGAGTTCCCCCTCCATGGCGGCGGCCGCGGCGCCTCGCGCCGCGGCAGCGAAGACCGACAGGGCGGCCAGCAGGACAAGCGCCCGCTTTCTCATGCCAATAAACCTCCTGCCCAAACCCTGCCCGAACGATTGCTGAACGGCTTAATTGAGAACGCCGGGTCTCAACTCCTGTCGCCCTCGCTCAACTATTATAAGAAATCCCTCCCCTTGTCAAGACGAAAAGTCGAGGGATTCCTCTGCCCGCCTACTGGATGAAATCGACCGACGGCGGGATGTCGGCCGGGACGATCGTTCCGAAGTTGTCCTCGTACCTTTTGATGTTCGCCTGCAGAGCTTCCAGGAACCGTTTGGCGTGGGCGGGACTGAGAATGAGCCGCGACACGAGCTTGCCCAGCGGGCCGTCGGGGAAGAGGAAGGCGAAATCGAAAATGAACTCTTCCCGCGAATGGCGGATGGCCGCCAGGTTTGAGTATTGCCCGAGGGCGGTCGGCTCGTCGACTTTGATCTCCATCTTTTTCTCGTCCATGGTCCCTCCTTGGACTCCGGGTCTCCCCCATTGTGGATGAAGACCGGGCAGGAATGCAATGGCCGCGGAACGTGCCCAAAAAATTTGCGGAATATGAAAGATTTTGCTTTACTTTTGATTTTCGAGTGCTATAATAGAATTGGCTTTCTTGAGCGGGCTGGGGAAAGCCCCCACCTTTTTGGTTCCCATCATCAACCCCCCTTTTGCTGACAACAGCCCGCACCTCATATATAAAATCTAAAATATCAATAAAGAGAAACACTCTCCGCTCCCGGGTGGTCTCTCTTCAGCGAAAGATGCGGCTCTTAGCGACAAAAGGAACGTAGCTCACGGAGGGCCGGCGATGTCCCTGGACACCCTCGGGATGCCCGCCGTTTTTTCCGCGGCCCCGAGTCGTCCTTCAGGACTGTTGTCCGCCATCCTTAGATTTCGATTCCTGCCGGGCGATGCGGCCGGCCGTTTCCTTGAGGATCTTGAATGCGGCCGCGGCGGTGATGCCTGACATATCCCGCGACGGGTTCAGCTCCACGATGTCCAGGCCGACGATCATCCCTTTGAGTGCCTGGATGACCTGGAGGGCCTGCCGCGTCGTCAGGCCGCCGGGTTCGTGGTGGGAAACGCCCGGGGCGAAGGCCGGATCGAGGGCGTCGAGATCGAAAGAGATGTAAACGGGGTTGGAGAATTTGAGGAACAGGGGATCGCCGATATCCTTCATCTCGATCATGCGGACGCCGTGCTTAAGGGCTTTGGAGCGGTGCCCGGCCGTCACCGCCCGGACGCCGACCTGGACGACGTTGGCCGCCAGTCCGTCCTCGAGGACGCGGGCCATCGGGCAGGCGTGCGACAGTCGGTCGCCATAGAGATCGTCGTAGAGGTCCGGGTGGGCGTCGAAATGGAGTACGTCCAGAGGCTTGAATTTCGCGGCGAAGGCCTTCAGCACGGGATATGTGATGGAATGGTCGCCTCCGAGGATGATGGGCACCGCGCCTTTGTCGAGAATCGCGGAAACGGCCTTTCCGATGAGGCCGAACGTCTTGTCGGGGTCCCCGGACGTATCCACGTCGCCGATGTCGACCAGGACCGCGTCCTCCTCCAGATTGACGCCGAGCTCGGTGTAGCCACAGTAGCACTTCCCCGTGGACACGGCGCGGATCGCCGCCGGGCCGGCCGCGGCCCCTCTCAGGTAGCTGGATTTCTCGTCGAACGGAACGCCGAGGACCGCGATCCCGTAATCGGGATATTCGGCCAGCGGCTTGGCGGCTCCTCCAAAATCCGACATCGAGAACCTCCTCCGGGACAGGACGCCTCCGGGCGGAGGCCCGGATGACGCCCCGATTATACACAAACGCATCCGGTCCGTCTAACGCGGACGTGACCGCCCGGCCCGCGAGCCCGCAGCCGGGAGGATGTCAACTCTTCTTTCCGCCTCCGACCTGTGCGCCGCGCGGGCCTGGCTGAAAGACCGCCGGGAAGCCGAATCCCGGTTGGACAGGAGGGCCGAATAAAGGTTTGCAGCCATCCCGCTCAGGCGCGTTCAAAAAGAATGGCCGCGTAGCTCACGGCGGAACGCGTCGGCTCCTCCCGCCAGAAATCGTAGGCCATGACGGTCCCCCGGGCTTCCGGAAGGACCTCGAGGAGTGTGGCGAGCGCCGAAAATCCGCAAAAGTTGTAGCGGTCACCGTTCTTTCTCGTGAGCGCCCAGAGTCCGGCGACGTCACCCCGGCGGGCGGCTTCAATGAGCGCGCCGTCGTGCCGGCTCGCGGCCGCGAGAAGCGCCGCGGCGTCGTCTCTGTGGCCGAACTTCGGCCCGATGTGGGAAAAATCGATGCCCGCGACGCACAGGACCCGTCCGCCCCCTTCGCGGACGATTTCCCGCAAGGCGCCGGTGAAGGCGTCGACGCCGGGGATGTCCGACGGCCGGGCGGCCCGGCCGAGCTCAGCGTGAAAAGAGCCGCAGAGGACGGGCACGATGGAAAATCTCCGGCCGAAAAGCTCCTGGAGGAAGAGAATCTGGAATTCGAGCGAATGCTCCCGGCGGTGCGCGATGTCGGACGGCGCGACGGTGGGGCCTCCGGCGTCCCGGAGGGCGGCGATGCAGGCCTGGTCCGTCCGGACCCGGCCGAGCGGCGTCTGGAAGTCTTTATCCGTCAGGGAATAGTGCCCGTCCTGAAGGCTGTGGCCCGTGCCGAGCAGGACGATGATGTCGGGAGAGAGCCCGCGGAGGGACGCGTAGGCGCGGCCGAAGACGCGATTCCCCGTCTGGAGTTCGATATGAGGGGCTGCGAGGGCCAAGGTCCTTTCCGGGTCGGCCGGCGAACCCGCCTTCGCCCCGTCCGCCAGGACGCCGCGGAGATAATCCCGGAGGGCTTTTTCCTCAGCCGGATAAGATTGGCCCGCGAGAAAGGCCTCCCGGACGGGAGCGCGGCCGTATTCCTCGATGAGCTTCCGGCGCGCCCGCCGGAAGCGGGGCGTATCGAGCACGTGGGTCGCATCCAGGCTTTCGAGGAGTTCCTCGATGAGCGACGCGCCGATGAGTTCGCCGCCACGGCGTCGGACGAGTTCCGCCTCGATGTCCAGGGCCGTCCGGCTCCCGTCGAGGAGTCCGAGGACGGCCAGCGCCTCGCGCTGGACGACGATGGGTTTCTCGATCAATCCCAGCCCGTCACGGATGAGAAAGGCTTCCTCGCCGTCATAGACGGTCGGCACGATCTCCAAGTCGCTGCGGACGGCGGGCCCCGCCCGATTCTCCCGCGGCATCGTTCGTCTCCAGGTCCCCGGATTATATCACGAGCCGTCGGCTCGGCAGGAGGTCAAAAAAGGGGGTAAAAAAATGCGGGGGAGAGAGATCCTCTCCCTCTCCCTTTTCACAACCTTGGCACCGCCTCTCTCGAGGCGATCGCATTGCCTGAAGGCTGCGACCGCGCTCAGAATCCCACGGCGCCCGCAGACGGTCAATCACCCTTCGGGGTGGTCTCCGAGGGGAAATCGGGAACTGCGGCCCACCGCCGGCGGCTAGTCCCGCGTCTTCCCTTTTGGGCAACGGGCGGATATAATGAGCGTTCCCGGCCGGGAAGGAGGAAGTCGAATGGAAAAAGTCAAATCCGTCAGGACCGGCGAGGACGTCCTGAAGCTCCTGTCCGTCGCGCTGCGGCACGAATGGGCCGTCAGTTTCGAATACATCATCCACGCCTATTCCATTCCCAAGGGAAAATACTTCTACGATGACCCGGTCCTGAAGCAGCCGACGGACGTCCGCGGGCAGACGATCCAGATCGGCATCGACGAGATGTACCACGCTCTCCAGCTGGGCATCGTCATGACCCAGATGGGAGCTGTGCCCTCCTTCGCGACCGAAGAGATCGTCCGCTATCCCCGCATCGTCGACAACCTGAAGCAGGACAAGAGGACCGAAGAGGAGGTCACGAACCTCTATCAGTCCGCCGTCATGGCGCCCGGCCTCCATCCCAAGGTCGAGAACATGGTCTGGAACATTTCTTACGACGAGGTCCGCCACATCGACCAGTTTCAGGCCATGATCGAGGCCCTCGAAGCGTCGGAGAATGCCGAGGCCGTCTGTCTCCAGCCGCACCTCGACCGGGACCGCCGCGAAGATCTCCGGCGGCTTCACGGGATTTGCCGCGCCGAGAACGAGCTCATGCACCGCTATCTCAGGGACGTCATGATGTTCAGCGAGCACCAGGACCTTTCCCAGAGGCTCTTCAAGAACGCCGTCAACCACATGCGCCACTGGGACAAAACCTCCGGCGTGCTCATAAAGCTCGGCGACGTCATCGCCCTAGAAAACGCCGAATCCAACGCGGAGGGCGTCGAACGCAGCCGCAAACCCATGCCGACGGAATATCCGGGGGCGGACCGGAAAACGGCCCTGGAAGGCCTCCTCGACGATGAGAGACGCCTCGTCGCCGCGTACGAGACGGTCATCCCGCTGATGCCGCCGGGAGAGATCCAAAACCAGGTCCGGTTCCAGATGGCCCTGACCCGGGAGCACGTTTACACCCAGGAGAAGCTGCTGGCCAACGCCCGCCGGATCAAAGGGATCGTCTGAGAGAGAAAAGCCGAAAGGGAGTTTCCGCATGTCATCCAAAACCTGCTTGGCACCGCTCCTCGTCGTCGCCGTCGCCTTGGCGTTCGCGCCGACCTCCGTCCGGCCGCAGGTCCGGCAGAAGCCCGGCATACAGCCGACTCCGTCCGAGACGGCGAAAGGACCGTTGACGAAGCTCTCCATCGACCTCATCATGAAGGGCGAGGACTTTGTCGGCACGCCGCCGTCGGACGTCGTCTGGGCGGTCGACGGCAAGACGCTCTATTTCCAGTGGAAAAAGCCCGGCGCCAAGAAGGCCGAACAATACGCCGTGACCGCGGCCGCACCGGTTCCGCGGCTTGTTCAGCCCGAAGAGATGATCAAGCGGCCTCCTCTCCGCTCGGAGACGCGCGGCGGGATGTTCCGGATGTACGGCGGCTTCGGCGGCATGGACGGCGGGATACAGTTCGACCGGGCCAAGAAGAGGGCCGTGTTCACGCAAAACGGCGACCTCTTCCTTCTCGACGTCGCCACCGGGAAGACGCGCCAGCTGACGGCCACCGATGAGCGCAAGTCCGGGGCCCGCTTCGCCTCCGACCAGAAGAGCATCACCTTCACGATGGCCGGCAATCTCTTCCTGTTGTCTCTCGACGACGGCGCGATCCGCCAGTTGACCGCCTTCACCCAAAAGGCGCCCCCGGCCGCGGAGAAGCCCGACGCGATCGACAAGTGGTACGCCGACCAGCAGAAGGAGCTCTTTAAGGACATTCAGTCCGGTTTCCGGTTCCCCGGGATGCGCGGCGCCCTGAGGGAGGGCCGGGTGCCCCAGCTCCCCCGAGCCAAGCCGTTCGTCCTCAAGGAATCTCAGGAAGTGGCGGAGATGGAGCTGTCCCCCGACGAGAAATACGTGACCTTCATGGTCTACGACCGGTCCGGAAACGGGAAGCCCACCATCGTGCCGGAGTATGTCACCCGCTCCGGCTATACCGAGACGACCGAATCCCATCCCAAAGCCGCTTATTCGGGCGCCAACGTGCCGGTGGGGGTCTTGTCGCTTGAGACCGGCGACGTCAAATGGATCGACTACGGCCAAGGGGCCCGCAAGGTCTCGCCCGGCGGCCCCGTCCTCTGGTCGCCCGACGGGAAAGAGTGCGTCTTGACGGCCCGCGCGGACGACAGGAAGGATCATTGGCTCCTCAAGCTCGACCCCGCCACGGCCAGGACCTCGACCATCCTTCAGGTCCATGACGACGCCTGGGTCGGCGAGCTCAGTCTGACGGATGTTTTCTGGTGGCCGGACAGCCGGCACGTCGCCTTTATTTCCGAAAAAGACGGTTACGCCCACCTTTACAAGTCGTCGCTCGACGGGAAAGACATCGAGCCGCTGACCAAGGGGGCTTTCGAGGTCCGCGAGGCCTTTCTGTCCCAGGACGGGAAGCGCATCTACCTCGCGACCAGCGAGGAACACCCGGGCGAGCTCCATTTCTATTCGATGCCCGCGAGGGGCGGGCCGCGGACGAAGCTCTCCTCGATGCCGGGACAGGACGAAGTCATTCTTTCGCCGGACGAAACGACGCTCGCCGTCATCCACTCTTATTCCAACAAGCCGCCCGAGCTCTATCTCCAGGCCAACCATGCCGGGGCTCAGGCCCGGCAGATCACGGTCTCGACGACCGACGAGTTCCGTTCCTATCCCTGGTATGACCCGGAGATCGTCACGTTCAAAGCCCGCGATGGGGTCACGGTCTACGCCCGGCTGTTCATGCCCTCCGCCCCGTCTCCGTCGCACCCCGGCGTCATCTTCATCCACGGCGCCGGCTACCTCCAGGACGTGACCAGGGGATGGAGCACTTACTTTCACGAATACATGTTCGACAATTTCCTCCTCGAGCAGGGCTATTGCGTCATCGACGCCGATTACCGGGGCAGCTCCGGCTACGGCCGCGACTTTCGGACGGCGATCTACCGTCATATGGGCGGCAAGGATCTGGACGACGTGGTGGACGCAGCCCGATATCTGGCCGAGAAATGCCATGTCGATCCGGGCCGGGTCGGCTGTTACGGGGGAAGCTACGGCGGTTTCCTGACGCTCATGGCCATGTTCAAGGCGGGCGATGTGTTCAAGGCCGGAGCGGCGCTCAGGCCGGTGACGGACTGGGCCAGCTATCACTCCGGCTATACGGAGGACATCCTGAATCTGCCGCAGAACGACCCCGAGGCCTACAGGCAGAGCTCGCCTATCTATTTCGCCGAGGGATTCAAGGGCGCCCTCCTCATCTGCCACGGCATGGTCGACACGAACGTCCATTTCCAGGACACGGTCCGTCTGGCCCAGCGGCTCATCGAACTCGGCAAGGAGAACTGGAGCGTTGCTTTCTACCCCGTCGAGAACCACTCGTTCACGACGGCCTCGGCCTGGACCGACGAATACAAGAGGATCTTCAAGCTCTTCGAGCAGAACCTGAAATAAGATCCCGTCCGTGTTGACTTTGGGTCCGCTTGCGCTAGAATGAATAAGGACTCATGGCCGACGCGATCCGCATCGAAAGCCTCAGGAAATCGTTCCGCCTCGGCTTCATCCCCAAGACCACGGAGATCCTCAAGGGCATCACCTTTTCCGTCAGCGAGGGCGAGGTCTTTGGCTATCTCGGCCCGAACGGCGCCGGCAAGACGACGACGATCAAGTGCCTCCTCGGCCTGGTCTTCCCCGACGCCGGGTCGATCGAGATTTTCGGCCATCCCCACCTCTCCGCCCGGGCCCGCCAGAGCCTGGGCTTCCTGCCCGAAAACCCCTATTTCTACGACTACCTCACCGCGAGCGAGTTTCTCGCGTTTACGGCCGACCTCTTCGGCCTCGGCCGCCGGGAAAAGGACGGGCGCATCGACCGGCTACTGAAGCTCGTCGGGCTCGAACGGGCGGCCGGCCTCCCCCTGCGGAAATTCTCCCGGGGCATGCTCCAGCGGGCCGGCCTGGCCCAGGCCCTCATCAACGACCCGAAGCTCGTCGTCCTGGACGAGCCCCTCGGCGGCATGGACCCGCTGGGCCGCAAGGAGATCCGGGACATCATCGTCCGCTTCAAGCAGGAGGGAAAGACGGTCCTCTTCACCTCCCACATCCTCCAGGACATCGAGATGATCTGCGATCATGTCGCGATCATCGTCGGCGGCCGGGTCGTGAAGCAGGGCGCGCTCCAGGATCTCGTCTCCGAGAAGGTTCTCTTCACCGAGATGACGGTGGCGGGCGTGCCCCCGGACGCCTTTCGGGGGCTCGGGGAAAGCCTCTCCGTCCAGGGCGACAGGGTCCTCCTCAAGATCGTCGAGGAGCGCCGGGTGGATGCCGTCCTGTCCCTGGTCAGGGAGAAGAACGGACGGGTCGTGTCCCTCAGCCCGCGGACCGAGACCCTCGAGGACATCTTCGTCGAAACGGTGACCGGACGATGAAGATCTGGGCCATCGCCGGGATCACGTTCAAGGAGGCCAAGCGCGACCGCATCCTTTACCTCCTCTTCTTCTTCGCCGCCGTGAGCATCAGCGCCACGCGGATCCTGGCCATCCTGACGGTGGGCGACCGGGTCAAGATCATCAAGGACGTGGGGCTGGCCTCGATCTCGATCTTCGGCGTCCTGATGGCCGTCCTGATCGGGACGAGCCTCGTCTACAAGGAGATCGACAAGAAGACGATCCTCACCCTCCTCTCCAAGCCGCTGCGCCGGGCGGAGTTCATCCTGGGTAAGTTCCTCGGGCTCGTCCTGACGCTCTTCGTCATGACCGTCGGCATGGGTCTGATCTTCCTCGCCGTCGTCTACCTTCACACCTCCCGGATCGAATGGCCGTTGCTAGTCGCCATTGCCTACGTCTTCCTCGAACTCGTCCTCATCACCGCCGTCGCCATCCTCTTCTCCTCCTTTTCGACGCCGATCCTAAGCTCGATCTTCTCCCTGGCGTTCTATCTCATAGGCCATATCTCCTGGGGCCTCAATCTCCTTATCAAGAAGATGCACGCTGGGGCCGGAAAGGCCGCGGCCCGGTTCCTCTACGTGTTCCTGCCGGACCTCGAAAACTTCAATTTCCGTACGGAGGCGGTCCACGGCCTGCCCATCCCGTCAAGCATTTTCTTGTATTCCATCCTCTACGGCGTCTGCTACACGGCCTTCATTCTGGCCCTGGCGATCCTCGTCTTCAGGCGCCGGGACTTCATCTGATCGGCGGGGAGGCCGGGCGACGCGCATGAACGGAAGATCCGCGGCGGCCAGGGGCTCGGCGACGCTGGCCCTCCTCGCCGTGCTCCTCGGGACCTGCGCGGCCTTCATGGCTCTCAAGCTCAAGACCGATACGATCGTCCGAAAGAAGGTCCCGGGCTCGTCCATCATCTTTATCCCGTCCGGGAAGTTCCTCAAATACGCCACGTTCGGCTATTCGTCCCTCGCCGCCGACCTCATCTACATCTGGTCCATTCAGTACTACAGCACGCCGACGATCGACGACCGCTTTACCCATCTGGACCACATCTTCGCCATTATCAGCGACCTCGACCCGGCCTTCATCGATCCCTACGAGACCGGCTCTCTCATCGCCTCGGTCGAGGCCGGGGACAGCCGCCTCGCCTTGAAGATCCTCAACAACGGCATCGCCAAGAACCCCAAGGAGTGGCTTCTCCCCTTCGATGCCGGCCACATCGCCATGATGAACCTCAAGGACTTCGACCTGGCGCAAGAATACTTCAAGGAATGCATGGACCTGCCCGGGGCGCCCGATTTCACGCGCAGGCTCTACGCCAATGCTCTCTACCGGAAAGGGGACCTCGAGACGGCCTGGCAGACTTGGCTCGACATTTACAAGACGGCTCCCGACGAGCAGGTCAGGAAGATCGCCTCGAACCACCTCTACCAGGTGAAGAGCGCCATCGACACGGGCCGCCTCAAGGAGGCCATCGGAAGATACCGGGACCTCACCGGTCGGCTGCCTTCGGAGCTCGCCGACCTCGTCCGCGCCCATATCCTGGCCAGTCTGGCCAAGGACCTGGACGGCCAGGACTATGTCTACGATCCCCAGACCGGAGCCGTAAGGGCCGCCACCAGCCCATGGAAACGTTGACTTTAGTTTGGATAGCCGTCTTCGGGCTCGTCTGGGGGAGCTTCCTGAATGTCGTCATCTATCGGCTGCCTCGGGAGATGAGCCTCGTCCGTCCCCCGTCCTGCTGCCCGGGATGCGGGGCGCGGATCAAGCCCTACGACAACATCCCCGTGCTGTCCTATATTCTCCTGGGGGGAAAGTGCCGGCGCTGTGGACGCAGGATCTCTCCCGTATATCCTGTCGTGGAGGCCCTGACGGCCCTGGCCCTCGTCCTCGTCTTCATCAGGTCGGGCCACGCCCTAAGCCTGGAATTCTTCGCCGGCAGTCTGTTCTCAAGCGCCCTCATCACGCTCGGCTTCATCGATTACTTTCACCAGATCCTCCCCGACGAGATCACTCTGCCGGGCCTCGTCCTGGCCCTCGTCTACGCTGTCTTCCGCGGCGACATGAGCCTCCGCAGCGCCCTCATCGGAGCCGCAAGCGGCGCCGGCTTCCTGCTCCTCGTCTACGGCGCCTACCGGCTGATCAGGAAAAAGGAAGGCCTCGGCATGGGGGACGTGACGATGCTCCTGATGGTCGGCGCCTACCTCGGCTGGCAGCGGACCTTCCTGACCCTGATCCTGGCCTCGTTCGTGGGCGCGCTTGTCGGAGTCTTCCTCATGGCCCGCCGGAAAAAGGACCTCCAGTTCGCCCTGCCGTTCGGAACGTTTCTGGCTCCGGCGGCCTTCGTTGCGGCCCTCTGGGGTCAGAAGATCATCGCAGCCTACCTCAGCCTCTACCGGCGGTGAGTCCGGCGGCCCCGCGTTTTCCTCTCGATCAGGAAGAGGGTTTGCGTCGAGGCTTCGACTTTGAAGTCCTCGGCCACCGGAAGCCCCGGCACCCAGATGATCCGGCTCCGGGAGATGAAAACCGGCAGGCGGTCTCTGGCCCCGCGGGGGATGCCCTTGGCCCGCAGGATCTCCTTGAGCTTCTTCCGGCCCGGAGCGCCCAGCGGACGGTAGAGGTCTCCGGGTCTCCGGCTGCGGACTACGATCGGGAAACTGAGCGTTGCCAGGTCGAAAAGGGCCCTCTTCCGGTCGTCGCCTCGCAGCGGCACGCCCTCCCCAGCCGCGATCACACGGCCGCTAAACCTCGACCCCGCCGCCGTCACGTCTCCGCGGCCGTCCCATGTCACTTCGAAAGCCCGGGAGGTCCGTTTCCGGCCCTTCAACAGGAAGAGCCGGCCGTTTTCCCGGCGCAGGCGGAGGCCCTTCTTGACCGTTTTCTCCCGGCCGTCCCGGAGGCCGAGAAGGGATTCGACGTCCTCGAAGGAAATCGCCCGCAGATCACCTTTGAGGCGCCGGAGGAACTCGCGCGCCACCCGCCTCGCGAGCGCCGGGGGAAGGAACGAGAGGGTGCGGACGTCGAGGGTCGTCTTCTCGCCCGCGCCGGCGATGAACTCGTCCGCCAGCTCGCGGATGAAAGCAGCAAGGAGCTCGTCCTCTTCCCGGATGATCGCGGACAGTCGAGCGAGATGTTCGACGATCCGCGGCGCGTACTCGCTCGCCATCTGGGGAAGGAGACCGAGGCGGATGCGGTTGCGGAGGAGCTTCCGGTCCGCATTCGACTCGTCCTCGCGGAAAGCGAGCCCTTCGGCCCGGAGGTAGGCCTCGACATCCTGCCGGAGAACTCCGAGGAGCGGCCGGACGACGGGGACCTGGCCCGCGGCGGAGACGGGCTCGATGCCCGCGAGACCGGAAAGGCCGGAACCCCGCAGGAGCCTCATGAGGAACGTCTCGGCCTGGTCGTTCATGGTGTGGCCGGTGGCGATCCGGGTCGCGCCCCATGCGCCGGCCGCGCTTCGCAGGAACTCATAGCGGAGGCCCCGGGCCGTTTCTTCGAGGTTGAGCTTCCCCGCCCGGGCTTCGGAACGGACGTCTTTCACCCCGGCGAAGAACGCGAGGCCCCATGCCCGGGCGAGGTCGCGGACGAACGCTTCGTCCGCCTCGGCGCCCGCCCGAAGGCGGTGGTTGAAATGGCCGACGGCGATCTCAAGAGCCATCTTCTCCCGGAGCTTCAGGAGGAGGCTGACGAGGGCCACCGAATCCGCCCCGCCGGAGCAGGCCGCAAGGACGCGGTCTCCCGGGACGATCATTCCGGACTTAAGAACACCGGCCTCGAAGATCCGCTCCACCCGGCGCGCAGCGTTCATGGTCATGGAGGCACAATAATGCCGGCGGAGGGATTTGAACCCCCGACACTGCGGATATGAGCCGCATGCTCTGACCGACTGAGCTACGCCGGCAGCGTGAAGGGGATTTTATCGGAATCCTCCCCCCAAGTCAACGAAGGGCGAGGCGGGCCGCATCATGAGAAGACGGCGCCGGTGTTGTCCTGTTTAAAGCTGTAGCGATGGTCCTTGAAAAGCCTGATGCAGGCGTCGACGACCCGCATGTCGTAGCGGATCCCGCGGCCGCGCCGGATCTCCTCCAGGGCCTTTTCCATCCCCAGCGCGGGGCGGTATGGGCGGTGCGAAGATAGAGCTTCGACGACATCGGCTACAGCCAGGATCCGAGCTTCGAGCAGGATGGCGTCTCCGAGGAGCCCGTCCGGATAGCCCGAGCCGTCCATGCGCTCGTGATGCTGGAGGATGATATGAGCCACGGGCCAGGGGAACTGAATGGACTTCAGGATGTCGTAGCCGATCCTCGGGTGGTCCTTGACGAGTTGGAATTCGGTCTTGGTCAGGCGGGTGGGCTTCGTCAGGATCTCCGCTGGCATGGCGATCTTGCCGATGTCGTGGATGATGCCCGCGAGGCGGAGCCCCTCAATCTTCTCGGCAGGGAGATGCAGTTCCTCGGCGATGGCCACGGCTAGGCCGGACACGCGGCGCTGGTGACCGGCGGTGTAGAGGTCCCGCATCTCGATCGTCAGGGACATGGCCCGCACCGTCCCCTCCAGGGCCTTCTCCAGCCTCTCGAGAGTGAACTGGAGCTGGTCCTCCGCCCGGCGCGTCTCCAGGACCCGCCCGCTGAGCTCCTCGTTGACCTTGGAGAGCTGCTCGGTCCGCTTCTCGACCTTGTTCTCGAGCTCCTCCTTGGCCAGCCGCAGCTCCTTTTCCACCCGTCGGCGCTCGACAATCTCCTTTTCGAGCTCCATGGACCGGTTCCGCATCATCTCTTCCAGGGAACGGTTGATGCCTTCCATTTCCCGGTAGGCCTTCTCCATGCCGTCCATCATCGCATTGAAGGTCCGTGCCAGGAGCCCGGCCTCGTCCCGTGTATAGACTTTGGCGCGCTGCGTCATATCGCCTTTGGCGATCCGTTCCGCCGTGCGCGTCACCTGGGCCAGGGGGCGGGTGATCATGCCGCTGAGGAAGAAGACGACGAGGCCGCTGAGACAGAGGACGGCCAGGCAGACGGCCGTGACCACGCCCTTCTCACGAGCCGTTTCCCGGATCAGATCGCGGAAGGAGAAGCCCAGGTAGAGATTGGCCAGCGTGCGCTCGTTGCCGACGATCGGCGTTTTCGTCCGGATCAGACCCTCCTGGCGGAGCGGGCGCTCGATGTCGTCCGTTTCCCGGTAGAGCGCCTTTTCGGCGTCGTCCCGGTTTACCGAGGCCAGGATCAGCCCGGAGTCGTCCTCGAGAACGGCGTACGAGATCTCATCCGTCTGCTCGCAACCGGCCTTGAGGATTCGTTCGATGGCCGCTCGGTCGTTCGTCCGGATCTCCGTTTCCAGTCCCAGCGCCGAGACCGTCTTGGCCGTGTTGATCGTTTTGACGATGTCCTGGGACAGCCGCTGCTCCAGCCGCTGTGGGAAATAGGTCACGAAAAAGGCCGAAACGGCAACGATGAGGAAAGTTACGAGAAGAAAGATCTTCGTCCGGATCCTCTTGGGTCCCAACCGGGACACGAACCCCAGCGCTCCGCCCTTCGATTGAGAGGTTTCGAGGTCGGCCGCGGGGCTCAGATTCAGCAGGGCGCTTCGACTCATCGGATCAGGATCGCTCCAAGAATTCCATCTCCAGATTACAGGAGACGGAGCCCCGATCAATGCTCTTTGGGGGTGATTTTCGGGGGTAAAGATTCACCCCTAAAGGGGGGGCGGGGGGGCTACCGGTCGCGGAGGCGTTCGTCAAGGATTTCGGCCGTGTGCCGGACTTCGACCTTCAGGCCGCGGCGGGCGCAGCCGCCCCGGATCTGGAGCAGGCAACCCGGGCAATCGAGGGCCACGACGTCGGCGCCGGCGGCTGACACGGCGGCCAGCCTGTCCGCGAGCAGGGCTTCGGAGACCTCGGCATGATCGATGGAGAAGACGCCGGCAAAGCCACAGCAGGAGGCGGCCCCCGGGAGTTCCGCAGGCTCGGCGCCCGAGGCCATCTTCAGAATCTCGCGCGACGCGCCCGACGCGCCGAGGACGTATTTGTGGTGGCACGAATCATGATATGCGATCGACTCTGCCGTCCCGGAGCCGGGAAGAAGGCGTTCGAGGGCGCCTTTCTCGTGACAGGCAAGGAATTGACTGAAGGCCGCGACCCGGCCGGCGCACCTCTCCAGCTCCTCTACCTCGGGGACGGCGGCCCGCCGTCCGCCCGGTTTCCGGTCCCGGCGTTCGCGCACCAGCTCCGGGCCGACACGGGCCAGCATCGTCGTGCAGGTCGGACAAAGGGTGATGATCGGCCCCTCCCCTTCGAGGACCTGAAAGACGGCTAGGAACGCCCGGAGAGCCGCGTCGGTGTGCCCGGCGTTCCACGCGGGGAATCCACAACATCCGCCCGGCCCGAGCCTGACCTCGTAGCCGAGCCGGGCCAGGACCCGGCCCGCCGCCAGTCCGACCCCCGGATAGATATTCTGAACGAGACACCCGGGGAAGAGCGTGAGAGGGCCCTTGGCCCCGCCGGCGTCCCGTCGACGGCCGGCCTCGTCCTCGTGAAAGAGCCGGGTCAGTGACTTCTTCGCGGGAGCGGGCAGGGCCCGGAACCGGTCGTATTTTTTCATCCAGAGCGGCAGACCGCGGGCGTAGCCCTCCTTTTGAATCGCGGGGCGCGCCGCCCGGCCCGCCCTGAATATGCCCCGCTGGAGGGCGGGACGCGCCAGGACGCCGTCCAGGGCGATCCGCTTCCAGAGTCGGCCTCCGGTCTCCCGGACGAGCCGCTCCCGGAGCGCGGCGACCAGGCCTCCGATGGGGATCTTCGTCGCGCAGACCTCCTCGCACCGGTGGCACCCCAGGCACAGGCCGGCCAGGTCCGCGGACTCCCGAAGGCCGTGGATCCAGGCCGTGAGGAGGCTCCCGATCCCGCCCATATAAACATGGGAGAAGACTCCGCCCCCGACGACCTGATAAACCGGGCAGACGTTGAGGCAGGCCGAGCACTTGATGCACCGCAGGACCTCCCGGAACCTCGGGTCGGTGCGGAGCTCGCTCCGGTGGTTGTCGAGCAGGACGATATATTGCGCGGCGCGGTGGGGACCGGCGATGAACGACACGTAGCTTGTGACGGGCTGGCCGGTGGCATTTCGCGTCAGAAGCCTGAGGAGGAGCAGGGCGTCCGCCGTGTTCGGAAGGACCTTTTCCGTGGTCGTGAGGACGATATGAACGGGAGGCAGGCTCGAAACCAGGCGGCCGTTGCCCTCATTGGTGACGAGCATGACCGCGCCGCTCTCGGCAATTAGGGCGTTCGCGCCGGTCAGGCCGGCCGGGGCGGCGAGGATCTCGTGCCGCAGTTCCTCACGGGCGATGCGGACGAGGGACGGGATGTCGTCGACGACCTTGCGGCCGAGCCGGACGGCGAAGATCCGGGCCACTCCCGCGCGCGTCAGATGGATGGCCGGCATGACCATGTGCGTCGGGGCCTCGCCCGCCAGCTGGACGATCCATTCACCGAGGTCCGTCTCGCGGGCCGCGACGCCGTGGCGGGCCAGGGCGGCGTTGAGGCCCGTCTCCTCGCTCACCATCGACTTGGATTTGACGACGGTCTTCGCGCCGTGTCTCTCCAGGATCTCGAGGATGATCCGGTTGGCCTCGGCGCCGTCCTCGGCCCTCAGGACCTGGCTTCCGTGGCGTCGGGCCTCCTCTTCGAAACGGGCGAGAAGGGCCTCCTGGTCGTCAATCGCGGCGTCCCTGACCTTGGCCAGCCGCTCGCGAAGGGCCTCGAAATCCGAACCCGCGAACGAGGTCGCCCTCTTTCCGGACCAGCTTTCGTAGAAAGACTGGAGGGCCGCCTTGAGCGCGGCGTCGACATCCCGGGGCTTCATCGGCCGCCCCTCGCCCCGGCGACGAGGATGATCACGAGCCGCGATGGCCCCTGGACGCCGATCGTCAGCTGGCATTCGATGTCCGCGGTCCGGCTGGGGCCCGTTACCAGGGAAACCTGCGAACCGGGTGTTCCCGGCCGGGACAGGTGCTCGGAAAGCACACCGGCCAGGGACTCCACATCCGGGACGATGCGGTCCCGGTCGAGCAAGCACACGCATGTCGCGGCCAGCGTCCAGAGCATCTTCTCGCCGTCATCGGAATCCAGACGGACGAGCGTGCCGGTTTCCGCGATGCCGTAGTCCGCGCGGACAAGGCTCACCCGGGTCTGCGAGAACTCCTGCGGGTTCCGGGGCAGGGAAACAAGCAGCCGGTCGGCGCCGCCCGCGGCCTGGACGGCGGCCGAGGCGGCGACCTTCTTCGTCTTCTCCTTATCCAGCAGGCCGGCCACCGCCGAGAACGCCGCGTTCAGACCGGATACGCCCAGGACTTCGGCGCCGGCTTCGCGCGCCGCGGCGGCAAATCTCTCCACAAGCCCCGCGTTCACCATCTCCCGGCCTTCCTGGGTTCCATCCTCCGGAGGTCCAACCCTCGCTCGACGGCGCCGATCCGGTAGAGGCAGATCTCCCGGAGCGACGATGGATGGTGGAGGACCTCGGAGAGCGATTGGCTGCCGACGGCCCATACGCCGCCTCCCCTGACGACGACGACCTTATATTCGTGCAGGAGCCGGATGAGCTCGGCGGTCCCGAAATCCGGCGGCAGGACCGGAATCACCAGATAGAGAAACGACCCTTCCGCGTCCACGGGGACGATCCGGTCCGCCGGCCGGCTCTCGCCCGGATAGGCGTAGTGGGCCGCAGCCTCCGCCTCGGGGATATAACAGTGCATGACGGTCTGAAAATCGCTGGCCGCGTAGATGTCCTTGTGCAGCCGGAGCTCGGTGGTGTCCCCCGCGGCGACGCCGAGCGGCACCCGGAGGAGCGGGCCGGGCAGTTCCCGGGGCATGGACGCCTTGGGCGCGTAGAGCATCGCGTCCACGCCGCGCACGGACATCGACCCCGAATGGAAGGTCGAGAGCCGGGACTCGAAGATCCTGTTCCCGGCCTTGAGGAATTCCCGGCGGATCTCCTCCTCCTCGAGGAAATCGCACCGGCCGTCGTCGCCGTCCTCGAAAGCCGGAGGGGCGAAAGACAATGACCGGCCGGGGTTCTCCGAGATCCGCGACCGCAGGGCGCCGACATCGACCCCGAGCTTCCACAGGAGGCGGACGAGCGCGCCGGACGCGTTGGCCACGCAGAGCCTGAAGAACGCCTCTTTGAGTGTCCTCCCTTTGGCTATGGCGCCGTGCCCGAAAATGACCGCCAGGGGATGCGACGCCAACCGCTCGGGCAGGATCTTCGCCATTTCGGGCGAGCCGCTCGGGACCGCGAACCAGTCGACGGGGATGGAGGAGCCGAGATGGCGACGGCCGAGGGGGTCGACGGGGATGAAGTCGGGCGGCCGGGCGGGCTTTTGGGCATCGTCCAGCGTGGCGATGATCAGCTCCTTCACGTGGGCGTGCATGGAGGCCCGGACGCCGGGCAGGGCCAGGATCCGGGCGTGGATGTCGGTTTCGGAGGACGCTTTGTAATAGCCGAAGTCCGTTTCCGTGGGCGAAAGAAAGCAGATCTGGCTGGGCTCGAGATCGCCCTTCTGGGAGCCGGTCGCCGTGATGACGATCTTGTCCTCGTCTCTTTCGTCCGTCCAGCGCACGGCCATGTTCCCGCTGTGGCTGTCCTGGATATCGCAGAGGAGAGAGGCTCGGCCGACGCTCTGGAAGAGCCGCAGCAGCTGCTCACTCGCCCTCCATTCTCCGGGACTCACGGCTTCCTCCTGCGGATGCGGAGGGCCCGGAGGAGCTCCCTTCCCGGCCGTCCTCTCTCGTCCCAGCCGCGGACCCGGTAGTAGTCCCGTTTCATCCTCTCCTGGTCCTTCTCGGAGACCCGGCGCTCCCTGCCCTCGGCCATGATGGGCATCTCCGAAAACCTCCGCGGCAGGGCGTCGTCCGCGTCCGTCACCCCGGCCTCGATGTTGAACATCCGCTCAAGCGTCGCGATCCGGTTTTCGATCTCCTCGAGCCGGGCCACGGAGAAATCCTGTCCCGTGACGCCGCTCGCGATCCGGGCCCAGGGCTCCGAGGAGAAGGCGAATCCGGTGAACCGGCAGATGCCCAGGCTGTCCTGAAGGATGCCCGTGTTCTGCATGTTCCGGATGGCGATCGGCGACTGGAGCAGGCTGAACCTCGGAATCTCCCTCGTGCCGCCGAAAAACGCCAGCGAGACGGCGTACCCGCCGCGAAGATGGCAGGCGCCGGTGGGCGAGGTCATATAGCCCAGGGCCTGGGTATAGGAAGCCCGGGGATCGTAGCCCGGGATCTCGAGCTTCTTGACGGTCATCGAGAGATCGGCCCGCCCGTGCGCCTCCGCCAGACGGTAGGAGCCCTCCGCGAGCGCCTCGCCGAGACCTTCGCGGTTCGCCGTCAGCCGGGCGAGCCGCTCCAGGACATCGCCGTTCCCGAAGGACAGGTCGAGGCTCCCCGCGTCGTGCGACGTGATGAGCCCGAGCTCGAAGAGCTCCATGGCGCAGGCGACGGTCCCGCCGAAGCTGATCGTGTCGACCCCGAGCTCGTTGCACCGGTAGTTGGCCCGGGCGATCGCGTTCATGTCATAAACGTCACAGACCGGACCCATGAGAATCATCGTCTCGTATTCCGGCCCCTCGCCCCTCTCCTCCGTCCCGCGGCCGCCGGTGACGCGCGTGTGGCGCTGGCACCCGATGGGGCAGAGAAAGCAGGCTCCGGCCTTCTCGAGGAGTGTCCGGGCCAGCCGCTCGCCCGAGATCTTCTCCACATCTTCGTCGCGATGGCGGCAGTCGCGGAAGTTCCGGTGGGGCAGCATGCTGATCAGGTTGATGAGCTCGATGAGCCCGGCCGTGCCGAGCTCCCGGAGGAGGCGCTTGGTGATCGGCGCCTGCTTCATCATATAGAGGGCTTGGTCGAGGCCCGACTGGTATTTTTCTTTGTCCGCGACGGAGATCTTTTCCTTCCCCCGGACCCGGACGGCCTTGAGCCTCTTGCTCCCCCAGACGGCGCCCGGCCCGCAGCGTCCGTAGACGCGGTTGCGGTCGTTCGCGACGGCGGCAATCCGCACGAGCCGCTCTCCGGCAGGACCGATGCAGAGGACCCGCGCGGGGGACCCGGGTTCCGAGACGGCCGTCAGCGCGTCGTTCGTCTCGCGGGTCGTCTTGCCCCAGACATCGCCCGCGGGGAGGACGTCCACGTGCCCGGGCGCGATGTCGATCGTGACGGGGCCCGGAGAAGCGCCCCGAACGACCAGCACGTCGAAGCCCGTGGCCTTGAAGGCCGCGCCCCACGTGCCGCCCGAGTTGGAGGTGCCGATGACACCTGTGAGCGGCGATTTGAAGGTCATGTGCCCCCGCCCCGCAGTCGGCGCGCCTGTCCCGATGAGGGGCGAGGCGGCGATGACGACGGCGTTCTCGGGGCTCAGAGGATCGCAGCCCGGGTCGATCGTATCGTAGAGGATCCGTGTCGCCAGCCCGCGGCCGCCGAGGTAATCCACGGCGCACTCGGGATCCAGCGGCTTCTCGCGGATGTCCCCCGAGGTCAAGTCGATGTCGAGGACCCGGCCGTGATATCCGGAGATCGGGAATGCGGGCATGCGGTTAAGATATCATAAGTCCGCCTTTTTTATAAACGAGCGCTCCGGGGCGAATGGGCCGGTCGGCTCCGGTCCGACCGTTCCTTGGTCCCGGCTCACCCGCCGCCGAGGAACGGGAAGACGGCCACGGTGTCCCCGTCCGAGAGCGGCGTCCGGAGCCCCTGAAGGGACTGGATATGAACGCCATTGACCATGACAACGATGTGCGGCCTGATCGCGGCGCCGGAAAAAATCCCCTCCCGCCGCGCCGGCGAGTCGCAGACGGCGTCGAGGAAGTCGCGAACGGTCCTTCCCCCCGCAAGCTCCACGTCCCGAGCCCGGATCCCGAAAAGCTCCTGGAAGGAGGCAAAAAACCTGGCCTGGATTTTCATGGGACTATCCCGGAGGAAGGAGGCTCCGGTCCAAGAGAAACGAAGCGTTGGGGTTGCGGACGTCGAGGACGAGCGGCGGGACAGATCCCCTCAGGGCCTCGATCATCTCCTCCAGGATATTCTCCCGGACGACAAGGAGCGTCCGCAGAGAGCTTCGGCCAACGGCCTCGCGGAGCGCCGACCACAGCCCGCCCCCGGAGAGCTCGAGCGGCCCGACTTCGTCCACGATGAGGACCTCGGCCGGGTCGGCGGCCGCGATGAGCGCCCGCGCCGCCTCCAGAGTCCGGGGGACGAGACGGAAATCCCCGACGTGTTCCCACTCGTCTTCCCCCTTCCGTCGCAGGAACGGGAGACGCCGGCCGTTCTTGAGATCGAGGAAATCGTACTCCGTTTCACCCCGGCTGTTCGGAACGGCCAGGCTCAAAAAACCGCCGAACCGGAGCCCACGCGAGGCCCATCGGGAGAGGGACTTCTGGATGAGGGTCGTCTTGCCGCCGTGGACGGGTCCCGAGAGGATGATGATCATCGGTTCCTGCCGGCCTGAGCCCGCGGCGCCCTCCGCTACCGGACGAGGATCTTGGCTTCGCCCGTTTCCAGGACGACGGGCTGTCCGTTGACGCCCAAGGCCGTATAGCTGCCGATGGAGACGGCCGTCTCGCCGGGGTTCGCCGCAGTGAAGACCAGAACCGCGAGTATGCCCTGGCCTTTGAAGCCGCGGCCCAGGGAGGCGGCGGAGAATCCCAGCGTGCAGCTCGTGTCGTTCGAGACGTTCAGGAACTTGGCCTGGTCTCCGAGCTGCCTGGTGATGCCTCCTTCAATGACCTCCTTGAGCTTGAGGTTCTGGGGATCGAATCCCACCGTGAGGGACATGTTGCCGACCTCTTTCGCCGTTGCGAGTTCGACGTTGACGCGGAAGTCCGAGTTGCGGGGGATCTCGAAGCTCGCCGGCGAGAGGAAGAGGGCGTCGGCCCCCGGCTGCTCAGGCTGTGCGGGCGGCGCCTGCGGTGGGAGCACGCCCTGCCCGGCGGCCCCCCCTTCCACCCCGCCCTGGGCGGCCGCGGCCACACCGGTCGCGCTGCTGGGGTCCACCCAGATCGGCTTGGAGTCTTCGGACGTCAGGGACAGGCTGCGGATGATATAAGGCGTAAGTGTCAGGACGACATCGGTTTGGTCGATCGTCGTCTGTGTCGTCGAGAACAGGCTGCCCAGGATCGGGATGTCCTTCAGGCCGGAGATCCCGGAGACCGACTTCCGTTCCTCGTTGCTGAGAAGGCCCGCCAGGAGGTTGGTCTCCCCGTCCTTGAGACGGATCGTGTTCTTGATCTCGCGGTTGTTGAGGATCGGAATGTTCGCGTATCCCGTCCCGGCGAGAGACGAGATCTTGATGTCGACGTCGATCGTCACTTCCTTCTCAAGATGGAGCCGGGGCTTCAGGTCGAGCTCGATGCCGACGTCCTGGAGGTTGTACGAAACGATCGGCTGGGCGTTCGTGCCCCCGGCCATGATGGGTGTGAACGTCGACGTCGGGATGGGAACCTTCTGCCCGACGAGGTACTTCATATCCTCGCCGGAGAGGCCGCGGATGCGGGGCTGGGCGATGAGCTTGGTGTTCGCATCCCCTTCGAGGAAATCGAGAACGGCCTGGGGCGTGGCCATTTCATAGCTGCTCAGGGAGCCGAGCTTGAGGCCGCTCAGGTTGATCCAGCCCGAAGCGCTCCCGGGGCTGATGTTGGGGTTGAGCTCGACGCTCAGCGTCGTGTTGCTGAAATCGATGCCGAGGTTCCGGAGCAGGTTCCGATCGACCTCCATGATCTCGACGGCGATGACCACTTCGCCCGGGGACTTGTCCCAGGAGCGGAGGAGCTTCTCAGCTAGGGCGATGCCCTGCGGGGTGTCGCGGATGGTGATGGAGTTGAGGGTCTTGTCGACCGTGATCGTCGGGTTCCGCGCCTGGATCCGGATCATCTGGGAGAGCGGGTTCTGCACGTCCTGGGCGCTGACGTTGGACAGGTAGATCGTCTTGACCGCGAGGAGCTCGTATTTCTGCCTGGTCGTAAAATCATCGGGAGCGATGATGACGGTCTTCTCGTCGACGATCCGGTAGAAGTTCTTGCTGGCGATGCACAGATAGCCGATGGCCTGTTCGAGGTCCTTGCCCGTCAAGTCGAGGGCCAAGCTCGCGTCCCGGAATCGTTCGTCGTAGATAAATGTCACCCCGGCCATCCGGCCGAGGGTGTCGAGGATGGAACGCACGGAAACGGGCGAGCGGAAGACGACGTTCAGCTTCTCGCCCGTGCTCTTGAGCTTGACCGGCGGCTCCAAAAGCTCTTCGGGAGGGTTCTCGGGCTTCGGGGGAGGAGCCTGGAGGGCGTTCATCTCGGCCACGAGCGTCCGGTTGGACGGGTCGTACAGCAGGGCGAACGCGTACTCGGCCAGGGCCTCCTTCTTCTTCCCCTGAGCGGCCAGGGTCCGGGCGTTCTGAAGGTGGAAGAGGCTGGCGGCCGACTTCGCCCGAACGAGCGCGAGCCTGTAAACCGCATCCGTCGGGTATTCCGCGACCGCCTTCTCATAATACCGGATGGCCATCTCGTATTGGTGATCCATCTCGGCGGCCGCACCCAGCCGGTAATCCCGGCTGACGGTCACGCATCCCCAGAGGCTCAAGGCCATCGAGAGTAGGAGTGCAGTTTTTTTCATGGCTGGCCTCCTTGTCGGGAAAACGTCTTTCGTTGGGCATTCGGCCCCTCAACCTCGATCTCGTCGAACGTGATCCGGAGGACCTTGTACCCGGGAATGATCTCGTCGCCCACGGCCGCAGGCAGCGTTTGGCCTTCCGACGTGACCAGGGCCATGATCTTTCCGCCCAATTGGACCGAGCCGACGTAGACCAGATTCAGGGCGAAGGCCGGGGGCTGCTTGGACTGCGGCGGCCCGCTCAGAGCGCCCGGAGAGGGGACCGGGGAAGCCGCCGGCACGGCGGCGCCGGGACGGAAGATGTCGCGGTGCGCGGGAGCGGCCTCTTTTTTGTTAGGGCGGAGGAGATCCAGGCGAATCAGAGGCGCCGCGGGCTGGTCGTCCGGTGCGGCGGCTGCGGCCTTCGCCGCCGGCTCCGTCCTGGAAGCGGCGTTCCTGGCCGGCGGCGGCGATGGCACGGAAGGGGTCACCGCGGCTTCTCCCAGGGGTATATTCTTAAAGAAGGATACGATGAGACCGTCCTTATCCGCGTCGAGCGCGTATACACACGGGTCCCTGAGGTCGAAGACCAGGCGCGTGATCGGCCGGGGGTTGGACATCCGGAACTGCCCGACTCGCACTTTCTCGACGGGAACCTGAGGATCTTCGGTCCCCCAACCGGAGGGTCCGGCCCGGAGCACGGTGTCGTAAAGGTCGATGATGAGACGCCAGGGGCTCTTCAGGGAAAAGACCTGGGCCACGGCCCGTCCCGTGAGCTCGACTCGGAAAGAGACACGGCCCGGGGCGTCGGACGGATCGATCCCGTCCAGGAAGATCCGGCCTTGGGGGCGGCGGGCCAGCTCGGCTTGGACGTCTGCGTCGAGGGAATATTCCTGGACTTTGATGAACTCGATGACTGTCCGCCCGTCTTCCCGCCGCAGCCGGACGGGAACACGCTCGACCAGCCGCGCCAAAATCCGGATGTCCCGGGGGCCTTCCCTCAGGACCTGGACGTCCCGGATGAACCGCGCCTCCGCGGCGGGCACGCCGGGCGCTTCGCCCGTCGCGGCGCCGCCGAGGTCCAGGGCGAACGTTGAAGGAGCCCCGGGAAGATAATACCCCCGCGCCGAGGCCGGCGGGCCGTCCGTTTCAACGACCAGCCGGACGACCGGCGTGCCGGGCATGATCTGGATCTTGCCGGCCGCGGCCGCCCCGCCCCGCGCCGGGAAGCAGAGAGAGAAGGCCGTGAAGGCCGCCAGGAAGACTATGCCCCGCTCAGATTTCATAGTAGGCCGCCAGCGTCACCTTGAAATGAAGGACGCCGCTCCCCTCTTGCGTTTTCAGGAAGTCGATCTTTTCGACAAACAGGAACTTCGGAAAGCTCTCCACGACGCCCAGGAATCTCTTCAGATCCGCGTATCCCCCGGTATAGTCGAAGGCGACGACGACCTCCTTGATCCGCCCCTTTTCCGCATCGGAGTAGCCGTAGCGGATCTCCGGGACGTTCACGCCGGACTCGTTGAAGATCTTCTGCAGGTCCAGCCGGAGCGACCGGTAGATCGTCTTTTCATCGTAGAAGCTCATCCCCTTGAGCGATTCGAGATCGCGCTCGGCGTCCTGCCAGCGCCGCCTGTCCTCCCGCTCCGCGGCCCGGGACTTCTCGATGCTGAGGCGCCGCGCCTGGGCCGTCTCCAAGGAGTCCCGGGCATCGCGGTAGGCGCTTTTCTCCACCAGCATCAGGAGGAAGCCGATCGCGAGCAGGAGGAGGACCACCAAGCCCAACCGCTCGAGCGTCCTTCTCTCCTTCCCGTCCAAACGGCTAAAGATTGCGTTCATAGGTCAGCGAGATCTCCGAAATCAGCCCTCCGCCCTCCTCCCGGGACTCGCTCTCGAGCCGGAACCGGAATTTCCGGGCATTGAGGTTGTTGAGGAATGTCAGGAGGTCGTCCAGGCTCGCCGAAACCAGCTTGATCTTGAGGCCGACGGTCCGCTCCCCGGAAAAGCTGGGGACGAGCGACGTGATATAACTCGAATCGGGAAGCGAGGCCTCGAGCAGGGACAGGAACTCCGTCCACGAGAAGCTCTTGCGGATGATGATGTCGTTGACGAGGTCGACCTCGGACTGACTCGTCTTCTTGGCTTTCTGGATGTCCAAGGTTAAACGTCTCACCTCTTTGCCGGCGGCGTCGACCAAACCGCCCGTTTCCTCCACCGAGGATTTGAGCCGGGAGGCCTGAAACCCGTATCTGACGACCGAGAACGCCGCCACGCCGATTACTATAACGACGGCCGCGGCCAAGATGTTTCGCGCCAGGACATAGAAGCGTCTGTTCCGGACGGGTTTCGTCGCCAGGTTCACGTCGAGCGGCGGTCTTCGGTTCATGCGAGCTGACCCACAAGCGGCGCCAGGGCCCCCTTTTCCGCGGAAGCCCATTCGCGGGGGGCGCCGTATTCGAGCCTTTCCGCCGGCAGGGAGAGGACGGATTCCAGCCGCGCGGCGAGGTCCGCCGTCTCCTCCCCGTCCGCCGAATGGACCCAGAGCCGGGAGATCTTCCGTTGTTCCCTGTCCTCGAGAAAATGCACGGTGTTCTCGGCCTCCTGGACGACCAGGCCGATCCTGTCCCGGGACGACGCCGCGGGGTCGAGCCCCTTGAGCCGGTACAGAGTCCATTCCGCATCCATGGCTGCCAGGAGGCCCAGATGGTCCGTCCCGGCGCTCAGGAGGAGCCCGTCGGCGGCGGCGCGGTCGACCAGGTTGGCCAAACTCAAGGTGGGAATCGTCACACAGCCCGGCTTGAGCCCGGCGGACGAGAAGAGCGCTTCGTACTCCCGGACGACGGCCTCCCGGGCGGCGGCCACGAGGATCTTTCTTGGGCCGGGGACAAAGGAGAGATCGCAGGCCAACCTGAGATCGTCCGGCATGATGGGCATCTGCTTAGCCACCCGCCAGCGGAGAAACGCCTCTCTCTCGGCATCGGAGCCGGGAAGCGATTCCGCCGCCAGGACGAAGACTCGGACGCATATCTCGGGAATGAGGACGGCGACGGTCCCCCCGGCGAGCCCGAGGATCTCCTTCCCTTCCTCGACACGGGCCGCGAGGGAAAAGACCTCGATGCCGTTCGGCTTGTCGAACGACGGCGTCAGGCTCCCGGCGTCGAGGGGCAGCACGAAGCGCTTCCGGGCGGCGCGGCCTTTCGAGCCGGCCAGGATGCCGCTCAGGGCCTGGGCCGACAGGCCGAAGACGGCGTCCGGGCGTGGGCGATCCGTGAACATCGACCGGAGCTTCCCGAGGAGCGGCGCCATTCTCACTCCACAAACGTCACTTTATTCAGGTCCCTGAGGCTCGTGACGCCATCGTAGACTTTTTCTAGACCCGTCTCCCGGAGAAAGACCATGCCCTCGGCCTTGGCCCGTTTCTTGACCTCGGAGAGCGGTTTCCGCTCCAGGATCATCTCGCGGATGGTGTCCGAGAGCTCCAGGATCTCGGCGATCGCCGTGCGCCCCTTGTATCCCGTCTGGTTGCACTCCAGGCAGCCGGCCGGTTCATAAAACGTCCGGGACTCGTCCCGGGCCGGGTCCAGCCCCGACTCGATGAGCTGGGAGGGAGAATAGGTCACGACGGTCTTGCACCGGGCGCAGAGCACGCGCACCAGCCTCTGAGCGAGGATGCAGTTGAGCGCCGAGATGAAGCTGTACGGATCGACCTGCATGTGGAGGAAGCGCCCGATGACGTCGAAGACGTTGTTCGCGTGGACGGTCGTGAAGACGAGGTGCCCCGTCAGGGCCGATTGGATGGCGATCTGGGCGGTCTCCGGGTCCCGGATCTCGCCGACCATGATCTTGTCGGGGTCGTGCCGGAGGATGGACCGAAGTCCGCGGGCGAAGGTCAGGCCCTTCTTCTCGTTGACCGGGATCTGCGTGATCCCATCGATCTGGTACTCGACGGGGTCCTCGATCGTCACGATCTTGTCCTCCGGCGACTTGATCTCAGTCAGGGCCGCGTAGAGCGTCGTCGTCTTCCCGCTGCCCGTCGGGCCGGTGACGAGCACCATCCCGTAGGGCTGGGTGATGTACTTGCGGAATTTCCTCTGGATTGGGTCGGAGAAGCCCAGCATGTCCAGCCGCAGCTCCGCGATTGCTTCGGTGATCATCTCCTTGTCCAGGATCCGGATAACGGCGTCCTCGCCGTAGATGCAGGGCATGACGGACACCCGGAAGTCGATGGTCTTGTCCTTGATCTTGAGCCGGAAGCGGCCGTCCTGGGGAACGCGGCGCTCGGAGATATCCAGGTCCGACATGACCTTGATCCGCGAGATGATCGGCGACTGGAACTTCTTGTCGATGGACTCCATCGCCTCGCCCAACACGCCGTCGATCCGGTATTTTATCCGGACGTCATTGTCCTTGGATTCGATGTGGATGTCGCTGGCCCGCTTCTGGACGGCGCTGAGGATGATCGTGTGGACGAGCTTGATGATGGAGCCGTCCTGGTCGGCCAGCTTCTCCACCGAGATGACGTCCTCCCCCTCGCCGCTCTCCCGCTCGACGACCTGGGTGATGAAGCCCTCCGTGGCGTCCCGGAGGACCTGCATGGCCGTCTCGCTCTTGCGCAGGGCCTCCTGGATGGCCCGGCCCGAGGCCGCGAAGACCTCGACCTTCTTTCCCAGGAACGATTCGATGGCGTCGATCGCGGCAAGGTCGGAGGGGTCGGCGACGGCGATCTTCATGACGCCGGCCGAGTCCTCGAGCGGGATGAAGTTCAACCGGTGGAGGAACTCGACGGGAACGGACTGGACGAGGCTCCGGTCGAGGGCGGCCCCCTCAAGGTCGATATAGGGCACGTGATAGCGCTCGGCCAGCTTCCGCGTCGACGTTTCCTCCTCCCGGAGATGTTCCAGCTCTTCGTTCGTCATTTCAGTTCACTTGCCGTTCTTTCACCTCGTGATCCTGATCACGTTGAAGATCGGCAGATAGACGGCCAGCAGCATTCCCGCGACCACGAGCCCCATGAAGACGATCACCAACGGTTCGATCAGCGAGACCAGAGTATCAATTTTAACACGAATCCGCTCATCAAAGAAATCTGCCACGTCCCCGAGCATGCCCTGGAGGTTGGCCGAGGTCTCGCCGATGCGGATCATGTCCAGGGCCAAGGGGGGGACGGCCCCGGATTTCGACAGTGCGTCGGACAGACCTTCGCCGTTCTTGATGAAATCGGGGACATCCTTCATCTTCCGGGAGAGAAAGGCGTTGGGGACCGACTGGATGGCGATGCCGATCGCCTGGATGAGGGTGATGCCCGCCTCCAGGAGGAGCCCGAGGGTCCGGCTGAAGACCGCGACACTCGATTCAAGCCAGATGGTCTTCCCGTAAGGAAGGCGGAGCTTCAGCTTGTCGGCCCGGAACCGGAAATCGGGCCGCTTCCTCTGCGTCAGGATCACTCCGGTGATGAGCGCCACAACGCCGGGGACGACATACCAGTGGGCGTTGACGGCCGTCGAAAAGGACATGATCACGCGTGTAATGCCCGGCAGGTTGGCCTGGAAATCCTGATAGAAGCTGGAAAACCGCGGCAGAATGAAATTGACCAGGAGACTGAAGAGGACGAAAGCGAAGATGATCAGCAAGGTCGGATAGGCGAGAGCCGACCGGATGCGCGACCGTGTCCGGGCGATCATCCTCGCGTAGTCGACATAACGGGAGATCGCCCCCGCCAGGTTGCCGCTGCGCTCCCCGGCCATGAGGCTGGCGACGTACACCGTGCCGAAGTTTTTTTCATAAGGAAGGAACGCCTCCGAGAGGGCCTTTCCGAGCTTGACGTCTTCGGCGACCTTTAGCAACAGTTCTTTCAGATAAACGTTCTTCAGCCGGCCGGTGATCACCTCCAGGCTGCGGAGGATAGGATACCCCGACCGGATCATGGCCACGAGCTCCTGATTGAAAAGGATGAAATCCTTGTCTTTGATCTTCCGCCCCACGGTGATGGTCTGGGACCGGATGGTCTTCCAGTCCCGCCGCACGGAGAGAACGAGATAGCCCTCGGAGGCAAGCGCCTTCCGGCATTCATCGGCCGACGAAGCCATGAGAGTCTGGGTAAGGACCCGGCCGGACTCGGCGGTGACACGGCATTCATAATAAGGCATTTACGGGAGCGTCCTGATCAACAAATTTTGTCCATAATCTATTCTACTCCATTTTATTTTGTCAATCCGAACTGCCCCTGATTGACAAAGGCCGGGGAAAGATTTATTTATAAATCCATGAGGAGGATAGCGCTTTCCCTAGCCGCGGCGGTCGCCGTGGCCGCCTTCGGCCTGTTCTTGAGGCTCGTCTCCCCGGGGCCTTTGAGAGCCCAGACAGGCCAGGAGTCGGGAAGCCAGGAAGTCCAGAAGCCCAAGTATGATTACATGAGCAACTTTCTCTCGCGGAGCACGCGGCCTCTGGGGCTCAAGGAAGACCCGGCCCTGCGAAAGCTGCTTCATCAGGGGGCCGTCAAATGGGCCATCCGCGCCGGCTCGCGGCAGGTGCTCGACTAGGGGTTTTTTTTTATGCGCCGAATTCAATTTTTTGGATTGACGGCCGCCCTGCCCGGTGAGGATTAAGCCGGTGAAGAAAACCACCATCCCGGTCATCGGTATCTTCCTCGCTGTCCTCGTGCTTGGCGGGTTCAACGTCTACCGGAAGGCCGTCTGGCAGGACGTGACCGACGGGATCGTCTGGAGGGAAACGTCCAAGGGCCTGACGGCCATCAAGGTGGACTTGTCGAGCGAAGCCTATCTGAGGGCCAACATCCGTGAGGGTGACGTTCTCTCGGCGATCAACAAGAATCCCGTCCGCACGAGGATCGACGTCCTCAAGAACCTCTGGAGCGCCGCTGCGGCCGGCCAAACCGTCACGTACGAAATCAACCGCCCGGGCCAGCAGATGTATCCCTGGTTCTATCCTCAGAAGAAAGGCGTCGACCTGATTTATTTCTATCTCGTCCTGATCGGTTTGACCACCTTGGTCATCAGCCTCGTCATCTTTTTCAATTCCAAGAAACAGCTGACCCTTCCGTACATCTTCTTCTACCTCCTGGCCCTGACATTCGCGGCCTTCACCATTTTTTCGCCGACCGGCCAGTTGGATTTCCTCGACATGGTCTTTTACGCCCTGGACAAGATCGCCTTCCTGGCGTTTCCGCCCCTGCTGCTCCATTTCTTCATGATCTTCCCGCTCCGCAAGAGGTTCCTCAAGGAGCGGTCCGCCTTCATTCCCCTGGTCTACTTGCCCGCGATCTTGCTCGTCCTGGCCCGCCTCCGGTTTCATATCCCGCTCCCAGGCCCCTGGAGCGACCGGGCCGCCCTGGGATATCAGAGCGGGCTCGAGCGCCTGGAGCTCCTCCATGTCGTCGTGTTCGGCCTCGTCACCCTCGGCATCCTGGCGCACAGCACCCTCAGGGCGCCGAGCATTCTCGTCAAGAAACAGCTTCGCATCATCGTCCTCGGCCTCTCCTTCGGCATCATTCCCTCGACCGTCTTCTATTTCATCCCCTTTGTCCTCGGCCGGATCCCGTCCACGGCCGAGGAACTCACAGTTATCCTCCTGGCCCTCATCCCGCTGACGTTCTCCTATTCCATCTCGCGTTACCGGTTCGTCGACATCGAAGTCCTTCTGAAGAAAGCCGCGACCCTGACTTTCACCTTTTTCGTCATCGCGTTCCTGTATTTCATCGTCAGCTCCCAGACCAAACTGTTTTCTGAAAACCGCTGGAACGCGGCCTTTTTCGGCCTTCTGGCCATCATTCTAGGGGCCACGCTCTTCACACCGCTCAAGCGGCTCTTCCAGACGCTCCTCGACAGGGCGATCTACAAGAAGAGCTACCAGTACCGCAAGACGCTGATGTTTCTCAGCCGCGAGCTCAGCCGCGAACGGAACCTCCAGAGCCTGGCCCGCGCCCTGCTCGAGGCTATCACGAACGCGCTGTCGCTCCGGAGCGTCGCCCTCCTGCTGGCCGACGAGGGCCGCGGATCGTCCTTCACGCCCTTGAGCTCGCGGGGAGAGGAAATGCCGCTCCCGGCCAAGGTCCTCTTCGACGACCCGCTCGCCGCACAGCTTCTCGAAAGGGATCACCTCTCCTCATTTCCCGCTGGGTCCGGCCGGGGCCTCCAGGTCTGCATGGACAGGTTCTCCAGGTACGGCTTCTTCCACTTTCTGCCCCTCAAGGTCGAAGCCAAGATGATCGGCTGTCTGGTCATGGGCAAAAAGCAGGACGGGTCGTTTCTCACGAGCGAAGACTGGGAGCTCCTGACGGCGATTTCCGGCTCGGCGGCCCTGGCCCTCGAAAACGCCTACCTCTACAGCCAGGAAAGCATCCGCACGATGGAGATGCAGCGGCTCAAGGACTACAGCGAGAACATCATCGAGAGTCTGACCGTCGGCGTGGCCGTCATCGACGAGCAGGGCCGGATTATCGGCTGGAACAGGGTCCTCGAAGATCAAATGGGTCTGAGGAAGGAGGCGGCTCTCGGGAAGGGCCTCAAGGAGGTCCTGGGGGAGCAAACGTACTCGGCCCTCTACCCGCCCGAAACCCAGCAGGATTTCCGCCTTCTGAGCGAGATCAGCCTGGATCTTCCCGGCGGCGGCAACAAGATTTTCGATATCGCCAGGACCCCGCTCCTCGACAACGCCTTGCAGCCCTACGGGACGATCATCGTCTTCGAGGACGTCACGGAAAAGATCAGCCTCCAGCAAAGGCTCCTGACGTCGGAAAAGCTGGCCTCCATCGGGCTCCTCTCGGCCGGCGTCGCCCACGAGATCAACACCCCTCTCACGGGCATATCGAGCTACATCCAGATGCTCCAGAAAAAGCTCACGGACACGCACTACGCCCAGCTCCTGGAGAAGATCGAGGCCCAGACCGACCGGGTGGCGCGGATCATCAAGAACCTCCTAGCCTTTGCCCGCAATCCGTCGGACACGTCCTTTCATCGCGTCAACATCAAAGAGATCCTCGAGGAGATCCTGTCCCTCATCGACTACAAGCTCAAGAACATGAACATTCTCCTCAAGCTCGAGCTCGATTCCGTCCCCGCCGTCAGCGCCCAGGGCGAGCGCCTCCAGCAGGTCTTCATCAACATCATCCTCAACGCGCTCGACGCCATGCCTCAGGGCGGCACTCTGGGAATCCAGCTCTTCGCGGAGGACAAGCAGGCCGTGGTCCGGATCTCGGACACCGGGACGGGGATCAAGCCCGAGCACATGGCCCACATTTTCGACCCGTTCTTCACGACCAAGGGAATCGGCAAAGGGACGGGCCTGGGACTGTCCATCAGCTACGCGATCATCAAGGAGCACGAAGGCCACATCCATGTCTCGAGCGAAGTCGGGCGGGGTTCCACGTTCACCATCTCCCTGCCCTTGGGCGAGAGCCCGCTGTCCCGAACTTCATCGACGCCGACCAGGACATAACCCATGAACCATAAAGGCCTCATTCATGTCATCGACGACGAGCCCGTCATCCACGACGTCCTCGGCGAGCTCCTGACCTCCGAGGGCTACGAGGTCGAATCCTCCTCGTCCGGCGAGGAGGCCCTGGCCAAATTTCCCTCGCAGCCGTACGATGTCGTCCTGCTTGACCTGTTGATGCCCGGGATGGACGGGATCGAGGCCCTCCGGAGGATCAAGAAGATCGACCCGGCAGCCGCGGTCATCATGATCACGGCCTTTGGGTCCGTGGAATCCGCCATCGCGGCCATGAAGATCGGGGCGCTCGATTATATCCAAAAGCCCTTCAAGCACGACGACCTCCTCCTCACGGTCGCGAGGGCCATCGAACACCGGCGGCTCCAGGAGGAAAATCTCCGGCTCAAGGACGAGCTGCGGCAGAAATTCAGCTTTTCCAACATCATCGGCAAGAGCCCCGCCATGAAAGTCGTGTTCGACCTCGTCAAGGCCGCCGCCCCGACGCGGACCACCATCCTCCTCCAGGGCGAGAGCGGCACGGGAAAGGAGCTGGTCGCCCGGGCCATCCATCTGAATTCCCCGCGGGCGGACAATTCCTTCGTCGTCGTCAATAGCGGATCCCTCCCTCCCGACCTCCTCGAAAGTCACCTCTTCGGCCATGTCAAGGGCGCCTTCACCGGCGCCGTGGCCCTGAAGAAGGGGCTCTTCGAGGCCGCCGACAAGGGCACGATCTTCTTCGACGAGATCTCCTCCATCAATCTCGAGACTCAGGCCAAGCTCCTCCGTGTCATTCAGGAGAAAGAGTTCATGAGACTCGGCGGCACGGAGACGATCAAGGTGGACGTCCGGATCATCGCGGCGACGAACACGGATATCGAGGAGATGATCGTCCAGAAGACATTCCGGAAGGACCTCTTCTACCGTCTCAACGTGATCAAGATTGAGCTCCCTCCCCTGCGCCAGCGCAAGGAGGACATCCCCCTGCTCGTCAAGCACTTCATCGAGACTTATGGCCGCGAGAACGGCAAGGAGATCGAGGGCGTCAGCGAGGACGTCTACGAGATTCTCGGGGCCTACGACTGGCCGGGGAACGTCCGCGAGCTCGAGAACCTCATCGAGCGGGCCGTCGTCTTTTCCCGCTCGAAGGTCATCACTCGCGAGTTCCTGCCGCCGTTCCTGCTCACCAAGGAGGTCCCCCCGGAGGGCTGGCTCCTCTCGCCGGGGGAGTCCCTGGACCTGCGGGAAAGGACCCAGAATTTCCAGAAGAAGATCATCCTGACGGCCCTCAAGAAATCCAAGGGCGTTCAGAAGAAGGCGGCAAAACTGTTGGGCGTCAAGCCGACGACCCTGAACGAGATGATCAAGAGGCTCAACATCGATGCGGACGACCCGGCGACGTGACCGGTGCCGGCCTCCGGAGCGGCACCCCTAGGAGAATCCCCCGGGCACGGCCTGGCGGGGATTGAAGCGGACCCGGTCGACCTTCCCCGGAACCTTCAGGACGAACTCCTGAACGGCCTGCCGGACGACGACCAGATCATCGTGGGTCTCACCGCGGCTCGTCCATTGAATCCATAGCGGGAAGACGAAGCGGTTCCGGCTCTGGGTGATCCGGACCCTGAGGCGGGCCCCCTCGGGAGTGCTCTCCTCCGACCAGCTCGTCCGGACCTCCGGCAGCTCGTAGGAATCGAACCAGCCGCTGAAGAAATCCTTCAGGTCGCGTCCTGAGACCCTCTCCATCGTCGCGATGAAATTCTCCGTTCGGGCCGCGCTGAACTTGTACGTTTCATAGAATTCCTTCAGCCCGGAGGAGAAGACATCCTTTCCAAGAAGATCCTGGAGCATAAAGAGGGTCAGGGCGGCCTTGTCGTAGACTATGGCCTGGTAGGCGCTGAAGTCGAAAAAGCTCAGGCGCGAGCCCAGGGAGATTGGGCCCATGACCGATTTCCTGTCCGTCCATTGGGAGAACTTCTTCAGGACCGCCGCGAAACCCTTCTCCCCGTATTTCTCCCGGATATAGGAGGCCGCCGCGAACTGGGCCAAGCCCTCGCTCAACCATTGGTCTCTGTAAGTGGAATAGGATACGCCCTGGCCCCACCATTGATGGGCGATCTCATGGGCGAGAAAATAATCGTCCCACTGGGAAAGGTTGACCGGATTGTCGGCCATCGCGGGATAAGGGGAGTCCGAGGCCCACGGCACCTCGTTTAGGACGATGAAGGACGGCGGGCTGTGTCCCCCGGCCGTCGGCCAGAGCCGCATGACCACGCCGAGCTTTTCATAGGGGAAGGGCCCGAAAGCCCGGATATAAAAGTCGAGGATATCGCGGGCCTGGCCCAATACCGCCGGGCTGCTGTCCGAGACCTCCGTCGAAACATGGAGCCGGATGGGGATTGGATCAGCGAGGCTTAGGGGCCGGTCGAATTTGCCGACGATGAAGGCCAGGTATTTGACCGGCGATCTCGTTTCGAAAATGGACATGGAGCTGCCCGCCTTTTCGAGCTCGACGACGTCCCTCATCCCGTCCCAGCGCCCCGTCTCGACCATCTCTCCGACGGCGACGCACTGGTACTCGGGAGGGACGATGAGCGTGAGACGGGCCTTGAAATAATCCTCGTCCGGAGGAGCCGGGTACCAGAGGCCGGCCTGGGTGAACAGGTACGTTTCATAGCGCGGCTTGAAGGCCAGCCGGTTCCGGACAGCCGACTGGCCGATGATATCCGAGGTGGGAGGAGGCGGCACCATCCGTCCCCGGTAGTAGATCTCGATTCGGGTGGGGGATTGCGGCTTCGTGGGGGCGGCCAGATACACATAAAGAAGTTTGCGGAGCTTATCCTGGGTGTAGAACAGCTCGTACTTGTTTTCATCGTAGATCTTGAGGATCTCGAAGTCCGGGTTGAAGCGGAACCTGAGGTATTGAATGTTTTCGGACCCGGGGATGAATGAGATCCGGGCCCGGCCCGAAAGATAGGAGGCGGCGGGCGAATAGTTCAGCTCGAGCTCGTAGCGGTCGATGTCGACCGGGCTCTCGAGGCCTACATAGAGCTTCTCGGCCCGAGGCCCGGAGGCGCTCACGGGGCTGTAGAGGCTGATGATCCTGTCTTTGGATCGGTCGTAGAGGGTCACTTCTTCTTCGGAAAACGGATAATAGATATACGTCAATTCTCCGGCCCGTTTGGCTTTGAGCTCGAAAACGGCCTCCTCGCCCTGGGGGAGGAAGGACAGCAGCTGCCGCTCCATGGAGCTTTCGATGGTGAAGGACCTCGGGTAAGCCTTTGTGAAGATCGACGCCGCCTTCGCGGTCTCTTCAGCTGTCACCTCGGGCAGCCCCTCCCCCCTTATGATCCTGACGCGGGAAGACATGAAGCCGACCGAGCACCGGATGTAAGCCTCCCCGATCTCGTCCTGCAGATACCTCTTCCCGTAGAGGAGCTCCATCTGGTGCTGCTCGATGGGGTCCGAGGGAGTGAAGCGTACGGTCCCCTTGCCGATGACCAGGAGGGCTGTCTCGAGACCGGGGATATTGTCGTGAAAGACCGCCGCCTCCCCGAAGGACAGGCGGATGTCCCGATGACTGATGTCGAGCGACCGGACGCGCTCGACCCGGTCCGACGGGATCCTGATCTTATAAAGGTTGACGATCGTGTCCGCCGTTTCCTTGCCGGTGATCTCCCAGCGTCCGCCCCGCTCGGAGGCGGTGATCCGCCACGATTCGATCAGGGCGGCGGTGGCGTTCTCAAAATACGCCTGGACGAAAAGGTGCGCCGCACCGTCCGCCTCGGTTCTCTGTCCCGCCAAGCGGAGCCGGACTGTCTCCATCTTCGCCGCGTCGTAGACCGAGCGAAGGCTTTTCTCCTCTTTTTCCCGGAGGCCAGGCTCGAAAAGGTCGAGGTAAGCAACGAAGTCCCTCTTCTGCAGGGAAGCCTGGATCTGATTGAAAAGGGCCTGAATGCTCTGGGGAGGCCCAGCAGGGGCCTGCCCGGCGCCGAGGGCCAGAGCAGGCAGGCAAAGCCAGAGGGCCAGCCCATACAAAATCGATTTCCTCACGTTCCTTTTTATTATATCAAAGGAAAAAATGTCGGTCTTCATCCGCTCCCTCATTCGCCACAGACCTCAGGAGCACGTTTTATGCCAGGAAAATCCCCTCGGGGAAATAGAGCGGGAGGCCGCCGGGAGAAATTGATTAAACCGGGGAATTGTCCTCGGACCGAATGTAAAGCTATTTTACAAACCCGGCCTATTTCTTGAGGGGTCGCCCCAGGGCCTTCTCCACGTCTTCGACCTTGCCCCGGATGCGGCCCTTGGCATGTTCCCGGTCGTCGATGGCGATGTGGGTGGACACGCGGCTCGCTTCCTTCCTCATGGCCTCGTGGCATTTCCGGACGACGCCGAAGACTTCGTCCCAGTCGCCCTCGATGATCGTTCCCATGGCCGTCAACTGATACGGAAGTCCGCTTCGGTCCACGATATCGACGATCCTGGCCACCGGCCCGGCCAGAGGCTCGCCCCGGCCGACCGGTACGACGGTGAATTCGACAACCATCCCTCCCCCTTATTTGTCCTTGACCGCTTCCCCCCGCCGGAGATGCTCCTCCCACGTGACGAAGCTGTGATAGAAGATCTGGTCCCCCTCGTCGATGCCGCGGGTGATTTCCGTTATGTGCGAGGTCGCCGCGCCAAAGGCTTCGACCGCGTAGATGACGCCTTTCTCCGGCTTGACGTGCGCCCCGCAAGTGTAGATGTCCAGGGCGGCATAGCCCATCTCGGGCCAGGTGTGGGTCGAGATGTGGGATTCGGAGATGACGACCACGCCGCTCACGCCGTGCGGGGGAAACTTGCTGAAGGAGATCGACCAGACGTGGGCGCCGGCGATTTCCGCGGCCTTGACGAGGATCTGCTGGACTTTCTCGACGCTCCCGATGACTTTCGGGTCGCAGCTCGAGGCTTCGACGATATAGTGATGGCCGATCGGAGAATGGGGAGTCTTCGTCATCAGCTTCTCCTTCGAAGGGCTCGGAAGCCGATTATGGCACAACTGGGGAATCTGTCAAGAAAATCTGGGGCGCCGCCGCTCAGCCGAACGAAGTGCAGTTGCCGGCCTCAGGCGCATTGAGGCTGAGCTCGGGGGATTCCCTCCGGCAGGGAGCGAATTCCCAGGAGCGACAGACAGAAGCGCGGCGGAGCGGCTCGGAGCCGCTCTTCTGGTAAATCTCTGAAATGGATCTCTTCGCTTATGGCTGAAGCCTGCGCCTTAATAGCGCCTGAACACGTTCCGTCCCCTCTTCCGGCCTCTTGGGTGGCACCGGACGTGAAGCGCGAAGGGACAGGGCAGAAACGGGCTTAAACGAAGACGCGGCGCTCCTCCTTGACGACATTGAGGACGATGTGGGTCACCGTCCGATCGACACAGGGGAAACCCAGAAGCTTCTTGATGAAACGGTTGAGGTCCTCGCGATCCTTGAAGTAGCCGATGATGAAGGAGTCCCAGTCCCCTGTGACGTCGTAGACGGCCGTCACCCGCGGATCCTGGGAGATCTTCTTCTGGGTTTCGAGGAGCTTCCCCTGAGAGATGCGGACGGCGACGATGGCGATCAGGCGGATGCCGAAATACTCGGGATCCACGACGGGGATGTAACCCTTGATGGCCCCCTCCGCTTCCAGCTTCCTGACCGTGTTGATGACGGCCGTGGCCGACGTCCCGACCTCCTTGGCGATCTCCCGAAAGCTCTTGCGGGCGTTGAGGTTCAGGGCCCAGATGATTTTCCTGCTCAGCTCCTCGATCATCGATTTTCCTCCAATTGTTATGATTATCGGCATATAAATGTCCATATGTCAAGATAATTAAAAAATAGATTGACAACTTATCAGGATTTCTATAAATATTCTTACAACCACGATCGCATAAAAGGAGGAAACGAAATGGCACCGGTGGCGAAGAGTTCTTTAAAGGCGTTCGGCATGAGGGATGAAAAAGACGTTCTCAGCGTCATCCGGGATCCGGCCCACGGCATCCAGTTCATCCGCCTCGTCTTTCCCGATATCCTGGGGCGGCCCATGGACTTCGCCTTCCCGAGCAACGAGCTGGATAAGGCCTTCCAGGAAGGCAAGGGATTCGACGGCTCCTCGGTCGCCGGTTTCGTGCGCATCGAGGAGAGCGACCTGGTGATCAAGCCCGACCCCACGACGTTCCGTCTCCTCCCCTGGCAATACAAGGGCTTCGACGAGGATACCCGGTGGCGGGAGGCCGTCATGTTCGGCGACATCCTGACCCCAGAGGGGACACCCTATGTCGGCGACAGCCGGGGTATCCTCAAGCAGACTCTGGCCCGCGCCCGCAGGGACATGGGCATCGAGGACTTCAAGTGCGGGCCCGAGCTCGAGTTTTTCATCTTCCCGTCGAGCGACAACCCTGTGCCGGCGGACGCGGGCGGGTATTTCTTCGGCGGCCGCCACGGAGAAGTTCGGAAGGAGATCCAGCTCCTCCTCCACCGGATGGGCATCGAGACCGAGTACGACCACCACGAGGTCGCGCACGGCCAGCACGAAATCGACCTCCGTTTCCTCGGCGCGCTCGAAATGGCCGATATCGCTATGATCTTCCGCTACATGGTGAAAAAGGTCTGCCGCATGCACGGACTCTACGCGACGTTCATGCCCAAGCCCATCAACGGCCAGAACGGGAGCGGCATGCACGTCCACCAATCCCTTTGGAAGGGAGGCAAGAACCTCTTTTTTGACAGGAAAGGCTCCTACTACCTATCCGACCTCGCCCGCCAGTACATCGCCGGTGTCATGTCCCACGCCCGGGAGATATCGGCCGTCCTCAGTCAATGGATCAACTCCTACAAGCGCCTCATCGAGGGTTATGAGGCTCCGGTTTATATCGCCTGGGGCCAGAAGAACCGCTCCGCCTACATCCGCGTTCCCGAGTACCAGCCGGGAAAGGAGCAGGCGACCCGCATCGAGCTCCGAGCGGCCGACCCGGCCTGCAACATCTACCTGGCCTTCGCCGTGATGCTGGGAGCGGGCCTCGACGGCGTCCGGACGAAGGCCGACCTCGTCGACCCGGTCGAGGAGAACATCTACCACATGAGCGGGACGCGGCAGAAAAAGTTCGAGATCCGGGTCCTGCCCAGAAACCTCGACGAGGCCGTCCGGCTCATGGAAAAGAGCGCGATCGTCCGGGAGACCCTCGGCGACCACATTTTCCAGAAGCTCATCGCCAACAAGAAAAAGGAAGTCGAGGAGTACGGCCGGAGTGTCTCGGGGGAATTCGACAAGCAGGTCAGCGACTACGAAATCGAGCGTTATCTGCCGTTCCTCTGACCTCCGTCCGGCCGGCCCTCGGCCTCCCGCCCCGCCGGGGCGTCCTTGCCTGTCTGGTTTGCTCCCTGATATAATGCTCTGGGAGACGAAGGGGTGGTTCCCCCCTCCGGCGCCGAGGCGCGATGGCGGGGAGCGGGCCCCAGTCCCGGTCCGGGGAGAGGAGAGACGTCCATGATCATCCTCAGGGAAGTGATCAGCCGGCTCGACGGCGAACTTCTGACCCCGGGGATGCCGCTAGGACTCCAGTGCTCGAAGGTGTTCGCCTCCGACCTCATGAGCGATGTCCTGGCCTCGATCGAGCCTGGCTCGCTCCTCCTCACGGGATTGGCGAACACGCACGTCATCTGCACCTGCAGCCTGGCCGATGTCGCAGCGGTCGTCTTCGTCCAGGGCAAGCGTCCGGGCGCGGCGGTGGTCGAGCAGGCCCGCGAGAAACACCTGCCGCTCGTCGCGACCCGCCTGCCGATGTTCGAAGCCTGCTCCCGGATCGCGTCTCTCCTTCAGGAGAGAAGCCATGCCCGATGAATCCGTGTTCCGGCAGGAGTTCCGGGTCCGGGGCGGGGACTTTGCCAAAGCCGGCGCCGTCGCCTGTCGGATCAAGGAGCTTTTGAAGGAGATCGGTTTCGACGCCCGGCTCATCCGGCGGGCCGCCATCGCCTCCTACGAGGCGGAGATGAACGTCATCATGTACGCCCAGGAAGCCCGTATGGACCTCCAGGTCTCCCCCGAGGAGGTCCGGATCACTGTCGACGACCGCGGGCCAGGCATCGCCGACGTCCCCCTGGCGATGACTGAGGGCTTTTCGACGGCCACGCCCGAGATGCGCGAGCTCGGCTTCGGCGCGGGCATGGGCCTGCCGAACATCAAGAAGAATGCCGACATCTTCTCCGTCGAATCCGAGGTCGGGCGGGGGACCCATCTCGAGATCATCATCCGCAGCAACGGACATCGGCCATGAGCGAAAAATACTTCCACGCCAACCATATCATCCGGGAGAAGTGTGTCGGCTGCGTCCACTGCCTGACGGCGTGCCCGACGCGGGCGATCCGGGTCCGGGACGGGAAGGCTCGGATCATCGACGAGCTCTGCATCGACTGCGGGGAATGCATCCGTGCCTGTCCGTACGACGCCGTCGAGTCGTACACCACGTCGTTCGCGGACCTTCACGTTTTCGACTACAAGGTGGCCATCCCCTCGACGGTCATCTACGGGCAGTTCGGGAGCGCCACGCTCCCCAACGAGATCCTCGGCGCCCTCCGTCAGGTCGGCTTCGACGAGGTCTATGACCCGAGCGCGATCTGCGAGCTCAACACGGCGGCCATCGAGGAATACCTCTCCGAGCATCTGCAGCCGCGGCCGCTCATCTCGTCCACATGCCCGGTGGTCGTGCGGCTCATCCAGAGGCGCTATCCGTCGCTCTGCGCCCAGATCCTGCCGATCGAGCCGCCGCGGGAGATCGCCGCGAAGATCCTCCGCACGATCCTCCCCCGCACTCTCAACCTTCCGCCCGAGAAGATCGGTATCATCCACATCACTCCCTGCTCGGCGAAGATGGTCTCCATCAACAGCCCGGCCACGATGAAGAGATCCTACCTCGACGGGGCGATCTCGGTCCGGGACATCTATCCCAAGATCCTCGACGCCCTCCGGAAAAGCCAGGAGGATGCGTTGATGCGCCACCTTTTCCCGGACGCGCTGCTGAGCGGGATCGGCATGGGCTGGTCGCTTTCCGGAGGGGAGATCCGTGGCCTCAAGAAGCACCGGGGCGTCGCCGTCTCCGGGGTCCGGGACACGATGCGGGTCCTCGACCAGGTCGAAGCCGGTCTGCTCCAGGACGTCGACCTGCTTGAATGCACTGTCTGCCCGGACGGCTGCGTGGGGGGGCCGCTCGAGATCGAGAACCGTTTTCTGGCCAAGAGCCGCATTCTCGAGCTGGTCAACGCCGCCGGCGACCGGGCGGTGGTCGATCACAAGGACGTGAGCCGGCTCTACCACAAGGATTTCCTCTCCTTCGACCATCCCGTGACGCCGGCCGAAAAGCCGCCTCTCGACCCGGACCCCGCGCGGGCCATCCGGAAGGCCCGCCGGCGGGAGAAGATCTTCACCAGGCTCCCTCACAAGGATTGCGCGGCGTGCGGGGCACCGGACTGCCGGACGTTGGCCGAAGACATCGTCCGGGGAGTGGCCGAAGCGAGCGATTGCCCATTCGTGAAAAAGGAGAAACGATGACACTCTCCGACCTAGCACGGCGCCTGGACCTCAAGGTTTATGCCGGGGAAACGGCTCTCGAGCGTCCCGTCGGCGGAGGGTACGCGGGCGACCTCCTGAGCGATGTCATGGCCCATGGCGGGAGGGATGATCTCTGGATCACGATCCAGGTCCATCCGAACATCGTCGCCGTCGCCGTCCTCAAAGAGCTGTCCGGGATCGTCCTCGCAAACGGCCGGGAGCCGGCCGCCGAGACCCTCGAACAGGCGGGGAAGGAGCGGGTGGCGGTCCTCGGGACCCGGATGAGCGCGTTCGAATTCGCCGGAAGGCTCTATGAACTGGGGATCAAGGGATCCTGATGGATCTCAGGCGGTACCGGGCCGATCTCCATATTCACACGTGCCTCTCGCCGTGCGGCGAGCTGGCGATGTTCCCGCGCGGCATTGTCGAGGCGGCCCGGGCCGCGGGGCTCGACATCATTGCCGTCACCGACCATAACGCCGCCGAGAACGCAGCCGCCGTGGGGGAGGCCGGCAAGAGCGCCAACCTCGCGGTCCTGCCCGGCCTGGAACTGACCACGGAGGAGGAGGCCCACATCCTCGGCCTATTCGATGCCGGGACCGACCTCGGCCCGCTCCTCGCGGACGTTTACCGCAACCTGCCCGACGTCCCTTCGAAACGGAGCTTCATCAGGGACCAGGTCATCGTCGACGCGGAAGACGGGGTCACGGGCTTCAATCCGCACTGCCTCATGGGCGCGACGCGGCTCACTGTTTACGAGACCGTGAGCCTCATCCACGGGCACGGGGGGCTGGCCGTCGCCTCCCACATTGACCGCGAGGCTTTCAGCCTGATCTCCCAGCTCGGCTTCATCCCGGGTGACCTCGCGCTCGACGCCGTCGAGGTCTCGCCTCTGCTGCCCTTCGACAAGGCCCGCGACGCCTTCGGCCCCCAGGTCCACTTCCCCTTCGTCCGTTTTTCCGACGCCCATCGGCCCGAGGAGATCGGCCGGGCGACCATGGATTTCTTCCTGGCCGAGCCGACGATCGAGGAGATCCGCAAAGCCCTGGCCGGAGCGAACGGAAGGAGCGTCAGGCCGTCATGATGGAGGACCTGTCCCTGCACGTTCTCGACATCGCCGAGAACGCCGTGGCCGCGGGAGCGGGGCGGATCGTCATCGGCATCAACGAGAGCGAAAAACGGGACCTCCTGACGATCCGCATCACCGACGACGGACGCGGGATGTCCGCCGAGGAGCGGGAGCGGGCCCTCGATCCCTTTTTCACGACTCAGCGGAAAAAGACGGGCCTCGGACTCGCGCTCCTGGCGCAGACGGCCGGCCTCTGCGGGGGCCGGGTGGCCGTCGAGTCGGCCCCGACGAGGGGCACGAAGGTCACGCTGCGTCTCCCCTATCATCATATCGACCGCCCGCCGCTGACGAAGATGGCAGAAACGATGATGACGCTCGTCTTCGGCCATCCCGGGATCGACTTCCGGTACTGCCATCGTCGGAACGGCCAAGAGTTCCGATTCAACAGCCGCGGCTACGTCCCGCGGGCCGGCGGCGCGGCCCCGGCCCCGCCGGAGGCCATCCTCTCCGTCCGCCGGGCCCTCCGAGCGGGCCTTAACAGCATCGGCGCCTCCTGAGCCGGGGCAAAGAAAAAAGATACGTCATGGAGCGGATTGTGCGCCCGGGAAGCCACTCCCCCGCCGCCCGGAGGCACCGGCCGGCAGGGGCCTCCATCCCGATCCTCATCCTGGCCCTGATCCTGGCCGTCTCCTGTGGGCGGCGCACGCCGGACGCTCCGGCCGACCTGACCCTGACGTACAGCGCGGCAGATGCGATGGACCCGTCCCATCCGTGGGCGGAAGCGGTCGCTGTCGCGGCCGGAAAGATCGTCTCCGCCGGCTCGGCGACGGAAGCGCCCCGCTTCCGGATTCCGGCCTCCGAGATCCACACCGCCCGCGTCCTTCTGACGCTCTTCGAAGGCCGGGAGATCGACCGCGATCCGGCGCTGTAGCTGCCAGATTTCTCCCGGCCGAAAAAAGGCCCGGACCTGTTTACGGAATCCCCTTCCTGTGCTATAAAATACCTTCTATCAGGCATACAGCATACGGTTGGACATGAACATCGCGCAAATCGTCATCAGCCTTTTCGTGGCCCTTTTCGCCATCACCATCCACGAGGCCTCCCACGGCTGGGCAGCGGCGAAGATGGGGGATCCGACGGCCGAATCCATGGGACGCGTTTCGCTGAATCCGGCCGCGCACATCGACCTCATCGGCACGATTCTCCTTCCCCTGATCCTCGTGATCTTCCATCAGCCGGTCTTCGGGTGGGCCAAGCCAGTCCCCGTCAACCCCTACAACCTGCGCCATCCCCGGCGCGACAACCTGTGGATCTCCCTGGCGGGGCCGGGCGCCAACCTGCTCGCCGCGGGCGCGGCGCTGGTCCTCTTCCTGGTTCTGAAGAACATAACCCTGGGCCTGACAGGCTCTGCGTTCCTGATCAAGATCGTCAGCGGAGTCGGCCTGATCCTGTTTCTGGCCCTGGAGATCAACATTTCGCTGGCGGTCTTCAATCTCATCCCCGTGCCGCCCCTCGACGGCAGCGGGATCCTGTCCGGGCTCCTGTCCGACGAGGCCGCCGCGGCCTATGACCGCCTCCGCCCCTACGGGATCATCATCATCGTCGTCCTGGTGTATACGAACGTCCTGAACCTCCTCTTCGCCCCCATTCAACGCCTCCTCGAAATCCTCATCCGCTAACATGACCGACGCCGCCTCCGAATTCCTCGAGACCCCAGAGATCGTCCCGCCCGCGGAAACGGACGGGCGGGACATCTATCAGGTCCGGCTCGAGGCCTTCGAAGGGCCCCTCGACCTGCTCCTGTTCCTCATCCGCAAGAAGAAGATCGACATCCACGACATCCCCATCGCCGCGATCACCCGGGATTATCTCGATTACCTCGACAGGAAGGAGCGGATCAACCTCGACCGGGAGGCCGAGTTTCTCTTCATCGCCGCCCTCCTCATCTATATCAAGTCCCAAATGCTCCTGCCGCGCGAGACCGATCTGGCCGAACAGGAGGACCCGCGGCAGGTCCTCGTCAACCGGCTTCTCGAATTCCAGAAGGTCAGGGCGGCCTGCTCACTCCTCCGCGAAAGGGAAGAAGCCCAGCTCCTCGAGTGGAGGCGGAATTTCCTGCCTCCGCTCGCGGGCGAGAGCGAGCCGGATTTCGCGGAGGTCTCCCTCTTCGACCTGGCGGAATCCTTCTTCCTCATGATGAAGCGCAAGGCGGAGGCGGACACGCGCATCATCAGGGGACGCGACGTCTCCTCCGAGGAGAAGATGAAGGAGCTCCTCGGCCTCCTCCGGGACGGCCAGGTCCTCGATTTCCTCGCCTATTTCGAAACCCAGGCCTCCCTCGAAGAGGCCTTCGTCTCGTTCTTCTGCCTTCTCGAGCTCGTCAAGGCCCGACAGGCGGTCGCCGTCCAGGACGAGCTCTTCCAAACGATCCGCGTCTGGATCCGCAAGGACGGACGCCGGGCAGGCCCCCATGAATGAAGGGCTGAAAGACATCATCGAGGCCCTGATCTTCATCTCGCAGGAGCCCCTGACGATCGAACGGATGAAGGCCGTTCTCGAGGGCGTCGCCGGGGAGGAGATCCAGGCCGCTCTCGACGAGCTCCTCCGGGGCTACGAGGCCGCCGGGCACGGGATCCGGGTAGCCCATACGGGTGGAGGATACATCTTCGCCACGAAGCCGGACCACGACCGCTGGGTCCGGCGGCTCCTCCAGATCGAGCGCAAGAA
>Ga0187770_10000016_pt1 | contig 77457 bp, 61 predicted proteins | sample 0116_SJ02_MP02_2_FD_133154 | JGI IMG/M metagenome (GOLD analysis project Ga0187770, IMG submission 133154) | Tropical peat soil microbial communities from peatlands in Department of Meta, Colombia - 0116_SJ02_MP02_20_MG | ecosystem: Environmental > Terrestrial > Soil > Wetlands > Peat | place...
ACCTGCACTGCCTCCACTCCCACAGGAGCAGCCCCCGGCAGTTCAATAAAAATGCAGCGAACTTCCTGAATTTCCTCATCCTCTCCGAGGATGTGTTCGTAGCGTAGCAGGTAACCGAAGCCGAGTTTGTGAGCTTCCGCCTCCGCTTCGGTTCGAGTGTGAAACGGGCCATACTCCGCCCGCAGAGGCTCGGTGGAGTCGCAAGCCATCCAGAAAGTTTCTTTGTAAGCCATCGCGGGTTCGCCTCGGGGGTCGCGAAGCCGGCTCTTGGCTGAAGTAGGAGCCTGCTTTCGAAATCCGGTCCCGAAGTGCAATTTAGAGGCCGCGAAGTGAATTGGCTGAAGCCATTGCCGAACATGGGGTTAACCTGCGGTAGGTCAACACCTGGCGAGCCCCGGCGTGAAAGCTTTTGCAGAATTATGGCTGCCGTGATGTCGGTGCTTCAGTCCAGGAATTAGAAAAGTGTTCGATTCAGAGAAAGGTGCGCAGAAAATTTCACAGCGCCATGCGGTTTCTCTGCGAACTGGGGTTGCGCCGAGATCCCACGAACGGCTCGCCAAGCCCTCGGCGAACGACGCTTCAGGCCCCGACCGCCCGCCCCGCCAGTTCGCTTTGCTCGTGCCCGAGTGGCCAGTTCCTGCCGCCATGGCTGGCCACGTACATCGCCAACTCCAGACGGCTCCAAACGCCGAGTTTGTCGAATGTGCTGCGCAGGTGATTCTTAATCACTTGTTCGGTCGTGCCAACAACCTTGCCAATTTCGCGGTTGGTGAGCCCCTCCCACACCAGTTGGGCGACCTGGACCTCTTTCGGGGTAAGACATTCACACGGCATCATGACTGCGGTTCCTCCTTAGCGAACATGGCGATCGCCAGCTTGACCCGTTTCCGGCCATCGCGGATTCCTGCGCGCAGGAATAGCGTGCGCAAGTGTTGCTTTACGGTGCGCGGGCTGATGTTCAACTGCCCCGCGATTTCCTTGTTGCTGCAGCCCTGCACCAGCAGATTCAGAACTTGCTGGTCTCGGGGTGTGACTTTAACTTGCTCCAGATCGATCACAATGGCATCCTCCACGTTTCTGGGAATCAACTTCACCCTCCGCTGAAGCACACCCTTCGCCATTTCTTCGGGCGCAGAAATAACAAAGCCCTAAGATATTGCGCCCGTTAAGGTTGTAGCGCGAATGTTGGGTTTCAGGCGTTCTTCAGGAAAGACGTGGTAGCCTCAAAGAGTTCCGATTTGGTCCAGCGACTTGACCTGCAAACCGGACCGGCACGATCTTGGTTTATAGAAGGCCTGGCAGCGGACAGGCCGATAACACACGTGAGGGCGCCACAGTTTCGTACACCTTTGGTAGATCCCCTTTCACATCTGCACGTTCCGCGTTACGGGAGTGCCCGGCATAGTTTCATGAGGCATACATTGAACAACTCGATCCGTACAACGCGACCCTGCAATCGTCTTTCCCACATCGGTCACAGCGCACATCACCCGATTCTCATTTCGGAGCTGCGAGCGACTTTTGCACAGCCCACAGCGCCCTCGGCGCACGTCCTTCGCGCCATGACTGGAATGGCTGTCGAAAACACTGCTGCAAACATCTCGACACGGGGATGAATCTGACACTCATGCTCAACTTCATCCTGTCAAGCCGCACGGGAACTTCAAGGCGGAGTCCTGGTCAGCAGTTGGTGATTTCGGAGGGTTCAAAAGCCCGGGCCATCCTTTGTTTCTTCTCCCTGCTACTTCTTGGCACTACTCTCAGCTTTGCCCAGGGCGGGCCTCCTTTCTACACCACCGATCCCGGAACTCCCGGTCATCTGAACTGGGAAATGAATTTCGGTTACATGCCGTTTCTCTACAACGGCCAGTCCGTCAGCCACATTCCCGATGTCGACATCAATTTCGGCGTGGGAGACCGCATCCAGCTCACCTACGAAAATGCCTGGCTGCGCGTCTGGAACCAGGGAGCCCCGGCCAAATATGGTCTCGGACAAGACAACGTGGGCGTCAAGTTGCGCTTCTATGACAGCGGTGAAGAGGGGATGCAGTTCTCCATTTTTCCGCAAGCCTTCCTCAACAATCCGAATCATGCCGTGCAACGCGGCATTACGCCGCCCGGCTTAAGTTTGCTGCTTCCGATGGAATTCACTCGAAAAATCGGCCCCATCGATCTGAACCTTGAGGCCGGCTACAACATCGTGCATCTCGGACCCGATGGCTGGTTCACAGGCATGATCGTCGGCCATGAGTTCACCAAGAAACTCGAACTGGACGCGGAATTCTTCAGCAGCGGCACCTTCCACCCGGTGCTTGCGCAGCCTACGCTCGACGTCGGCGGCCGCTACAAACTGCACCGACCTTTTATTCTTCTTTGGATGGCCGGTCGCGGCCTGGAACCGGCCAAAAGCGACCAGCCGTACTTTGTCGGTTATTTCGGCGTGCAGGTCCTGTTGCCGCTGAAGTCATATCCAAACGATGAATCCCGGGTGCCCGAGGATGAGCCCCGGTTACCGTAGTCACCAACCTGTCTTCACGGCTCGCGTCGGACCACGATTTTTGCTCGCAAGAAGACTCGCAAGCCGGGGCTTCCAGCGTTAAACTAGGAACGATCTTGGGCGCTCCCCCGCGGAGCCTCAGCAGGCCCGGAGTTTTCTTCCCCCGTTTAAAATCGGCCTTGTACTTCCGCTTGATCGCGGAACTTGCAATAGAATAGGCACAACTCTCTCCGGAATGACGCCGGACTGCACACATCGGACGGCTTGGTGACTAAGAAAAAAAAGTCCGAAAAGAAAGACATGCCAGTTCTGAACGAGGAACTTCTCAGCAAACTGCTGGAAGCGGCCTATGTGCTCCAGGAGCACAACCGCCGGACACAGGAAATGGAACTGAGCGTCGAACTGGACCAGCAGGAGGGGGAAGCCGAAACCGCGGCCGCGGAAATTCCGATCTTGGAAATGTCAGCTGTCACGGGAGCCCCGATCGGAACTCCTCCGCTACCGGAGGAAGAAGGTGTCAGCGCGGATTACACCGCCATCCTCGCCCAAATCGTCGAGACGCAACACAAGATTCAGCTGCGCAATTTGAAATTGGAAGATGCCATGATGCTGGTCGCCGAGCGTGTGCGCGAGATTGCGCAAGCCGGCGGCTCTGCCATCGCAACGCTTAACGGTAAGCGGATACGATATCGGGCAGCGGCTGGCGCCATGGCTCTTCCCGTTGGAACGGAAGTCTCCCCGGAAAAGGCGCTTTGCTCGGCGTGCGTGCGCACCGGGCAGGTGATCCGCGGCGCCAACATCAACGCCGAGTTTCTTCTCGACAGCCGGGAGTGCCAGCGGCGGGGCATTCAATCCATGATCGCAGTTCCCGTCTATCACGAGGGGCGAATCGTAGGCGGGCTCGAGCTCTACTACGCCACACCCCAGGCCTTCACGGAAGAGAACGTTCACACCTGCCAGTTGATGGCCGGCCTGGTCACGGAAGCCCTGGCGCGCGATGAAGAAACTACCTGGAGGCAGTCGCTGGCCACGGAACGCAAAGTCGTTCTGGACGCTCTGCTAAGACTCGATCCCAGCCGCGCGCCGATGCAGGATGCGCCCGCGGGCGAAGTCAGCGGAGTAACCACCGCAGACTCGACTTGTCGCAAATGTGGGCATCAACTGGCGCGGGAAGAGAACTTCTGCGGAAACTGCGGCACGGCGCGGCCTGTCGAACACCCGACGACTGCAACGCAACCCCAACCGACTCCAACCATGCGGGAGGCTGCACACCAAGGCACAGTGCCGGCGCAGAGCGAGGCAAGTGCCGATGGCAGCCGAGTACACAGCGGCAAGCCGTTGGCGGAGTCGATCGAACAGGAAATGCCCGACCTGTTCGCACCAACCACCTCAAGTACGGCAGAAATTTCTGGCGCGATGGTTCGCCGGCCCATTGAGATCCCGGATCACTCGCATCTGTCCTTCGACCTTGAAGCTGACAACACAGTGGAGGAAGAAGACGGCACGCTACCCGAGACTTCTCTTGCCCCGGTAGAACCGGCGGCAGACTGGAGTTCCGCCGCCTCCGCGCGGGCTTTCCTGCAGCAACTGGCGACGGGCAGATCGGACACTTTCGCCCGCTTCTGGAGAGCGCGCCGCGGCGACATTTATCTGGCAGTCGCCGGCATCCTGGTCGCGGTAGTGATCGGCTGGGGAATCTGGTCCGATCACCCGGTCGGTGCCGCCAATGCAACCGCCGCAGCACATAAGAAAGCTCCGGACGCTGATCTCTCCGTCCTCGATCGCATGCTCATCAGTCTCGGCCTGGCGGAAGCGCCTCAGCCGCCTGAGTCCAAGGGCAATCCCGACACACAGGTTTGGGTCGATCTCCACACCGCGCTTTATTACTGTCCCGGCGCCGATCTCTACGGCAAAACCCCTAAGGGGAAATTCACCACGCAACGCGACGCACAGCTCGACCAGTTCGAGCCCGCCTATCGCAAAGCATGTGAGTGAGCGAATGCCACTGCACCTTCGTGCTTGAACTCGCTGATTTAGGACCCTGCACTTTCCTCACTGATTTCCACACTCTTTCGAATTGACAAGCTATCACTCGCGGAGTGCAATCATATTTGGAGAACAGGAGCGAGCTGATTGCCGGCGAACACCGATAATTCTGACCATCCCAACACCCTCCCTCCACCGGAATTAAATCCGCTCCTGAATCCGCTGCTGGGCGCGCACATGGGCCGCTGGGCGGAAGTCTATTTCACCAGCCCGCCGGAAAAACGCGACCAGGCCGTGTGGGATCTCTTGCTTGAACTGAAAGCCGAACAATCTTCGAGCGTGGGCCCCGCAGCCCCAGCCACTAGGAACGGCGAGCAAGTCTCCACGCACCCCGTCCCGGTGCGGGAGGTCTCTAGGCCCTCGGTCCCCCTCCCAGAGGTCAGACCGGATTTGATTACGTGCTCAGCCTGCGGTTTTGAAAGTCCCGCACGCCAGAGGTTCTGCGGCATGTGTGGCACTCGTCTAGCTGAGGCACCGGCACCTGGGTACACACCCTCCGCGGATTTGCCGCCGGCTCCATCGGCTGCCGCAGAAACGGACCGCAGACTCGAGTCCAATCTGAGTTCAGAACCAGATCCGACTTCCACGCCGACCCAAAGCTCTGAGGCGGATCAACGATCTGCGGATCAACGATCTGCGGTGAATGAAAAAAGTGAGCCGTATCCAGAACCGGAAACCGGTCCCTCTACTCATGTCCTTGACGAGTTCCCCTGGAGGCGCGACGAGACCTCGCTATTTCGCATTGCGGAGGAAGTGCGACCGCATGGTATTCGCGGCAGCCTTTTCGCAGATACGGCGGATGGTTCGGTATCGTATCGACGCTATCTTGTAGCAGCCATCGTCGTGGCGACCCTCGCCCTCGGCTATATCGGGTGGCGTGCGCTGCAAAATCAGCCCCGCGCAGCGCTGCCGACCGCGCCGGCCGCGCAGGAACAAACTTCTGCACCCGCATCGGTGGCGAATCGCGCGCAGTCACCGTCACCCAGCCAAGTCTCGACGACTCAGCCCTCCGCCGCCCAGCCTTCCGATATCGCCGCATCCGTATCCGCGTCTGCGCGTACAACCGCGCCTGCCACCACAAAAACCAGCACGGTCGAATCAACCACAAACCACGAGCCCGCACAGAACCCTCCGACCTCTCAGCGGACGAGCACGGTGATCGCCGCCGACCCTTTCATGCCGCTGACTGCCGAATCCGGCGCCACGGATCTGGCCATGGCACGCAGCTATCTGAATGGCTCCGACGGCCACGAACGCAACAGCAGTGAAGCTGCAGACTGGCTCTGGCGGGCGGTGTCCAAGAAAAATGCGGAAGCCACGCTTTTGTTGGCCGATCTGTATCTGAGAGGGGATGGCGTTTCGAAGAATTGTGATCAAGCCCGCGTGCTGCTCGACGCCGCCGCGCGCAAAGGATCGAAAGACGCCGCCGAACGGCTGCGCAATCTTCAGGCTTTTGGCTGCGAGTAATGGCGGTCGCTTGGGGCTGCGAATAGGCGCGGACGAATGACCGCGCTTTACTGCGTCAGAAATGTCGCCGGGGTGCGGCGCGCCTCATACCATAGCGCCAGCTCCACGCGGTTCCAAAGCCCCAGCTTGTCGTAGATCACGCGCAGGTAGTTCTTCACCACATGCTCGGTCGTGCCGATCTCCTGGGCCACTTCGCGGTTCTTCAGGCCTTGGGCAACAAGTTGGATGACTCTCTGTTCGCGCTCACTGGGGATACGGGTGCCATAGCGTTCATTTGCAGACATGACTGCCTCCGATACAACAGGGTTGCGAGTTTCACTCGCTTGATGCCATCGGTGATTCCGAACCGGAGGAACAGCCGATTGAAGTGTGCTTTGACGGTTCGCCTCGCCATCTTCAGCTGGCTGGCAATCTCGGCATTGTCGCAGCCTTGCAAAAGCAGTTCGACGATTTGCTCTTCGCGCGGGCCTAGCCGGACCGTGTGCTCTTTCATTCACTCCCCCCTACGGCGATCTGATAGCCCGATCCGGCGCGCGGGGCCGGGCGTTTCCAAAACTCATAGCACCCAAAATGCCAATTTGAGACGATTTTCGATTGTGACCACCGACCAACATTTTCCACAACATGCACTTACGCATGAGAGGCCCATTGGACGGCCCTTCGCGCCCCCCTACACGCAGCTGCTGTCACTTCCCGTTTTAGTAACTCTGACTTCGACCGCGCAGAATCGGTGGAAAGCCTGAACCTCTTCCCAAATCGAACCTGGCTACCTACGCGGCTTTGCGCAACGAGCTGCGCGAAATTGCGTCCTTGCGTTACACGACGCGATTGACTCCACCGGGCTCGCACTGAGGATGTGGAAAGAAATTGCGACTTGCTCAGGTAAACACCCTAGGCGAAATTTCCTATTCCCGCGCGCAACCCCTGCACAAATTACACGATTCCCTTCATCCAAGCTGCCCTGCATGGTCTCCTGCACGTCGAGTGCACCAGCCAACTGCAGCTATCCGGGCCACCCTCTGGCCAGCTTGTAAGTAGTGCGGAATACTGGCAATCTGGAGATTCGGCGCGACGGTATCCCCAGGTTTCGGTGGGTCGAACCGCTTCTCGAGGTTGAAGGCCGACGCGCTGCTTGGTTGCGCCTTTATGGGTTCCGAGCCAAAGCTCGAGATTCGCGACTTCTCTGAGGCAGCCCTCCGCGCTGTGACCAGCCTGCCCCCGGGAGTTGTGCACCTGTGGTGGCGATCGCTCGCAGAGCCGGAAACTCAGGTCCAAGCCTGCTGTGAACTTCTCTCGCCCGATGAGCACGACCGCGCGTCGCGCTTTCGCGTGGATGATGCTCGCAGGCATTTCATCTTGACCCGTGCTGCGTTGCGCTCGCTGCTCGCTGCCTATCTGCAAAAGGAGACAGATGAGCTGTCGTTCGGTCTTACCAAATACGGCAAGCCTTTTCTGGCTGGGCCACCTGACGCGAGCATGAACAACCTCCGCTTCAACGTGTCTCACGCCGACGGACTTGCCCTGCTGGGATTCGCGTGCCAGCGCGAAATTGGAGTCGACGTAGAACGCATTCGGCCCGAGCTCGATACGTGGAAGTTGGCCGAGCGTTTCTTCTCCGCCCACGAGCGTAGCGCCCTAAAAAACCTCAACGGCGAGGAACTCCAGTCGGCGTTTTTTCGTTGCTGGAGCAGGAAAGAGGCGTACATCAAAGCCCGAGGCGAGGGACTATCCCTGCCGCTTGGCCAATTCGATGTGTCCATCGCACCGAACGAATCCAACGCTCTTGTGGCCACCAGACCTGACGGAACGGAAGCTGCGCGCTGGATTGTGCGCGATCTTGCCACGCGCGACCTGGGCACGACTGGTGAATATGCCGCCGCCTGCGCCTTTTCGCTGAAACCCGAGATCTAAGCCGCCTGTGGAAACTTGCCGGTCGGGATCGCAAGTCTTTTCACACTCGCTCGCGTGGACTCGTCGCAGGGGTGCTGCCACCCCCGGTAATTAAATGCTCAGCAAGGACTTACGCAATGGCGCAAGAAGCCCGCTGGGCACGGGGATTGCTCGGTTTTTGTGTTATCTCCGAGAAGCGATTGACTATCCAGCGGCTCAGAAAAGTGTTAAGTTAACAAGAGTCAGTTTTGTTCTTTCCTCTCCCGTTTGTTTCTCCAAACCCGTTGTTTCGTGCTTGACCGGAGGTCTGGCGGTGAATCCAGACAATTGCCATAGGGTTACTAGGTACACTATTTCCTAAGGGGGATCAGGACTTGACCGTTTCGACCAGCCATCTCATCCCGCCTCACGGCGGCGAACTTATTGATCTTCTCGTGGCACCCGAAAAATCTGCGGAATTGAAAGCCCACTCGCGCGAGTGGCCATCGTGGGACCTTAGCGCCCGCCAGATTTGCGATCTCGAATTGCTTATGAGCGGCGGCTTCTCTCCGCTGCGCGGATTCATGACCAAGGCTGACTACGAAGGCGTTTGCCAGAACATGCGCCTCGCCAGCGGCATCCTGTGGCCCATGCCGATCACCCTCGACGTCACCGAGGATTTTGCCAAGAAGCTTACGCCCGGCACGAGCAAGGTTGCATTGCGCGATGCTGAAGGCGTGATGCTCGCCGTCCTGCACGTGGAAGAAGTCTGGCAGCCGGATCGCACTGCTGAAGCGAAAGCCGTCTTCAACAGCACCAGCAAAGCTCATCCCGGCGCTGACTACACCATCAACAAATCCAATCCCTGGTATGTAGGCGGCCGCGTGGAGGGCTTGCAACAACCTTCGCATTATGATTTCCGCTCACTGCGTTTTACTCCCGCCGAACTCCGCACCGAGTTCGCTCGTCTGGGATGGCGCCGCGTCGTGGCCTTCCAGACGCGCAACCCCATGCATCGCGCTCACGTCGAGCTGACCTTCCGCGCCGCGAAACAGGTCGAAGCCAACCTGCTGATTCATCCCGTGGTCGGAATGACCAAGCCCGGCGATGTCGATTACTACACGCGCGTGCGCTGCTATCAACTGCTGGGAGCGAAGTATCCGCAGGGAACGCAGAAGCTCTCGTTGCTGCCGCTGGCCATGCGTATGGGCGGGCCGCGCGAGGCGATCTGGCATGGAATCATCCGCAAGAACCACGGCTGCACCCACTTCATCGTCGGCCGCGACCACGCCGGTCCGGGATCCGATCCTGAGACCAAGAAGCCGTTCTACGGCCCCTACGAAGCGCAGGAACTCTTCCGCCGGCATCAGGCCGATGTCGGCGTCACCATGGTGCCCTTCAACATGATGGTCTACCTTGAGGGCCAAGACCGTTATGTCCCCGATGACGAGATCAAGAACGGCGACCGCGTTCTGAACATTTCCGGCACGGAACTGCGGCAGCGGCTCAACGAAGGCCGCGAGATTCCGGGATGGTTCACGTATCCCGAAGTCGTGCACGAACTGCGCCGCAGTTTTCCGCCGCGCTCCCGTCAAGGCGTGACAATTTTCTTCACTGGACTTTCGGGTTCAGGCAAGTCCACCATCGCCAATGCGCTCTTGACCAAGTTCCTCGAAGTCGGAGGCCGTCCGGTCACGCTGCTCGACGGCGACCTGGTGCGCAAGCATCTTTCGTCCGAACTGGGATTCTCGAAAGAACACCGCGACATCAACATCCGCCGCATCGGCTACGTCGCATCGGAAATCACGAAAAACGGCGGAATCGCGATCTGCGCGCCCATCGCCCCCTATGACGCGACCCGCAAACACGTGCGCCAGATGATCGAACCCTACGGCGGCTTCATCCTGGTGCACATCGCCACCTCGGTGGAAGTCTGCGAGCAGCGCGATCGCAAGGGCCTTTACGCCAAGGCGCGCGCCGGAATCCTTAAGGAGTTCACAGGCATCTCGGATCCTTACGAGGCACCGGCTGATGCCGAAGTCACAATCAACACCGCGGAACTGTCGCCGGAAGAAGCCGCGCAGGAAATCATCCTGCATCTGGAGCGTGAGGGCTTCATCGGCGTCAACGGAGCGGCCGCATAAAGACAGCGAGTAGATGAAGAGGTAGAGGAGTCAGCATTCGGCTATGTCACTGCTAGCGGCCAAAATTCTGGTTGGTTTTGTGGTCGGCGTTCTCATCGGCCTGAGCGGCGTGGGGGGCGGCGTGCTGCTGCTCCCCGTGCTCATCTTCGGCCTGAGAGTGCCCCCAATCGTGGCCGTCGGATCAGACGCTCTTTTCAACTTTTTCACTAAAGTCCCTGCCAGCCTTGTGCACATGAAGAAAGGAACGGTGCGGCGCAAGGTCGTTGTCGCCCTTGCCGTCGGCAGCATTCCCGGTTCGATTCTGGGGGTCCGGGTGCTCATGCACATTCGGCATCTCTACGGCGACGGGGTCAATAACTTCATCAAGACCGCGGTCGGTGTGCTGCTCATCGTGATTCCCACTCTGCTGCTGTTCCAAAAGCGCATCGAGGAGCGGATTGCCAACCGCCCTCCGACCCTCAAGAATTTTGCGGGTATGGCTGCGATCGGGCTGGTCGCGGGCGTGCTCGTGGGCATGACCTCGGTCGGCTCCGGCAGCATCATCATGATGTTACTGTTGCTGCTTTACAGTTTTCCGCCTAAGGTGAACGTCGGAACCGACATCGTGCACGCGGTGGTTCTCACCGGAGTGACGGGCTTCCTTCACTTCAGGCTGGGGAACGTGGATCCCTTGCTGGTGGTGACGCTGTTGATCGGCTCCATCCCCGGCGGACTGGTTGGATCGCATCTGGCGACGCGCGTTCCCATGCTCTGGCTCCGCCGCATTCTCTGCGCGCTACTGTTCGTCACCGGATGCCGCATGCTGTGGGCCTGAGTCCGCACTCATGAATCAGAGGAACATGACATCTTCTTCGTCCTACGCCGATATTCTGGAGCGAATCTACGCGGGGTTGGAAGCGGCCCGCGCGATCCTGAACCGCTTTACTCCGGGCGAAATCGAGACCGAATACAAGCACAGGCACGATCCCGTGACCGAGGCGGATCGAGCCGTGGACGCCGCACTGCGCCAGAACCTGCTGCGCGAAGACGAAGGCTGGCTTTCAGAAGAGAGTGCCGACGATGTCTCGCGCCTCAACAAGAGCCGCGTGTGGGTGGTCGATCCGCTCGACGGAACCCGCGAATTCGTTGCCGGCATTCCGGAATTCTGCGTCTCGATCGGGTTCGTCGAAAATGGCCGGCCGGTCGCCGGCGGCATCTGTAATCCGGCCACGAACGAGAGCATCATTGGTTCGATCGATGCAGGGGTCTTGTACAACGGAAGACCGGCGCGCCCGAGCCAGCGAACCACTCTGCAAGGCGCGCTGATTCTGGCCAGCCGCAGCGAGGTGAAACGCGGCGAGTGGAAACAGTTCGCGGGCGGCGACTTTGAGATTCGGCCCATGGGATCTGTTGCTTACAAGCTTGCTCTAGTCGCTGCCGGACTGGCCGACGCAACCTTCACCCTGACGCCCAAGAACGAATGGGACGTGGTGGCGGGAGCGGCGCTGGTGCAAAGTGCAGGCGGCTTTGTCAGCACTCTCGAAAAGACCGAACTCACGGCCAACCGGCGCAATCCGCTTCTGTCGGGCCTGCTGGCCAGCGGACCTTTCCTGAAAGGACCGCTTCTCGGCCTCGTCGAGAAGCACACCGGGCGTCATGCCCAGCCGCATCGGCCGGCAGCGGAACCCGCATCCAGCCGGGGTTAACAGCCGGGATTCCGCGGCCACCGCTCTCTGAGGTAACGTTCTCCTCGATCACGTTCTCCGCTAATATGGAACGAGCGCCCGCTTGCTCCGCCTTCGAATGAACGCTGACGGCATCCAACCTCGCGCGTCTGTGCACTCGGGAGAACCTCTTTCCATTGCCCAACAACGGTTTTGGGTGCTCGAGCAATTGCACCCGGGCGGCGCCGTTCAGAACATTGCTCTCGGCCTGCGCTGGACCGGCCCGCTCGACGCGGTGGCGTTGAAGTCAGCACTGGATGAGCTGATTCGACGGCACGAGATTCTGCAGACCGGATTTCAGGTCGTACATGGATCACCCCTGCAGGTTGTGTCCTCATCGGCAAGGATTGTGATCGACGTCAACGACCTGCGCCGCCTGGCGGAAGCCGACCGCGGGCGCGAATTCCGAAGGAACGCTCAAGAGGAACTGCGGAAATCATTCGAACTGTCGCACGCGCCTCTACTGCGCTCGAAATTGTTCCGCATGTCGGATGCAGAACAGATTCTTCTGGCCGTGACGCATCGCATCGTCTGCGATCAGAGTTCGCTGGGAATCCTGCTCGGTGAACTGTACTCGTTCTACGCAGGCTCCTCGCCGGAACAAGCGGGACAGCCAAAAGACCAGGAAAAACCGAGCGACGTTACCCCGCTTGATGCGGCGTCAGCCTCTGACACTTCTTTCTGGGCAAAACACCTGGCGGGCGCTCCCGCAAGCCTGGAGTTGCCGACGGATCATCCCAGGCCTGCCGTGCAGCAATTCCGCGGCGAGTGCGAGAAGATAAAGCTCGACGCAGGTCTCGCCGCTACAGTGCAAACGCTCGCTGACAGCAATAACGTGACTCTGTTCACAACGCTCCTCGCCGGCTTTAACGTCCTGTTATCTCGCTATGCCCGGCAGGAAGATCTGGTCGCGGGAATGCTGGTTTCCGGCCGCGATCGCGCGGAACTCGGGGATGTCATTGGTCCGCTTGAAAATATGCTCGCGCTTCGTTTCGATCTGTCGGGCGACCCCAGCTTTGCCGATCTCGTGACGCGTGTCCGCAATGTTGCCGAGGAGTGCTTTCGGCACAAAAACGTTCCTTTCGAGTCCGTGGTTCGCGAGTTGCGCCTGGTGCGGGACATGAGCCGGCATCCCGTGTTTCAGGTCATGTTCAGCGCGACGGAAGCGACCGACGCGCTTCCGCCAGGCGCGAGCTTGGTAGAAGTGGAGAATTCGGCAGAGCAACTTGATCTCGGAGTTGAAGTCGCCGAGAGGAACGGCGATGTCGAATTGCGCTTCCATTACGATGCCGATCTATTCGACGCAAACACCATCCGCCGCCTGATGGGGAATCTCAGAGTATTGTTGCAGTCAGTGGCGGAAGACCCCACCCTGAAGATTTCGAGCATTCCTCTTCTTACCGAAGCAGAGCGTCAGCAGCTACTGGTCGAGTGGAATGACACCAGCAGGCCTTATCCCAGGGACGTTCCGCTGCACCGGTTGATCGAGGAGCAAGTCGAAAGGACGCCCGACGCCATCGCCCTGATCTACGAATCGGAGCAACTGACCTACCGGCAGTTGAACAGCCGCGCAAATCAGCTGGCGCATTATCTCCGGGAAAAGGGAGTCGGTCCCGACATTCTGGTCGGTGTCTGTGCCGAGCGGTCATTCGAAATGGTCGTCGCCCTGCTGGCTTCGCTCAAGGCAGGCGGTGCGTACCTACCGCTCGATCCTGAATATCCCAAAGACCGGCTGGCGACGATGCTGCGCGACGCGAATCCAGCGGTCGTTCTGACGCAGCGCCATCTGCTCGATCGCCTGCCCGAGAAAACGAAGAACGTGTTTTGCCTCGATCGCGACTGGCCGTCAGTTGCGTCATACAGCAACGAAAATCCGAACGTCGCCGTCGGCGGGAAAAACCTGGCGTACGCGATTTACACCTCGGGATCAACCGGCGAGCCCAAGGGCGTCCCTAACATTCACGAAGCGATTGTGAACCGGTTGCTCTGGATGCAGGACATGTACCAGCTGACGGCTAAGGACCGCGTCCTGCAGAAAACGCCTTTCAGCTTCGATGTTTCGGTGTGGGAGTTTTTCTGGCCGCTACTGACAGGGGCTACGCTGGTGGTGGCTCGTCCGGGCGGACACCGCGACCCGGCTTATCTGGTGGATCTGATCGCGGCGCAAGCCATCACAACGCTGCATTTCGTGCCTTCGATGCTCAGCATTTTTCTCGAATCGGCAGGGCTGGAACGGTGCCGCTCCATCCGGCAAATTTTCGCGAGCGGCGAGGCTCTGCCCTTCGAACTGCAACAGCGCTTTTTCGAGCGCATGAAGGCCGAACTGCACAATCTGTATGGACCGACGGAAGCGGCCGTGGACGTGACGTACTGGCGCTGCCGCCCTGACACAGACCGCGCGATCGTTCCCATTGGCCGGCCCATCGCCAACACGCAGATTTACCTTCTCGATCCGAATCTGCAGCCCGTTCCCGTCGGCCTTCCCGGGGAGCTGCACATCGGCGGGGTCGGGCTAGCCCGCGGATATTTGAATCGCCCCGATCTTACAGCGGAGAAATTCATCCCTGATCCATTCCGCAAGGCTCCGGATGCGCGGTTGTACAAAACGGGAGACCTGGCGCGGTTTCTGGCGGATGGAAACATCGAATACCTGGGACGCATTGACAATCAGGTGAAGCTGCGCGGCTTCCGCATCGAACTTGGCGAGATTGAAGCCGTCCTGAGTCGGTGTATCGGAGTTCTGCAGGCGGTCGTAGTCGTGCACGAGGACAATCGCGGAGACAAACGTCTCGTGGCGTATCTGATCGCCGCGCCCGCCGGCAAATTGGATGGCAAATTGGCTTTGGATCGGCTCCGTAGAGAACTGCAGAACAAACTTCCCGAATACATGGTGCCGTCGCAATTCGTGGTAGTGGAAGAGTTTCCCATGACCACCGGCGGCAAGGTGGACCGCCGCGCGCTCCGCGCGCCCCAAGCTGATCGCAGCCCGGCAACCGCGGGCGTTGAGCCGCGCAACGAACTGGAATCTCACCTGGCGCAGATCTTCGCCAGCGTCCTTGGAGTACCGGCGGTGGGCGTCACCGACAATTTCTTCGAACTCGGCGGACACTCGCTGACGGCCGTGCGGCTGCTGGCTCAGGTCAACGAGATCACGGGACAGCAGATTCCGCTTTCTGCCCTATTTCGCGGCGCGACCGTGGAGTCGCTGGCGCGCATCATCGGCGAGCACAAGGACGCAAACGATCCGGTGGTGATGGAGATTCAGCACGGCGATGGCACTCGCTTGCCGTTCTTCGCCATCGTGCCGCCGGGCGAGGAATCGATCGGCTACGCGATTCTGGCGCGGCATATGGGGCCGGAGCAGCGCGTCAACAAAGTTCAGGGACACGGCCCGGTCGCTGGCGAGCATCCGTACACACCCGAACAACTGCAGTCACTGGCCAGTGAGTACGTCGCGGCGATGCGCGCGGTGCAGCCCGAGGGCCCGTATTGTGTGGGAGGGTTGTGCGGCGGCGTGCACATCGGGGAGCGCGTCGTGGTGGAGCTTGAGGCGCAGGGGCAGGAGGTCGCGCTGTTTGCGTCGATCGATACCTGGGTGATGCAGCACAGCCAGCGATTGTGGGCGTGGCGGGTTTACTACCTCCAGCAGCGGCTGCGAGAGATGAAAGCCTGGAGTCTTTCCGAGCAACTTGGACATTACAAGCGCGCGGCCGGCAATCTGCTGCGGAGAATGACGGGAAGGGCGCCGGCACGCACCGAGTGGCAGGAGGCATATTGGCCGGGGAATTTCGTCGCGACCCAGTTTCGCGCGCCGGTGATTCTGTTCAAGCGTCCGAAGCAGCCGTACTATTACGTGAAGGATCCGCAGATGGGATGGGGCGCTCGCACCAGCAGCGGCGTGGAAGTTCACGAAATTGACTTCGACCATCTCTACCTGCTGCGGGAGCCGTATGTGGGAGTGCTGGGTGAGAAGTTGGCAGCCTGCATCCGGCGGGCGAGTGCGAGGAATGAACAGGAACGCCAGGAGCGGGAGCGTTCGAGTCCAGAACAGCCAGTGAGCGCCGGCGGAAAAGCAGGATAGCTGAAATGCGGGCTGCAAGCTGGCCTGCACGGTGTGAATCGGAAATTATTGAAAGCTTCGGGAAAAATCGCGATCTTCAAGAATGTTGGTTCCAGCTGGTTTGCCCTTGGCCTCAACATTCTGGTTGGCATTTTTCTTTCCCCATATATCCTTCATCATCTGGGCGACGAGGCGTTCGGCCTCTGGGTCTTGATCTTCTCAATCACCGGCTACTACGGCCTGTTTGATCTTGGCATCCGATCTTCCATCATCCGCTACGTTGCCAAGTACTCTGCGACCGATGAGAAGAACGAACTCAACCGCCTCATCAACACGGCTCTGTTCGCGTATAGCGCAATCGGGGTGGTGACCATTCTTGTGACCATCACGGTCAGCTCTTACGCGACGTCCATCTTCCGCATCTCAGGCAATTCGCGCCAGTTGGCGCAATGGCTGCTTCTAATCGTGGGGACGGCGGTGGCTCTGGGATTTCCACTCGGCGTGTTCGCCGGAATTCTCGAAGGCCTGCAGCGATTTTATGTGCTGAATACCAACAGCATGATTTCGACGCTCCTTCGGGTGGCGCTGATTGTCACCGCACTGCGCCACGGGCGTGGCCTGCTGACGATTGCGGTGATTACGGTCTCCCTGCCTTTGCTCACAGCACTGGTGAACGCCACGGTCGTGCTGCGCCTTCTACCTCTACGCTTTGGCCCGCAGTACCTCAATCGAGAGAGCCTGAAGCGCATTGCCAGTTACAGCGGCACGACTTTCATCATCATCGTGGCGGCGCGGCTGCGTTTCAAGACCGACGCCATGGTCATCGGGACGTTTGTGTCGTCGGCTGCCATCACTTACTTCACGATCGGATCGCGGCTGGTGGATTACGCGGGCGACGTGGTCGGCAGCCTAGCGCAGTTGTTTGTCCCGATGTCGAGTAAGTCGGACGCTACGGGTGATCTGGCGGGGCTCAGAAAAATCTTTGTCGCCGGGAACCGCGCCTGCGCTTTGATCATTCTTCCCATCGCGGCGATTTTGATCATTCTTGGCCGGTCCGTAATCGAGGTCTGGGTGGGAGCGAGGTATATAGCTACAAGCTATCCGGTTCTGCTGATTCTGGTCGTCCCCACAACCTTGATGCTGGCTCAGGCGGCCTCGGGCCGGGTTCTGTTTGGGATGGCCAAGCACAGAAGGCTCGCAATGGTGTCCCTGATGGAAGGCGGGGCGAATCTGCTTTTGAGCATTGTGCTGGCGCGGCAGTTTGGCATGCTGGGAGACGCGGTGGGCACGGCAATTCCGCTCTACTGCACGACGCTGTTTTTTCTGCCGCGGCATCTTTGCCGCGTGCTGAAACTGCGCCTGGGCACTTATTTGAGGCAAGCCTTCACGCTGCCCATCCTGCTTTGTGCCCCATTGGTGGCCGTGCTGCTGCTCCTGCGCCATTGGTTTGTCGCCCACACCTATTTGCAATTGGCGATCCAGCTTGCAGTGGGCGGAGCCGTTTATGGACTCGGACTCCTGTGGGCCGTCTGGTCTCGCAAAGTTTGGCAGGTGGAGGGCATCCACGACAGCGACACAGCCAATCAGGTCGCCGTGGGTTTGATCGAGACCATGCAACAAGAGGAGATCTAAGGATTCAGCAAGAAGCCCGAATCCGACACGCGCGCCCTGATGATGCCAGGGATCCTTCGACTCCGCGAGCTCATTCGCGCTCGCTTCGCTCTGGATGACAGATCGGATCAGACCGTCGGTACCACGCGGCTGCCAACCGGTTCGTAGCCGAGTTCTTCCATCGTGGCTCCCCACGCCGTTTCAATTTTGCTTACCGAAACCGCCGAAAGCTTGCCCTGCCACGCGCCCGACTTGGCCTCACGAACAAATGGAATGTCCTCCCGTGTGTTCCTGGTGGTCTCCCATTGTTTCCATTGCTTCTGTTCAAGCGAGCGCATCTGAGCCGCAGAACTCAGTTTGACCGCCCGCTCAATTCTTTCGGGCTTAACATCCTTCCCGAGCAGATCCGCCACCCGCGTTAGCTCCGTCGCGGTGTCCGCGAGCAAATCCTCGTAGCGCACGAAACGGTAGCCGGGCTTGCCCTTGCGCAGACGCCACCAGCTCAACGTGTGATCCTCCCAGGAACCCAGGCGATCGGCATATTCCGTGGTATGCGCCGCTAGAAAGCGGTCCACGAACTCATCCATGGGGTAGCCGTCGGGCAGTTGGCCCACCTTGATGTAGAAGAAGTACAGCGACAGAGCGACATCCCTCGGGTCACGGACTATGTGTATCACCCGCGGATAGCGCGGATCAAAACACTCGTGACTCTTGATCACCCGCGGCAGCCTGCGCAAAACGTGGTCGGGATGATCGTAGATGAGAGGCACGAGCCGATTCACATTGGCAAAGGTGATGGGCTCGTCCTGCACGAGATTGCCAAAAAGAAATCGCGCCCACGTGCTGCCCGAGCGCAAGTAAGAAACGATAAAAACATCGTCGGGAAAAACAGTCAGGCCGCGCCCCGCCGCTTTTCTGCGGAAAGCGACGTCCATCACACTCGTGGCGTAGTTCCGGGCGCGACCGATCAAGCCCATCTGTCTTCTCTCCGTCTCTTCGCGCAATACGTCTCTTCGTGCAGCCAGGCTGTGCATAGACTAGAACAGATGCGCGACGGCAAACAATCCAGTTCACGCCCGTGAGTGCGCCTCACAAGTTAACTTCCAGCAGTCAATTCGCGCCTTCAATTCACTTCGCGTTCACTTCGCGCTCTTGCATCTGAAGTCCATGTACTTGTGGGACCCTCTGGGGTAGCAACTTTCGTTATCTACGTCACGCAAAACTGTCTGATTACAGTCGAGATGTGCCACGAGACCCGGACGCAGGGTCGAAAAAATCCCAAATTGAGGTTCAAACTCTTGCTTTCGCAAGGAGTATCCCCCAACTTCTCATGCGCGCGGCGAAGCTTCGTTTCGCCTTTTGAGCGCGTCGCCATACTGGCCATTGCTTGTGCGGTATTGAGTTTTGCAACAGGATGCGCCACCAAGAGTTTGGTTCAGAATCAGAGTCAGGCCCCGGTCCAACAGATTCAAGTCACGATTTCTCCAAGCAGCGTAACGCTGGCCCCGGGAGCGCAGCAGCAATTCACGGCTACAGTACACGGTACCAGCCACACAGCGACGACCTGGCACGCATCGGCAGGTTCGATTTCGAGCGACGGCACCTTCACAGCGCCGGCAGTAAACAACGGAACCGAAATCACAATATCGGCAAGCGTAGCCGGCCTGGCGCAACCGGCCACCACCGTGGTCACCGTCGAGCGTGCGCCTGAGCTCGCGATCACCACCTCGTCGCTGAACGCAGCAACCACCAACACCGCGTATACGGAAACTCTAACCGCAACCGGCGGAACTGCTCCGTACCGCTGGAGCATTGCAGCAGGAACTCTGGCGCCTGGCTTCCAGTTGCAGGCCACTGGCATGTTAGCCGGGACAACCACCAGCAAGGGCCAATATTCCTTCACCGTGCAGGTCACAGACGCAGCGGCGAACTCAGCGACTCAGGCTCTGACACTCGCCGTTGCCGCATCGAATCAGAGTAGCAGTGGGGGCGTCTCCAACTGCGGCGCGCCCCATTACTGCTCCACGACTTCGACTGCGAATCCGGGACCGATCTCCGCCTTGTTTACCGGGACGCTTGGCGTCAACCAGACGGCATACGACACGACCTACAATCCTGCCGGGATGGATTGCTACACTCGCGCCACCGACGCTTCGACCTGGGGCGGACCCTCCACCGACAACAACACGTTCTCCGGCGGCGACAACGACATTATGTGGTCGAAAAACAACACCTTCGTTGGCGTCGAATCAGGCGGAGACGTCTACATCCTGCACCTGAACCTGTCGGGCAACTGCGCCAAGGTCGTCAACACCGGAAATCTCCAGGGACACGGCAGCGTTCACATGGCCGGTCCATTCGGCTTCTCCAAGACGACCGACAACGCCTTCTACTACTTAACGAACTATACCCAGCTCAACGAGGGCACCATCACCAGCGACACCACATACAGTTCGACGCTTCTCGTCGATGTGGCCAGCGGATCAACCTGCCCCGGTTTGCCTTATCCCTTCACCGCAACGCACGCTGGCATTCTCGGAATTCGCTTTGACGATGGCCGCTTCGGCTGGGTGTTGAGTAACACAGGGGGGCAAGGGACGGGCGTATGGGCGGTAGTTTGGGATCGCGACCTGGGATGCTCCGTCGCCAACATGAGCACGGGATCATATTGGGCGTTTTGCGCTTCTAACTGCAAACCCTCGACTCAACCCTCTGGCATTCTGGCCAGCAGCGCGGCGTGCACCAGCGGAACCGACTGCAATTGCTGGGGAGGCACGATCCACGACTCGCAGATGTCCGGCGACGGAACCTCCCTGGTCATCACCGAGTACGGCGTGTGGACGCACGGCGCGTGCGCCGGGAAGAACTATGGAACCATGTTTTCGATCTGGGAACCGGGAACGCCGATGACTCAGTTCTGCAACAGCGAGCCAGGGACCGGCGCTGGTGGTCAGTACTGTGGCGGCCACGATTCGGTGGGCGTGAGCCACATGCTGAATTCACAGCTCAAGATGGGCTCGATTCGTTCTTTATCCAATGTCATCAATTACACGCAGTTCGATAGTGGCCTCATCTTTGAGGGCGCGCACGGACACTGGCCGCATCCGGATAACGACGACACGTACCCTTGGGTGCAGGCCAGTTATGACCTGTACGCTACGCAAGGCACGGGCTGCAGCCGTGGCGCCAACTACTGCCCGATCAACGGCGGCAACGCGATTTTTGCTGACTATCCTGCCGCTGAAGTGGGAAAACCGAGAACCTACTTCGGCCACACCTTCAGCTGCAACACCACTACCTCTTCCTCATACTGGGCACAGTGCAATGGCACGGGCGACGTCTACTTTGGGTGCGCCAATGCCATCATGAGCGTTTCGCAGGACGGCAACTGGGCCATGATTGCCAGCGGAATGCTGTTGAGCCTGGGCACGGACTCCAGGGGTTATCCGCGCTGCGACACATTCATCGTCCATCTGAACTGACCAGAATCTCAGAATGACGACAGGGCGCCAGGGACCAACCGGTCTCGGCGCCCGCGTCTGCCTTACCGCAAATATTCTGTCCGCGACTTCGCGTGATAACTTCGCGTGGTAACATGGCGAAAGTTGAGGCTTTCTCCAATCTGCGCCGCCATCGTTTCGATAGAGCTAAATTTCCTGTGTCTGGCAACTTTCAACCCCTGCCCTTTCGGCCCACGCTGTGGAAGGTGGGCCTGATCATTTTTTCTGCGGCGTGTTCGGTCACCGCACAGACCGCAACAGCCCCGGATAGGAAATCTGTCTCGACTCAGACGGGAGAAAGGCAGTCTGATCCACCCAAGGCCGGTGCCAAAAGTGGGCCAGCCAGCCAGGGCCAATTCGATGGTCCTGCTGAATTGCCCCGGGGGTATGTGAAGACGGCGCTTGCTGATACTCCGGCGCACGGCAAGCAGGTTTCGGTGAAAAGCGGCGACAACCTGCAAACCGCGCTCGACAACGCCTCCTGCGGCGATACGATTCAGCTTGAGGCCGGCGCCAGCTTTGCCGGCCGTTTTCGCTTGCCCAGGAAAACATGCGACGATACTCACTGGATCATCCTCCGCACCAGCGCGCCTGACGGTGCTCTACCCGCGGAGGGGACTCGCATCACGCCGTGTTACGCAGGGGTGGCCGCGCTTCCCGGCCGTCCGGCGTTCCGCTGTCCCGCGGCGAAAAATGTGATGGCCAGGATCGCGTTGGGAGGCCAGGGTGAGGGACCGATCCTGTTTTCAGACGGCGCCAATCATTATCGCTTCATCGGCATCGAGATCACGCGCGAGCCAGGCTCGGGTGGCGTGGTTGCCCTCGCTGGCCCTGACGGAGCAGTGGCCGCCGATCACATCATCTTCGACCGCGTCTGGATGCATGGCACGGCCCAGGACGACACGCGTCGCGGCCTCTACCTGAGCGGCACAACCTACATGGCGGTGGTCGATTCGTTCTTCACCGATTTTCATTGCACGGCGAAACTGGCCTGCACCGACTCGCAAAGCATCTCGGGAGCGGCCGGTGATCTGCCGATGGGTCCGTACAAGATTGTCAATAACTTCCTCGAAGCTGCAGGGGAAAACATACTTTTGGGCGGCGCGCAGGCCACGGCCACGCCAACCGATATCGAGATCCGGCACAACTACCTTTTCAAGCCGTTAACCTGGATGGCCGGCCAGCCCGGCTTTGTGGGAGGCACGAACGGAAATCCCTTCATCGTTAAGAATCATTTTGAACTGAAGAACGCGCAGCGCGTGCTGTTCGAGGGCAATGTTCTGGAAAACAGTTGGGGAGGTTTCAGCCAGACCGGATTCTCCATTCTTCTCACGCCTAAGAATCAGTACATGGGGCCCGCACGCGGCAGTGTGTGCCCGCTTTGCCGCGTCTCGGATGTGACCATCCGCGATTGCGTCATTGCTCACGTGGCCAGCGGCCTGCAGATCGCCAATGTTTCCGACCGGGATGGCGAACCTTCGGCCGGTGGCGAGCGCTACAGCATTCACGACGTTGTGATTGCCGACATCGACGGCAGAAGATTCGGCGGCTTCGGCGCGTTCCTGGTGCTAATTTCCCATCATCCCGTCTTGAGCGATGTCCGCATCGATCATGTTACGGCGGTTTCTCCCCGGGTATTCATGAACGTCGGTGTAAAGGAAGCGCACATCCGGAACTTTATTTTCACCAACAATCTGATCGGCGCGAATGAACGCGGCGTGACCAGCACCGGCGGCGGACCCGAGAACTGTGTGTTCCAGCCCGACAAGCAGCAGCCGGCCGGAGTTTTCAAGGAATGCTTCGACTCGGTCACATTTACGAATAACGTCATCATCAACGGAAATGGCATGTGGCCGCCGGGAAATTTCTTTCCGGGTAATGTGGATGCTGTGGGCTTTGTCAAGAACGGGGCAGGGCTCGAGATGTTTCGCTTGTGCCGCGTCAAGGGAGACAACTGCAAGAATCCTTCGAAGTACGCCGATGCCGCGAGCGATCATAAGAATATCGGCGCCGATATTGACGCGATCACCTCTGCGACGCGTGGGGTCATGGAGTGACGGCTCTGCGCACGTCAGCGACCAATCTGCCAGCTGAACGAAGCCGTGCCCCAGTCTTTGTGCTGGGCAGCCCGCGCTCCGGCACGACGCTGTTGTATGACATGCTCCTTTCCGCCGGAGGATTCGCCGTCTACCTCGCCGAATCGAATATCTTCAATTTGCTCGCGCCGCGGTTTGGCAATTTAAGTGTGAAGGCCAATCGCAAGCGTCTGTTCGAAGCCTGGCTGGGGAGCAAGCTATACCGTGCTTCCGGCTTGGATGCGCAGCGAATCCGCCAACGCGTTCTCGAAGACTGCCGTAACGCTGGAGATTTCCTCTGCATTGTGATGGGCGAGATTTGCGCGTTGCAGGGCATGCCGCGCTGGGCCGAGAATTCGCCGGAAGCCATTCTTTATCTTCCGCTCATCAAGCAGTGCCTTCCCAATGCGCTCGTTCTCCACATCATTCGCGATGGCCGTGACGTGGCAACATCGCTTGGCCGCCTGCGTTACGTCCGGCCTCTGCCTTGGGAAGATCGCTACAGCGTCATTGGATGCGGCCTCTACTGGGAATGGATTGTGCAACACGGCCGCAGCTTCGGGTGCTCGCTCGGCAACGATTACATGGAGGTCTGCTTTGAAGAACTGCTTTCCCAGCCGCAAGCAACGCTGAACACGATTGCCCGTTTCATCGATCAACCGCTCGATTATGCGACCATTCAGCGGGTGGGCTACGGCTCAGTGAGCAAGCCGAATACATCGTTCAGCGGGCAGGCTTCCGGCGAGGCTTTCAATCCCGTGGGTAGGTGGAAAAAGAATCTTTCTCCCAAGGAAGTGCTGCTCATCGAGCGTCTGGTTGGGAAGACGCTTGTGGAACTCGGGTATTCGCTCGCCACGAAGGCTGACGGAATCGCGGAAGACTTCTCGCTGAGCACGACGCGGCTGCTGCACCGCACTTTCTTTGCAAGCAAGTTCTGGTTCAAGAACAATGATTGGGTGAGAGCCGTGCGCCCCATCATGACCGGCGCCGAGATCGACGAGATCGTGCTCGCTGACGATCACCCGGCAGTGGTGAAAGCATCGTCTACCTGACCGTGGCGGCGTGATTGGGACGGTCTTGTACCACCGGTTCCACATCTCCTTCAATCACGCTGCGGAACCAGATTTCCAGATTGAGCAATCGCCAGATACGGTTGCCATGGTCGCGTTTCCTGGAGCGATGCTCCTCGAAGATTTTCGCTACCGCGTCACACCGGAACAGGTCGCGCTCGACACTTCTCGGCTCGAGCAGCAGCCGCTGTATGTCGTCGATCTGCGGCCCCGCCAGCCAGTAGTCCCACGGCGTGGGAAAGCCCATTTTCTTGCGATATACAATTTCGCGGGGCAGCAGGTCTTTTACGGCCTCTTTCAAAATGAACTTTCCTGCCACGCCGCGAATCGAATACTGCGCCGGAATCCGAGCGGTAAATTCGACGAGCACGTGGTCGAGAAACGGCACACGGCTTTCGACCGACGCCGCCATGCTCATCTGGTCCTGCTTCATTAGCAGCTCGATCAGATAGCTATTGATATCGGCGTACAGCATCCGGTGCAGCAAGTCGCCGCGGGAACGGTTCCACGCCGCCATCGAGCCGGAATAAGCGTCTCTCGCGGCGGCCAGCGCTCCGCGCGTCAACAAACCGGCTTGCTCGGCCGCGCTGAATGCACAGAAAAAATTGTCGTAGTAGAACGATTCCCATGCATTGCCGTCGCGCACCAAAAATGTGTGCTCGAGCTTTCGGTGCAGTGCTGCCGACAGCGGGCCAGTCTCAACTCCTTTGCGCACGAAGCGACGAACCGCATCCGGTGTGATCGCGCGATAGACTTGATCCCATCGCGAATTCATCAGCGTCCATGCGTAGCGCGCATAGCCTGCCAGGGTTTCGTCACTTCCCTCCCCAGTAAGTACGACTGTGACGTTTTCCCGCGCCAGGCGTGCTACAAAATACAACGCGACGCTCGAAGGCCACACCAGCGGCTCATCCTCATGCCAGATCAGCCGCGGCAGGCTGGCGAAAAACTCCTCGCGGCTCAGGCGAACTTCGTGATGATCCGACTGAATGTGCTCCGCCACCTGCCGCGCATAACCTAGCTCACTGAAACTCTCCTCGCCGTATCCGACAGCAAAGGTCTGAATGCGGTCGCCGCGAATTTTCCGCGCCAGCGCCGCGACCGCGCTGGAATCAAGGCCTCCGCTGAGGAACACTCCCAGCGGCACATCACTCATCAGGTGCGACGAGACCGCTTCTTCCAGTAACTCTCGATAACGGCTGACGTAATACGTAGCGGGATGTGCATCCCGATCCGTTTCTGGGTCGAGGTTCCAGTACTGCTCGATCCGCGGCTCGCCTCCCTCCGCCAATTCCAGAGTGTGGCCCGGCATCAGCTTTCTGATCCCGGCGAACATCGTCTGCGGCCCGGTGAGGTAGCCGAAAGCGAGATATTCCGCCAGCGCTCCCCGGTTGAATTCCGCCGCAAACTTCGGATAAGCCAGAATCGCTTTGATCTCCGAGCCGAAGAGGAATGCGCCGCCGTCCGACCAGTAGTAAAGCGGCTTGATGCCCAGCCGGTCGCGGGCTGCAAAAAACGTGCGCCGGCGCCGGTCCCAGATGACAAACGCGAACATGCCGCGCAAATGCTTCACGCATTCGCGGCCGTATTCCTCGTAGAGGTGAACGATGGTTTCGGTGTCACTGCGCGTGCGGTAGCAGTGTCCCTTTGCTTCGAGCGTAGCGCGCAATTCGGCGTGATTGTAGATTTCGCCGTTGTAGACAATCCAGACGTCTTGGGTTTCGTTCGCGAGCGGCTGGTGGCCGGTCTTGACGTCTATGATGCTCAGCCGCCGCATCGCCAGGCCGATGTTTTCTTCTAGAAAAATGCCATCGTCGTCCGGTCCGCGATGGACGATGCGGCGATTCATCGCCTCAAGCGCCTCGCGCTGCACGTGCCAAGCACGATTGGTGAAGAAAACTCCGCAGATTCCGCACATAGAAATTTCGGATCGCTGTGAAAACTCGACTGCAGGCAGGACTAACCCGGCGCCGCGCCCACGATCGTCTCCGGATTCGACGAGCGCACGCTTCTCCGGCCACCCTGAACGACTACTTCACACCAGCGAACCGCTTGCTGGCAGCGCATTTGGGGGCCTCCGGCGATTTCAGTATAGCTACCGTTTGACATCAGCAACAAATGATCAGAACTGACTGTGCTGCGACACCAGCACACGAATTCTGCATCACTCGACACCGGATCCTGCCGCCACGCACGCCCCGGCGTTGCGAAGAAAAAGAAATAATCGCGGCCTTCTTCGGCGTAACGGTAACTAGAGACCGTCGACCCTGAGTCGTCCGCGCCGATTCGTGTCAAAGATCTCGCCGCTCGACGGGCCTCCGCCAGTGGCACCAGCACGCACGCGAAATCTGCAGGCACATTCGTGACCATCCGAAAGTTCACCACCGTCGCTCGCGCCTTCTGCCCGTAGGCCGGCGACCATGACTCTTTGCGAACTTCTTCCTCCCAGCCCCATTCTTCGAGCGGGACAATTGCCAGCCCCAGCCGCGCGCCCTGAGGGCTAAACACGTTCGCCGCCACCCGCTGCACGTCCGGCCCCATATGCCACGAGACATCCAAGCAGTGGCGACCGCGTCCCGCGGCAATGTCGCGGACAAAGTAGATGCCGTTTTTCAGAGAGATTACCGTTCGCCGGTGAGTGACCGGCTCAGCCAGCCGTTGATAGCCGTCATGACTCGCGGTCACGAGGTCGAATGCAGGGCTCTGAATCCATTGCTCGACTTTCGTTTGCGTGAGACGCTTCCATGCGAATGGACCTGAAACTTCGGACTGATCGGCGCCATCGACGAGCAACGTGTTGTGCATCGCCGTACCGCGAAACAGGTCGCGATCGCCATTTTTCCCCACATATTCACCAGTGCCCGGATCGATCAGAAAAGACCCGGCGCAGTGCAGGCAAATACCTAAGGAGTCGGCGTGACCGTGGCCCCCGCTTTGGGCGCCCTGCGGCCCTGCGTCCAGCACAAGCTGCGCCGGCGGATTGTCTGTCATCAGCAGATAGAAACCAGCGTTCTCCAACGCCGCGGATTCCATTGACGGCGGAAAGTATGCGAGTTCATCCCAGCACCGCAGGCCTTCCTCGCCCAGCAGCCAGAGGGTCTCTTCGCGCAAACCGCCGGCGACCGACTTGAAATCGCCACGCTGGAAAAGGATCGCCCCTGTAGCCAGGGGATCGAGAAGATGCTCGGTCTGATTGCGGCGCGGATCAAAAACTCGGCCCCCATCGTCGTCTCCGAAACTCGGAGGCGTGCCGCACCTGCCCAGGAGGCACAAAGCATTCAGCATTTTCTCCAGTCTCTGCTCAAAACTCTGCGGGATCGGAATGTTATTTACGCTGGCCAGCACCGTGGAGTGCAGAAAAAAATCGAGGGCGTAGACGTGGTAATAGGTCGACTGCTCGAAGTGAAAACCGTCGTCCCGGACTTGCCGCTCGCTCTCTCGCATGATGATGTCCCACCCGAGCGACTTCCACCGTTCCGCTCGCGCCAGCTCGGGGCAAAGCACCCCCAGGAAAAACAGCCCGACGCCCTCGCCCAGGAGATGCGTATTTGGAGAGAAATAACTAGATAGATATCGCTCGATATGGCGGCCGTGGCGGGCCAGTCCGCGCAGCCATTCGTTGCGGAAGTCGGGGACGTCGCACGCGTCCTCCAGCAAATGCAGCGTCCACAGCCACGACAAGCTGCGAAACGCAACCTCCAGACTGCTCGCCCAATTGATGCCTACCGGGTAGCGATTGTCCGCATGCCATTGCCGCCACTGGCGCAGGATCTCGTCGACAAATCGCAGATTTCCGGTCAGCCGGTACGCCTTGGCCAGTGTGACGAAGTGCTGGTGGCGATTTAGTTCCCAGGTGATTTTGCTGTCGCCGACCTCGTCGAACTCGAGATATTGGACCTTATAGAAGAGTTTCCGCAAGGCTCGTTTTCCGTGGACACGATCCAGATGCCAGTCAATCGTGGCGCCGTAGTCGAGGTCTTCGTAACCCAGCAGATCGAAGCGATGACGGGAGAGCTTTTCCGCTCGTTTGATGATCTGTTCCGCCTGCTCGGGTAATCTCTGCCGCAACAGCTCCACAAGAGAATCGGTCGACGCAGGTTCCCAGAAAAATCTGCCTCGCTCGTGTGGTGACAGGCGCCGGGCTCCGCGGGCCAAGTCGAAACCCAGGTGCAGCAGAACACCGTCTTCACGCTTGCGGAATTCCTGCAGGGCACGCTCTCGCAGTTCCTCGCGATTCATCTGCGCCAGCCGATCTCTGACTTTTCGCCACTCCGTAAGCTTCATATCAGTCAGCTTCATGCGATCGCTGCGGCGCAGAAAGCGAGTTCCGCCTGTAACCACCTTACCTGAAGTGGCTGTTTGGTGCAGGCTAAGCCATCAGCGCCGCACACCGTCGGTAACCTGAGAGAGCCTGCAATGTGAGGGCGAGTACCGATAGCGTCATATACTATGAACTGTTGCTGTCATCGGGCTTGAATGCTTTCCCCAGGCTCGTTTTCGCCACGCGGGAATCAATCCATCGATCATGACTAAAGCGGTCAGCATCTTCGGGCTGGGCTATGTAGGCTGTGTCACCGCCGCCTGCCTGGCAGCAAAAGGACACAGCGTCACCGGTGTCGACCTGAACGCTTCCAAGGTGGAAGCACTCAACAGTGGCCGCAGTCCGATCGTCGAGCCTGGGATGGCCGAGTTGGTGGAGCAAGCGCACGAAGCATCGCGCCTGCGCGCGACCGCCGACTCCGCCGAAACCGTGATGCAGACCGATATCACTTTTCTGTGCGTCGGCACTCCAAGCCTGCGCAGCGGGAAGCTGGATCTCGGGCACGTGGAGCCTGTCTGCCGCGAAATTGGCCACGCACTTAGGCGCAAAAGCGGGTTTCATCTTGTCGTTTTGCGCAGCACGGTGCTGCCGGGCACAGCCGAAAACATCGTCATACCCGCCCTTGAACAAACCAGCGGCAAGCGGATGGGAAAAGATTTCGGCGTGTGCGTCAACCCGGAGTTCATGCGCGAGGGCACGGCTGTTTCCGATTTTCTGGAACCCGCGATGACGATCATCGGCGCGGCCGAGGCCTCCCACGCCGCACAACTGCGCGAACTCTACGCCTGGGCTCCGGGGCGAATCTTTGAGACCTCCTTCCGCTCCGCCGAGATGGTGAAATACATTTGCAACACATGGCACGCCTTGAAGGTTGCCTTTGCCAACGAAGTTGGCGCGCTGGCCAAAGCGCTGCAGGTCGACGCCGAGGATGTCACCGAAATCTTCACAGCCGACAACAAATTGAACATTTCTGTCAGCTATCTGAAGCCCGGTTTCGCCTTCGGCGGCTCGTGCCTGCCCAAAGATGTACGCGCCCTCGGCTATCGCGCCAAGGAGCTCGATCTGCGTTTGCCGCTGTTCGAATCGATCATGCCCAGCAACGACGAACACCTGCGCCGCGCCATCGAACTGGTGCTCGACACAGGAAAAAAAAACATCGCTGTTCTCGGCCTGAGTTTCAAGGCCGCCACCGACGACCTGCGCGAGAGCCCGCAGGTGCAACTGGTCAAGCATCTGCTCGGCGAGGGCTGCACCGTCAAGATTTGGGATGAAAATGTCTCCCTCGGCCGGCTCATCGGATCGAATCGCAACTACATTGAACGCACGATTCCCCACATCGGATCACTGCTGGAATACGATCTGGGACAGATTCTTCGCGATGCCGACGTAGTCGTGATCGGCACGCGAGGCATCGCGCGCGACCAGTTGCAAGAACACCTAAGACCCAATCACGTCGTGGTTGATCTGGTGAATCTCGAAAAGGCCGGCCGGCCGGCGGCCGCCAACTATGAAGGCATCTGCTGGTAGCAATTTGCGAATTCTCTGGGTCAAAGCCGGCAAGCTTCTGCCGTTGGACACCGGCGGCAAGATTCGCTCTTTCAACATTCTTCGTCATCTCGCCCGCCGCCACCAAGTGACTCTGCTCTCGTACTACGGAGGGAAAAAGGATCCAGACTATGAGGCTGAGATCACTGGCGAACTGCCCGGAACTCACGCCATCGCGACGTCCGCTCTAGATGGCGACGCCGTCGCTCAGTCTGTCGATTATCTGTGGCGTTTGTGGCAACCGGAGCCGTTTGCCGTGAGCAAGTTCACCGATCCTGCAGTTCGGCGAACACTGGCCGCATGGCTTGGCGCGGAGAAGTTTGATGTGGCCGTCTGCGATTTTCTTTCTGCCTCCTTGAATTTTCCGCGCACGTCGGCGACGCCGGTTGTGCTTTTCCAGCACAACGTGGAAACGGCGCTGTGGCAGCGCATGGCTTCGACCGAGAGCAATCCCTTGAAGCGGCTGGTCTACCGCATCGAAGCGGTCAAAATGGCTCGCTACGAGCAGCACACCTTGCACAGATTTCGCCAGGTCATCGCCGTTTCCGAACACGACCGGCAGGAGATGCTCACCGTTGCGGCCGACTGCGACATAGTAGTCGTTCCCACGGGCGTGGACACGCAGAAGTATTCGGCGGCTCCGCCGGCGGCGGCGAATCCTCCGCGCATCGTCTTCACCGGTTCCATGGACTGGGAGCCGAACCTGGACGCCGTCGCTTACTTTTGCAGGGACATCTTCCCGCGCGTGCGTCGCGAGTCTCCTGCGGCGATTTTCCAGATCGTCGGGCGCAATCCTCATCCCAGCGTAAGGGCGGTGGCCTCGGACCACGTTCAGGTCACGGGCACAGTGCCTTCGGTCGCCGACTATCTCCGCGACGCGACGGTGGTCATCGTGCCGCTGCGCATCGCAGGAGGAACCCGGCTGAAAATTTTTGAGGCCATGGCGATGGGAAAGGCTGTCGTCTCCACTTCGATCGGCGCAGAAGGGCTCGATGTTCAGAACGGCCGTGATCTTATTTTGGCCGACGATCCAGCCGCCTTCGCGGAAGCGATTCTGCTGTTGATCCGCAATGAAGGCCTTCGGCAGAATTATGAACGCTCTGCCGCCAAACTGGCCGCGCAATACGACTGGTCGATCATTGTCGACCGTTTTGCCGCCGTGCTCCTGAAAGCCAGCCAGAGTGACTCGAGCGGCAGAAAACTTGCCGGGGTTCCCGTGCAATCATGAACGTTCTGGTGCTGGATGCAAATCAGAACCAGGCCGTCGCGAGCGTCAGGTCGCTGGCGCGTGCCGGCCACACCGTGTATGCGGCTGAGGCCGCGACATGGTCGAAAGCGGGATGGTCCCGCGCCAGCCATGGCAGCTTTCAATATCCGGCCCCCAAAAACAACATAGCCGACTTCATCTCGGCCATCGCGGGATTTGTTCGCCGGCATCCCGGAACACTGGTGCTTCCCATGACCGAATCCACAACGCTGCCGGTGTCCGGCCATCGGGAAGCGTTGATTTCCGCTGGCGCCCGCCTGGTGTTGCCCGATCATCGCGACGTGCTCCGCGCCTTCGACAAGGAGGAAACCACGCGTCTGGCCGCATCGCTCGGCATCCGCGTCCCGCAAACCGTAACTGTCGCGAGTCTCGAACAAGCGCGCGAACTCGCGCGGTCGGTGCGTTATCCTGTCGTTTTGAAACCGCGATCATCGGAGGAAATTTCGTCGTCAGGAAAAATTCGCACCGGTGGACGCCCGCGCTATGTTACCAACGCATCACAGTTTGACGCGGCTTACACTGATGTCAGCAGCCGATCCTCGGCGGTGCTCGTGCAGGAATTCGTCGCCGGCGAAGGAACGGGATATTTCGCGCTCCTGCATCACGGCGAAGTCCGCGCCGAGTTCGCCCATCAGCGCATTCGCGATGTCTATCCCACAGGTTCCGGCAGCGCCGTTCGCGTCAGCATTGAACCGGACCCGGAAATTCGGCGCTGCTCGTTGAGTATCTTGTCGGCGTTGCACTGGCACGGGGTCGCAATGGTCGAATATCGTAGAGAGGCGGGATGCTCTCCTGTTTTTATGGAAGTCAACGGGCGCTTCTGGCATTCGCTGGCGCTGGCCTGTTATGCGGGCGTGGACTTCCCCGCACTGCTGGCGTGCATGGCGGAACAGGGCGACATTAAACCCAGCATGGGTTATCGCTCCGGCGTGCGTTGCCGCTGGCTGCTGGGCGACGCGCGCCATCTCGCGGAAGTGTGGAAAGGGCCGCCGCGCGGATATCCCGGCACGTATCCCGGGCGCCTGCGCACCCTATTCGATCTGCTCACTCCGGTTCCGGGCACATACCACGATTTGTTTCAATGGAGTGATCCTCTGCCTGAAGTGGGCGACTGGTTGAATCTTTTCCGGCAACTGGCTGGAAGGAGCGCAGACTAGCACCATGCGCAAAGGCGCGCTCCACATCCATAGCCGCAACTCCGACGGCGAGTTCACGCTCAAAGAGCTGCGGAACATGTTCCTCGGGGAAAACTGCTCGTTCCTGTGCATGACGGATCACGCCGAGTATTTCGACGAGGATTCCGTACAGCGCTATGTTGCAGAATGCGAGGCTTTTTCAGATGCACAGTTCCGCTTTGTCCCTGGCCTGGAATACCGCTGCGAACGCGACATGCACATCCTCGGCTATTACGCGACCCGGCTGACCCAGTCGACCGACCCGCAGGAAGTCATTCGGCACATCGATGCGCAGCAGGCCATCTCGGTCATTGCTCATCCCAAAGATGAATTTGTCGAGTGGATCGAAACCTTTTCGACGCTACCGCAAGGCATCGAGACCTGGAATACGAAATATGACGGCCGTTACGCCCCGCGGCCGGGCACGTTTGCCCTACTCCAGAGACTGAAACAGCGCGCGCCGGAAACGCATGCGTTCTACGGACTCGATCTGCATTGGAAGCGGCAATTCCGCAACTTTTTCGTGGAACTCGACTGCGGCTCTGTCGAAACCGCAGCGATTATGGCCGCTTTGAGGAGAGGAAACTATTGCGCACTCAAGGATGAGCTTCGGCTGCCATCTTCCGGCGTTTTGCCGGCGCAACTACTCGATCAATTCGGCCGCGTGCACGCCCGCTCGCATGGCATGCGTCGCCTGCTCAAGAATGGCAAAAAGATTTTGGACCGGGCCGGAATCCGTGTCCCGGAATCCCTGAAATCGCGACTCCGCAGGATTTTCTGATGGACCCGAACATCGTATTCCTGATGTACCACGAACTGGAGTTGCCGGGACGGCCTCTCGTCCAATCCGATCCGGGATATGTCCGCTACATTCTTCCCCGCGAAGTGTTCGAATCGCAGATTTGTTGGCTCAAACAGAACGGCTGGCACGGCTTGTCGGTAGGCAAGGCTCTGCACTATCCAGATGGAAAATCCGTCGCCATCACTTTCGACGATGGATGCGAAACCGATCTTATCGTGGCTGCGCCCATCCTCAAAGAAAACGGATGTAACGCGACGTTTTATGTGACTGCTGGATTCGTCGGCAGACCGGGTTATCTTTCGTCCGCGCAATTGCGCGAGTTGCATTCGCTGAACTTTGAAATCGGGTGCCACTCCATGACTCATGCGTATTTGGACGACTTGTCGCCAGCGGATTTGCGCCGGGAAATTTCAGACGCGGGAAAGAAAATCGCGGATATCATCGGGCACGCCGTGCAGCATTTTTCCTGTCCCGGTGGACGCCATAACGCAGGTGTGATGGAAGTTGCAAAGACATCCGGATACCGATCCCTAGCCACGAGCCGTGGCCATGCCAACTCTCCCGCAACTGACCCGTTTCTGCTGGGCCGCGTCGCAATCCTGCGCGGCACCGACACCGCCGCTTTCGGCAGGATCTGCACCGGCGAGGCCCTGGCCAGAATGCGATGGTTGGATTCCGCGCGCGTCGCCGCACGGAAGCTGCTCGGAAACTCGCTCTACGATCGAGTGCGAGGACGGATTCTTCGTGAGCGATAGAGAATAAATGTCGATCTAGAACATTACTAGGAGCCCGCCATGGCTCCGGAATGGCCTCTTGCCGGCTTTGACTGCAGCTCGCGGCCACAAGTCAGTTCTATGTCGTCGGCAAGTTTGCGCGTGTTGTCGTCGGCGGCAAATCGCGGCATGCGCGCCACCATTCCTGCACGGTTCTGCACCGCCTCAGCCATCAGTTTCAGCAGTGACTCCGGATCGTCTTTGCTCCACAGTTCGACCCCGGCCGGACGCGTGCCGTTATCGTTTCCCAGTACCGGGACTCGCAGTGCCAGCGCTTCCAGTACGGATGAAGAAACGCCATCAGTCATGGGAGTCCGGATGCACGCCACAGAACGCGTCAGCATCGTTAGAAAGACGTCGTGCTCGACTGCGCCGGTAATGCAGACGGCCTCATTCAATCCTTGCTGCTCGAAGAATGCGCAAATCAGTGGGAGTTCCTTCTCGCTCGTTCCCGCCAGCAGAAAGCCTGCTTTTGGATTATGCACGCGGAATCGCCGGATGATTTCCGCCACAAATTCCAGCATGTATTCCTTGCGATAGCAGATGTAGAGGAAAAATACCTTCTCGTTCCGCGCGAGAAATTCAGTGACTTCTGCCGGCAAATTAGCAGGCTTGAACTGCACGTTCTCCGCCGAAAACAAAGGCAAAGGCATTACACGACCCGCCGGGATGCCCGTGGTCAGCAAGACCTGTTTTACGGGCTCGCTGTCGCAATAAATGCGCGTCGAGATGCGAAATAACGCTGCGAACTTCCAGTAGTTCAGAGAATTTTTCGGCGACGGAAAGAACGATTGCCTGTGGCCGCCGCAATACGTCAGCAGCGCTGGACGTCCGCCCAGACGCGCCAACAGCATGGCCGCGAGCGCCAAGAGATACCCCTTTTTCGACTCCGCATTTACACGGATATGCACGGCATAGCCGCGCCAGACCTGGCCCCACACCTTGCGCACATAATCCCAGCCGCTCTGCACGTCGATGTATTCCGCACTCCACACACGCCGGTTCTCATTCAGATTCATGACCGGGCAATCCCAGCCCCGGCTCGCGAGTTCGCGGCGCAGCGCGACCAGGCCCATCGCCCATCCGCAAAGCGGCGGAGGCCAATTGCCGATCTGCAGAATTTTTTTCAACGGACCGTACCTTCCGGTTTTTCTGCGCAGCCTGCTAACACTTCGACCGGGGCTGAGCCGTAGCCCTTTTCCTCGAGCAGGCTGCGATAAAGTTCCTGATAGCGATCCTTCACCCGCGCAATGGAATACTCCGCATGCGCTCGCGCTCGTGCGGCCGAGGCGAATTTTTGTCGCAGTTCCGGTTGCAGGCCGAGCGTTTCCAGCAGCGCCGCAAACGCTTCCTCGTCACCCGGATTAAACAGGAATCCCGTGTTCCCGTCCTGCACCACTTCCGGATTGCCGCCGACGCGCACGGCCACCACGGGTACGCCTGCTGCCATCGATTCCAGGATCACATTGGAGAGGCTCTCCGACGACGACGGCAGGACCGTGATGTCGAGCGCGGCGAGCACAGCGGGAATGTCCCGCCGGTCGCCCAGAAATTGCACGCGATTGGTCAACTCGAGGTGCGCAACCAGCGCCTCCAACCCTGCGCGCAATGAACCATCCCCCACCAGCACGAACTGCAATTGCGGAAAGCGGCGCGCCAATCGCGCCGCCGCGCGCAGGAACATATCGTGGCGCTTCACCGGATGATTCATGCGCGAGATCATGCCAATCCGGATCACATTCGGCTCCCGCGGCAAAGCGGGCGGCGTTGCCGCGAAGAATTCGTCCGGCAGTCCGTTCGGAATGACCACGAGCTTGCTCCTGCGGATTCCGCTCTGCTCCAGTCGTCCGGCCGCCGCCGTCGAATTGCACACGATGCGATCGCACAACCGGAACGCAGCATTCTGCGCCTGGAACTGCCGCCGGGTCAGAAGGTCGCCGATCTGCCGATGGCTGCCCAGAACGACGGGCACGCCGGCCCACTTCGCCGCCGGAATCAGCATGAGGTTGGAATAGAAATCGAAAGCATGCGCGATTGCGATTCTCTGCCGACGCAAGAACTTTGCCAACGCCAGCCGCGAAAACCAGGATCGAAGACCAAATAGGCTGCCCCCGGCCGGAAACTGTTCGATGCTTTGAATATCGCCGCGCAACGGGCCAATTGGGCTTAGGCATCCCAAGCTCACGCGGAACATTGCGTGGTCCAGCGCGTTGGCCATGGTCACGAACTGGCGCTCGCTCCCGCCCGTTTCGAGCGTATTGGTCATCAGGAAGACACCGGGGCGCGCCGACTCGGCTTCTTCCTTTCGCAACCGAGGCGCAAGCGGCGTCACTGTGCAGCGTCTCCCAGGCGAGCCATTTCCTTGCGGGCAATTGGCCCCGACGAAGCTTTCGCCGTGATGCACGTGGATGATTCTGCCAACTGCCCTTGTGCAATCTTCTCCAGGAAGTTGCGATGCCAAAGTTCAAATACCAGCATCATCCAGAGCGCGGAGGAGTGATCGCGCCGCCCGCGAAAATGCTCGTCCAGCACGATCTGTACGGATTCTTTCTTGAAATATCCGCGCTGAGTGGTTCGCGGTTCCTCGAGCATTTCGAGTTGGCTCTTCAATTCGTGCCTCATCCAGTGCACCAGAGGGAGAGCGAAACCACGTTTTCGCCGGTTCAGCACTTCCGAAGGCACTCCCACACGCTCGGCCAGTTTCCTGAACAGAAACTTGCGCGTTCCGTCGCGAAGCTTGTATTTTGCCGGCAGTCCCGCCACCCATTCCACGAACAGGTGATCCAGGATGGGGCAGCGCACCTCCAGCGAAGTGGCCATGCTCATCCGGTCGACTTTCGTGAGAATGTCCCCCGCGAGATAGGTCTTCGTGTCCAGATACATCAGCCGGCTCAGGTGGTCAGTCGCCGGTGCATCGTCGTAGTAGCGCTGAAACTGGGCGAGCGGATTGCCCGCGCGTCCAGCGTGCTCGACGAATTCGTCGGAAAAAAGGCTGCGCTCGCGGCCGACCACCGGCAGAAACGAAACGTCGTCCAGGTACCGGTCGCGTGAGGGCAGCGTGATGTTCCACAGCAGCTTGCGGCCTCTCACATCGGAAGGCAGCCGCGGATAGAGCTGACTTCGGTACACGTTGCCCACCCAGCTGGGAATCACTTCAAATCGCCGCCGTTTCAAATTCACCACGTAGCGGTCGTAGCCGGCGAACAACTCGTCTCCGCCGTCGCCGGAAAGCGCGACGGTCACGTAGCGGCGCGCCAGGTGCGAGACGCAGTAGGTTGGGATCATCGACGAGTCGCCGAACGGCTCCTCCATCATTCCCGTAAGCCGGTTCACGGTTTCGATGACGTCCGGTTCGAGCACCAATTCGTGATGGTCCGTTCTAAAACGCTCGGCTACCAGGCGGGCCTGCTCGGCTTCGTTGAAATCGGCTTTGCGAAAGCCGATCGAAAATGTCTTGACCGGCGCCGAGCTCTCTCGCGCCATCAGCGCCACCACGAGGGATGAATCCACCCCGCCGCTCAACATCGCACCGAGCGGCACGTCGCTGATCAACCGCACGCGCACGGCGTCAGCCAGGCGGCGCTCCATTTCTTCGAGGCAAGCTTCATCTGATCCGGGGTCATGCGAGGCAGGATCATTCGATGCTCGACCGTTGCCTCTCTGTGCGTATGCACCATAGCCCGGAATGTCCCAATATCGACGAACATCGATCTTTCCGTTACGATATGCGACCAGATGTCCGGGCGGAAGTTTGCGAACATCGCGAAACGCAGAGAGCGGATCGGGAATGTATCCGTAATAGAAAAACTGCAGTACTCCCTTCGGGTCAACTTCGGCCAGTTCGGGCGCAACCGCCAGCAAGGCCTTGATCTCAGATGCAAAGAACAGCCTGCCCCCGCGCTCCGCATAAAACAGCGGCTTCTTCCCCAGCCGGTCGCGGGCCAGCAGCAGCGCCTCGCGTTTCGAATCGTAAAGCGCGATGGCGAACATGCCACGCAAACGCGTGGCACAATCCGCGCCTAGCTCCTCATAGAGATGAACGATCACTTCCGTGTCGGAGTGAGTGCGGAACTGGTGGCCGCGGCTTTCGAGTTCCTTGCGGAGTTCAGGAAAGTTGTAAATCTCGCCGTTGAAAACCACGGCTACGGTTCGGTCTTCGTTGTAGATCGGCTGGTGGCCACCGGAAAGATCGATGATGCTCAGCCTGCGCATGCCCAGGCCGACATTGCCCTGCACGTGAATCCCTTCGTCATCGGGACCGCGGTGCACGATGGTGTCGGTCATGCGCCGAATTTGTTCGGGGCTGACGCTCTCGTCCGGGTGGCCGATCATTCCGGCTATTCCGCACATCGCTGCACCTCAAGGCTGGCATCGCGATTTTCAAAAGAGAGCTCGCGTGAAGGCTTCGAACGATTTCCCTCTTGCGCCGCGGCCGGTTTTCTCCCGCTCACGGCGATGGGCTGCAGAATCACGCGCAAATCTTCGAGCCCGCAGTCTTCAAACCAGCGGAACACTTCTTCGTAGGTGTGTTTCGACTGGTACCAGGGCGAGTACCAGTCAAACGTATCGAGCACGCGCCACTTCGGATCTTCATCAAACGCCATGGGGATCATCAATGCCAGTGCGCCGCTGGCCGGCCTTCCCACGAGCGGGATTTTCCTGAGCACCCGATGCACACCGTAGAGCGGGATCACGCCATAGCAGAGTTTGTGCAGAAGTTTCGGCGGCATGCGGCGCGTGACTTTGCGGTACACGTCGCTCATCCTGTACCACTTGTTGTAGCGGCTGTAGAGCCAGACTGCGATCCGCCCGCCCGGCTTCAGCAGTCCCGGCAGCGTCTTGAAGGCGCGCTCGCAATCGGGCGTGTGGTGGAGAACTCCGATGCTGTAAATGAAATCAAAACTGTTGGGCTTGAAGGGAAGCTGGAAAACGTCCGCCTGAAAGATGGTCGCGTCGCGCCCGGCCAGATTGCGGTTCGCGACTTCCGCGGCGCTGCTCAGATCGACTCCCACCACGTGCGCCCCCCAGCGCAGCGCCACGTCCGCAAATCGTCCCATGCCGCATCCCACGTCAAGCACCAGCTTGCCCGCGAGATCTTCCGGCTGAAAGCCGGTGCGCATGCGGAAAGCCTGCTCTGAGCGCCGGCTCTGTTCGGTGTCCAGTTGCGTGCGCGCATGCAGGTGCCACTGAAAGCCGAAGCTGCCGGCATAATGCTGCGCGTCCACGAAGCGCACCACGCCATTCACGCGCGGATATTTGCGGCCGCATCCGGCGCAGACCAGTTCGCTTCCGAGTTCCTCAAGATGTCCGCGACACGTGACGCAGCGCAGCACCGACAGGACTTCCTCGGGAATCGGCGCCTCCGTGGTCTGGTCGGCTCCGGTCGGGTTATCGATAACTTGGTTCTGGTCGCGGAATGCGGTCATAGATCGTTCTGCTCAAACTGCGCTCTTTGCTGCCCTGTGCTTCGGGAGCCGGCTGCCCCATGATCCGCACCATGGCGCACGCGTATCCCAAAAGAAAATACGGATACATGTTGTACTCCGTAGAGGCGAACATGGCCCCAATCAGATAAGCCACCAGCCCTGCCCACAAGGCTTGCGTGAGAATCCTGAACTCGGGATTCTCCTGGTATTGTTGCGACTTCTTCACCCTTGCGATGTTGCGCAACGCCGCGCCCAGCGCCAGAAGGAACAGAATCAGGGCCGGGAAGCCCTCTTCCGCGGCGAGTTCCGTGTAGGTGTTATGGGCGACGACCCAGCCGCTATCCACAATGACAAAGCAGCCCGGGCCCACGCCAAAAATCGGATGCCCGGCCGCCACCAGAAGGCTTTTTTTCAACAGGGCTTTCCGCGCCTCCAGAGAGCCCTTGTCGCCCGACCCCTCAATATTGCCGAGGACAATACTCGCAACGCGGGCACGGTAATGCGAGGTCGTAAGCGCCGCCCCCATCCCCACGACCATCGCCACGGCGGTCACCAGGACAATGTGCATCCGCTTGCCCTTGATGCCGTACTCCCAGATGCAAATGATGAGAGTGAAGATAAACGCCAAAAGCCCGCTGCGTGAATAACTCAGCACAATGCCGAGGGCCATGAACATCAGCGCCACGCCCCACAAAGCCTTCTTCAGACCCTTGGCGCGCATCATAAACGCCACGCCCAGAGGAAAGCTGATCGCGATGTTGATGGCCAGGTCGTTGGGATTCTCCAGAATGCCGTTCTGAATGCCTGTCAGCCGTCCGTCTTTGTTGTGGTGATGGATAAGGACAGAAATGATGGTAACGACGGCAACGGCGCTGACCTGGACAAACAGGAGCCTGCGAATTTCCCACAACTTCACCACCGCCATGCTGATGAGCATGGCCACGATAACGCCCTTGGATAAATCGAAGGTCGTCCAGAAAGCTCCTCCACGCCAAATGGCAGTGGGCACGCACAGCGCCATCTGAAAAAGAAGCAGCCACAGAAACCTCACAGCCCACGGAAGCTTCATCCGCCCGCCGCCGCTCATGCCTCCGAAAATGAGGCCCGCCACGGCAATGAACGCGGTGATCTTGGCCATGGGAATGTACACAAGTCCGGGAATGAAATCTTCCGGCCGGTAATAGTAGAGAAAGGAGAAGGCGACCAGCGTGCCGTAGACAAGCGGCCGCCGCCCTTTTTCCAGCGAACGTGCGGCCAGCGAGCGGCCGCGCTCTCTCCATCCCATGACACGCCCGCCCACGGGACAGCCGTCTGCCGGCTGTTCCCTATCTCTCGACCATATGCCGTTGCGATTCATGAATCAGCGTGTCTTTTACTCTGCCGGTCACCGGGTCCAGGCAGTTCGTCTGCCGGACAGAAAATTTGCCAAGGCCACGACCGCTGCGGCGTTGAGCAGAACAAACGTCGCCGCGGCGTCAGCGGCCCGCGCCAGCGCTCCGCCCTTGAGACGGTGATTCAACGCCAGCATGCTCAATGCGTAGAACAGGAGTTGCGCAATCAACGCTAGCCGGTAAAACGGGCCGGTCAACACGAACGACGTTGCGAGCAGGACAGCCATGGCGAACGGAACCACCAGGCGCAGCAGTTTGTGACTCACAAACTCGAAGCGTATGGGGTTGCCGCCGCTCAAGAGCCACGGCGCCAACTGCAACAGCTGATAGTTGCCGCTCAGCGTGCGCACCTTCCGGGAAAACTCCCGCCCCACGCCCAGGTCCGGGCTGTCCCAGGCCCGCGCCCGCGCATCAAACACTACGCGCTTCCCCTGTCGCACGACCTGCATGGGAATGTATACGTCATCCAAGATCGTTCCCTGCGGGATGCCGGTCAGCAGCTCCCGCCGCACTGCATAGAGGGCGCCGGTAGCGCCTACCACCGAGCCGGAGGCGGCTTCCAGCTCGCGCAGTTGCTTCTCGATCAGCCAGTAGAGACCCATGCCGCGATTGCTCTCGCCCTGACTATCATGGCCCAGCATCAGCTCGCCGCTCACGCAGCCGACTTCGGGGTCGGCGAAGTTTTCCACCAGCAGCCGTACGGCATTGGCTTCAATTTTCTGGCGTGCGTCGGTGAAGACCACAATTTCCCCGTGCGCCAGCTCCAGGGCATCGTTCAAGCCTGCCGCCTTGCCTCGCCCCAGCTGGTTCAGAATCACCTGCACGCGCGAATTGCGCCCGGCCTCACGCAGAATCTCTTCCGTCCGGTCGGTCGATCCATCGGAAACGGCGATAATCTGGCAAAGCTCTGCGGGATAATCCAGCGCCAGCAGATTTTGCAGCTTGTCTTCCAGAATCTGCTCCTCATTGCGCACGACCATCACAATGGACACCGTGGGCAGGCACGTCCCGCGCCGCACCGGACGACGGCGCCACAGCAGGCGCAACCGCAGCCAGCAGATGTATCCCACGAATGTGTAGGCGACGAGCACAGCTGCCGCCCAAAACAGCACTTTCATGCCTGGTTCCCCGTTCCGTGGACCGGAATCTGCACCGCAGCGTTCTCGGCCCTTGACAGTCCTTTCGGCCTACCTTCCCCGGGGGAGAAAATACCCTAGGCAGCAAAATCCGACTTCATTTCGCGCCGCGCCCCAACAGCACGATCTTGACGGTCTGAAAAGCAATCCAGAAATCCAGCCCTACGGAAGCGTTCTTGATATAGAACAAGTCGTATTGCAGCTTCTCGCGGGCGTCTTCCATCGTATTGCCGTACTTGTACTGCACCTGCGCCCAACCCGTGATTCCCGGCCTCACCACGTGGCGAACACCGTAGTAGGGAATTTCCCGGCTCAGGCGCTCCACGAATTCCGGCCGCTCCGGTCGCGGGCCGACGAAATGCATGTCGCCCTTGAGCACGCACCAGAGCTGGGGAATTTCGTCCAGCCGCGACGAGCGCAGAAATTTGCCCGTGCGCGTAATGCGGGGGTCATCGTCCGTAGCCCAGGTAGCGCCCGTGTCGGCTTCCGCGTCCTGCACCATGGTGCGGAACTTGTAGCAGTAAAACGTCGCGCCCCTTCGGCCGACGCGCTTCTGCCGGTACAGCACCGGGCCTTTGGAATCGAGCTTCACCGCCAGCACAATGAACGGCAGCAGGGGTAGCGTGAGAATCACAAATACCAACGCCACGGCAAAATTCAGCAGTCGGCGCACCAGCCGGAAGAAAGCACTGAAACGGAATCCTTCGGCAAAAATCAGCCAGCTCGGATAAAGCTGCTCCACTTCAATGCGCCCGGACATCTTCTCCAGCCACGACGTTGCTTCTTCGACTCTTATGCCCGACAAACGCAAATCCAGCAGTTCTTCCACCGGCAACGTGCCCCGCCGGTCGGGCATGGCGACGATCACCCGATGGACTCCCCGGTCGCGCACCAGACTGCGCAGATGCTCGGCGACAGCTTCGCGGGTCAATTCGCCTTCCAGGTTCCCGGTCCAACCCGCTACTTCAACACCCATGGTGGCGCGCTCCTCCAACCCGCGCACCAAGCGCTCCGCCCGTTCTCCAGTCCCCAGGACATAAACTCGCTCGCGGAAAAACGGCTGCTGCACCAGCCACGAATACGCCGACCGCCAGCCGAATAGCGCCACCGTCAGGATGACTACGCCCAGTAGTGCTGAGTTCCGGCCGGGAAGAAACCCAGGGAAAAAGTACGTGACGACGCCCAAGGCCATCGCCACCAGCCCGAGCACGAACAGCAACCGAAAAGCCTGATCCAGCTTGGCTTCCAGTTGCGAAGAATCGTAAAGATCGAAGCCGTGCGAGAGCAGCAAAACAATTCCGGTCAGGGCGAAGATTCGCAGGTATCCGCCCTCGATGAACAATGCATTCTTCAACCCGAGCCAGCTCGTGTCCAACATGGCTCCCAGGACAAACGAGAGCCCCACGATCAGCGCCTCGCCGATCAGGAGCACCAGCGTGCGCACCGGGTAATAGATGTTGAAAAGCCGGATCACGGCTGCATTTCTCCCTAGGCCTTGGTCGTGGTCGCTTTCTTCTGATACGCCTCGTAGTAATAGCGCGCGTAGGGTGTGACATCGTCACGCGTGCCGTTGAGCACTACGCCCACCAGCATCTGCTCGGGAAATTCCTGGCGCGCCTTGCGCGCGGCGTCGAAGGGAGTCGAGTTCGAGCGCACCACCATCAGCACGCCATCGCAGGCTTTGGCGATCACGCTTGCGTCGGAGACTGCCACGGCCGGCGGCGAATCGACAATGATCCAGTCAAACAGCGGCTCGACGCGCTGTAACAGCAACTTCAACCGCCCGTTGCCCACCAGTTCCGCCGGGTCGTCAATACTGGCTCCGCTCGGAACGAAGAACAGGCCCTCCAACGGCCCGCGCTGGATGATGGAAAACTCGTCGCTCTTGCCCTGCAGGTAATCCGACAACCCCGGGCCCGCGGTCGTGCCCAGCATCAGGTGAAGCCGTGGCCCGCGCAGGTCAGCGTCAATCAGCAGCACTCGCCTACCATGCTGCCGCACCAGAACCTGCGCCAGGTTGGCGCTGGTAAACGACTTGCCCTCCTTGGGCAGAGCGCTGGTCACCAGCAATTTCTTCAGCGGCATCTTTTCGCGCAGGTGATAGAGCCGGGAACGCAGGGTGCGGAACTCTTCCGTGCCGCGCGCGTTGTCGTCGCCGTTCATGAACAGCATGGCGGCTGGCTCGGGCCTCCATTCCAGTTGCGCCGCCCGCGCCAACAGAGTTTCCAGACCAAACTGGCTTGAGAGAGCTGGCATGCCCGTAGTCGGCACTGCAACTGCCGGGAAGGCCGTGTCAGCGACAGTGCCTGCCAAGACCGCAGACTCTGCCGCGGGAACCGGCACATCCGGGGGCTGCGGCGCGACTCCCTGGGTCGCCGCGCGCTCCTGTTCGGCTTTTTTCAAGGCTTCATGAATTCGGCTCATAATTTCCTTTCCTCGGGGAGTCCTTTTCTTCCTTCTTCCTCGCGCAGGCGGTCGGCCAGCGTGGCCAGCGACCGCAAGGCATTCACCAGATCAAAATTGTTCGCATTTCCGCCCGTGCTGGCTGCCGACGCTGCCAGCGGCGGTGCTGAGTGGTTGTCGTTCAAATCGAAATCATGCGCCACCGTGTCTACAACGGCCTGTCCGATCATCTTCTGCTGATCCACGAACCCGCTCACCAGGCAGTGCTCGCACAAATTGTTGATCACGCGCGGAATGCCCGCGGCATATTGATGAATCGCCGCCACTGCCTCGGGATCGAAAATGGGCTGCCCGTTCGAGCCCGCGATGCGCAACCGCTGCTGGACGTAAGCCTTGGTCTCGTCGAGCGTGAGCGCATGCGTCTTCGCCCGCAGAGTCAGCCGTTGGCGCAACTGCCGCAACTGCGGCTGCTTCAGCTTATGCTCCAGCTCCGGCTGGCCCACCAGAACGATCTGCAGCAGCTTCTCGGTAAAGGTTTCGAGATTAGTGAGCATGCGGATCTCTTCCAGCACTTCATCCGACAGGTTCTGGGCCTCATCGACGATCAGCACCGCGGTTTCCCCGGCGCGATAGCGGTCGAGGAGCCAGTTGTAGAGCCGCAGCAGGATCTGACTCTTGGCCTTCGAATCAACCGGAATGCCGAAATCCGCCATCATGTAGTCGAGGAATTGCGGCACGTTCAGGCGCGAGTTGAAAATGAACGCCGTTGCCACCTGCTGCAGCCGCAGCCATTCCAGCAGCTTGTTGATGAGGGTCGTCTTGCCCGTCCCCACTTCGCCCGTGAGCAGCACGAAACCCTTGCGGCTCTGGATGCCGTAGGTCAGGCAGGCCAGCGCCTCCTCCGTGTGCCGCGTCAGAAACAGATAGCGCGGGTCCGGATTCACATTGAACGGATTTGCTCGTAGTCCGTAGAACTCTTTGTACATAGTCAGTGTGGCGCCGGCACTCCCGCCCGCCGGGTGCCCCATTTCTGGCGCGCCCTTTGCGCGAGAAGTGGGGATTTTCGGCCGCTAAACTCCCACCGTCTCCTTGTGCTCATCTGGAGCTTTGTGACGCCTCCAGAACGCATATCTGCCGTTCTTGCTTTCTTCTTCCACCACGCCCACCCAGGGAACTGCCGCCAGCATGGGCAAGTCGAGCGCCGCCTCGGCGTCGGCCTCATTGCGAATAGCCTTGTCGCGCAACTCCAGCCACAAAGTCATGCCCAGGCCCAGGCCCAGCCCGGCTCCCAGCCCGCCCAGGGCAAACAGCCAGCGCACGGGGAAGCTCGGCGCATCCGGCACATTCGCCGGATTCAGCACAAACATGCGCTCTCCCTGCGACTGATTGTTCATCTTGACTGTCATATCCGCCTCGCTCTTCTTGGCCAGCAGATCGGCGTAGGTCTTCTGCGCGTTGTCGTAATCGCGCGCCAGCGCCTTGTACTGCTCTTCGATCGCCGGACTGAGCGAGACCTTGCTCTGGTACGAGTTGATTTCCTGCTGTAGTCTCTTCTGGTCGCGTGTAGCCGCTGCGATCAGGTCTTCATACTGGTGAACCTGCAGGCGCAACTGCCGTATCTCCGGCGGCTCAGTGCCGGATGCCTTCTCATTCGCTGCATCGCCCGGTTCGGAAAGTGTTTTGTTAACCTCCGCCAGCTTCTTTTTCACTTCTGCGATGTCGGATTTGGTCTTGATCACATCCGGATGATCGTCGGTGTACTTCGCCTGCAAATCCAGAAGCTGCGTCTGCAGTTCCGACAACTGCTTCTCGAGAGTTTGCGGATTGGTCGACGACTGCGACGATTTCCACGCCGCCAGCTGCTGCGCCAGAACGGACTCGGTGTAGGCCTTGTCCTGCTGCGCCCGGTTCAGCGTCTGCGTGTTGGCGTCGAGCTGGGAGTTCAGGCCGGTCAGAATCTTCAGGTTGCTCTCTGCGTCTCCGGGAAGCTGGCCCACGTATTGTTTCTTGAAGGCCGCCAGACGCGCGTCCATATCGTCCAGATTGTGCTTGGCGTCTTCCAGCCCCTTGGTCAGCACGTCGCTGGTGCCGGTGGCGGCAGCGGCAATCTCTTTGAGGTTCTCATCCACCATTAGCGAAGCCAATTCCGCGCACACCTTTTGCGCGTCGCCGGCATTCGCCGCCGTGTAGCTGATGTTGAATGCGGGCACGGCCGAGCTCTGCGGAACCCCCGGCCTTCTCTTTGCCTGGGGCAGATCCATCTCCACTTCCTCGACGGTCATGTTGGCCCGGATGTCGTCGATCACGTCGTCCACGCTCTTGCCGCCCTTGGCCAGTTGCAGCCGCTCGATCACCGGCTGCAGATCGGCCTGGCTCAGCACACGCTGCTGCAGCGTGGCCACGCGCGCCGCCAGATCCTCCGACACCACCGGCTTCACCATGCTCTCCGGCACTTTCTGGCTCTCGACCAGGATCATCGACTGCGACGTGTACTTGGCGTGGAAGGCGTAGGAAACCAGGAATCCGGCCAACGGCGCCACCAGCGCCGGGACCAGGATCACCTTGGCCCTCCGGCGCAACATCGCCAGATAATCGTCCATGGTCAGTTCGCGATTCTCAATCATTGCTCGTATCCTCTGGGTGCCCCATTTCTCGCCGCGCTCTTTGCGAGGAGAAGTGGGGATTTCCCTCAATCAATCCTGATCGGCCGCGGCGTCCAATCCAGCCCGACCGTGATCACATTGCGGTTTCCAATCCGGTTGCACGTCGAAGTCGTGGCGCAGTACGACGAATCAAAATACAGCTCGTTGAACTGATAGGTGGCAAATGCGTGCCAGTTGTGCCCGAACGGGCGATGCACGCCGCCTCCTAGAAACCCGTATTGGTAAGTAGTGCCCGGCACGCCGTTGCATGGCGGCAACAGCGTCGCATTGCTCTCTCCCGGAAGAACGCACGTGACTCCCGGAATGCCGTTCAGTTCCTGCAGCCGGCTGTTGCGTGAATATCCGATGTCGGCGAAGACCGACCAAACACGCGTCAAGGGCCGATCGGCGTGGATACTGGCCATGTCAGTCTGCGCACCGGCAAACAGGCCGGATCCGCCCGTTAGGTAGCGTTGGTACCACAGGTCCACACGCGTCTTGGGGAAGGCGTAGCGGAGCCGGAATTGGCCCGCGCCGCCAATTCTGAAGTCCGGAATCGATCCGACCACCGCCCCCAATGGGCCCAGACTGCAGTGAGGGTTCCCTTCCGCATAATCGTTCAGAGTGCAGGTGACGGAAATGTTTGTGAGCTGCGGTCCGGCCGCGATCAGTAAATCCATGCGTCCGGTAATCCGGTGTCCGTACATCAGCTGAACGATGTTCGAGTGAAACGCCGTGCCAAAGACGGAAAAATCGAATGCCTGATATCCGTACACCACCGCGATCTGCGTGTGCGGCGTGAGTACCCGGTCATAGCCAACCTGCCCCGAAACCTGAGAGCTGCCGACGAAATTCGCCCCGTCGGACTGATTGCCGTAGAAGTGCGTGAAGGCATAACCGCCCGCTGCTGTGACCTGGGACTTGGGCGTGAGGTTTTCGGAAATATCGGCCAGACTCACGTTCATGACACGGGGCGTCAGGCCGAAGGTTCCCAGTCCTGCGCCTCCCCAGAAACTGCCAAAGGCGGTCTCGCCCAGCGTCTGAATTCCCTGCGAACCCTGCGAGCCGTAGGCTCCGCCGAAATTACCTTCCGGCAGGTAGCTGAAGCTGTCGCGAATGGCGAACTGCCCCCGCTTCCAGGTGACTTTCTGTTGCAGGTCCATCTGCTGCAGCGCCTTCCAGCCGATGCCTAGCTGGTCGTAATAGCCCGCGCCGCCGAAATAATCCATCGCCAGGTCGTAGTTGCTCCACAACCGCTGCAGGGTCACGCTTCCAATCGCCCGCGTCACCGACACGAACGACTGCGAAGTCGTTCCGTTGCCCACGTTCGAGTCGGCGCTCTCGCTGAACGTCGCGCCCGGCTGGATGTAGCTGAGCGGAGCTGCGTGCGGCTCGAGCGAAGGCAAATCCAGTCCTGAAAGCGGTGGATTCTCGGCGATTGGAGCCGGCGTATTCAGGTCTCCGTAAGCCGGAATCGGCTGCGGTTGCTGTGGCAATGTTTGCTGTGATGACGACTCCTGCTGCTGGGTCGTGTCACCCGCCGGAGCCGGCTGGGTGTCCTGGCCCCACGCTGCAGAGAGCGCGAGAGACAGCATCCCGAAAATCAACATGGCAACAGCCCAAACGCTGTGCGGTTTTCTCATCGCGCTCTTCTTCATCGCGCACATCATGATCGCGCACGTCTTCATTCGGCACGTCATGGGACCACCACCGTATCGCCCGGTTTCAGGGCAATGTTCTGTTCCGGATGATTGCCTTTCACCACTTCCTTGTAATTGAAGGAAATCTTCTCCTGCTTGCCGTTCTCGGTCCGCAGCAGGTAAATCGCCTTGGGATTGGCGAACTGCGTGAATCCCGCCTGGGCCAGCGCCTGCAGCACCGTCATGTGCGGCAGCAGCACCATCGGCCCGGTGTGCTGGACTTCTCCCGTCACAAAAATGCGCCGGCTGTTCATCGCCGTGACCACCACGGTGACGCGCGGATCGGCGATGTACTTCTTCAGCTTCTCCGTGATTGAGTCCTTCAGCTGCAGCGGCGTCAGCCCGGCTGCCTGCACGTCATTCAGCAGAGGCAGCGAAATCTTTCCGTCGGGCCGCACCGGCAGCGTTTCCTTCAGATCGGGCTCGTGCCACACGGAGATCTGCAGCACGTCATCGGAGCCGATGATGTAATCGGAAGTCGTATCCGGTGCCGCAGCCGCTGTCGCCGCCGTCGCCTCCGGCTTGGCCTTGGCGTCGTCGCTTGCAGCGTCGGGGCTCTGGGCAAGCATGGCCGTTGCTGACGTTGCCACCCACAACATCAGCAGAATTCTGATCGCCTTCTTCAGTCGTTGCTTCTTCAATCCTGCCGTCTTCATACCCTCTCCGCAGAGCCTAGGAAGCTCCGTATCCTTCGTATCCAATCTGTTTCAACTTGTAGAGCAGGGCCTTGTAACTGATCTGCAGCTCCTCGGCCGCGCGACGCCGGTTCCAACGCGTGCGCGTCAGCGCCTTCAGGATGAGTTCCTTCTCCGCCTCGCGCGAAGCCGCGCGCGCTGCCTCCTTCAAGGATGTTCGGCCGCCATCGCCGCCCGCGGCGCGCTTGTGCAGCAGGGCGCGCAATCCGCCCATCGCTACATTCTCGTCGCCCAGCGCGACCAGCACCTTGGCGGCATCCTCCAGCTCGCGCACGTTGCCCGGCCAGGAGTAATCCTGAAACAGCCGCTGCGTCTCGGCGCTCAGCGGTGGCACTGTGCGGTGAAAATCCCGGGCATAGGTGCGCAGAAAATGCTCCAGCAGCAGGGGAATGTCTTCTTTCCGCTGTCGCAGCGGCGGCAGCCGCAGGCACACACCGCTGATGCGGTAATACAAGTCCTCGCGCAGCCGTCCCGCCTTCACCTCAACTTCCAGATCGCGCGCGCTGCCGCAGATCAGCCGCGCCCGCGCCGCAGTGCCCGCGCCGTTTTCTTCCGCTCTGGGCAGAGCTCTCATGAGTCCGGCCTGACACTCCGGATTCAGTTCCGCTAATTCCTCAAGATAGATCGTGCCCCGGTTCGCAGCAGCTTCCCCGTTGGCCTGTAGCCCAGCCAGATCTTCAGGCTTTAGCGTGGCGCACAACAACGGCTGGAAAGGACATGCCCGCCGACGGGACAGTTCGTGAATGCGCTGCGCTGCTGCCATCTTGCCCGCGCCCGGCTCCGCCAATAGCAGCACCGGTACGTCGGTTTGCGCCAGCTCGCGCATCACTGCTTCCACCGGATGCATGCTCGCGCTTGCCGCTTCGATGAAGTTCAACCGCGCCTCTGCTGCCATAGCTATGCCGTCGCCCTCTCGCTCATTGAAGCCCGACTCGAGCCCCACCAGCAGCCTCTTAGGCCCAGACTGGGAAAAGACTTACCCATTTTTCCTCGTAGATCTGTTGTGGGGTACGGAGTTATTTGAGTCTGTCAATCAGCACGAGCCATGCCACAATCTACCCTGATGCGGCAACGCAAGCTCTCATTTTACTCCTTATTTTCAACAATTTAGATAGAAAATAGAAACCGTCTGGGAGCCTGGTTTTGAGTGTGCACCATACTACCACCAAATATGGGAAAACTTTTTCACTTCACGAGTGCAGCCTGACTTTCCACGCGGCATCTGCTCAATTTGCAGCTTGTCGCCGCTTCCCGAGGTCGGGGAAGCGTTGCAACGCCTGCTTTTTCAGATTATTCTCAAATTTCCCCCGAGTTCGTTGCGTGAGACTTGGGAGCCCTGACCTTGTGGGCCTCATCCTGTGAGCCTGATCTTTTGAGTAACGTCGCGCCAAGCCTTCCACGTACACGCCCCGGCGACGGTCTCCGCTCGGCAATTCCGCTCTGGCAGATCGCGATCTTGTCGGCGCTATTGCTGTGGCTGTACACGCCAACCCTGGCTCGCCTGATCCTCCAATGGTGGCGCGACCCGAATTTTTCCCACGGATTCTTCGTGCCGCTATTCTCAGCGTTCGTTGTCTGGCAGGAGCGCGGCCGTCTCGCCCGTATGACGCCGCGGCCCTCCTGGTCCGGCCTGCTGATTCTGGCTTGGGCGCTGTGCACGCTGATCGTGGGCCAGATGGGCGCCGAACTTTTTCTTTCCCGCTCCTCGCTCATCCTGGCGTTGGCCGGACTGATCGTTCTCTTCCTCGGATGGAACTCTTTCCGCGCCCTTTTCTTTCCCTGGGCGTTTCTGGTGCTGATGTTTCCAATCCCCAACGTCATCTTCAACCAGATCACGTTCCCTTTGCAGTTGCAGGCATCAAGAGTTGCCGCTTTTGTGCTCCCTGTTTTTGGCGTGCCGATTCTGCGCGAAGGCAACGTGATCAACCTGCCATCCATGGCCCTGGAAGTCGCGGAAGCTTGCAGCGGCATTCGTTCGCTCATGTCGCTGGTGACACTTGCCATCATCTATGGCTATCTGCTGGAGAAGCGGCTCTGGGTGCGCTGGGTGCTGGCGCTGGCTTCGGTGCCGATCGCTATCGCCGCCAACAGTGTTCGCATCATCGGCACCGGGCTGCTGGTGCAGTACTGGGACGCCGACAAGGCCGAAGGCTACTTCCACGCCTCCTGGGGATGGATCATCTTCGTCATTTCCCTGCTGTTGCTCTACGCTGTGCATGGCCTGATCCGCCTGATTTGGCCAGAAAGTGCTTGGCCAGAGCAGGAGGCAGATGCATGATGGGCGGCTCCACTCCGCGTTTCATCGCCGCGGCCCTGCTGGTTGCGGCTGCAGCTCTGCTGCTGCAGGCGCGCACCCAGAGTGAGGTTTTCCCGCCGCGGCAGTCGCTGCAGGAATTTCCCACACAACTGGGAACGACGCAACTGGGAACGGGATCATCCGGAATGGGGTTACCCGAAACATGGAAAGGTACGGACGTTGCGCTCGACCAGGACGTCCTCGACAAGCTCGGGCCCGGCGATTTCCTGCTGCGGGTTTATCAGGATCAGGAAAAACCGCAGCTCTATTTCGATCTCTTCATCGCCTACTTCCGCAGCCAGCGCGCTGGAGACACGATTCACTCCCCGCAAAACTGTCTGCCGGGGGCGGGCTGGATTCCGATTGAGCAGAGCCGCATCACGATCGCCGCGCCTGGCCACGCTCCCTTTCCGGCCAACCGTTTCATCATTGCCAAGGGCGAAGCCCGCCAACTCGTGCTCTATTGGTATTGGGCGCATGACCGCGGCGTAGCCAGCGATTATTGGGCGAAGTATTACCTGGTCGCCGATGCCATCCGCATGAACCGCAGCGACGGCTCGCTGGTGCGGCTGAAAACGCCTATCTATCCCGGAGAAACTGCCGACGCGGCCGAGCAGCGCCTGCTTCCGTTCGCCAATGACATCGTGCCGCAGCTGGCGGCCTACATTCCAAAGTGAGAATGGCTTCGATTCATGACCCCCGGTAACCTCTGTGGCCGACTTCGCTTGCAGTATTATGAAACGTTCTGCAGGTGCGGCGTTCTGAGCGCCCGCCCTGCAGTGGGAGACCTCATAATGCGCCGTCTTGTAGTCGTCCGTCTGGTGATTGCCTGCTCGCTCGTCGCCCTCGTTTTGACCGGTTGTTCCCGCGATCCCAATGTGCGCAAGCAGAAATATTTCGACAGCGGGGAGAAATATTTTGCCGAAGGCAAGTACCGCGAGGCGCTCATCCAGTATTCGAATGCGGTGCAGATTGATCCCCACTTTGCGCAGGCTCACTTTCAACTCGCCCAGACCTACCTCCGGCTGGGCGACAACGGCCGCGCCTTCCAGCACCTGACCCGAACGGTTGAACTCGCTCCCGACAACTATCGTGCCCACGCCGATCTCGCCAACCTGCTGGTCACGGTCCGGAATCCGGATGGCTCGCCGGTCGTCGACACCATGAAGCAAGCCAAGACTCATCTCGACATCCTGCGCGAAAAGCAGCCCAATTCGGCTCTCACGCATGAAGCCTGGTCCAACTACGACGCGGCCGCGGGCAAGCTCAGCGACGCTATCCAGGAAGCACAGCAGGCTATCGCGCTCGATCCCAGGCGCTCCGATTCGTATTTGATGCTGGCGCTGCTGGAACTCCGCGCCGATCAGCCCGACCAGGCCGAAGCCAACTTCAAGAAGGCAACTGAAGTTGATCCCAAGGCCATGAACGCGCAGCTTGCTCTGGGCGGCTTTTACCAATCGCGCAACCGGCTGCCCGAAGCCGAGCAGCAGTTCCGGCACGCCATCGAAATCGACCCGAAAAATCCGGGGCCGCGGGCCGCGCTTGTCCGTTTGTTGGGCCAGGAAGGCAAGACTGCGGAAATCCCCGCTTTCCTCGAGCAAACCAAAAAGGACATGCCCGACAACTCTGAGGGATACCGGATGCTGGGCGACTATTACTTCGCCAGCGGCGACCTCGACATGGCCGTTGCCGAGTATGGGTCCGTTTACGGGGCCCATCCCAAAGACACACAGGCCGAGAAAAACTACATCCAGCTTTTGATCTTGAAGAACCACCTCGACGAAGCCGCGAAGCTGAACACCGAGATTCTGAAATCATATCCGCATGATACCGACGCGTTCATCTACAAGGGCGAGATTCAGATCCGCCAGAACGACGCGGCCGGCGCAGTGGACTCGCTGCAGACCGCTCTGCGCAATGATCAGGACAATGCCGTCGCCCACTACCAGTTGGGACTCGCCTTTGACGAGCAGCACAACGACGCCCGCGCCGAGTCGGAGTGGCGCGAAGCCGTCCGCATCCGCCCTGATCTGACCGACGCGCAACGTGCCCTGGCCGCCATGGAACTGCGCCACGGCGATGCCGATGCCCTGCTCGTCACTGCCCAGCAGCTCATCACGATGCAGCCTTACTCCGCCGACGGCTTCATTTTGAAAGCCATCGCCGAAATCGCCAAGCAGAAATACGCCGACGCGCAAAAGGACGCTGAACAAGCGATGCAGAAGGCCCCGCAGAGTCCAGCACCGTACGTGGAGATGGGAAACATTCACCTGGCGCAGAAGAAATACGGCGAAGCCGAAAAATCCTACCAGCAGGCGCTCGACAAAGATCCCAATTCGGCCGAAGGCCTGCAGGGCCTGATGAACAGCTATTTTGCCGAGAAGCAGTTCGACAAGGGCATCGCCGCCGCCAAGGCGCAGATTGCCAAGTCGCCTTCGAACAGCAACTTTTATGATCTGCTGGGAACCGGTTTATTCAATGGCAAGAAAGATCTTCCCGGAGCTGAGGCTGCCCTGCGCAAGGCGGTGGAACTCGACAAGAACAACACCGATGCTCTGGAAAAATTAGGTAAGGTGCAGGTGCAGGAGGGCAACGCCGATCAGGCTCTCGCACTCTATCAGCAGTCGATCAAAGACAATACGCGCGAGCCCCGCTTCTACATTCTTTGCGGCGAACTGTATGAATCCAAGCAGAACTGGGACCAGGCCAAAGCAATGTATCAGCAGGCGCTGGCCATTGCGCCCGATCATCCACTCGCGGCAAACAACCTCGCCTACGTGATGCTCCAGACCGGCGGCAACGTCGACGTCGCCCTGGCCATGGCGCAAACCGCGCGCCGCGGCATGCCGAACTCGGCTAACGCCGCCGACACTCTGGGCTGGGCTTATTATCAGAAAGGGATTTATCAGTCCGCCATCAGCCAGTTCCAGGAAGCGCTTCGTTTGGGCGAGCAGCGTGGCGAGCCCGACGACGCCACCATTCACTACCACCTCGGAATGGCCTACGGGAAGGCGAATCAAACCGCGCTGGCCCGCCAGCAACTGGAAAAGGCAGTGAAGCTCAGCCCCAACAATGCGGACGCCAAGAAGGCGCTGGCGGAATTGCGCGGGTAGAGCGCTCTGCCGGTTATTTCTCGCAGACGGAATCTCGGGCTATCTCGCAGGAAGGTACCGCCGGGGGCGAGGCCCGTGCTCTTAATCGGCCGCGACTTCCCGCTTAGGCTCTTCAGCCGCCTGCTGCTTCGCGGCGCGGTTGGAAGGCAGGCCGGCGTCGCGAATCTTATAGAGCAGCGCGCGGTAGCTGATACTGAGCGCCTTGGCTGCGCGCTTGCGGTTCCAGTGGTGGTTCTGCAGAACTTTCAAAATCACTTTGCGCTCGAGTTCACGCACCGCCTGGCGCGTTAGCTTCTTCAGAGAAATCTGACCGTCGATGGGAATCTCGGCGTTGAAGAAATCCGGGCTGCGCGGCGCCAGATCGGTCGAGATCACTTCCTCGTTACCCAGGATCACGTAGCGCTTGATCAGATTTTCCAGCTCGCGGATGTTGCCCGGCCAGTGATACTTGCTCAGCACCGTCATCATCTCGCTCGAAAGCATCCTGGCGCGGCAGTTGTATTTGCGGTTGTGATATTCGAGGAAATAAGCGACCAGCTCGGGAATGTCCGCGGCGCGCTCGCGCAGCGGCGGCAGGTAGAGGTTCACCACGTTGATGCGATAAAACAAGTCGGCGCGGAAAGTGCCGTTTTCAATTTCCTGCTCCAGCTTGCGGTTGGTGGCGCAGACTACCCGCACTTCGACTTTCTTGTCTTCCTGCGCGCCGATGCGGCAGAACTGCCCGTCCTGCAGGAGCTGCAGCAGCTTCGACTGCAGCGGCATATCGAGCTCTGAAATTTCGTCGAGAAACAGCGTGCCGCGGTGCGCCATCTCCACCCGGCCCGGCTTGGTCCCATAAGCGCCGGTGAACGCGCCTTTTTCGTAGCCGAACAGTTCGCTTTCCAGCAGTGTGCCGGGAATGGCGGGACAGTTCACCTTCACCCACGGTCCGCTGCGCCAGGGCGACGCGGCGTGAATCATGCGCGCAACAATGTCTTTGCCGGTTCCGCTCTCCCCTTGAATGAGCACGGGCACATTGGCGCTGGCCAGTTTAGCCAGGCGCTCGCGCACGGCTCGCATGGCGGCAGTGCTGCCAAACACGATCGCTTCAGGGGGCATCTCCCCCAGGGGCTGCACCAGCGCGTTCACACTAGTGGATGTCATGGTGGATCCGGTTGAGGGGAGATTAATATCGCTGCATCCCGACAACCAATGCCGGGCGGTCCTACCGCAGGCTACTCAAAATCTAACTATCTTGTTGAAGAGGATCAACTTACGAAAGAGCCAGACAGGCATACTCCCGTAACTAGGGGGAGGCTTCAAGGGTAACACCTTGGGGCAGGTAATGAGCAAACTTTTTCACACAGCTGAAACAACTTTCCGCCGCCGCACCCTGCGGGAGTCGCTCTGGTACAGCAGGGGACGCGAGAACTTCAGCCCCAGCAGACAGTAGCCCTGCACTGGGGTTGTGCGCAGGGCCTTGGCGCGGAGGTTGCGCGAAGCCTTCGGCAAAAGCCTCAGGGCCGCAACCGGTGCGCTGGGGATCTCCAGTTCAATCAGCGCGCTGGTCGGGAGAATCCGCCGCACGGCGACCAGCATGCCGCCGGCGCTGACATTTAAAGCCGTGGCAAACTCAAGAAACTCCTTGCCCTTTTCGTCGCGGCTGCGCACGAACACGGGAATGGCCAGCGGCAGTCGTGCCCACTTTCGCCGCTCCCCTTCCGGTCTGGCTGCCACCATGCAAACGCCCCCAAGAAATGTACAAAACCCCACAAGAGAAGCACCTTAGGGGCCAAAGGCCGGGCAATTACAGGGCAGAACCGGGCAAGAACCAGAGGGAAGCCCTGACTCCGACCGCGAAGCCCGCAGCGGAATAGGCATTTGCGGGTATGGTGAGTAGTTTCTGGACCTTGGCAGGAGCCGGAATAACTCCACCTGGCACAGCGTTAGAGTGCAAGGTTTTGCCACACTTGGGTAATTCCGCGTCGTTTTCCGTTGACAGCGAATTAGCGGCTGCACTAGGATCTGAACAAGCTTGTGCCCGTTGAGAGCCGGGCCCGGTCTCACCTCCTCCCGTGTCAACCTGTGGTTGTTTTCCCCATGGCGACGGCCCAGAAGAATCCGTATGCGCCTGATTCGGGAGCAGTTGCTGCTCCGGAGCACCAGCCTGCACAGAATCCGGACCTGGAGAACCTCAGCCCGGAAAACCTACAGCAGGAGTACTACGAGCTGCGCGAGCGCTTCCGCCGCACAACCAATGCCTTGGCTTCTGCCACTCACGACCTGAAAACGCCGCTCGCGATTCTGAACGGGTATGTGGAACTCCTGACCAGCGAGAAGCTCGGGCCGCTCACCGACCGGCAGCGCGAAGTGCTGCGCGACATGCAGGCCAGCGGCAAGCGCCTGCAGCAGTTCATCCAGGATTTTCTGACCTACAGTGCGCTGGAAACCGGCGGACTGCGCATGCAGTTTGGACCAGGGAACGTCAACGACACCCTGTCGGAAGTGTGCCGGTTGTGGTCGAGCCGCTTTCAGGAAAAGGCGCTCGCCTTGTATTTTCTGGCGAATGACAAGCTCCCGGTCTTCCCTTTCGACGCACCAAAACTCGAACGCGTGATTTCCAATCTGCTGGAGAATTCCTTCAAGTTCACGCCGCGCGGAGGAACGGTCTGGCTGCATGCCGAACCACACATGTGGGATCGCCGGGCAGCCGCGCAGCCCTCGACTGCGGAACGTCGCCGCCAGAATTTGAATCAGCCGAACGCTGTCAAAGTCAGCGTCGCTGACACCGGCCCCGGTATTCCCGCGGAGTTTCACCTGGAAGTGTTTGACGATTTCTTCCGCCTACCCGGCACGGAAAGCGAAGAAGGCATGGGCCTCGGCCTGGCCATTGCGCGCCGCCTGGTGCAAGGCATGGGTGGAAAGATCTGGGTGGAGAGCGATCCCAGCGGCGGCTGCAAATTTTCGTTCCTAATACCCTACAAACCAGCCGTGGTCCCCGCCGGCAAAGGGAAAAATCGATGAGTTCAACCGCCAAGATTCTGCTGGTGGACGACGAACCTGGAATGCTGCGCTACATCAAGACGCTGCTCGAGGTCGACGACTACAAGGTCGAGACAGCCGCGACCGGCGAAGAAGCACTGCAGAAAATCGAAAAAGGCATGCAACCGGATCTCGTATTGCTCGATGTGCTCATGCCCGGCATCGACGGCCTGCAGACGCTCGAACAGCTGCGTCAGATGCAACCGGGCGTGCGCGTGGTCATGCTTTCGTGCGTCAATGACACGCGCAAAGTAGTGCAGGCGATGAAGCTGGGCGCCCAGGACTATCTCACCAAACCGTTTCAGAAAGCGGAACTGGACGCGGTGATCGATCTCAGCCTCGGCCAGGGCAAGCAGTCGTTCGGCGGCGAGGTGGAAGAATTAGCCGATGATGTTTTCTTCATCGCAGCCAGCCCAGTCATGCGCAAGATCCGCTCGCAGGCTGCGCTGGTGGCCAATGTCGACATTCCGGTGCTGCTGCTGGGCGAAAGCGGCACGGGCAAAGAGGTTCTGGCGCGGCTGATTCACAAGCTCTCGCCGCGCGCGCATCGCACCTTCTTGAAAGTGAACTGCGCCGCCGTGCCCGCCGACCTGCTGGAAAGCGAATTGTTCGGCTACGAGCCGGGAGCGTTCACCGGCGCGACGCACGCCAAACCCGGCAAGTTCGAACTGTGCAATAAGGGCACGATCCTGCTGGATGAAATCGGCGAAATGCCGCCGCTCCTGCAGGCGAAACTGCTGCACGTTTTACAGGATCAGCAGTTCTCCCGGCTGGGCAGCCGCTCAGTCATTAAAGTGGACGTGCGCATTCTGGCCGCGACCAACATCAACATTCCGGAAGCCCTCGCCACCAAGCGTCTGCGCGAGGATCTCTACTATCGCCTGAACGCCTTCACGCTGCACCTGCCGCCGCTGCGCGAGCGCAAGGAAGAAATTCCCATTCTATTGAAGCATTCCATGTCGCGCATGGCGGAGCGCTACGCGCGCCCGCCGTTGCCGCTTTCGCCCGCGCTGCTGCAGGCCTGTCAGGATCACACCTGGCCCGGCAATCTGCGCGAGCTGAACAATTTCCTGAAGCGCTATCTGATTCTGGGCGATGAAAAGCTGGCGGTCGCTGAGCTCCTGCCCAAAGACGACGGCAACGGAGGGGCCCCCGGCGACGGCAATGCGCGCGGCCCCGAATCGGGTGGTTTGAAGTCTCTGGCCCGCAGCGCGAAAGATGAAGCCGAAGCGCAAGCCATTACCCGCGCTCTCGAGCAGACCAACTGGAACCGCAAGCAGGCAGCGGCCATTCTGCAGATCAGCTACAAGGCTCTGCTGTACAAGATCCGGCAGTATGGGATCGCGGAATCCAAGGGCGGCCACCACAAACTGTCGGCCGGCGCGTAGGGAACTCCCGGATATTGTCGTCATCCGCGAGAAGCGGCCGATCAATCTGCCGCGACCAAATTGCGCTGCCACAGACTTAATCCCGCCGAACTCAGCCTAGGTCACCGTCAAGGCTACGGTGTAGTTCTTCACATCCGTGCCGGAGGTAGCTGTGATCGTGACCGTGTACGTTCCCGCGGGCGTTCCTGTAGCCGGCGGCTGGGTAGCCGGTTGGGTGCAAGCCGGCAGGAACATGACCATCGCCAGAATCAGGCCCAGTATCATTCCGGCGACGCGGCGTCGCCACTTCCCTCCCGCGCCCTTGCTTCCCACTCCCAAGCCCAGTATGGCCAATCCCGGAAGACTCAGCCAGATGGCGTAAACCTGCCGCGTCGTCCACAGGGAGGCCGGGGTGACGGGCCGCGGGGTGGTCACGCAGTTCAGCGTCGACGATCCGGGGCTGCTGCCGTTCAAGGTGACCGTCGGCGTGGTGAAGGTGCAACTGGTTCCGGTCGCAGCTAGCGCATACGACAACGAAATGTTCGAGCTGAAGATCCCGCTCGGCGTGAGCTGCACCTGATAGCTGGCCGTGTTTCCCGCCTGCACGCTGACGTTGCTAGGGTTGGCCACGATGCTGTAGTCGGACATAATGCCGGTGACGAGGGTCGAGGCAAGCAGGATATTATTCGGCCCGTACACGCTGACCGTGCCGCCATTGAAGGATTCCGATTGCCCGGTCTGAGTCTGGGTTGTTGGCGTCAGCACAACCGTGACGGTGGCCGTTGACCCGGCTTGCAGTGAATTGATGGTACAGCTCAGCAGGGTAGAGTTGGAGCTGACCGTGTTGCACAATCCCCCCGTGACAGTGATGGAATTGGGGACCATCGTGACGCCAGTCTGAAGGAGCGAGTCGGTAATCGTCAGGACAGGGGCGATATCGGGGCCGGTGTTGGTCACGGTGTAAATGAATGTAGCCTGGTTGCCGGCGCTGACGTAGGTTTCATTGTTGCCGAGCGAAAGAACGCCGCTGATCATAATGCCGGAATCCGGCCTGAATTCGGCGATGAAGGCGTCATAGCCGCCGTTGTTTATGGTCTGGAATCCTCCGCCAGACCCCAGCAGGCCCGAAGCCGAGTTGGTGTCGCCGGCGATGTAATAGTTCTCACTGGGATCGAGCGTAATGCTGGTGCCTTCGGTCAGAGCCTGGGTCTGACCCGTTTCGAGGACGCCGCTGCCGTAATAAGTCGCCCAGGAAGCCGCAGGGTTCTGCTGGTTGTCCTGCGTTTCGGTGTTGAGGCGGGCGATGTAGGCATCCTGCGTCCCCACCAGGTTGCATTCAATCTCGCCGCAGCCAGTCGCTGGGAAACCACCATCGCCGGCTGTAACCGAAGCGGTCGAGTTCGTCGATCCCGTCAGCACAGCCCCCTGGCCCGTGTCGACCGTGATGGCATTTCCGGCCTCGATCCCGGCCCCGCCCAGATAAGAGAAGTAGGTCAACTGCACGTTACTCGTGGTCGAGCCGGAAGCGGGCGCGCTGAGCTTGGCCACAAAGGCATCGTTATTGCAAGGTGTTGCTGCGGTACATATGGTGTCATTGTCGGTGCAGGTAATCGTGCCGCTCGTGGTCGTGTACAGGTTGTTCAGGCATTGCTGAAACGGCGCGAAGCTCACGATCGAGGTGCTCGAAACGAAGTCCGGGGAATTCGTGGTTCCGGTGATGTAGACGTTTCCGCTCGTGTCCAGGGCAATGCCGGTTCCGGAGTCGACCTGCGAGCCGCCCAGATACGTGGAGAACTGCAACTGCGCCGGTGCGCTGGGATTCAGCTTGGCGACGAAGGCGTCGGGTGCGCTGGTCGTCGACGTATTTTGGCAGGTGGGCGGGTTGAGAATGATGGTTGGCGGCGGCTGATCAAGGCAGGGCTGATACGCGTTCAGGATGGGAAAGTCGCCAACGGTCGTTCCCGTGTAGATGAAGTTGGTGGTTCCGGTGAAATAGATGTTTTCGTTCTTGTCCACCGCGATTTGACCGCCCGTGGCAACGGGAGGATTCGTGTCGGCGGTGCTGCCGCCGAAATAAGAAGAGTAGGCAATACTGCCCACCCCGGACGCGTTCTGCGTGCTGACCTCGGTCACAAAGAACTGGATGGATGCGAACGGCTGCGACTGAAAGGGCTGCGCAAACGGCAGCGAGCTGGCCGGAAACTGTACCGTGGTGCTGGACGCGTTGTTCGAAGTGGTCGTACCTGTAACGAACAAGTGCCCGGCGGCGTCAATGGTCATGCCGCTGGCGGCGTCGGTGCCGTTGCCTGAAAGATAGGTCGAATAATTCAGCGTGCTCAACGTGCTGTTCAACACGCTTGCGAACACGTGCGTCGTGCCTGTGCTCCCTGGATAGATGCCTGTCTGGTAGGCATCGGTCGAGGTGGGAAAGTTCGTTGAGGAAGTCGTACCCGCGACATAGGCGTTGCCCCCCCCGTCGACCGCGATTCCGGCCGGTGCATCAGTGCCGTTGCCGCCAAGATAAGTCAGATCGGCCAACTGCGACGAGACGGGATTCGTGGGGTTGATGACCGCGACGTAGATGTTTTGCGTGCCGTTGAGTGTTGACTGAACTACGCCCGTGGTGACAGGCAGGGGCGGCGGCGTCGAAGCCGATGATGTAGTTGAGCCGGTAATGTAGATGAAGGGGTACAGCACAGCAACGGAAGTCGCCTGTTCGTTGCCGCCGCCGCCGAAATACGTGGAGTAAATCAGCTGCGGATCGATGACCAGTTCGCGCGAGCGGTCATAGGAACCGATGGCGAATCCGGCGCGATGCGCGCCGCGCAGAACGAAACTGCCCGCGACCGCCTGCTCGCGGCCGTCCAGCTTCTGGTAAACGTGTGGCGCCTCGAAGCGCAGCGTGCCGCCCTTGCCTTCGCCGCCCTTGAATTCGCCCCCCTTCAGTTCAATGACCAGCGCGCCATCCTGCACTTTGAGATGCTGCGCGCCCTTGAATTCGAGCTCCGCCTGCCGTGGATCGGCCCCGGGCGCGACCTGAAAGTCGTATTCGAGCCGTCCCTGATTTCCGTAAAAAACCAGGTTGATGCCGGGATAAAGATTTTCGTAGCGCACGCGGGCGAACTGCGGGATGCCGCGCCGCCACAGGGAGGGATCGTTGCCCAGAAGATAGTTGCTCTTGCCCGCCAGCGGCTCGCCCGCGGTTAATGTGGCGTGCGAGTTCGCGCCCGCCAGCTTCATTTCGAGGAACTCGGTGCGGGAGGAATTCTTCTCGCGGGATCGCAGACTCGGCGATTGCAGACTCCGGCTTTGCAAGGCGAGGATCGCGCCTTCCGATCCAAGGAAAAGACTGTAACCGGAACCTCGCGCGATAAACCGCGCACGCGGATCGTCGGGATCGAGATTCGACTGGCCCTGGTTTGGTTCGAAGATCAGAGGCAGACCGGCCAGAAGGGACTGCGCCTGGGCCGGAGCCATGTGTTTTGCGTCGTGAAGTTTGGCCGCGCTGGGAAACAGAGAAGAAATTTGTGCCAGGGAAGTGGCTGCTGTCGCCGAGGAACGCGACCCTGCCTGACCTGCGCGGGAACCCCACCCGAGAACCATGCATCCTGCCGCCACCAGCCCCAATGCGGCAGCCACAACACGAACTCGTACTGCAGAAGCTCCCCACCAACGGTGATTCAGATTCACGCGCTCCTCCAACGATGTACTAAAGCTCGCTTCGGCTCTTCGCGGTTCAGTTTTTGTCTCAAGCCCGCTCCCGCTCACACTGCTCTCGTTCCGGTGTTCTTGCACGATCGGGAAAGTTTTGGAAACGGAGCACGAGTCAGTTCGAGTCTCGCGCTGGCGTCCTCGTCGTCGTCGTCCATGTCGTCGCTATCGTCTGTGCCCGACGCTTCCTCGACATGCTGTCGTCGTTCGACGAGGGCGAACCTGCCCGCGGTTGCTGGTCACTGAAACTGGCGGAAAAAATGAAATAACTACTTAAACATCCGGCGGATACACAAGTCAAGCGAGCCCCCGCCCGCGAACTCCGCCCCCGGATTTCTGAGATGCGCGAAAGCGCGCGGGAAGATGCCGCGGCCGTAGCACAAAAGTGGCGTGAATGAACTTGCAGGCGCAAGGGCGCTGCCCAAAGGCGAAAACATTTTGCTCATGGCAGCGTCACCCTGCCGAGCAGCGGCGTCTGGCGCGGGCGAAACCGCTGATTTTTCGCGGAAAAGTGAGCGCCAGGCGCGTCTCTGCCGTCATGCGGATGGCAACGCGATTGCTTCGCCAAAGCAGAGCCATTCGTACGAGTGTCTCCTCCTCCCCCACCATTGTTGGAGTTCTCATTTTGGGGCCGGCAGGATTAACCGAAGCAGTTCCGCGCGGCATTTTGCTGTTGCAAACTGCTGACAGTTCTATAGATTGTGGCTATCGAAGATTGTGGCGAGCAGGGTTGTGGCGAGCGGGGATGCAACCGAACTCCCAGGAACGGCGGATGATGCGGCGCTTCGACATGCGCCTGCCCGCCGTGGTGCGTCTCGAAGGCGCCGACGAGTTTCAGACCGAAACCCAGAATGTAAGTGCGCGCGGCGTTTTCTTCTACCTGAACCGTGCTATCGCTGCCGGATCCAAGCTGGAGGTTACGCTGACGTTCCCTCCCCACATCACTCTGACGGATGCGGTGCGGGTGCGATTCACAGCGCGCGTGATCCGCGTGGATGCTCCGCTGCCCTCGGCGCGCATCGGCACCGCCGCCATGATTGAGGACTACGAATTTCTCCGCTCCAACGGCAGCCCGGACTTCCTCACCGCCCTGCAGAAAGAATGGAAAGCGGCGCAGTAAAGCTTCCGCTAAAGCCAGTTCCTCCTTTCGAGGTGTCGCGGCACGCCTGAAGGCGTGCCTTGATACGAATCTCTGCTCTTGCGGTGGCCGACTAGGGTGTGTCCCCGGTACGAGTCAGGATCAGCGGTGGCGCAGGCCCCGCGTCGGAGCCCTTCGCGTGCAGACCGCGGTCATCAGCAGTGAATCCCTGCGACACCAGGGTTCGCGCTTGCGGCGGCCTCGCCCAGACTCGACTCTCTCCAGGCAACGCTTCGTATCAGGGCATGGCTTTAGCCATGCCGCCGAGCACCCAGTTTGAGAGGGGCTTCAGCCCCTGTGGTGGCGGGTCGAGCTCAAATCCTGGGTGAGCTGACGAATAGGGGAACTCTACCGCTTCGGAAACAAGATGCTTGGCTACGGGATTGTTGCGGATATACTCCCTCGCCCGGCAATAGGCTTCCGGGTTCAGGATTCGAACCTCCGAAAACCCTCTTTGCCACACCGGCGCCCGGAATCCCAATTCTCGACCTGCGCGAAATGCAAAGCCGCCCTTGACGAACTGCATGGCCCGCTCAATCGTTGTGTCCAATTCGACCGTCAGCAACAGGTGGAAGTGGTCAGGCATGACGACAAACTCGTGTAGGCGGAATCTCCGCTGCCTGCGATAGTCACACAGCCCGCGGAGAAACAGGCCGGCGGCGCGATCGGATTGCAGAAGATTTCTCTTCCCGGCAATGGACGATGTCACGAAGAAGGTGCGAGCACCGGCAGTGGCGCGGGAGGGGTATGCGTTTCGAATAGGGATGGCCATCGGCGGCGGCTAAAGCCGGTTCAGTTTTTTCGGTTCCGGGGCGGCACGCCTGAAGGCGTGCCCTGATACGAATCTCTATATGGCAAGGGCTGTGGAACGATGTGACGAGCGGATGTAACGAGGAAAAATGTTTGTGGCGATTCCGTGAATGGGAATCCGCGCAGTGTTATTTCTTCCCTAATTCCTTCAATTGTTCGCGCAGCTTGTTGAAGCGGCGGACCAGAGTGCCGAGATAGAAGGCGTGGATCACCCAAGTGAGGATGTAAGCGGCGAAGAGAAACCTGAGGGCGTTCATTGCGCGCTCCGGTTCAGCGGAAGGCTGGGTTTGCCGCTGACCGCGCCGGCACCGGCGAGGGATTCCATGGCGTGAGCTTCATCCACTTCACGATGCAACAGCTCGAGACGATAGCGCGACCAGCACACTAGAAATGCGAAGCAGAGAAACGCCAGCCAATTGATCAGCAGGACATGAAGCATGCGGGGATCCATGGAACCGCCGCCGCCAATCACGGGCTGCGGATGCTGGGTGCGGAAAAACCAGATGGAAAAATACACCAGAGGAACGTCGAGCGCGCCGAACACGGCGAGCGCAGCGGCGAGAACCTGCGTCTGCGCACTGGTGGAAAATCTGCGCAGCACCAGATAACTGACGTAAATCAGCCACAGCACAAGAGTCGAAGTCAGGCGAATGTCGCCGGGCGCCCACCAGATGCCCCACACCGGCCGCGCCCAGATTGGTCCGGTCACGAGTACGACGGTGCAGAAAACCACTCCGACTTCAGCGCAAACCAGCGCCACAATATCGGCCTTGGGGTTGCGACGAATCAGGTAAATGATGGACGCGACAAAGTTGATCAGAAACAACAGAAAGGCCGTCCACGCCGAGGGCACGTGGTAGTAAATGATGCGGTAGACGTCGCCCTGCAGCGCGTCGGTGGGGGCAACGACCAGCGCCTGATACAACGCGTAGGCGAGCAAAATCGCCGTGACGATCGAGAGGATGGGGAAAAACCGTTTCATTTTTAATTCAGATCAGTTTGATTGAGATCAGTCCGATCCAATCAGCTGGATCGTCGCTTGGTTCACTCGGCGTGCAGAATCGTCTCGAACAGCAGGAGACATGCTGTAGTAAACACCACATCGTAGGTGAGAAGCAACACGATGTAGAAGTGCGCGGGATTGTCGCCTGTTAGGACGGCAGTCGTGCCCGCAACCATGGCGAGCAGAGCGGGTATGGAAATCGGAAAGAGTATTAGCGGCAGCATGATCTCGCGACTCCGCGTGCGCAGCGACATCGCGGCGAAGAATGTGCCGTTGACCACCAAGGCCCACGTGCCAAGAATGGCGATGGGAATGAGCTGCCACCCCGGCCCTAGAACGTGCAGGTTATAGAACACGACGAAGAGCGGCGCCATCAGGGCTTCGAGCACGCTGACAAAAATGAAATTGCCGATGGCCTTGGCCAGAAAGAGCGCGTTTGCGGGTGCCGGGGAAACGCGGTAGGCGTCGAGCACCTGGTTGCGCAGCTCGCGCGCCCAGGTCTGGTTGAGGGCGACGACGGCCGCGAACAGGAACGCGACCCAGATGAGGCCGCCGGCGATGTGGCGCGACTCCTCGGCCAGCGGATCGAACGCGAATGCGAAGATCACCACCACAAGAAGAGAGAAGAACAGCATGGAGTTGAGCGCGTCTTTCGAGCGCCATTCGAGGCGAATGTCTTTTTTCAGCGTGGCGAGGGTGACGGCCAGGAGGGAGTTCATTGCGCCCTCTCCCGCAATTCCAAGATCCGGAACGATCCGAAAATCCCCACTTCTCGCGCACAGAATGCGCGAGACCCTTCGACTTCGCTCAGGGCAAGAATGGGGCACCCGGATACGGCGATCATTCGCGCCTCCAGCCCGCCGTCCGATCGACGATCTGCCCGGCCTGCATCCAGACGAATTCGTCGGCGACGCCTTCGAGCAAAGAGGCTTGATGCGTAACGACGAAAATCGTTTTACCCCCGTCGCGCATGGATTTGAGCAGCGCGACGATCTCGGAGGCGGAATGTACGTCGACGTTGGAAAAAGGTTCGTCGAGCAGAAGAATCTTCGGATCATGCAACAGCGCGCGCGCCAGCGACATGCGCTGCCGCATGCCCTGCGAATACTGCCCGACCGGGCGTGTGAGTTCGGGATCGAGGCCAACTGCTCGAATTGCGGCTTCGCACGAGGTGTCTCCCCCGATGCCATAGAGTCCGGCGAAGTAGCGCAGGTTTTCCACGCCGCTCATTTCGTCGTAGAGCAGCGAAGGATGCGCCATGTAGCCGAGGTCGCGGCAGGCGGCGCGTGGCGGCTTGCCGAAGATGGAGATCTTTCCCTGCGTGGGCTGGGCGAGTCCTGCGAGCGCGCGCAACAGTGTCGTCTTTCCTGCTCCGTTGTCGCCGAGGATGGCGTGAAATTGTCCGGCGTCGAACTCGGTGGTCACACCGCGCAAGGCGGCGAAGCGGTCGAACTGCTTGATCAAGTTATGGACGGTGATGGCGGGGCGGGCGTCGGACATGGGATTGAAGTGAGTTCGCTAGCGAATCTATGCGTTGTCACGCGGATTTGCAAAACGGCCGCGCGAAGGGTAGTAGCTCAATTTCAATCTCGTCCGTCCTCCGGCGTCATCCCGAAGCCTCGCGCTTTGAAGGCGAGGGATCTCGCGCGTTGCGCCACTGGCTTCGTTTTCGCTGCCCGCGAGATCCTTCGCTCTGCCTGAAGAGCGGCTTCGCTCAGGATGACGCCGTCGAAACTCATCGGAATTTCAAGCTGAGCCGCTGCCGCACGAAGGAATTCCATTGACAACCAGGGCCTGCCCTTGCATTATATATAGCTATACAAGGTATATGGCAATCAACAGCGGTAACGGCGAACGCGGCGAACACTGGGAGGCGCAACTGCGCAAGGGATGCCTGGAGATGGCGATCCTGGCCAGCTTGTGGCACGGGCGTTTGTATGGGCTCGAGATTCTGCGCTCGCTGGCCGAGAACTCACGGCTGGAAGTTGCCGAGGGCACGCTGTATCCGATCCTGTCGCGGCTGAAGGGCGAGGGGTTGCTGCAGTCGGAGTGGGTGGAGGCGGAGGCCGGACATCCGCGCAAGTATTACTGGCTGACGGCCCCGGGCCGCCGCCGGGCGCGAGAGATGGCAGGTACATGGAACGAGTTCGCAGCGAAGCTGGCAGTGCTGGTGGAACCGGTGGTGGCTGGACGCAACGGAGGAAGGTAACACGGAGGTAGAGGTGCAGAAATAAAGATCAGGGGCAAAGAGCATCGGAGTAACGAGCGGGGGTGAAGAAAAATGACCAGATCTGCAGCAATAGCGGCGCAGTTTCCGGCGCAATCCAGCGACTCGCGGATTGAAGCCTACCTGAATCGGCTGGAGAAGTTGCTGGCCGATATGAATCCCGACGAGAAGCAAGACATTTTGTGCGAGATTCGCGCGCACATTCTGGACTCGACTGCCGGCGCGGCTGATCGCGAAGCCGCAGTGGATCGCGTTCTGCGCTTGCTGGGTACGCCCGAGGAACTCGCCGCTCGCTATGGCACCGAACGCATGCTGACGCGCGCCGCGCGCAGTTTTTCGCCGTGGGTCCTGCTGCGCACCTGCTGGCGCTGGGCCATGTTGGGGATGAAAGGGATGCTTGCGTTTATCTTCGCTTTGTTTGGCTACGCCACGGCGCTCGCGCTGACGGTGAGTGTGTTCATGAAGCCCTTTGTGCCCAGGGTAGGGCTCTGGTTGGGCCGGACAACTCTGCAGGTCGGAACTCCGGATCATCCGGAAATGATGCGCGAACTGCTGGGCCACTGGTTTGTTCCGGTGATAGCGGCGGCGGCGTGTGCGATCGCGGTCGGCACGACGCACGCTCTGCGGTGGATGATTCGCCGGCGAACGCTCCCCCAGGGTCGTGCGATGCGCACCGCGAGCCTCGCGAGGCCCGCACAGATCTAATTTGTCGCTGCGCCGGACGGCTGCGGCGGCCTGTTCTCGGTCATGCTCTTGGTGGGCTGCGCCTGGGGCTGGTTCGCTCCCGGCTGCTGCGGAGCATATTTCGACGCGCACTTGGCCTGGAGCTGCTTGGCGTGAAACACACCGTCGCGGCCGAAGCTGCCGTCGGCCAGAGCCTGCGAGTCGTCCTTGAATGTGTCGGGCGGAGCCTCGGCGCCGCTGTAGTCGACCGAGAGGTCCTGATCCTGCTCCACCAGCACGAACTGTACGTGGGTTCCACTGCGTTTGATCGAGCCGGGCTTAACATTCCCCGCAACCCGGAGCCGCTTCGAATATGCGCCATCGCCCATGGTGCGCAGTTCTTTGATGGTCACGTAGTAGCTCTTACTGTCCTCGACGCCGGTGTAGGCGAGGTAGCCGAGCAAAAGAAGAATGACGACGACGGCTCCGCCGAATTTCAGATATGTATTGGCCTGGCTCGACATAAATACACCCCACAGGGATAAAAAACCCACTTGAAAAACTTTACGCGCGCGAGGGCGGAGAATCAAGGAGCGGAAGATCGTACGGAACGAACACCAAAGATCGCTAACGCAGGGATGGTGGATGCCGGGTGCCGTGCGAGCAATTTCTCGACAGTCCTCGACATGACGGCTTAATCTTGTTGCGGCTTAGTCCTGTGCATAGCTGTAACAACAGAGAGGAAGGAGTCTCATTATGAATAAAAATTTGGCCAAGCTGCTGCTCTGCGCGTGTTTGTGCACGCCGAGGCTGTTCGCCCAGGACCAATTGGATGGGTTGTGGCAAGGTTACGACGGCGAGTGGAGACACGTTTCGCAACAGCTGATCGCGCTGGCCGAGGCCACGCCTGCGGAAAAATTCGCCTGGCGGCCGGCGCCTGGCATTCGCTCGACCAGCGAAGTGTACATGCACATCGTGACGGCGAATTATTACCTGCTCTCGGTGACCGGGCCCAAGCCGCCGGATGAGATCAACCAGGACGCAGGGAAAAAGTTCACGTCGAAGGCGGAGGTCATTGCGTGGCTGAAACGGTCGCTCGATGCGGTGAAGGACGCGCATCTGGCCGAGACTCCGAAGGACCTGGAGCGCAAGGTCCGCGTCATGGAGCGGGATGCGACGGTGGACGGCATGTATCTGCGCATTCTGGTGCACGCCAATGAGCACATGGGACAGTTGGTGGCATACGCGCGCATGACCGGGGTTGTGCCGCCGTGGTCTCAGTAAGAGTGCATGCAGGCGGGATATTACGCTCAGCCGTGAAGCCGCATTCATTTGTGATTCGTTCTGCTGGAGAGCGCGAACATGTTGCCGTCGGGATCGCGGAAGACGGACGATGTTCCCCAGGATTCGGTCTTCGGCTCCTTCACAAAGGTCACGCCCTTGGACTTGAGAATTTTCGCTGTGGCGAAGACGTCGTCGCACCAGAAGGCAATCGACTGAAACTGGCCGATCCGGTCCTCCTGGCCTTCGGGGGTGAAAAGCGCCAGGCCGGTTTCCGCGCCGGGGACGAGCAGTTCAATCCAGCGCTGTTTTTCGGTGAAGGGTTGATCGGTGCCGACTTTGAATCCTAGGGCCTCGGTGTAGAACTTCAGCGAAACGTCCTGATCGCGAACCGGGATGCTGACGAACTTTATGCCTCGAATCATGGCTGCTCTTTCCTCCATGTTTTGAAAATATGGTCTTGAAAATCATGTGCGCGAGAATAGCCTGGCGATTCTGAGGCTGCAATCTCCCAGTCTTTCCTATATTATTTGTTGGTATAGCGATGACAGTCGACGATTATGTTGTGGATGTTCTGATGCGCGACCTGGTCGGACACGACCGCAGGCCCGCCAGCTATCTCGTGTACTTATGGCTGAGTAACGAGCAAACTCACCGCAAGAGCCCGGTGCAGGTGAGTTATCAGGACATGGCGGAGTCGATTGGCATATCGAAAAGCTCCGCGCAAGCGGCGGTGAGCTGGCTGTTGCGACGCAAATTGCTGGCCGTGAGCAAAGCGAACGCCACGGCGACGCCGTGTTACACGGTGCGGCAGCCGTGGAGAGATTCCAGGTATCGAGCACAATGAAGACCTCGTGCCGTTCCGACGGGACTCCCGCCTCTTGGAATCCATCTCACCCGGCACTGCCGTGCCGGGCTTTCGCATACCGGCGCTCCGCGGCTTCTCTCGGACGCCGAGTACCAGTCTCGAAAACCGCAGGCTCGGGCAGCCTCTGGCACTCGCATTCCTCACATCCCTTTGAAGACGAAGCTCATTTCTTTCGTCTCGTTGGCGCCAATTGTGATCGTCTGCGTCGAAGTACCCAGCTTCTCGTGCCACGCTTTGAGCGTGTAGGTCCCCGCCGGCAGGTTGCTCAGATCGAAACTTCCGTCCTTGCCGGTCACCGCGAAAAACGGATGCTTGAACACGGCAATGTAGCCGCGCATCCAGGGATGCACGTTGCATTTGACGGGGATGGCGATTTCTTCGCGGGCGAACGACTCTTCCATCTTCGTTCCCGGGGGCTCGGCTTTGTTCCACTCGCGATTGTTGGCGGGCGTGGGATGAATGTTGTGCGAGGTGCGGTCGTCGTTGACGACCTCAAGCGGCTGGTTGGCGCGCACGGCCAGCACATGCGGCTGATACATGCATCCCTTCTGCTCGACGACTGCGGGCTGCGAAGGCGGATCGAAAATGCGGTCGCCGAGGCCTTCGGCCACGAAGACAATCACGTTCTGCAGATCACCTTTCGCGTCGGCGACGATTTCCTGCGACAGAACCGGCGAGGAGTGCTCTTTGGCACAGGCTGGATCGGCCGCCATGCTGACCGGCTTGGCCGGCGGAATTTTGCCCTCGAAGTGCACGATGCCATGCACGGTGGCGCCAGTTGCCGTTGGGGAAGGGCCCCCGGCTCTCGCCGCGTGCGGAGCCGAGATGGCGACTAAGAGCGCAACCACAAAAGCTGAAACGAACTGAACAGCGGACTTCGTACTACTTGACTTCTTCCTGGTTAATTTCTCGCGATTCATACCAACTTCACCTCAATTCAAGAATTCGATTCTGCGCACACGAAGGGCGGCTGGAGCGTTGTTATTCGCCGACCGCAGCGGATAGAGACGCGCTGTACCCACGGCGGTAGCCGGCATCGAATGACGCACGATCTTTTTCAGTCGACCAGCGCCCGACGGGAGAACGCATGGGGCGGCCTTGCTGCGCGGCCAGGCGGCCAACGTAAAGGCCGTCGCGGTAGGCACCGTCAGAGGCCGCCTGTGCATCCGCAACTTGCTGTTCGTTAGCAGTTTTTCGGTTGAAGCTGAGCATTGCAGTTGTTCCGAAGCAAACCGCAAGCGCCAGGGCAAAAGTGAAGATCCGATCCATAGTGGTTGCTCCTTAGTGGTTCGCGAGACACCGGACAGAGCAGTGCCTCGGCTTGGCCGCCCGCATTGGTTCGCAAGTCCTAATCCCGGGTCGTCGTTCCGGATTGCGGCGGCCGGTTCAGCGTTTCAGTTGGCAGGGGCTAATGCAGGGATGTTGCGTCTATCTGGTGTGAGCTTACTCACCGCGAAGAAGGGCGTTGTCACCGCGCGGTCAATTCCGCGTCATTTCATCGTCAACGTTTTGTCGGCGACAGGTCAGAAGGAAGTAATGGCGGAGTCACGAGCGTCGAGTTCTCCCGTTCGAAAGCTCGCACGGCGTCAGCGGTTCAGGCGGAGCAAGAGATCTCGCGCGGACTAACTGCACGTCCGAACCACGCGAAATCCCTCGGCCCGCTGGTAAAAACGCGGGCCTTCGGGATGACGCACGGGTGACGTCGTCCGGGCCTGATCCTACCACACGTGGCAGGCGTTTTCGGCGACCATGGGCTGGCCGGCCTTGCAACCAAATGCCTTTTGAAACTCGGGCATGTTCTCGACCACGCCATCGACACGATATTTGCCCGGCGAGTGCGGATTGGTGCTGACCTGCATGCGCAAATACTCCGGCCGCTGCTTCTCGCACCACACCCGTCCGAATCCAAGAAAGAAGCGCTGTTCCGGAGTGTAGCCATCGATGCTCTGCCCTTCCTTGCCGGTTTTGTCTTCGGCGATCATGCGCTCGAGCGCAGCCAGGGCAATACGTGCGCCGCCGTTATCGGCGGTGTTTTCGCCGAGCGTGAGGCGTCCGTTCAGTTTCATGTTGTCGACGGCGACGAAGTTGGAATATTCGTCGGCCACACAACTGACACGCTTTTCAAACTCCTTGCCGTCCTGATCGGTCCACCAGTCGCGCAGGTTGCCCTCAGGATCGAACTTGCGGCCCTGATCGTCGAAGCCATGCGTGAGTTCGTGGCCGATGACCAGACCGATGCCACCGAAGTTCACCGCGTCGTCCATAGTCTTATCGAAAAATGGAGGTTGCAGAATGCCGGCGGGAAAGACGATCTCGTTATAGTTCGAACTGTAATAGGCGTTCACCGTGGGCGGAGTCATGCCCCACTCCTTGCGGTCCAGGGGCTTGTCGATCTTTGCGACTTGCCGTTTGGCCTCGAATTCGCTGGCCCGCTGAACGTTGCCGACGAGATCGCCGGGTTTGATGCCGACCGTACGGTAGTCGCGGTAAACGTCTGGGTAGCCAATCTTGTTGCGAATGGCCTGGAGTTTGATCTTGGCCTGCTTCTTGGTTTCGTCGCTCATCCAGGAAAGATTCTGAATGTCTTCGTCGAGCGACTTCTCGAGCGTGTCGACCATTTTCAGCATGCGCGATTTGCCCTCGGCGCCGAAAGTCGCTTCGACGTAGCGCTGGCCGAGAGCTTCGCCCAGCGAGTTGTCGACCAAAGTGACGCAGCGCTTCCAGCGATCCTGAATCTGCTTTTGCCCGGTAAGGGCCTGGCGCATTTTGAAGTCGGCGTCGACAAAGGGCTGCGAGAGCCAGGGAGCGGCGGCGCGCAGCACATGCCAGGTGACGTAGGTTTTGAGCGACTCCAGCGGCAGAGCGGCCAACACGCCGTTCACCTGAGTGAAGAAATCTGGATTGCCCACGTTAAGTTCGGTGAAAGCGGGCGCGCCCACGCCGGTGAAATATCGACTGAGCAGGAAATCGGGAGCGAGCGCCACGGCGGCATCGCGCGTCATCTTGTGATCGCGGCTCTTGGGATCGCGGCGCTTAGTGCGGTCCATGGAGTCGGCCGCCAAGAGAGTCTCGACCATTAGCACGGTGTCGGCTGAAACGGCCGCCTGTTGCGGCGTCTGGCCGGCTAGCGTAAAGAGCGTGGTCGCAAACTCGGTGAGATGCTTGCGGGCTTCGACCTTGTCCGGGTCATCCTTCACATAGTAATCGCGATCGGGTAGCGACAAGCCGCCCTGGTCGATGTTGGCGATCACAAGGTCGGCGTTGTGCAGGTCGGAGGCCGCGTAGAAGGCGAAAAGGGACCCGTATCCAATGTTGCGCGCGTGCGCCAGTTCGTCGACGAGCCCCGCTCTGTCGTGAACCGCAGCCAGGCGGTCGAGTTCGGGCTGGAGCGGAGCAATGCCTTTCGCCTGCACAGCTTTTTCATCCATGCAGGAGCCGTACATGTCGCCGATTTTCTGGTCGATGGCGTTGCGGCTGGCGCCGCCGACTGCGGCTTTCTCGAGAATTCCGCGCTCAATTTCCAGATTGCGCTCATTCAGTTCGGCAAAACTATTCCACGAGGGACGGTCCGCTGGGATCTCCGAGTTCTTCATCCAGTTGCCGCAAGCGTACTGGTAGAAATCGACGCAGGGATCGATCGTTTTGTCGATGTTTTCAATGCTGAATCCAGGACTGGGCTTCCTGGGTGAGGTGGACTGGGCGAAAACGACTGCTGTTGCGATCAACAGAAAAGACAGCGACCAACGAAGAGTGCGCATAAGAAATGTCTCCTCGGGATGCCGCTGAAATTCTATGCTCAGACTCTGACTACCTTCAACCGTGGAGAGTCAGAGAGCGGAGTCGCCAAGCTGTGACCTGGAGCACGCCTGCACAACGAGGGCCCGGCGCGTTTATAATCCAGCATTTATAATTTACTTCTGGCGGGTTTCACCTGATCAATCTCCCAAGGACGGCTCCGATTATGACTTCCCCAACCAGCGGTAATAACGGCAATGGCAGTGATTACGCTGTCCCCAAACCACGCGCAGAGTGGATCGCGCAGCGCAAGCGGTCCAACACCGACGGCAATTTCTCGCAGATGCACTACGCCCGCCAGGGCGTGATCACGGAAGAAATGGGATATGTGGCCCACCGCGAGAAACTCGCTCCGGAGCTGGTGCGCGACGAAGTGGCGCGCGGCCGCATGATCATTCCGGCCAACATTAACCATCCGGAGCTGGAGCCGATGGCGATTGGGGTGGCCTCGCTGTGCAAGATCAACGCGAATATCGGGAATTCGGCCGTCACGTCGGAGATCAACCAAGAACTGAAGAAGCTGCATACCGCCGTGCATTACGGCGCCGACACGGTAATGGATCTCTCGACCGGTGGCAACATCCACGAGATTCGCGAAGCGATTCTGCGCCACTCGCCGGTGCCGATCGGCACGGTGCCAATCTACGAGGCGATTGCCCGGGTGAAGCGCGTGGAAGACCTGAACGCAGAAGTGATGCTCGAAGTGATTGAGGAGCAGGCCGCGCAAGGCGTCGACTACATGACCATCCATGCCGGCGTGCTGATTCAGTATCTGCCGCTGGTTTCGAAGCGGATCACGGGAATCGTGAGCCGTGGCGGCGCGATTCTCGCGCAGTGGATGGCCTACAACCACAAACAGAATTTTTTGTATGAACGCTTCGACGACATCGTGAAGATTTTCAAGAAATACGACGTCAATTTCTCGCTCGGCGACGGCCTGCGGCCGGGCTGCGTTGCTGACGCCAGCGATGAGGCGCAGTTTGCCGAACTGAAGACGCTGGGCGAACTAACGAAGAAAGCCTGGGCGGAAGACGTGCAGGTGATGATCGAAGGGCCCGGCCACGTCTCGATGGACAAGATCAAAGAGCAGGTCGACAAGGAAGTCGAATACTGCGACGAGGCGCCGTTCTACACCCTGGGACCGCTCGTCACCGATATAGCTCCGGGCTATGACCACATCACGTCGGCGATTGGCGCGGCGATGATCGGATGGTATGGCGCGGCCATGCTGTGCTACGTCACGCCGAAAGAGCACCTGGGCCTGCCCAACGAGAAAGACGTGAAGGACGGCATCATTGCCTACAAGATTTCGGCGCATGCTGCCGACATTGCCCGCGGACGCCCCGGCGCGCGCGATCGCGACGACGCGCTCAGCTACGCCCGCTACAAGTTCGACTGGGAGAAGCAGTTCGCGCTCTCGCTCGATCCGGAAACCGCCCGCGCTATGCACGACGAAACCCTCCCCGAAGAGGGATACAAAACTGCCGCTTTCTGCTCCATGTGCGGCCCGAAATTCTGCTCGATGAACTATTCGTCGAAGGTGGACGAGTACAACAAGCAGGTGCACGGCATCGAGAAGAAGGATTACTCGGGATTGGTGGAGAAGCTGGTCACGCTGAAGTAAGGGCGAGGGGCGCCAGCCGACCCCTGTGAGTCAGTTCAACGGCGGCGTTTTGCGATCTGGACCGTCGGGCTTTCCCTCACCTTGCCGTGGTGCTTTCTTCAATTCTTCCCAGGTGTTTGCCAGACCGACAATCCACGAGCGCGTCGAATGGGCAGCATCCGAGGCCAAGCGTAGCGCCTGCACGATTCCACCGAAGATGAAGAGCGCGCACAGAATCTCAAACGGCGACCATCTTAGAGCAGGGGCAAAGTAAATCGCCGCCACTCCCGCCCATCCAGTCGCGTGCAAGGTCGAGCCCAAGGTAAAGCCACGCAACTCCTCTATCGTCAAATGGCCGAGAACTTCCGTCCAAGGATCATAACTATTGCGGTAGTCAAGTCCGTACCTCCGCAGAAGCGTTCGAGCCGTCGCGGTCCAAGCGCTCACTGTCTCATCATGCAGGTAATCCCGCATATTTCTCCTCATACCAAGCCACTGGACAAAACGAAAGTGGCGTGAGGGCAAGGGTGGCTTGCGCGATTGCCCGGGCTGAGTCGACTGCGCCGCACTCTGTCTAGCATGGAGCCGACCCACGTGGGCGAGCCATCGATCAAGCAAGCGGTCCCACGGAAAAATCCACGTCCAGAGCTGCAGAGTGGTGCGAACTGCACTCTGTAGAAGCCCGACCCAGAGCATAAAAGCGCTGCCGGAGACGAAGGCCAGCAAGAAAGACAGAAATAGTGGGGTGTACCGCGGGACAGCACTCGCCCGACGAGCGAGCAGGTCGGCGACCTGCGGATTCGCGATCAGCACGCACGCCTCAAAAAAGAAGCCGGGGAGTAAGGCAGCCAAGACGGTGACAACACGCGGATGCAAAACCCGAGAGACAACATCCAGGACTTTGTCACCGTTGATATCGGGCACGAAGTGAGTTTAGGCGTCGGCGAGTCCGAGTGTCCAGGCCGGGCCGGTTGCCAGGTGCCCCACCCTCTTGCATTCTTTGGGACAGTGCGGAATTCGAGTTTACCCTTAGTCAGCAATGAACCCGATCGGATTTTTCTTCAGCGGCGCCGGCGCGAGCAAGTGCTGCACATACTCAAGCAGTGTCGCGATCTCCTCATCGTGCTGCGCCACTTTGCGTGCTAAATCTTCATTCGTAGCAAGTAATTCCCGGAGCCGCACAAAAGCTCTCATAATGCTGATATTGACTTCAACCGCGCGCCTGCTGCGCAATACGCTCGAG
>Ga0187770_10000017_pt1 | contig 73946 bp, 71 predicted proteins | sample 0116_SJ02_MP02_2_FD_133154 | JGI IMG/M metagenome (GOLD analysis project Ga0187770, IMG submission 133154) | Tropical peat soil microbial communities from peatlands in Department of Meta, Colombia - 0116_SJ02_MP02_20_MG | ecosystem: Environmental > Terrestrial > Soil > Wetlands > Peat | place...
CGCGTCGCGGGGGCCCTGGACAGCCGAAGCGTCCTCTTCGTCATGTCCGACCACGGCTTCAAGTCCTTCCGCCGCGGCGTCAATCTGAACTCGTGGCTCCTCGCGAACGGCTATCTCTCGCTCAAGGACGGGAGCGGGCAAAGCGGCGAATGGTTCAGGGACGTCGACTGGGACAGGACCCGGGCGTACGGCCTGGGGCTCGGGGGGATCTACCTCAATGTCCGAGGCCGCGAGGCCCGCGGGACCGTCGCCGCCGGAGAAGAAGCGGAGCGCCTCAAAGCCGAGCTTGTCGGCAAGCTCACCGGTCTCAAGGACCCGGCCACCGGCCAGGTCGCGATCACTCATGTCTACGATTCGGGACGGATCTATGCCGGGCCATACAAGGACAACGCGCCGGACCTCATCATCGGCTACAACGAGGGCTTCCGGGCCTCCTGGGATGGGGTGACCGGGATCGTCAACCGGACGGTCTTCGAGGACAACACCAAGGCGTGGAGCGGCGACCATTGCATCGACCCGCCGCTTGTTCCTGGCGTCTTCTTCTCGAGCCTCAAGATCAAGACAGACAACCCGTCGATCATGGATATCGCCCCGACGGCCTTGGCCCTCTTCGGGCTCCAAGCGCCGGCGCACATGGACGGCCGCAGCCTGGTCGAAGCCGCGGACCCGTTCGCACCACACACAGGGGGGAGACCGTCATGAGCTCCGAAAACAGATCGCCGGCCATGAGCCGCAGGGAATTCATGAAGATCGGCGTCGCGGCCTCGGCGGCTCTCGGGATGGGCGCCGGCGCGTCCTTCGTCCCGAAGATCTTCGGAAAGGCCCGGGCGACAAAGAAGATCATCGTCCTGGGGATGGACGGTTTGGACCACGGCCTCGTCAAGGGCTGGATGGAAACCGGCAAGCTCCCCGCATTCCGGAGGCTGGTGGCCGAGGGCGGGGACTTCCGGCCGCTGCACTCGAGCATTCCGCCCCAGACTCCTGTGGCCTGGTCGAACTTCATCACCGGCACCGATCCCGGAGGTCACGGCATTTTTGATTTCATTCGTCGAGACCCGCTCAACCTCGATCCGTCATATTTTCTGGACTTCTCGGCCACGGAGACTGTGGACGCCAAGCACACGATTCGGGTCGGCTCCATAATCTTCCCGCTCTCGGGCGGAGAGGTGAAGAACCTGAGGAAGGGCGAGGCGTTCTGGCAGGTCACGGAGAAGCACGGCATTCCGTCCGCGATCATCAGGATGCCGTCCAACTATCCTCCCGTTCCCACCCGGGCGCGGACGCTCTCCGGCATGAACACCCCGGACATTAAGGGCACCTACGGCATCTTCAATTACTACACGAACGAAAACATGCAGGTCACCGAGGATACTGCCGGCACGGGTCGCGTCCACGACGTTTTCGTCATCGACAACCGGGTCGAAAGCAGGCTGCCGGGGCCCGTGAACAGCTTTCGCGCCGGCGGCCCGGAAACCGGGATCGACTTCAAGGTGTTCATCGACCCCTCGAGCCCGGTGGCCAAGATCGTCATCCCGGGCCAGGAGTTCATCCTCAGGGAGAAAGAGTGGAGCGGCTGGAAGACGCTCCGTTTCGATTTCATCCCGACTCAGGGCGTCTCCGGCATCTGCCAGTTCTACCTCAAGGAGGTCCGGCCGAAGTTCAAACTCTACGTCAGCCCGATCCATATCGACCCCGCCGACCCGGCCCTGCCCATCTCGACCCCCGGCTCTTATTCCAAGGAGCTCGCGCGGCGCTTCGGGCCCTACTTCACTAAGGGGTTGCCTGCCGATACGGCCGCCCTGGACAATGAGGTCCTCGACGAAGAGGAATTTCTGGCCCAGGATGACGTCGTCCTCCGGGAGAGCCTGCAGGAGCTGGACTACGAGCTCGCGCGTTTCGATGAGGGTCTCTTCTTTTTCTACTTCTCGAGCACGGACCAGCGCCAGCACATGTTCTGGCGCCTCATCGACCCGGAGCACCCCGGCTACGACGCCAACCTGGCCGCAAAATACGGGAACACGATCGAGAACATCTACATCGATATGGACCGCGTCCTGGACCGCGTCCTCCGGAATGTCGACAGGGACACGCTGCTCATCGTCATGTCCGATCACGGCTTCAATCCCTTCCGGCGGGGCTTCAACCTGAATACCTGGCTCCTTCAAAACGGCTATGTTCGCCTGGCCAAGCCGTGGAAGCAGGAAACGACGGCCTTTTTTGATGACATGGACTGGTCAAAGACTCGGGCCTATGGGGCGGGGCTGAACGGCCTGTACATCAATGAAAAGGGGCGCGAGCGCGAGGGGACGGTGGCGCCCGGCGCCGAGAAGGACAACCTCGTCCACGAGATCGCCCGTAAGCTCGAGGCGCTCGTCGATCCCAAGACGGGAGAGAAAGCCATCCTTCACGCCTACATCGCCAAAGAGGTCTACCACGGCCCGTACACGGACCTGGCCCCGGACATCGTCCTCGGTTTCGACCGCAATTATCGAATCTCCTGGCAGTCCCCGCTCGGCGGATTTCCAGCCGATGTCTTCGTGGACAACGCCCGGAAGTGGAGCGGCGACCATATGAGCTCGCCAGACGTCATCCCCGGCGTCGTTTTCGCCAACCGGCCGATCCGCGCCGAGACGCCGGCGCTCTACGACATCACGGTCAGCGTCCTCGAGGCCTTCGGCATTCCGAAGCCCGACGCCATGATCGGCCAGAGCATCTTTTCATAAGGAGCGACCCCATGCGAAGCGCGAAGGTCAGGATCGAAAAAAGCCTCTTCGAAAAAGTCAAGAAGCACGCGGCGCTTGCCGGCTACTCTTCGCCCGCAGAGTTCGTCACGCATTGCCTGGAGAAAGAGGTGGCCAAGCTCGAGGAAAGCGATTCCGAAGAAGAGATCAAGAAGAAACTCAAGGGCCTGGGATACATCTCCTGAGCATGGCCGGGATCATCAACGGCGTCTTCGGCGGGATCTTCGACGTCCTGCTCTTCCCCTTCCGGGGGCTCTCCCCCTGGTTCGGGATGGTCTTCGTCTCGCTGCTTACGGCCTTCCTCATGCTCTGGGTCTTTCGGCTGACCTCGGACCAGGAGGGAATCCGGAAGGCCAAGAACGCCATCAAGGCCCACCTGCTCGAGCTGCGTCTGTTCAAGGACAACATGCGCATCTCGCTCCGGGCCCAAGGCGCTATCCTGCGCGCCAATATGAGATACATCGCCTGCAACTCCAAGCCGATGCTGGTCATGATCGTTCCGCTCCTGTTCATGCTCGCCCAGCTCAACCTCTGGTTCGGCGCGGCGGCGCTGAAGCCCGGCGCGACGACGCTGGTCAAGGTCAAGCTGCGGGCGGCCGCCGACCCCCTAGCCGTGGACATCGGGCTTGAGCCCACCCCCGGTCTCGCGATCGAAACGCCGGCTGTCCGTATTCCTGATGAGCACGAGATCGACTGGCGGATTCGGGCGCCGGAAAAGGGCCCGGCCGGCCTGACTTTCCGCGTCGCCGGGAGGACGATAGACAAGCCCGTCGCCGTCGCCGGGAGTCCATTGGCAAAGGTCTCTCCCCTGACCGTCGGAAGCTCTTTCCTGGAGGAGCTTCTCTATCCCGGCGAAAAGCCCCTTCCAGGCGGCACGCCGCTCACATCGATCGAAGTCCTCTATCCGCCGAGGCGTCTCGATATCCTCGGCCTCCGCATCCATTGGCTCCTCGGCTACCTGGTTCTGTCCGTCGCCTTCGGCTTCGCCTTCAAGAGAGTCTTCAAGGTCGAGATCTAGAACAGCGCTGGTAATTATGAACAGATGGCACCAGGGCCGCCCTTATCCCCCGCACTATCGCTCCCCCGGGAACCAGTCGCGTGACGGAAGGGGGTCCAGGGGACATTTCCTGCTGGCCGCAGGACGCCGCCGCGTCCGAGGAGGGGAGGCAGGTCGCCGATTTGGCGACCGTTGGAAGGGGGAAGGCAGAAGGGATTCCCCCTCCAAGTAGGCGGTTCTCCCCGTCGGAGGCCGACGGGCCCTCTCCGCTACGGGGGCTTTCAGGCGACCCCGGTACCACCCTGAGAGAAATGCACCGTATCTGCCACGGCTTGCCCTCGACCATCGGCGAAATCCTGACATATTAGGGAGAGAGACGGTGAACATCGAAACTTTCAAGATGGAGCGCATGCAGTCCACGATCTGGCCGATCGGGCCGGCACCTGGATCCTGGCCGACGAGGTCTATCAGGGAGCGGAGCGTGCTCCTCGTCCCAGGCGACCATTTCGACACGGACGGCTTCCTGCGTTTCGGCTACGGACCGGAGAGAGACTATCTCCTGAAGGGCCTGGCGGGGGTCGAAGAAATACTTAAAAAATACCTGTAATCGTGGTAGAATCGATAATCCATTCCGGCGAGGAATGAGTTCTACGCATTGAGCGCATAGGAGGTTTTCATGAGAAGAGCCAAATCGCTCATCCCCCTGATCCTTTCCTTCGTCCTGACGCTCGCAGCCGTCTCGTTCGCCCAACAGACCCTCAAGATCGCGATCGTCAACTCCCAGAAGGCCTTTGAAACGTCCATCGAGGGCAAGAAGGCCATGGCTCAGATGCAGGACCGTGATGCGAAGGTCAAGGCCGATATCCAGAAAATGGATGACGCCATCCGGGCCCTGGAGAACCGGCTCAACACCGGCCGGCTGACGATGACGCAGGAGGCCTTGATGGCCGCCAGCGCCGACCTCGAGAAGAAGCAGACCGAGCGGAAACGCTACGAAGAGGACGCGACCCGCGAATCCCAGCAGTTCGGGGCCAGCCTGGTCAGCAGGCTGCGGTCCGACATGGTTTCGATCATCGATGTGCTGGCCAAGGAAAGAGGCTACGACCTGGTCCTCGACCTCGGAACGAGCGGCGTCGTGACGTTCAACCCGGCCATCGATATCACCGACGAGGTCGTCCGCCGCTACGACGCCAGCAAGGCCGCCGTACCGCCCGTCAAGAAATAAGCCGCCGAAAACCGGACCCGAACGGCGCGGCATCATCGGCCCCGTGCGGAACGGCTTTCTCCCCTTCCGCACGGGGTTCTTTAATATAGCGGCGTCTCCTCCCTGTTTTTTGAGCCGGATCCATCCGCGGCCGCACCCGGTTGTAGAGTCAATAGCGGACTTCGGTCTCGACGGTGAAGAACCTGTAATTTTTATAAGCGATCGTCGTCTTAGAGACCCTGACAGTCCCACTGAAGTTCTTATAATCTTCGAGGATGGTCACGCGGCTCGGAAAGCGGATGCCGTTCTTAACGACGCCGAATTCGGCCGTGGCAAGGATGGCCGGAACCATATCGCGGCCGATGGACCTCGCCGTCCTCTCGATCATATCGTAGTTGCCGAGCGATTTCTCGTCCCAGTCGATTTTCAGGACCGAGAAATCATCCTGGCTCACCCAGACCTTTCCGTAAGGATGGTTGGGTTCCGGCGGACCGGACGAGGCGGCCTCGATGACGAAGGCCTTGCAGCCTTCCGCTCTGTCCTCGCCAATATAAGAATAAGCCAGCCGAGTCTGCCAGTATTCGCTGAGGAGCCCGACCGGGCCGAAGATGAGGTTCTGGTACTTGAAGATCCGCGATTTGACCGCCGAGTTTGTTTCATGGCAGGCCCGGCCGTTTTCCCGGACCAGGGCCCGTGTCTCCCTGACGGACTCTCCCGAGCCGACGGGCTGATAATCGTAGTCGAAGGACTCACTCTTGACGGTGCAGCGGGCGGCCGGCCCCATCGAAAAAAGGCGGATCGGAGGCAAATACTCTTGGGTTTCGACGCATTCCATGCAGACGACGTTGAGCGACGCGGAGGCAAGATCCCGGCAGTATTCCCGCGTCCTCTCGAGGATCCGGGGAAGCGGGCTGTCCAAAACCACTTGTCCCCGGCCGGCGAGTGTCCGGCTGGCTCCGAGTCCGGCGACGGCCGCCCCGGCCACCAGAAGGAACACGATATAAGGCGTGGCGGCCCGAAAGCGCGCCGCCGGCCCGAAGGCATACGATGCCTCGTCGCCCCCCGTTTTTTTCATGACATGATTTTCGCCCTCAGCTCGCAGATTGTCAACCGGCTGCGTTGGAAGCGCTGGCCGACCCGCTTTGGAAAACTTACGATCGCAGGCGAAGGACGACGGTCCTCCGGACGAATTCGCCGGGTCTGCCGTCCGGAAAAGTGATCCAGAGAGCCCCGCCCTCGAGCTCGGCTCCTGTCACGGAATCGACGCGATCCGCGTTCCTCAGGCTGAGCTCGTAGGTTTCGCCCGACAGCCCCTCGAGCGTGATTTCTAGCCTGGGGCCGGCCTGCCCGAGCCGGACGATCCTCAAGCCTTTGCTGAGGTCGCCCGTCCTTGTCGGGTTCCCGGGCGGGACGATCTCCGGAGCCGGATCGAGGATCACAACAAGGGTATCGTCGCCCGCCAGAGGGACCTCCATTCGCGGACGGACGGCCTGAGCAGAGGACGTCTCCTCGACCTTAAAGGGAATCGCCGTACCGTTGAAAGCCGCGGACCGCACTTTCGTGCCTAGTCCGATGGCCGGGGCAAACTTCAGCTTGAATCCCGCCGCCCCGCGGCTCCTGATCCGGAGCGCAATCTTCGCGTCCTGGCGTTCGAAGTCGAGCAAAAAGACCGCATTCCCGACCTTCCAGTTGGAGACGGCAGCGGCGCACCAGTCCGCGGGGAAGGCCGGCGCGAAGGTGATCTCCTTCCCGGCCGCGTCGCCGTCGAGGCCAAAGAGCCCCCGGACAATCGGAAGGACGACGCCGGTCGTGGAAAAACCCTGGTGAGGGACGCCCTCCCCAGGCCAGATGTTCCTTGAGCCGGAGAAAAGCTCCGTGGCCTCGCCCGGGGCGTTGTCGAAGGTGTGCCGGACGTTGGCCATGAGGTTCTCGTAGCCCTGCGGGACGAAGCCGTACTTGAGGAGAGCCGTCGAGACCCACCCGGAAAGGAAGGGCCAAACCGCGCCGTAATTGTAGTTCAGCGGCTCAAAATAGGGACTCCGGATCGAAAGCATGCGGACTCCCCAGTCGGTCGTCAGGTCTGCCGAGTTCATTTCCGCCAGGGTCTCCACGCCGCGCTCGGGAGTTCCAAAGCCCCATGCCAGGCCGACCGCGCTCCAGGGCGTGAGCTCCTGGACGAGGCGGCCATCCTTGTCGAAGGCGAAGGAATATTGGCTCCTCGCCGCGTCCCAGAATTTCTCGTCGAAGGCACGCGCCGCCCGAAGGCCGTTCCTCGCCGCAGCCTCTGCCCGCGGCCTGTCCCCCATGGCCTCGGCCATTTCACGCAGGGCCTGATTGGCGCGGACCCAGACGGCGGCGAGATAGATGTCGGTCCGGATGCCCGTCAGGGCGCCGAACTCGAGAGCTCCGAGCCCCGCCCGGGCATTGTCCATCAAGCCGTCTCCGTCTTCGTCCGTCGTCAGGCACCAGCCGTAGGCCCGGAGGACGGACGGCCAGCTCGCCCGCAGGAACTCGAGGTCTCCCGTGGCCCGGAAATAATCGTCGAGGGCCACGATATAATAGGGCGTCGTGTCGCCGTGGATATACCCGTACGGGTAATCCTCCCACCATTTGATATAGCCGGCGGCCTGGGACAGCTCGTGGGCCATCTTCCCGTCCCGGCGCTGCCACTTCCTCGTGAACGACAGAGCCTCCCGGGACGCGGCGGTGTCGCCCAGGCTGTCGAAGCTGAGAGAGTTGAGATAGGCGTCTGTCCCGAAGAACCAGCCGAAACCCGGGCGGCCGCCTGTTCCGGACGGGCCCAGCCCCGCGACGACCCCGAGGCCGAGGTCGGGGTTGTCCACGATCAGGTTGTCGAGGGCGATCTTGGCCCATTCGAAGGCCAGGTCAAGCTGAGGTTCGGGGGTCCGGACCTGGAGAGTCGACTCCCGAAGCGTTCGGTAATGGCGGACCGCTTCGCGATAGCAGGCCTCCGGGTCGGCGGCGAGCTTTTTGTAAACGGCACGCACAGCCTCCCTCTTTCCTTCCCCGCCGGCCAGGATGACGGGGATGAACGCTCCCGCCACGGACTTGGGATCGGGGATCTCGATTTTGAACTGGCTGGATGTCTCTGAGAGCATATGGGCCGGCGTATAGGAGATGCCGACGCCCGCGGGAGAGCCGACATACCCGTGGTTCTTTCCGGTCGGCTCGGAGATGAGATAGGCTTTGACGTCCTGGTCCCAATAGGCGTACTGGCCGCCGATCCCCGCCGGCCACATCGGCTGAAGGACGGGGAGGAACGAGGCCACGATTGTCAATGGTCCGTCGGCGTCGACCTCAAGAAAGATGACGGCCCCCGCGTCCGTGATCGAGGTGATGCAGTGGGCCCGGACTGTAAACGACTGGCCCGTGAACGTCAGGGTCGTGACCGCGGGGTCGACGGAGACGAAACGGACGATGTCCCGCCCCTCGATGGGAACGGTGCTCGCGCCGGTGAGGAAAGAGAACTCGAACCGGCGCAGGATCTTGAGCGGGTACGCCCAGGCTTCGAAGCTGCCGTCCTCGAAGCCGAGAACGGCGAACCGGCGGCCGACCTTGTCTAAATAGGTGAACGGCTGGGCCGGCCGATCGAGTCGGATGTCCGTAGCTTCGATCTTGAAACGGGAAAGCTGTCCATGGGTGGCAGCGCCCGCGGCGGCCGTGGCCGTAGCGAAAAGAGCACCGCCCAGGAGGGCGAGTCCCGCCGCTAACCGGATCTCGGAACATTTCATGCCTGCCTCCCGCCCAGGATGTCCTCTCCGGCAACGCACCGGGTCTTTTCCCCGATGTTATCAAGTTCCCGGGACAAAGACAAAGAGATTCGTCGTCCTGGGCCGCCGGCTCACGGCGTATATCGGAACGAGAGCCGGATCCGGATGATCTCGGGAACGCTCCCCGTCCTCACCGGAGGCCCCCAGGTCCCCACCCCGCAGGACACGTAGTACTGCGTCCCGCCCTTCCGGAGATATCCCCAATATTGCTCATAGATGCGCTTGTTGATGAGATTGAGGGGGAAGAGCTGCCCGGCGTGCGTGTGGCCGGAGAGCTGGAGATCGATGCCGGCGGCCTCGGCTTCTTCCAGATGGACGGGCTGGTGATCGAGGAGGATGAGCGGCCTCCGGGCATCGACGCCGCCGGCCTTCATGATCTCTTCGATGGATGTCCGGGCTTGGCCGCGCCGGAGGGAGGTCAGGTCTTTGCGGCCGATCAGGTAGAATGAGCCTCCGACCTCGAACGCTTCGTCCTGAAGGACCCGGACTCCCCACTTGCGGAGGTAGGCCAGGTTCCTTTCGAGGCCTCCGTAGTATTCGTGATTGCCGGGCACGGCATAGACGCCGAGCGGGGCCCGGATCTTCTCGAAAATCGAGGTCATAGCCTCTTCTTCCTCGGGCGTCACGCTCTCGTCCACGACATCCCCAGGAAGAAGCACGATATCGGGAGCGAGGCGGTTGATCCGGTCGACGAGCGTTCTCAGGCGCGCGCTCCCGGCGATCGTCCCCAGATGGATGTCTGAGGCCATCACGATGGATACGTCCTTGCGGCCTCCGGCGCGCTTGTCGATCGAGAGGGCAAGCTCCCGGATCCTCGGCCGCGCGGCGTTGAGGACGCCTCCCGCGACGACGAGGACGGAGATTCCGGCGACGAGCAGGAACAGGACGAGGCCCGTCTGACGCGGCCGGGACGAGAACGTCTTGGAAAGGAAGGGAATTATCCTGTCGGCCAGGCGGACGAGGTCGATGAGGACGACGCCCATGAGCAGATAGATCATGAGCGCGAGATGGAAGGATCCGATCTTGACGAGCGGCGCGAAGAGCGGATTTCTGCCGCGGGCCATCAGCACGCGGCCGACGGGATAGAAAAGCATGAACGCCCAGAAGATACCCAGAATGAACCCTCGGGCCCGAGGCAAACCAGCCAGCGCCTGCCACCCGCGGAGGCTGATGTAGAAATTGACCAGCCCGTAGACGGAAAGCACGACGGCGAGAAAAACGGCCATGGTCGAGCTCCTCAGTCTTCCGGCGGCGGATTGTTCCGGCATTCCCGATCCTCATCTTTCCGGCCCAGGCCGTTGAACCAGGCCACCTCGTCGAGAGGCTTCCTCACTGTCTCCCCGGGCGGCCGGGAGGCCGCGTAACCCACGGGGACGAGGGCGACGATCTTCAGAGCCCGCGGCGTCCTGAGGGCCCGGCGGGCCTTCGCCGCGTTGAACCAGCCCATCCAGCAGGTCGAAAGGCCCAACTCCTCGGCCTGGAGGATGAAGTGCTCCGCGGCGATGCCGATATCGATGAGATAAAACGGCGTCCGCTGAATCCGCTGGCCGAGCCGGAACACCGGCGAGCGGTTCTGGCGGGCCAGGACGGCGAGGATCACCGGAGCCTGAGCGGCGAAGCGGAAGACCGAATAGATGCCCGAAAACGCCTTCCGGCACAGGTCCTCCTTGAGCTTCGGGTCGTCGACGACGATGAAACGCCACGGCTGGGAGTTCGACGCCGAGGGGGCCAGCCTGGCAGCTTCGAGACAGACGAGGAGCTTTTCCCGCTCCACGGGCCGGGGCAGGAAACGCCGGATGCTTCTCCGCCGCCTCACGAGATCCAGAATCGCGGGCATGAACAATGACCTCCCGCGGCCGTCGGCCGACATTAACGAAGGGGACCACGATAATCCCAACGGGGACCGGAAATCAAGAGGGGGCTTGGGGCGCGGGGGACTTCCCGGTTGCGCCCCCAGACCTTTTTTGTTATAGTCCTCCGCAGGAACTTTCAGGGAAATATTCCGTATCTTTGAAAGAGGAGGCTCCGATGATAAAAAAGGCCATGATGATCCCTCTGGTTTTTCTGGTCTGCGGCGCACTTGTATCCTGCAATCCGCCGGCGAGCGTCAAGGCGGGCAGCGCCACGGGCGCGGCCATGCTGCAGCTGCTTCCCGCGAATGTCCGGGGCGTCTTCGTCGTCGACGTCCACCGGGCGCTGGGGACGGATGTCGCGGCCAAAATCCTGAAAGACGAGAAAGCGAAGGAAAAATACGACCAATTCATCAAGATGATCGGCCTCGACCCGATGAAGGACATTTATTTCCTGGTCGTCGCCGTCACCGGCACGCCGACGGGGATGGAGCGCCACACGGGCGCCGCCATCATCAATCTGAAGTGCGATAAGGATCTTCTCATCACGAAGCTCAAGTCGGTCGCCAAGGACCTTCAGGAGGAGACCTACGACGGGATCACGATCTATAAAGTTCCCGAGCGCGGCCGGTCCGGAGACGCGCGGGTGGGCGCTTTCCTGGATGATTCGAACATCGCCCTGGGAAACGAGCAGGTTGTGCGGGCGCTCATCGACGTCAGCCGGAAGAAGTCTGAGTCCGTGCTCAAAAATCCCGAGATGGCCAAGGTCTTCAAGTCCGTCAACAAATCCGCCATGATCTGGGGGGCCGTCGCCATCCCTCCGGCCCTGGTCCAGATGGCCATCGAAAAGAATCCCATGGGCAAAGCGTTGGAGGGGATCACGGCCCTGACGCTGTCCTTCGATTACGCCAACAGGAACCTCGTCACCGAGATCGAAAGCCTGGGAGGGACCAAAGAGCAGAACGAGCAGCGGGCCAACATGTTGAACGGCCTCAAGGCTATGGGGGCCACGGCGGCCTCCGAGCAGCCGGTCTGGAAGGACCTCCTGAACACGCTCGAGATCACCTCGGGTGCCGACCATATCAAGATCTTTGCCAGCATCCCCGGAGAGCTCCTGGACAAGGCCCAGGAGATGGCCAAAGAGAAGCTCGCCGGCATGATCTCGGCCAAGCCGATGGCCCCGAAGGAAGAGAAGCCGCAGGAAAAGAAGGAAGAGACCAGGAAGTAGGTCCGGCGGTCACTCCTCGAAAAGATACTCTTTCGTCCGGAAAAGCCAGGCGCCCAGCACCAGGAATAGGGCGGTGAGGACGGTTAGAGTCAGCACCGCGGCCGCCGGCTCTGTCGGCTCCAGCCGGAAGAGAAGGATGGCCAGCGTGCCTCCCCCCGACGACCAGTGGGGCAGAAGCGACTTCAAATAGTGGACGACCGAGAACTTCTGCGTCGAGCCCGGAAAATACTGGATCACGTTCTCCCAGCCGAAGCCGAAGAAGAGCCCGACGAGGATGGCCCTCCTGAGAAAGGTCCCGAGAAAAGCGAAGAGGGCCGTATAGACGACGATGCCGAGGCCGAGCACCCCCGCGTCCCGGAGGAAGGCCAGATAGAGGCCCGGATCCCGGAACCGCTGTCCGTTCATGAGGAAAAAGGACAGGCCCAGGCTGGCCGCGGTCATGAGGACCATCAGGGCGACATACGCGGCGTATTTGCCCAAAAAGATCCCGGCCTTCGACAGCGGCCGGGTGACGAGATAGGTCAGCGTCCGTCCTTCGAGTTCCTCGGCGCAGATCGAGGTGCCGTAGAACAGCGAGATGATGACGATGTAAAACGTTAGGAAAAAGACCATCAGGATCTGGCTGAACACGGCTGCGACGTCTTCGGCGCGTCCGGGCATGACCATCCGGACGACGACGGCGAGCGCGACGGGAATAAGACCGAGGAGAGCGAAGACGCGCGCTTTGCCCGTCCTGCGGCTGAGGAAGAAGAAGAAGGCGAACACCTGCCGGAAGGATGTCCCAAAGGAGGCGGCGTTCGGCTGGACTTGCGGCGTCATGTCATTTCCCCACGAGGTAATCGAAGACCGCCTGAAGATTGTCGTCCGGAGAGGAGATCTCGTCGACCGTCATCCCCTTCTCGAGGATGACCGCCTGGAGCCGGCTGAAAAAATCGTCCCTCTTGTGGGTTTCGACGACGAGCGTCCGGCCGTCGGTCCCGAAAGACATCCTCAGGATCCCTTCGTCCCGCACGAATTCGGCGGCGGCGTCCCGGGGATCGTCGCACTTCACCGAAATCATGTGCGGGTGTTTTTCAATGAGGTCCCTGATGTAATGGATGTCCCCCTGGGCCAGGATCTTGCCCTGGTGGATCAGGATGATCCGAGACGTCATGGCCTCGATCTCGGGCAGAACATGGCTCGAAACGAGGATCGTCCGGCCCTCGCTCTGATAGCCTTTGATAAGCCTGATGAGACGCCTCTTCCCCAGCGGGTCGAGGCCGCTGAGGGGCTCGTCGAGGATGATGATGTCCGGGTCGTGGGCGATGGCCTGGGCGAACTTCACCCGCTGGCGCATCCCCCGGCTGTAGCTCCGGATCTTGCGGTCCTTGTCTTGGGCCAATTCCACGATCCCGAGGGCCCGCGCCGCCCGGTGCTTCACTTCCGCGTCGGAATATCCGTAAAAGCTGAGAAGCCCGGTCAGAAACTCCCATCCGGTGACGTCCTCGTAAAAAGAATCCTGTTCGGGGCAGAAACCGACCCTCGAGAAGAGCGGGAAATTGTTCCAAACCCGCCGGCCCCCGATGGTCACCGTTCCGATGTTGGGCTTCATCTGGCCCGTGACGAGCTTCATGAAGGTCGACTTCCCGGCCCCGTTGGGGCCGAGCAGGCCCGTAATGCCGCTCTCGATGTCGAGGGACACGTCGCTCAGGCCGAGGACGTTCCCGTAATACCTGGAGAGGTTCCGGGTTTCGATGACGACGGTCACCGGATTACCTCGACGCCGCGCACTTTTTTCTTTAGGACAAACGCCGCGAGCCCGCACACCGCAGCGAGGACCAGGAAGGACCAGAAAACGGGGACCGCATGCGGCGGCTTCTGGCCGAAGATGAACGCGCTGACCTGCTGGATGTCCGCCAGGACGGAGACGAGGGCCGTGTAGGGCGTCCGGAAGATGCTGTGGAGGATGACGTAGAGGATATAGGAGAACAGATAAACCGTGAAGATGAGGATCATGACATAGCGGCTGTTCTTGCTCGAAGCCGAGAGCAGGAGCGTGTAGCAAGCGAAAAATACCGCCAGGACGATCGAGTCCAATGCGATCTCGGGGACAAGCCACGGATAGTCCAGGAAGAACCTGAAGCTCCCGGCGAAGACGAGCTTGAAGAGGAAAAGGAGCAGCCCTGGGATGAAGGTCAGGACGAGGACGAAGAAGGCCACGACAGCCGTTTTTCCCAGGAGGTAATCCTTTTTCCGCAGAGGGCGTGCGAAATAGATCTGCAGCGAGTTGTGCTTGAGGTCGTCCGCGATGAGTCCGGCGCAGCCGAAGACGATGACCATAATCACGAGGAAGAGGACGCTGCTGTTCGTCAGGTAGGTGTTGAAGAACCCCGGATCGATCTTGATCAGCCGGTCCGAGCCGCGCATCATGAACTTGAAGTCCTCGAGCCGCTCGGAGACGTAGATGGCGGTGAGGAATCCGACCGCAGGCAGAAACGACGCGGCGAAGAGAAACCGGAAGCCCTTTTTCCTGAAGGCCAGCTTGATGCCGGTCCGGGTGATGGGCCACCAACGGAAGCGACTTTCGGCCAGGCGGCCGTCCCAATGATAATAGCCCTTTTGCCGGACGGTAGCCATCAGTCCACCCCCACGAGCTCCGCGAAAAGGTCCTCGAGAGAAGTCCGGCTCTTGATGAAATAGCGGACCTGGGCGCCGGCCCGGGAGGCGGCCCGGAAGATCTCCATGCGGCTCATGTCGGCCGGCATATAGACTTTAATAAGGCGGTCCTCGGTCTCGTCGACCCTGCAACCGACGGCTTCGAGCTCCCCGCGGAATGCTTCCTCCCCGCCTTTGACCCGAAGCTCGTACAGGCTGAGGTTCGTGGCGCGCAGGTCGTCAATCCGCCCTTGCGCCGCGACCGCTCCCCTGTTGAGAATGAGGACGGACGAGCACAGCGTCTCGATGTCGGCCAGGATATGGGACGAGATCAGGACCTGGATGTCCTTATGGGACGCGATGTCACGGATGAGTTCGAGCATGTCCGTCCTCCCCTGCGGGTCGAGATTCGACGTGGGCTCGTCGAGGAAAAGGAGTTTCGGATCGTGGACGAGGGCCTGGGCCATCTTGAGGCGCTGCTTCATGCCTGCCGAATAAGTGTCGAGGAGCCGGTAGCGCGATTCCTCCAGCCCGACGTAAAAAAGGACCTCGTGGGCCCGTTTCATAGCTTCCTGCGAGGGCATCCCGGAGAGCTCGCCGAAATAAGACGTAAACGTCACGGCGTCCATGCCGGCGACGAAGCAATCGTCCTCGGGCATGTATCCGACGCTGCGCCGGATCGCCGGCTGCTCCCGGCGGATGTCGTATCCGAGGACCGTCCCCTCGCCGCCCTGAGGGTTCAGGAAGCCGAGGAGAATCCGCAGGAGCGTACTCTTGCCCGCCCCGTTCGGGCCGAGCAGGCCGACGGCCCCCTCCCCCAGCCGGAAGGTCACGCCGGCGAGCGCGGGAACCTTCCCGTAGCTGAAGCGCAGGTCTCTGACTTCAATGCTCATACGGGTAGATTAGTGTATTCTTTCTTGGATACGGTTTTCAACAAAAAAAGTTCCCTTCACTTCCCCCGGGCGGAGGACGTCCCGCCCGGGATCGGAAGAGACAGCATCTCATACGGATCCACCCGACTGTCCAGGATCCTCATGGACCAATGGAGGTGCGGACCCGTGGAGCGGCCCGTCGTCCCGCAGTTTCCGACGACCTCACCCTTGGCCACTCTTTCGCCGGGCTTGATGAGGATCTTCGAAAGGTGGCCGTAAAAGCTGAAGACGCCGAGGCCGTGGTCGATGATGACCGTCATCCCGGAAAGATAGAGATGGCTGGCCAGGACCACCCGCCCGGCGTTGACGGCCTTGATGGGTCCTCCGAACGGCACCTCGACATCGACGCCCGTGTGCACGGTCCTGAGGACGTTGTTGGTCAGCCGCCTCTGGCCGAAATTCGGCCAGTGTTCGGCCGGATTCGGGGCGATGAAATCCCCGTCCCCGAGCCACTCCGGTGTCTCGAGGCTGAAGATCAGGCTCACCATTTCCGACTCCCGGCGGATCCTCTCCGTCAAAGACCGGGGCGGCGTCGCGTACTCCTGCTTCACCCAGAGCTTCTGGCTCGGGAACTTCTTTTCCAGGATGGCGATGTCTCTATGGGCCTTCTCGAGAATCCCGTCCGTCTTCTCGACCTGGATGTCGATGGGGTATTCCCCGGGCTTGACGTCCAGGTCGATCCCCATGAAGGCCAGCGCGTCACCACCCGGCTTGGCGGGCCTCATGACCACGGTCTTCCCCAGGAACCTCAAGACGGCGGCATGCACGTCGGATCGGCCCTCGAGGATGAAAAGGAGCGGCTCCCCGGGCTGAAGCGAGGAGTAGTCCATGCGGACCGTGATCCCTGAAGAAGTCCGAAGGCCCTCTTCCGTTCGGGCCGCGGCGAGGGCCGGAAAGGCCAGGAGAATGATCATCGAAACGGCGCCGGAGATCAAGCCGCACCCGGCCGCCGGTCTCCACGAACGGACCATCCCCGCGCCCGCCCTCCCGCTTCCAGCGGGGAGACCTTTGCGCCGGTTTGCGATCAATGTTCCTCCCGGTCGCCGCCGCGACCCTCTTATGTCGAACCGGAGAATCAATATAAATAAAAAGCGCGCGTCTGTAAACCCGGCCGCTCAGAAAGGCGGATTCCGAGTTGATTTTCTCGGCGGGATCTGATAAATTGACTTCCCTTCCCTTGTTTATCTCGGTGAAGAAACAGAAAGGAACGGACAATGCCTGAAAAAAAAGCCGCCCGCAAACCAGAGGCGCCAGCGGCCCCGGCCGCTCCCGAGGCTCCCGCTGCGGCCGAGGCCGGGGCGAGGAAGAAGAAAATCAACGAGCTCAGCCTGGCAGAGCTCGATGCCCGCCTGGCCGAATGCGGGGAAAAGCAGGGGAACCTGATCTCCAAGTACGCTCGGCAGCTTCTGGCCCGCAAAAAAGCCCTGACGTCCTGACCAGCCGAGTGGTCTTTTTCCCCGGCCGGCTGGGCCGGGCCCATATTCGTAACCCAAAGAAAAAGTTTACATTCCCCACGATTTCTGCTAAAATGAGGCCGAAAAATAATAAAAAAAGAGAAAAAACAGGAGAACGAGAAGACGTGTTAACCAAGGAAGACAAGACGAGGATCATCAAGGACAACCAGTTTCATCCTTCTGATTCTGGCTCCCCGGAGGTTCAGGTCGCGCTTCTGACCGAACGGATCAACCTCCTGGTCAATCATTTCTCCACCCACAAGAATGACTTTGGGTCCCGGACCGGGCTCATGAAGATGGTTGGCCAGAGAAAAAGGCTGCTCGAATACATCAAGAAGCAGGACGTCGGGCGCTACGAAAAGCTCATCCAGAAGCTCGGCCTGCGCAAGTAGCCCGGCCCCCCGGGAAATGACCATGCTCGACACTATCCGTCTAGAAATCAACAACCGGACCCTGTCCATAGAGCTCGGAAAAGTCGCCAAGCAGGCCGACGGCTCGGCCCTGGTGCGCTACGGTGATACGATCATGCTCGTCACGGCGACCTCCCGGAAGGAGAAAAAGGACACGAAGACGTTTCTCCCTCTCATCGTGGACTATCGCGAGAACACCTACGCCGCCGGCAAGATTCCCGGCGGGTTCTTCAAGCGGGAGGGACGGCCGTCGGAGCGGGAGATCCTGGTCGCCCGGCTCATCGACCGGCCCGTCCGACCCCTGTTCCCCGACGGCTATTTCTTTGACACGCAGATCGTGGGCCTCCTCCTCTCCGCCGACCTGGAAAACGAGCCCGACACGCTGGGCGTGATCGGCGCCTCGGCCGCCCTCTACTTTTCGGACATCCCGTTCACGACCCCTCTCGGGGCGGTGAAAGTCGGGATCGTCGACGGCCGCTATGTCGTTAACCCCAGGGCCAGCGAGCTCGAGGCGAGCCCCGTCAACATGACCGTCGTGAGCAACGAGAGCGGGATCATCATGATCGAGTGCGGGTCCCGGGAGGTCGAGGAGGAGAGGATCCTCGAAGGCCTGGCGGCCGCTCACGAGGCGAACCAGAAGATTATCCAGGCCCAAAAAGACCTCTACGCCCGGCTCGGAGTACAAAAGCGGACATTCACACCCCCGGTCCTCGTGCTCGAGAAGTTGGCCCGGATGGAAGCCGAGCACGGGCCCGCGCTGCTCGATGCCATGCAAGTCAAGGGCAAGAAGGCCAGCGAGGCGGCTGGAGCCGCGGTCCTGGAGAAGATACTCGCCCAGATTCCGGAGGACAACGAAGACGAGCGGGCCGAGGCCCAAAGCCTCTTTTACAAGCTGGAGGAGAAGCTCCTCCGGAACCTCGTCCTGAACGGGCGCCTGAGGGTGGACGGCCGCGGCTTCGACGAGATTCGTCCGATTACGATCGACGTCGGACCGCTGCCCAGGACGCACGGCTCGGCGCTCTTCACGAGGGGCGAGACCCAGTCCTTGGCGACGGTCACGCTGGGGACCGTGGAAGACGCCCAGCGCCTCGACAGCCTCGGCGACGAGTCCATGAAGAAGTTCATGCTCCATTATAATTTCCCGCCGTTCTCCGTCGGCGAAGTGGGCTTTCTCCGGGCCCCCGGGCGGCGGGAGATCGGGCACGGGGTCCTGGCTGAGAAATCCATCCTGCCGGTCGTCCCACCCGACGATCAGTTCCCCTACACAATCCGGATCGTTTCCGACATTCTGGAATCGAATGGCTCCTCCTCGATGGCCACGGTGTGCGGCGGGATTCTGGCTCTGATGGACGCCGGCGTGCCCCTGAAGGCCGCCGTCGCGGGCATCGCCATGGGGCTCGTCTCGGAAGGCGGTCGATACGCCATCCTAACGGACATCGCCGGCCTCGAAGACCACCACGGCGATATGGACTTCAAGATGGCGGGCACGGAGAAGGGCGTCACGGCCATCCAGCTCGACCTCAAGATCCCGTGCGTTACGCTGCCGATGCTCCGGGAGATCGTCGCCAAGTCCCGGGCGGCGCGCCTGACCGTGCTGGCCCGCATGAAGGAGGCCATCGCCGCCCCCCGGCCCGAGATATCCGTCTACGCGCCCCGCATCCTGATCGTATCGATCAATCCCGAGAAGGTCAGCGAGGTCATCGGCCCGGCGGGGAAGATCATCAAGAAGATCGTCAGCCAAACCGGGGCCAAGATCGACATCGAGGACGACGGCCGGATCGTCATTGCCTCGCCGGATATGGCCGCGGCGGAGCGCGCCAAGCAGATGATCCTGGACTTGACGGCCGAGGCCGAGCTCGGCCAGACCTACACAGGCAAGGTCGTGCGGATCGAGGAATACGGGGCCTTCGTCGAGATCATGCCGAATCTCGTCGGTCTCCTCCACATTTCGGAGGTCGCCCCGTACCGGATCAACAGCATCCGGGACGTTCTCAAGCTCGGCGACACGGTCACGGTCAAAGTCGTCAGCATCGACCCGGTGGATAACAAGATCCGGCTAAGCAAGAAGGCCCTCGAGGAGGATTCTGCGGCCGAGGGCGGTTCCCCTTCCCCCGCTCCCCCGAGGCGGCCGCACCGGGACCATTCAACAAATCGCCCCAAGGACCGACGAAAAAGATATTGACGCATAAGAGGCCGACCGGATGACGGCTCACGACTCCGCCCGGAGCGGGTTCACACTGGTGGAGATGCTTGTCGTCCTGGCCATCCTCTCCATCGTCGCCTGGGCCATCCTGCCGCTCAGCAAGATGGCCGCCCAGCGGGAGCACGAGATCGAGCTGCGCCAGGACCTGCGCCTGATGCGCGAGGCCATCGACGCCTACAAGAAGCTCTCCGACGAAAAGAAGATCGAAGTCAAGGAGAACACCGAGGGTTACCCGCCGACCCTGGACGTCCTGGTCAATGGTGTCGAGCTCGAGGCCCAGGGTCAGGCGGACACCCAATCCAAAGGGAAGAAGATCGTCAAGTTCCTCCGCCGGATTCCCAAGGATCCCATGACCGACTCCTTCGATTGGGGGTTGAGGTCCTACCAGGACCCTCACGACTCGGATAAGTGGGGCGGAGAAAACGTGTATGACATCTACACCAAGAGCCAGGGCAAGGCTCTGGACGGTACGCTGTACAAGGACTGGTGAACGATGACGGCACGGACCGGACGGGGCTTCACGCTGATCGAAATGGTAATTGTCTTCACGCTGATCGGCATCCTCGTCGCCTTGGGCCTCCCTCAGTACAAGTATTCCCTGGTCAAGGCCCGGGAGTCTGTCCTCCGGGAAGACCTGTTCGAGTTCCGCAAGCTGATCGACCAGTACTATCAGGACAAGGACAAGTACCCCGCATCTCTGGACGCGCTCGTCCAGGACGGCTACCTCCGCATGATCCCCACCGATCCCATGACGAAGTCCGCGACAACGTGGGTAGAAGTCCGTGAGACGCCTCCTGCCGACGAGTATGTCCTGCCCGATACCCTTGGCGTGATCGACGTCAAGTCGGGGTCGGACCAAAAATCCCCGATCGACGGGACGCTCTACAACACGTGGTGATTCCGGATCCGGAGAGGGCCGGCTTGGGCAAAGGTTCATGAACACGAAGCGCGGATACCTCGTCATCATGCTGATGCTGGCGATTTTCGCCCTCTCCGTCGGCCTGCTGGTCGCCGTCCCTGTCTGGCAGACGCAACTCCGCCGGGAACAGGAGGAGGAGCTCATCTTTCGGGGGAACCAATATGTCGAGGCGGTGCGCCTCTATCTCCTCAAGAATCCCGGCCGCTACCCGTCCAGCCTGAAAGAGCTCCTGGAAAAGAGATGCATCCGCAAGCTCTACAAGGATCCGATGACAACCACCGGGGAATGGAACGTCGTTCTTAATCCCGGGACGACCCCTTCGGCGGCCGGCGGCGCGAGCGGAGCGCAGCAGGAGGTCCTTCTCGTGCCCGAAAAGCTCCTCCCCTCCGTCGAGCAGCCGGTCGTGCTGGGCGTCGCCAGCCCCTCTCAAAAGCAGTCGGTGCGCATCTATAACGACCAAGAAACCTACGACAAGTGGCTCTTTTTCTACGGACAGGATCCGGAGAAGCTCCCCAAGATCACGCACTACGGAGAAAAAGAAAAAGCCTCCTGAGCCCCGCCCCGCCTGTCAACGCAGGCCTTTGAAGACCCACTCCGGCAGGACGAACTCGAGCCGGTCGTTGGTCCTGATCCCGTGAGCGGCGGCGACGCCTCCTTTGAGCTCGAGGACGTACCGCGCCGGTTTCTCCGGCCCGTAGGAGGGACAGGGATCCTCCCGGCAGGGCGGGACGTCGGCCGCGATGAAAATAACCCGCTTCTGGCTGTCAAGCCAGAGCATGTCGAGAGGGACAAGCGTGTTTTTCATCCAGAAGGACTGAACGTCCTCGCTCTGGAATACGAAGAGCATGGCCTCGTCGGGGGCAATGGTCTCCCGAAACATTAGGCCGCGGGCCCGTTCCTCTTCGGTGACCGCGAGCTCCGCCGTCACCGCTTTTCCGTCGGGAAGGAAGACCTTGACGTACTTATCCCGCTCCCTCCCCTGGCAGTTCCCGTGAAGGGCGAAGGCCAAACACAGCAGGACCGGTAGCCCGGCTCTGAGGATGCGAAAATGCGTATGGAACATCATCATCATCCTTTCAGCCTTCAATCGGCTTTGACCAGAGGAACGAAGCGGACGCCAAGCAGCCTCTCCCGCCTCAGCCCCTTTTTTCTCCTCCGAATGCGCACGAGCTCTTGAAACCCGGTTCCCACGGGAATGATCATCGTCCCCAAGGGGACTAGCTGGCGCTCGAGCTCCTCCGGCACGCTGGCCGGGGCCGCGGTGACGATGATGGCCTCGAAAGCGGCGGCCGGCTCGGGCCAGCCCTTGGCACCATCGCCGACATGGAAACGGATGTTTCGGTAGCCCAGCTCGCGAAGCCTCTCCCGCGCCCGCTCGGAAAGGGCCCCGATGAGCTCCACGGTACAGATGTCACGCGCCAGCTCCGCCAGCACCGCGGTCTGGTATCCCGAGCCCGTGCCGATCTCGAGGACCCGCTCCCCTCCCCGGAGTTCCAAAGCCTCAGTCATGTAGGCAACGATGTAGGGCTGGGAAATGGTTTGGCCTTCTCCGATCGGGAGCGGCTCGTCGGCATAGGCCGAGCTTCTCAGGGCTTCGGGGACGAAGAGATGGCGGGGCACTTTTTCGATGGCCCCGAGCACTCTCGGATCCCGGACGCCCCGGGCCCGGATCTGAGTCTCCACCATCCTCAGGCGCTCAGCCGCGAACCCGTAATCCTGTTCCATGGTCCCCCGAGGTCCGGACGGAAGTGCGGGCCCCTCAATAGGCGCGGGCGAAATAGGCAACCGTGCTCCCCGGCCGGCCGCAGCACACGCACGTCCCGTCCGCCCGCCCGTCCTCGCCGTCGAGCGGGATGACGCGGACCGTCGCCAGCGTCTCGTCCTTGATCTTGTCCTCACAGTCCTCGTCTCCACACCACACGGCCCTAACGAAGCCCCGCTTGGTTTCCATGATGTCCTTGAACTCGTCATAGGTCTTCGCATCGCGGGTGTTGGCGGCCATAAAAGTCCGGGCCTCCTCGAGCAGACCGCCCTGGATCTCCTCAAGAAGAGCGGGAACCCGGACAGGAAGATCCGCAATCGGCACCGCACTCTTGGCGCGGGTGTCGCGTCGCACGAGAACCGCTTGGCCCGCCTTGACGTCCCGCGGGCCGATCTCGACGCGCAGCGGCACGCCCCGCATCTCGTATTCCGAGAATTTCCAGCCCGGCGTCGTCTCTTCGGCCGAGTCGAGATGGGTCCGGACGCCGGCTTTCCGAAGCGCCCCGAGCACGCGCTCGCCAACGGGCAGGACCGTGGTCTTCCAATCGCCGACGGAGATCGGCACGATGACGGCCTGGACCGGAGCAACGTGCGGCGGGAAGCGGAGCCCGGAATCGTCGCCGTGGACCATGATCAGGGCCCCGATCATGCGCGTCGTCGTGCCCCACGAGGTCTGCCAGACATATTGGAGTTTCTGGTTGCGATCCTCAAACCTGATGTCGAAGGCCTTGGAGAAATGCTGGCCGAGGTTGTGGGAGGTGCCCATTTGCAGCGCTTTGCCGTCCGACATCAGGGCCTCGATCGCATAAGTCATTTGTGCCCCCGCGAACTTCTCGCGGACGCTCTTGCGGCCGGAAATCACGGGGATGGCTAGCTCCGTCTCGCAGAATTCCCTGTAGAGCTCGAGAATCCGGAGTGTCTCGGCCTCGGCCTCCTCGGCAGTTTCATGGCAGGTGTGCCCCTCCTGCCACAGGAACTCGGTCGTGCGGAGGAACGGCCGTGTGACCCTTTCCCAGCGGACGATGTTGGCCCACTGGTTGTAGAGGACCGGCAGGTCCCGGTAGGACTTGATCCACTTGGAGTACATATGGCCGATGATGGCCTCCGATGTCGGCCGGACGGCCAGCCGCTCCTCGAGCTCTTCCTTACCGCCAACGGTCACCCAGGCGACTTCAGGGGAAAAGCCGGCCACGTGCTCGGCCTCCTTCTTGAGGAAGCTCTCGGGGATGAACAAGGGGAAATAGGCGTTGACGTGACCGGTGGCCTTGATGCGCTGGTCCATCAGCCTCTGGATATGCTCCCAAACGGCGTAGCCGTGGGGGCGGATGACCATTATGCCCTTCATCGGCGTGTAGTCGGCCAGCTCGGCTTTCTGGACGATCTCGATATACCAGCGTGAAAAATCCTCGCTCTTCGGAGTGATCTGCTTGACCTGACGTTCGTCTTCGTTCACCTCGCCATCTCCGGGGCCTCGGCCTCTCGGGATTCTAGCCGCCCCTCCGCCGTTTGTCAAGGAAACGGCCGGGCACGGGAATATCCCCCAGCATTTCATCCTTAGGGGTGATTGACGGGCCTCCGGGGCCATGCGATTTTAGGCTCGCGTTGTGCCAAGGAAAAGGAAGCTGAACATGCACAGGAGGATCATCACGGAGAACGTCCCCGTCAGACGCCACGCGGAACAGAGGGGATTCAAACTCTCCCTCCCCCTGACGGTCGAAGGTCCCGACGCCTGCGGCCGCCTGTTCCGCGAAGAGACGATGCTCGCTTACATGAGCCATGTCGGGGCGCTGTTTCCGCTGCGCACGCCCGTCTCCCCCGGCTCCCGGCTCAAGCTCGCCGTGGCCCTCCCTCCCAAGCTCGACGAAGGCAGGAGCCTGAAGCTCATGATCAAGGGGACGATCGCCTTCATCGAGCCGGGCGAAGAGGACGATGTTCCATCGCAGATTTCCCTCCGGCTCGAGAGCCGCTATTTCGTCGAAGGGGGCGCTCCGGCGGCCGAAGCCGCCAACCCGGACCGGCAGGTCTGAACGCCGGCACGGGGTCTTGGCGCCTCGAGACGCGGGGCCGGGAAGCGGCTGGTGCTTAGCCGCTGACGGTGAGAACGGCCGGGCAAAAATAACCCTCCGATTCGCCATCAGAAGCGATTGAAGGCGGTCCGGCCATGGACGAAAATCCGCTCGCAATGAACGGCGAAAACACTCCCTATAACCCCTCCATCAGAACCGCGGCCCGGGCCGCGAAAAGGGAACGCGCCTTCGATCTCTCCCTCCCGGCCTCGGTCAAGGGGCAGGACGCCAGGGGAAAAAGGTTCGAGGAGCAGACCGCGATCTGTTCCATCAGCGCCCAGGAGGTGTCCTTCAGGCTCAGCACGCGGCTGCTCGTCGGGGCCAAAATGGCGGTCAACCTGGAAATCCCCCGGACGCTCATTCTGGAGAGCCCGCTCCGGCTGCTGGTCACCGGTTCGGTGGTCCAGGTGCAGTCGGAGGCCCATAACGGGAAGAGCCAGTTCGTCACCGTCCGCCTGGACCGGTCCTTCCGGCTCAGGCCCAATCCCCTATCCTCGTCCTGACCCGGACCCCTGTCCCGGCTTCTTTTTTCCCTCGGGACCGCTCTTGACAAGCCCACTCCGATAGAATATGATTCGCCTAAATCCTTGTCATGATGAGCATGAGCGGATGATCAAATCGCCAAAAGGGGCCGAAACGAGCATGGAGAAAAAGAAAACGCCGCCGTCCTCGGAAAGCGCCAGGATCACGCTTCTGATCTTCTGCCCGTCCGATATCATCCTCGCCGGCATCCTGAGAGCCCTTGAAGCCGATTCCGAACTTGAGATTCTGAACATCGAGAAAAACACGATCGAGTCGTTCATCGACTCTATAAAGAAGCTCAAGCCCCAGGTCATCCTTTTCGCGCACATGGAGCCCCTGCCGAACCTGCGGGAGATCTGCAAGGCCATCCGCGAGATCTCCAAAGCCCAGGGACGGTCCCAGCTCCTGCTCTTGGGCAGCATCCCGGCCCACGAGGAGATCGTCAACCTCATCAACGCCGGCGCCCGGGGGTATTTCGACCTCAACGATTCCTCCAGCCAGCTCGCCGAGGCCGTCCACGCCGTGCACAAGGGTGAGATCTGGCTCCCCCGGGACAAGATGTCCAGCATCATGGACCGGATCATCTCCGTCGTCGGACGCGACCTCAAGGAAAAGACTCTGGACCAGCTGACGCCGACGGAATTCCAAGTCCTCCGGCTCATCGGCCAGGGGAAGAGCAACGACGAAATCGCCGAACTGATGTTCATCAGCAAGAACACCGTGCGTTCCCACATCAAGAGCATCTACGCCAAGCTCGATACCCACAGCCGCCTCCAGCTGGCGCTCTACGCCATCAATTCGGCCCTGTTTTAGGCCAACGAATCGAGGACGCCATGACCAAGCGAGCCGCCCCCAAGAAGAAGAAAAAACTTCGGGAGGACCTTGAGGTCAACCGCCGGCGCGAATGGCGTTTTGAGCTGCCGCTGAAAACCGTCATCGCCGGCCAGCTTCCTCAAGGCCGGAAATTCCGGGAGGAGACGAAGCTCGAGAACATCTCCTCGGGCGGGGCATATTTCTGCCTGGACTCCGGCGTCGTCGTCGGCTCAAAACTCAATCTCATGATCGAACTTCCCGAAAAGCTGGCGGAAGGGCGGAAATCGAAACTCTACGTCGGCGGCATCACCGTTCGTCTCGAAAAGCCCAACATCAAGTCCAAGCGCCAGGGAGTCGCGGTCCGGTTCAACAAGGCCTTTGAGGTCCTCTCCGGGTCCAAAAAGAGGATTCCGAAAAAATAGCGTGCTTCGCGTTGCGCTGACAGGGGGCATCGCCAGCGGCAAGACGGTTGTCGCCCGGATCTTCCAAGCAAAAGGGTGTGCCTTCCAGTCCGCCGACGAACTCGCCCACAAGCTTATGTCTCCAGGCCGGCTTGCATGGAGAAAACTCGTCGCGCACTTCGGCGAGAGCATTCTCAACCCGGACGGGACCATCGACCGCCGCCGCTTGGGCCCCATCGTCTTTTCCGACCCTGAGGCACGGTGGTTCGTCAACGGGGTCGTCCATCCACTCGTGAAGGCCGCGCAGAAGCGGACGATGGCGCGGCTCGAACGGGCGGGCCGCTTCAGGGTATTCGTTTCCGAGGCAGCCCTGATGATCGAGGCCGGCGCCGCCCATCAGTTCGACAAGATCATCGTCGTCCGGTGCCTTCCCTTTCTCCAGGTCCAGAGGCTCATGGGACGGGACGGCGTCAGCGAGGAAGAAGCCCGCCGGAGAATCGGCAGCCAGATGCCCGACGACGAGAAGATCATGTGCGCCGACTACGTCATCGACACTTCAGGCACGATCGCCGAAACGGTTGAACAGGCCGAAAGAGTCTACGCGTCCCTGCTCCTGGACTGGGAGCTCAAGCGGCATTCGGATGGCCTGCCCTCCCGGCACCCGAAAGTTCGCTCCCGGACCGCACGCCTGACGTCGCGGCGATAAGCGCGGCATCCTCCCGAAAAGGGGGCCGGGCGCATTCCCGGCCGGGGAGGAAAGTCCGCATTGCCGGGGCGGGGCGGATGTGCAGGGAGGGGGACGCCGCGTCAGCCGATTTTGGCCTTGGACAGAAGAGTCTTCAGCTCCTGGCCGGCGCGGAACTTGATGCGGCGCCCCTTCTCGATGCGGATCTGCTTCTGGCGCCGGATGTCCCGTCCGAATCCGGTTTTTTTGGCCACGACCTTGAAACTGCCGAAACCCCGGATCTCCACCTTTTCCTTATTCGTGAGAGCCGCCTTGAGGGAGTCCAGAACGGCGCCCACGATCAACAATGATTTGGCCCTATTGAATTCCGATTTTTTCTCAATCGCAAGGGCGATATCATTCTTGATCATGGGAAAAACTCCTTCAGTCCAAACGGACGATAGATATTAATTAATTAATTGATAATAAAAAGTCAAGCATAATTATGCCCGGTTGACTTGCGGGCCGCGACTTTCTATAATGAAGCCAGAGTGCGCGCTAAAATCCTCGTCTTTTTCCTTGTCGCCTGCCCGGCCTTCCTGTCCGCCGCGATCCTCAAGATCACCGTCGACGCTCCGATCCAGCCCATCAGCTCGCAATACATCATCCAATCCATCGACCGGGCCGACAGGGAGGGCGCCTCATTGGTCATCCTGACCCTGAACACTCCGGGGGGCCTGGACACTTCGATGCGGGAGATCATCGAGAAGATTGTCAACGCCCGAACCCCCGTCGCCGCTTACGTCGCGCCGAGCGGTGCCCGGGCCGCCTCGGCCGGCTTTTTCATCTGCATCTCCTGCGACGTTTTCGCCATGGCGCGCGGGACGGACACGGGGGCAGCCCACCCCGTGGGGATGTCCATCACGGGCCAATCGATGGACAAGACCATGGAGGAGAAAGTCACGCACGACGCGGTCTCCTACATCAAGACGCTCGCCGAAAAGAGGGGCCGAAACGTCCAAATGGCCGAGGACGGCGTGACCAAGAGCCTTTCATACACGGAAACGGAGGCGCTCAAGGGGGGGCTGATCGACCTCGTGGCCAAATCCGACCGGGACATCGTCAACTTCCTCGACGGGAAGCGGCTGCGGAGGTTCAACGGCGAAGAAACCGCCCTCGCCTTGAAGGGCGAGCCGATCGTGGCGCTTCCCATGTCGTTCCGCCAGCGGTTTCTTCTCACCATCTCGGAACCGAACCTCGCCTATCTCCTGCTCATGATCGGCCTCCTGGGTCTTTATTTCGAGTTCTCGCACCCCGGAGCCATACTGCCCGGCGTCCTCGGCGGCATCAGCCTGCTGCTCGCGATCTTCGCCTTCCAGATCCTACCCATCAACTACGTCGGGCTGATGCTGATCATTCTGGCTCTCGTCCTGTTCGTCGTCGAAGTCAAGGTCCACAGTTTCGGGGTGCTCGCCTTAGGAGGGGTGGCAGCCATGGTCATCGGATCTCTGATGCTCATCAGCTCCCCGAGCCCCGCGCTTCGACCCAGCCTGAGGGTCATCATCCCCTTAGCGTTCGGGATCTCCGTGATCTTCCTCTTCCTCGTCTACCTGGTCGTGCGTGCTCATGCCCGCCGGTCCGCCACGGGAAAAGAGGGCATGGTCGGCGAGATCGGCACGGCCCGGACCGACCTGGCCCCGTCGGGCCGGGTCTTCGTCCACGGGGAGCTTTGGGAAGCCGAAGCGTCGGAGCCCGTACGCGCGGGCGAAAAAGTGCGCGTCCTCGAGGTTCTCGACAACCTGAAGATCAGGGTCACGAAAGCCTGACCCCTAAATACACAGCGGAGACACCGACCGTCCCCGCAAGGAGAAAGCCATGATCACTTTCCCGGTCATCGTCATCGGACTGGTCGTCCTTTATCTTCTGAACTCGATCAAGATCCTCAGAGAATACGAGCGCGGTGTCATCTTCCGGCTCGGACGGGTCTTGCCCAAGCCCAAGGGGCCAGGAATCATCCTCGTTTTCTCGCCGATCGACCGGATCGTCCGGGTGAGCCTCCGCCTCATCACCATGGACATCCCGCCGCAGGACGTCATCACCCGGGACAACGTCACGGTGAAGGTCAACGCCGTCCTCTACTTCCGGGTCATGGACCCCCTCAGGAGCGTCATCGAGGTCCAAGATTATCTCTACGCGACGTCCCAGCTAGCCCAGACGACCCTGCGGAGCGTCCTCGGCCAGGTGCCGCTCGACGACCTCCTGTCCGAGCGGGACAAACTGAACGCCCGGCTCCAGGAGATCATCGACCTGCACACCGATCCCTGGGGTATCAAGGTCCAGCTGGTGGAGATGAAGCAGGTCGACCTGCCGGAGAACATGGTTCGCGCGATCGCTCGGCAAGCCGAGGCAGAGCGCGAGCGCCGGGCGAAGGTCATCCACGCCGACGGCGAATTCCAGGCCGCCGACAAACTTACCCAGGCCGCCAACATCATTTCGCAGAACCCGCAGACCCTCATGCTCCGCTTTCTCAGCACCCTGACCGAGATCGCCACCGAGAAAAACTCGACGATCGTCTTTCCGCTGCCGCTCGAATTCCTCCGCTCGTTCCCTGGCGACAAGACCCGGGAGAGCAAATAGCCGGTCATGAAAACGAGAGATTTCCGGGAAATCCAGGTCTCGAGCACCCTGCTTGTCGTCATTTTCCTCTGCGTTCTCGTGCTCGGCGTCTTCATCTTCCTGCTCGGGGTCTCCGTCGGGAAAAAGCAGGTGCAGATCGCGGCGGCGACGAAGGTCGTCACCCCTCAGGTCCAAGAAACCGAAAAGGAGCCGGAGGCCCTGACACCGCCCGTTACGGAGCCGGCCCAGTCCAACTCCCTCGCCGCCGAACAGCCGTCCGCCGCCCCGTCTCAAGCGAACCCGCAGGCTCCCGCACCGGGCGGCGGGAAGGCTCCGGGCGAGGAAGCCGGCCGGAAGCCGTCCGTCAAGCCGGGAGAAAAGCCGGCGCCCAAGAGCGAGGTCAAACCCCCATCGCCGGCGGGGCAGCAGCCCGCCGTTGCCGGAGCGGGGCTGTACTATGTCCAGGTTGCGGCCTTCATGGACAAAGCGTCGGCCGAAGCCGAGGCTGGCAAGTTCAGGAAGCGCGGCTACACGGCCGTCGTCGCTCCTCCCCGTTCGAGCGACATGAAAACCTGGTATCGGGTTTGCCTGGGCGGATTCGCCACGCGGGCCAAGGCCGCCGAGCTTCTCGGTCAGTTGAACCAGTCCGCGAAGAAGAAGACCGGCTACCTGATCTTTAAATTCTGAGGCGCGCTCCCGGAGAAAAATGCCGCCGCCGGGCCGGGACCGCCGCCGAGACGGAATCTGAGAGTTCTCCGATGCTGTTGGCCATTCTGAGCGGTGTCCTCACCGGGCTGGCCTTTCCCAAGGTTTCGCTCTCCGTTTTGGCCTGGATCTCTCTCATCCCCCTGTTCTTCAGTCTCTCGGCGGCGCGGCGCGCCGGAGCCGGTTTCCTTCGCGGGGCGGCCGCCGGCGCCGCTTTCTACGCCGTGCTTCTCTACTGGATCCCTGCGGTTCCCGCCCATTACGGAGGCATGCCGCCCTGGCTGTGCCTGATCATCTATATGGCCCTGGCCCTCTTCCTGGCCCTCTACTGGGGCCTCTTCGGTGCCGTTTTCGTCCGGGTCGGGCGTGCGTTCCCCGCCGCGGCTTTCCTGCTCGCCCCGTTTTTCTGGGTCGCCTGCGAGTTTCTCACAGCCCATGTCTTCACGGGATTTCCCTGGGGTATCCTGGGAACGAGCCAGCACCGGGACATCCCGTTCATCCAGATCGCCTCGCTCGCGGGCGTCTACGGAATTTCCTTCGTCCTCGTCTGTGTCCAGAGCACCTTCGTCCTGGCCGTGATCCGAAGAAACAGAAGCCCGTTTTTCGCCGCCCTGGCCCTGCTCGTCCTTGCCCATGCCTGGGGGGGCTACGAGCTCAAGACGGCCCGTTTCGACGGCCCGACCGGCATCCGCGCCGCCGTCATCCAGGGAAATGTTTCCTCGGAGGTATACTGGGATTACGCCCCCCCCGGGGAGATCCGGAAGCTCTTCGACGAGCATATGGCCCTGACGCGGCGGGCCGCGGCCGCGGGGGCCGGACTTGTCGTCTGGCCGGAATTCACCGTCCCCCTCTGCTTCAGCTGCGAGGGGGAGATCTACCGGAACCTCGGAGATGAGCTCGAGCGCTACGTCCGGTCGAGCGGCGTGACGCTCCTCCTCGGGACCAACGAAGTGACCGGACTGCAGGAGGCGAGGCTCTACCACAACACGGCCATCGCCCTTCATCCCGACCTCTCCCGGACCCTGTATTTCAAGATGCACCTCGTTCCCTTCGGGGAATACACCCCATACAAGAGAGTCTTCTCTTTCATCGAAAAAATAACCCACGCCATCGGGGACATCGCTCCCGGGACCGCTCCCGTCCTCCACGAATACAGAGGCTTCAAATTCAGCTCGCCGATCTGCTACGAGATCATCTTTCCCCAAATCGCCCGGGACTTCGTCCGCCGTGGGGCCGATTTCCTGGTCACGATCACCAACGATGGGTGGTACGGAGAATCGGCCGCCCCCTACCAGCACTGGGCCCAGGCAGTCTTCCGGGCGGTTGAAAACCGGCGCTACCTGCTCCGGGCCGCGACGACCGGGATCAGCGGCTTCGTCGACCCCTTCGGCCGGGTCCTCAGCCGGTCCAAGCTCATGACGCAGGCCGTCTTGACTGGCACGATCTTCCCCTCCGGACGCCTGTCGGTATACACCCGGATCGGCGACGTCCTCCCCTTTGCCGGCTTGACATTGGCCGTTCTGTCCTTTATCCTGGCAATGTTTCGGCTGCGGAGCCACAGACATGACCGCCATCGACCTCTCATCTGAACTCAGGACGCGCCTCGACAGCGACTTCGGCAAGTTCGAAGAGCTGCGGGGCTTCCTTTGACTTCGACCGCAAGAAAACCGAGTGGGAATCCCTCAACGAGCGCCTGGCGACGCCTGAGGTCTGGCATGACCAGAAAATGTCCCAGGCGCTGCAGCAAAAAAAGCGGCGCCTCGAGCGCGACCTCCAGTTCTTCGGCAGAATCCAGGTGCAGAAAGATGAAATCGATGTCCTGGCGGAGCTGTTCGCCGAGGGCGAGAGCGTCGGCCCCGATATCGAGAGCGCCCTTGGCCGCTTTGAGAAGGAGCTCGCCGAGGGCGAGCTCCGGGCCCTTCTCTCCGAGGAGCACGACGCCCGGAACGCCATCCTGACCATCCATCCGGGCGCCGGCGGGACCGAGTCCCAGGATTGGACCCAGATGCTCCTCCGGATGTATCTGCGCTATGCGGAGCGCAAGGGCTTCAAGACGGAGGTCCTCGACGTGCAGCCGGGCGAGGAAGCGGGCCTCAAGAGCGCGACCGTCCGGATTGAGGGCGAATACGCGTTCGGCAACCTGAGCCAGGAATCGGGCGTCCACCGGCTCGTCCGCATCTCCCCGTTCGACGCCGCCAAAAGGCGCCACACCTCCTTTGCCGCGGTCTTCGTCTACCCCGAGATCGACGAAGACATCGAGGTCGGCATCAACCCCGAGGATCTCAAGATCGACACGTACCGATCCGGCGGCAAGGGCGGCCAGCACGTCAACACCACGGACTCCGCCGTGCGCATCACCCACATCCCGACAGGCATCGTCGTCCAGTGCCAGAACGAGCGCTCCCAGCACAAGAACAAGGCTGCGGCCATGAAGGTCCTCAAGGCCCGGCTCTACGAGCTCGAACAAAGGAAACAGAAGGAAAAGCTGGAGAAGCTCGAAGACGCCAAGACCGACATCGCCTGGGGAAACCAGATCCGCTCCTATGTCCTCCATCCCTACAAGATGATCAAGGACCTCCGGACGCGGGTCGAAACGGGCGATACGGACAGGGTGCTCGACGGCGATCTGGATGAGTTCATCAAGGCCGCCCTGGTCCAGCGCAAGAAGTCGTCCGCCGCGGACGCGGCCTGAGACGCAGCCGACGGCCGGAGGGCACCGTTCCTTGATGTTTGCTGCCGACACAGGTAAGATGGAGCCCTGGATAAGGCCGGGCTTCCGGAATCCGGTCCGGCAGCCCCGAAAATCCGCCACGGAAGGATCCGCCGATGAGCCAAGAAGACAGCGGCCCCGGAGATAAGCCGGGAAAGAGAGCATGCCTCGAAGGAAAGCCGTTCCTCCCCCCTCTGGAATTCAGCTCCATCGTCATCCTCCTGTACCTGCCGGCCCTCATCGAGCTCGGGCTCATGGAGGATCCGGCGAGCGGCGAACGGCTGGAGAACTTGGATCAGGCCAAGCGGAACATCGACCTCCTCGACCTCCTCAAGGAAAAAACCAGCGGCAACCTGGATGACGCAGAGGAGAAGTTCCTCGGGGACGTCCTGAGCCAGCTCAAGATGGCCTTCCTCAAGAAGGCCGACATCATCAAGATGTAACCCCATGGACGTCTTCCGCGGCCTCGACGGATTCCGGGTCCGACGCCGTGCGGCGGCCGTGGCCGTCGGGAATTTTGACGGCGTCCATCTCGGCCACCAGCGGATTCTGGCCCGTCTCTGCACCCTGGCCCGCTCGCGGGGGCTGCGGTCGCTCGTCCTCACCTTCGACCCTCATCCCGAGCGAGCCCTCGGGCAAAAGACCGTCCGCATGATCGACACGCTGGCCCAGAGGCTGGACCGTCTGCGGGAATCCTGCGTGGACGAAGTCCTGGTGATCCCCTTCGACCGGACCTTCTCCGCGCTCGACGGCGCGGAGTTCGTCGATCAAGTCCTCGTGCGGCGGCTGGCGGCTCGCGAGGTGGTCGTGGGCCGCGGCTTCCGTTTCGGCCGGAAACGCCGAGCGGATACAGCCGCGCTGCGAACGCTCGGCCGGGCGAGCGGCTTCGGCGTCCACATCGTGCCGCCCGTGGTCGTCGATGGCGCGATCGTCAGCTCGAGCCGCATCCGGCGCCTGCTCGGCCGGGGGCGGGTCGGCGAGGCGGCCATCCTTCTCGGGCGGCCGTACGAGATCACGGGCCGGGTCGTCAGGGGCGCCTCCCGCGGAAAGCGGATCGGCGTTCCCACCGCCAACGTCGAAGCCGCCAACGAGATTCTCCCCGAGGGGGTTTACATCACGGAGACCGTGTGGCGCGGACAGGCCCGGCCCTCGGTGACGAGCATCGGGACGAACCCTACGTTCGGACCCAACTCCCTCACCGTCGAGACCCATATCCTCAACGGCCGGTTCGACCTGTACGGCGCCGGGCTCATCGTCCGCTTCCTCGCCCGGATCAGGCCGCAGAAACGGTTCGCCGACGCCCGGCCCCTGGCCTCCCGCATGCGTCGGGATATCGAGATCGCACGCGCGCACTTCGGCCCGACGGGTTGACTTTTCACCGGCTATCAGGCATTTTCATGGATATCGGATCCCGGCGAACCGCCGCCGGCGGGCGTCGCGAATCTTAAGGAGTCATCGCATGGAGGAAAAAATCAAGGCCCGCGTCATGGACGCCACGGGCATCCGCCGCGTCCTGAACCGGATCGCGACGGAGATTATCGAACGGAACCGGAACCTCAGGAACGTGGTCATCATCGGTATCAAGACCCGGGGCATCTTCCTCGGCAAAAGGGTCGCCCGCCTGATCAAGGACCTCGAGGGGGTGGACGTCCCGGTTGTGGCCCTGGACATCACCCGATACCGCGACGACCGTCCCGCGGCGCCGGGGGCCAAACCTGCCGTGAAGAGGAAACCCGCCTTCGCCGTCAGCAAGAAAGACGTCGTCCTTGTCGACGACGTACTGATGACGGGGCGCACCATCCGGGCCGCCATGGACGGGCTGATGGACATGGGCCGGCCGAGGTCGGTCCAACTCCTAGTTCTCATTGACCGCGGCCACCGCGAGCTTCCCATCCGGCCGGACTACGTCGGGAAGATCCTCCCTACGTCCCGCCGCGAGGTCATCCATGTCCGCGTCAAGGAGCTTGACTCGCTCGACGGCGTCCTGATCGCGGAACCCGTCGAGATCCGCTAGGACGGGCGGGAGGGAAACCATGGATTTGCTGATCAAGAACGGCCGGGTCGTCGATCCTGGCTCCGGAATCGATGAGACCCTCGACATCTTCATCGCCGGAGACAAGATCGCTGAGATCAGCCCGAGCATAGAAAGCCGGTCCGGCCGCGTGATCGACGCCTCGCGGCTGGTCGTCGCCCCTGGGCTCATCGACATGCACACGCACTTGCGTGAGCCCGGCTACGAAGCCAAGGAAACGATCTCCACGGGCGCGCGCGCCGCGGCCCGCGGGGGCTTCACGACCATCTGCGCGATGCCCAACACCAACCCCGTCAATGACAGCGAGCGGGTCACCAAGGCCATCCTGACCGAGGCCGCCCGGAGCGCCATCGTCCACGTCTATCCCGTCGCCGCCATCAGCAAAGGCTCCAAGGGCGAGGAGCTCGTCGACATGCCGGGCCTACTCGCCGCCGGGGCTGTGGCCTTTTCCGACGACGGCCGGCCGGTCGCGAACAGCCGTTTCATGAAGCGGGCCCTCGAGACCGCGAAATCCCTGGGCGCGCTCGTCATCGACCACTGCGAGGACCGGAATCTGAGCGGAGACGGTGTGATGCACGAGGGCGAGGTCTCCCGCCGTCTCGGCCTCAAAGGCATCCCGGCGGCCGCCGAGGACGTCATGGTGGCCCGCGATATCATCCTTGCCCGCGACGCCGGGGCCCGGCTCCACATCGCCCATCTCAGCACCAAAGGGGGCGCCAGGGCCGTGCGCGCGGCCAAAGAGATGGGGATACGGGTCTCGGCAGAAGCGACCCCCCATCACATCGTTCTGACGGACGCCGCCCTCGAGAGCCAGGACACTAATTTCAAGATGAACCCTCCCCTCCGGACTCGCCAGGACGCCGACGCTCTCATCGAGGCCCTCCGGTCGGGGGTCGTAGACGTCATCGCCACGGACCACGCCCCCCACACGCAGAGGGAAAAGAGCATGGGCTTGGACAAGGCCCCCTTCGGCATCGTCGGGCTCGAAACGGCCGTGTCCCTCATCCTGGACCGCCTCGTTCACAAGAATATCATCTCGCTGGCACGATTCGTCGAGCTCATGTCGGTCAACCCGGCCCGGCTGCTGGGGCTCGGGCGCAAGGGCCGCATCGCCGTGGGCGCGGACGCCGATTTGACGATCCTGAACGTCGCCAAGGAAGTGACGATCGACAGGGACTGCTTTGAATCGAAAGGCCGCAACACCCCGTTCAACGGTTGGAAGCTCAAGGGACAGGCCGTCATGACGATCGTCGGGGGCCGCGTGGCCTACCCCTTCGACTATGCGTTTCCGGAGCCTTCGCGCTGAAACACGCGGTAAGAGAGTTTGACCCATGAAGCCCGACCGCGTCGAAAAATTCATCGGATATTCTTTCCGGGACTCGGAGCTCCTGAGGAAAGCCCTGACACACAGCTCCTATGCCTACGAGGCCGGTCCGGGGGCCTGGGACGACAACGAGATCCTGGAGTTCCTCGGGGATTCCGTCATCGGGCTGGCGACGGCAGAATTCTATTTCCGAGCGTTTCCGGACAGGACGGAAGGAGAGCTCTCGAAGCTCAAGGCCTCGGCGACCAGTACGCTGGCCCTGGCCAAGCTGGCGAAGAAGGCGAGGCTCGACCGGGCCATCCTTCTCGGCAAGGGGGAGGAGAAGAGCCGGGGACGGTCCAAGGGGTCCATCCTTGCGGGAGCGTTCGAAGCCATGGCCGGGGCTGTTTTCCTTGACGGGGGTTTCGACGCCGCCCGCGGCCTCATGCACCGGTTCCTCACGCCGGGACTGAAATCGATCCGGGGAGAGTCCTTTGAGATCAACAACTACAAGTCGGCCCTTCAAGAGTGGCTCCAGCGAAACAACCGGCCCGCCCCTATGTACCGGACCTTGACCGCCACGGGACCCGAGCACCGCAAGACTTTCATCGTGGAAGTCCTCGTCGAGGGCCGGCCGGTGGCCAAGGCCAAGGGCCTGTCCAAGAAGAACGCCGAGCAGAAAGCGGCTCAAAAGGCCCTCAAGAGCGTCCTCGGGCGCAAGATGCGGGAAATCTCGCCCGAGGCATTCATCGTCAAGGGTGGCGACTGAGCAGAGCCTCGGGCGGACTAGCATGGCGACCTGTCCAAGATGCGGCAAGCGGCTGGCCAAGAGGCTCTGCCCGGCCCTGGGACGCACCATCTGTCAGCTCTGCTGCGGAACCCTCCGCGGGAGGGAGATTTCCTGCCCCGATTCCTGCGTGCACCTTGCCGCCCACAAGTCCTACCACGAGCGGCGGGCGATTGAAAAAACCGCGTCGCGCGGCGGCCCGTCCCGGGGGGCGACGGCGACACGGCCTCGAGACGGGCGCCTGGATTGGCTCGTCCTCCATATCGAAGCCGCCCTCCATCAGTACTTCGGCGGGCACCCGGACTGCACGGACGCGGAAGCTGCGGCCGCCCTGGAGTACGTCCTGGAAAAAACGGAAAAGGAAGCCGGCCGGCTGATCATCCCTGGCTCCCCCGCCCGGGCGGTCAACGAGGCGGGAGAACTCGTCTTGCGCGCCGTCGATGAGTGCCGCTATCAGCCCACGGCGATCCTCGAAACCGGCGCGCAGACCTACAAAAAAAGCGAGAAGACCGCTGCGCTGGAGCAGGTCGCGTGGAGCGTCGGGTCCTTCTTCAAAGCAGATCCCTCCGGCCGTGCCTATCTCGACGACCTCGACCGGAAGTTTGCCCGCGCCGATGCCCGATCGCGGGAGAAAAAGCTGATCACCCTGACCTAACCGCCCCTCCCCTCAAGGGTTCATCAGGTTGGCGATGGGCTGAAGAACCGGAACATTCTGGCAGGTGATCTTGAGGACTATGGTGAGGGGGACCGCCATGACCACGCCCGGAATTCCCCACAGCCAGCCCCAAAACAGCAGCGAAAGAAGGACCATGAAGGGACTCAGCCCCCACCCCCGCTCAATGATCCTGGGTTCCACGAGGTTGGCAAGGGCCACGTCCAGGCCTATGGCGATCACGAAGATCCAGAGCGAGGACCAGGGCGACCCCACCTCAAAGAAGGCGAAGGCGGAGCAGAGGGCGGCCGTGGTGACGGAGCCGATGTTCGGGATGTAGTTCATGAGGAAGGCGAGGAATCCAAAGACTACCGCGAAATCCACCCCGAACAGATCGAGGACGGCCCAGACGGCGAGCCCCTTGGCCAAGCTGAGTAACGTCTTCGCGATCAGGTAGCGACGGGCCTGAGAGCTGATCCGCTCCAGCGCCCCGATCGTCTCGACGGCCAGCTCCGGCTTCAGAGTCAGACGAATTTTCTCCGCGAGGCTCCCCCTTCCGGAGACGATGATCACGAGGAACAGGAAAAGCAGCACGAGCTTGGAGACGAGCCCGAGGAAGGGCCCAAGAGCCCCCAGCAGGAGCGCAGCCAAGCCGTGGAGGTTGATCTTTTCCACGGAAGAGGCGACCTGGGGGCTCACCGGGAGCCCCCCGAGCCCGCGCTCGGCGAAACGCGCCATCTCGACGGCTCTCTTTTGATAGCGGGGAAGCCCGGCGGCGAGCGTCTTCCCGCTCGAGTACACCACGAGGCCGAAGAGAAAGAGGACAACGAACGCCCCGATCAGGATAAGAGCGACTGCCGCGGCTTTGGGGATTTTCAGCCTCGTGACCAGGGCGACGACGGGATCGATGACCGAGGCGATGAAGACGGCTAGGATGAACGGATAGACAATGGACCGGGCGGATTTCAGGACGACCCCCAGAAGGAAGACAACGATCGCGCCGACGGCGTACCTAAAAAACTTGTTGTCGCTCACGGCCTTCGGTGGTCTCTGTTGTCCCCGGCCCTCGCGGCGGAGCTGCGTCCGGGCCTCACGACCCGGCGGACTGAAGTCCGGCCGCCGAATCTCTCAGCGCGGCGAAGATCCTCTGCCCCGACGCTTCGAGCCCGGCCGGGACCTTGATGACCCCGCAGACGAGATTCCGGACTCGCCCGAGGAAAAGGTGCTGCGAATAGCGGTTTTTCAGATGAATCCCCGAAGCCGTCTTTTCCGCCGACGCGTTGTCCTTGGTGTAGAAACCGAGAAGGTCGGCGAGCATCCCCTCCGCCTCCTGTTCGGAGCCCGCCTCGACGATCACGGCATCCATCTCCTGGCCCTCGACCTTGTAGGTCGCCAGGTAGCCGCGGCGCAGAAACTCGAAGCCCAGGACGTTCTTCTCGATGAACTTCTCGCTCCGCGGGACCATGTCTTCCCTGGGGAAGACCCGGAAAATCGTCGGCAGGCCTCCCTTCTCGGGAATGGCCGCGGCGATCTTCCGCGCATACTCCGTGAGCAGGGCCTCGGCCCGCTCCTTCAGGTTGTAGCTCAGAAGCTTCATATAGTACCGGCCGGCCACGAAATTCAGGGCCTCGCCGTCGATATAGCCCAGGTCTCCAACCGGAACCGGCCTGTTCTCCGGGTACCGTTCCGCACTGAAGATCCCGAAAGCGTTGAGCGGGAGGCCCATATCGTAGATTTCCACAGTCATCGTCGCCTCCGTACCGGTCCGCCCCAACTGAACGACCAGAAGCTCCTTGAAGTCGTAGCTGAGGTAGCTTTCCGCGGCCCCGTCGATATATTCAAACAGAGTGTCGGGGAAAAAGCTGTGCAGGGCCTCGGACGGCTTCCACTCCTTGACCTGCGGGATGAGGGCCATCAAAGCCCGGTTCGCCTTTGGGCTCTGCCCTCGAGCCGAAGCGGGGATCAGGCATAGGGCGAGGACGATGGCGGCGGACGGGATACGGGCATTTTTCATGAGGGGCCTCCCTGCGACGACATACTGCTACTATAACGGAGGGCCGCCTCCTTGGCAAGGGACCTCCAGCGGGCGCGCCCGGCTTCTCCCCGTCCAGTACCCTAGCAACGGTTCGTCCTCCTCGGTTTATTGACAACCCCTGGCAAAACGCTCATGATGGAAATGTGATGTCTCGGTCCCGGGTCGTCATCGTCAAGTCGGGAAGGTCCCTCGGCTCAACGGATCGCCCGGATCCCGAGGCTGTTTTCAGACTCCTCCGCCGCGGCTTCGGGCTGCTCACTGGAGAGAAGACCGGGACCCGCGCTCCCGCCCTAATTTTCCGGCTCGACGACCGCGTGGGGATCAAGATCAACACGATCGGTGGCCCGACCATCAGCACCCGGCCCGAAGTCTCTCTGGCGCTCGCGCGCTGTCTTTCCGAGAGCGGGCTCGCAGAGAAGAACATCATCGTCTGGGACCGGACGAACCGGGAGCTCCGCGACGCGGGCTACCGTCTTTCCATGAGCTCGAACGGCGTCCGCGTGTTCGGGACCGACACCGACGGCGTCGGCTACGGCTCGGACCTTGTGACCCATCTCGATATCGGGAGCCTGTTCTCAACCATCCAGACGAATTCCGTGACCGCCTCCCTGAGCCTGGCCATCCTCAAGGACCACGGCATGGCCGGCGTCACAGCTGGGATGAAGAATTACTTCGGCGCCATCCACAATCCCAACAAGTATCATGACTTCCACTGCGACCCCTTCGTGGCCCAGCTCTTCGATGCGCCGCCGATCAAGAGCAAGCACCGGCTCTCGATCCTTGACGCGCTCGTCGTCCAATATCACCGGGGCCCGGCGTTCCATACCCAATGGGCCGAAAGATACCAGGGCTTCGTGTTCAGCCTGGACCCGGTGGCCGCGGACCGCGTCGGCTGGGCCCTCATCGAGCGTTTCCGGGCCGCCAAGGGCCTGCCTTCGCTCAAAGAGGAGGGGCGCGAGCCCAGCTATCTGGCCACCGCGGAGAAAATGGGGCTGGGCCGTGCCGACCTCGGAACCATCGATATCGTGGAGGAGACACTCCCATGAAACGGCGCGAATTCATGCGCAACGCGGCCGGAGCCGGCCTGGTTATCGGCACAGGGCTCCCGTCTCTCTGTGCCGAGCTCTACGCTTTCGAAAACGAGGGCAACCTCTCGCATGTGGAGGCCCGATACTACGAGAAGCTCCCCGACCGGGAGATCGAATGCCAGCTCTGCCCCAGGAAGTGCCGCCTGGGAGACAAGGAACGCGGCTACTGCGGGGTCCGGGAAAACCAGGGCGGAACGTATTATACGCTGGTGTACGGCAAGGCCTGTACGCTCAACGACGACCCCATCGAGAAGAAGCCCTTCTTTCACTTCCTGCCGGGGACCAAGGCGCTCTCCCTGGCTACGGCCGGCTGCAACGTGAACTGCAAGTTCTGCCAGAACTGGGATATTTCACAGGTCCGACCCGAACAGGTCCGCCACTTCGACCTGCCTCCGGACAAGATCCCCGGCCTAGCCAGAGAATACGAGTGCCCGTCCATCGCCTACACGTACAGCGAGCCCACGATCTTCTTCGAATACATGTACGACACCGCCGTCATGGGCCGGCGGATCCTGGAAGGGGAAAGCCCGGTCCGGAGCGTGGTCGTGACGGCCGGGGAGATCAACCCCGAGCCCTTGAAGGACCTGATCGGCGTCGTGGACGCCATCAAGATCGATCTGAAGGCCTTCAATCAGGACTTCTACACGCGCTACGTCCGCGGCGACCTGAAGTCCGTCCTCGAAACGATCCGCATGGTGGCGAAGAGCAAGGTCTGGCTGGAAATCGTCTACCTCGTCATCCCGACCCTCAACGACTCGATGTCGGACATCCGGGAGATGGCCAAATGGGTCAAAGGCGAGGCCGGCGATCATGTGCCGCTCCATTTCTCGCGTTTCCAGCCGATGTATCTCATCAAGAACCTTCCTCCGACGCCCCTTGAGACGCTCCATGCGGCCCGGGACACGGCGCTCGCAGAAGGGCTTCACTTCGTCTACGTGGGCAACGTTCCGGGGGATCCGGGCGAGAGCACGTATTGCCCCGGCTGCCGCCAGGCCGTCATCCGCCGGACCGGCTTTGAGGTCGAGGCCGTTGAACTCAAGGGGGGGAAGTGCAGGTTCTGCGGCACGCCCATACCTGGCGTCTGGAGCTGAGAGGGGCTCTGCCCGCCGTCCTTCTGGGCTTCCTCGCCACGGCCTTCCAGATCTACCTTCTCCGGGAATTCGTGGTGCATTTTTACGGCAACGAACTGACATTCGGGTTCGTTCTCGGGGCCTGGCTGCTCTGGGGCGGGATCGGCAGCCTCGCCGGGCCGAAGCTCGGCTTGCGTCCGGCCCGGCTTCCCCGTCTTTACGCGGGCACGATCGTCCTGTTTTTCGCCAGCCTCGTCCTTCTGAGATTCTCCCACCGGCTGCTGGGGAGCCTTCCCGCGGAGCTCACGGGGCTCGTCCCAGCCGTCGTCTTCGCCCTGATCCTGGCCCTCCTGGTCAGTTTTCCGCTGGGGCTCGCCTTCGTCCTCAACGCCGTCCTTTTCAAAGGCGACGCGCCGCGCGTCTACCTGCTCGAGTCCCTGGGAGCGGCGACGGCCGGCTTGACCGTTTACCTCTTCCTCATCCCGTTCCTCTCGAACTGGGGGGGAGCGGCGGCCGTAGCGGCCGTGGCCGGTCTGGCCCTTTTGATCTCCGGAAAGTCGGTCGCGGACCGGCCGCTCCTGATTGGCGTCCTCGCCCTGGCGGCCCTTTTCGCCGTCATGGATTTTCCGTCCCTCAGGTCATCCTGGAAGCCCTTCGACCTCGTCGCGGCCGAGGACACGCCTTACGGCAAGCTTCAGGTCCTGAAAACGGAGGGCCAGTTCTCTCTCTACAGCAACGGCCTTTCGGTTTTCTCCTATCCAAACACCGAAAGCGCCGAAGAGTCCGTGCATTTCGCCCTGCTCCAGAGGACCGGCGTGGGAGACGTGCTCCTCATCGGCGGCGGCGTCAGCGGCGGCTGCCGGGAGGTCTTGAAATACCCGGACACGGACGTGGATTACGTAGAGATCGACCCGGCCATCATTCACCTGTCCGAACGCTTCCTTCCCCCGGCCGGCCTGTCGGACCTGCGCAACTCGCGCGTCCGTATCATCTATCAGGACGGCCGCCGCTTCCTGGAACGGACGCGCAAGATCTACGACGCCATCATCCTCCGCCTCCCGGAGCCTGCCACCGCCCAGATCAACCGGTTCTACACGCTGGAGTTCTTCCGGGAGGTCCGGGAGAAACTCAGCCCCGCCGGCGTTTTCAGCTTCGTCGTCCCGTCGGCCGAAAACTACATCAACCCCGACCTGCAGAAGTTCCTCGAGACGCTCGTGACGACACTCCGGGCGGTCTTTCCCGAGGTCCTGGCCGTTCCCGGGGAGAACAACGTGTTCTTGGCCTCGGCCGGGCCCCTGACGATAGACCCGAAACGTTTGATCGCATCCATCAGGCGGCTGAACCTCCACAACCAGTTCGTGAGCCCCGAGATGCTCCCCTCGCGGCTGAATCCTTTTCGCGTCCGGGCCCTTCTCGAAACGATGCGCGGCGGATCGGGGCTCATCAACCGGGACCTCGTCCCCGTCAGCTATTATTTCCATTCCGTGCTCTGGGCCTCGCAGTTCAAGGGGATTGAATCGGGCCTCCTCAGGTTCTTCGCCAGCATTCGGGCGTTCTGGATTCTGGACCTCCCTCTCGCCCTGGCGGCGCTCGGCCTCCTCGGCGCGCTCCTGCGGAAGAGACGGTCGCCCGGCCGTTTCCTCGTCCCCGTGGCGATGGCCGGTTTCTCTTCGATCCTCGTCGAGATGGTCATCCTCATCGTTTTCCAGGCGCGCTTCGGCTATGTCTACGGAAAGATCTCGCTCCTTCTCTCCGCCTTCATGGCCGGTCTCTTTCTGGGTTCGCTGGCAGGGATAGGGAGGCGGCAGCCGCGTGGCCGCGACCTCGTTGCTCTCCAGGGAGGGCTCGTCATCTTGCTGTTCCTGATTACGGCGATGGCCGAACGCCCCGGTCTCGAGGTCCTTCCCTTCCTGGCCCTTCTCGCCTTCGGAGCCCTGAGCGGTGACCTGTTCGTCGCCGCCAACCGGCTGTACCTCCGGGAATCCCCTCATCCGGGGATGGGGTACGGGGTCGACCTCCTCGGATCCTTCCTCGGAGTCATTTTGGCTTCCTCCGTCGTCATTCCGCTCCTGGGCATCCCCCTGCTCATCAACCGGCTGGCGCTTCTGAACGTTCTGGGATTTCTCTTCACGGTGGGAATCGCCCGGACCCGGATCGGGACGCCCTGAAACCCTCTCCCAGCCGTAACGATCCTCGCCCGCCCGGGATTGTAATATAATATTATGAGCGTGGAATAAGGTGTCGTGTTCGAAGACAGTTTTTTCGGCGAAAAAACCGCCGGGCCCAAGCGGTCCCAAAAGGCCCTCCTCCTGGCGCTCGTCCTCGTGCTGCATGGCGTCCTCGTCTACGGCATTCTGCATGCCCGGTTCACGATCAAGATGCTCAACCTCGGAAAAGAGACGCGCACCGTCAGGATCGTTCCTCCCTTCGCCCTGACCATGCCGAAGATCGTCGGCTCCCCGGGCGGCGCCTCCAGGCAGGGAACGGGCGGGGGCAGGCCTCCCTCCGAAGCGGGCGGAGGCGAGGAGAATACAGGCGGGCAGCCGGAGGCCGCGCGGCCAGGCTCTCCTGCCGCCGCGGAGCCGCCGCATCAGGCTGCCCCCGGCGCTGCCGTGGCGGCGCTTTCTGAGAATTTCCAGAAGCCCTTGGCAATACATCCCAAGAACGGAGAAGAGACGGGTCTGAAAATCAGCCTCGCCCCGCCGGGGACAAAGCCCGCCCCTGAAACCGGCTCGGGCAAGAGCGCGCCTTCCGACATGCTCCGATATATGCCCGGACCGCCGGGCAGCGGAACGGGAGCCTTGGGCGCGGGAACGGGGAGCGCCGGCCGCGGCGGGACCGGCCGGCAACGGGCCAGCTTGTCCATCCCCCTGAAGGGGTATAACATCGCGCCCTGGGCCTCGAAGATCGTCGCTCTTATCCAAAGGAACTGGGTCCTTCCGAACGTCGGAAAGCTCTCGTCGCCGACCCGGTTGAGGCTCATTCTCATGGTCAAGAAGAACGGCGAACTCTCTTCCCTCGAAGTCGACGAGCGCTCTTCGCTCGATATCCTGGACCAGGCGGCGCTCAGGGCGCTCCGGGCGAGTTTGCCCTTCCCCGCCCTGCCCGATGATTTCCCGGGAGACATCCTGGAAGCCTACCTCGAGTTCTCCTATGACGATTAAGAGAACCTGTGTCGGTCTCATCTTCCTCCTGGCGGTCGGCACGGCTTTTGCGGCGGACTGGAGGACGGAGCTCCTCTCCTATCTCACGCCCCGGCCGGACTACCAGAAGGCTTTGCAGTTTCTTATCGAGAAAGCCAGGACCGTCGAAGGGAACGAGAGACAGACCATCGATGCCTTGATCCCCTTCCTGGCCATGAAGGCCGGCGACCGTCCCGAGGAACAGGACCGGATATCCGATTATTTCGAAAAGTATCAGGACAACGACCCCGATTTCGGCTTCCTGGACGATCTGACGCGGCGGGAATTCCTGCTGTTCTGGGCCCGCTGGAAGACCGCCTATCCTCTGGTCACGGATGTCTGCTTCATTTCGTCTCCCGGGTCTGGAGAATCGGACCTTCCGGCAAACATACGGATCGGCTTCAACCTCCTGAACAGCGCTTATTACAAAATCTCCCTGGGCTCCTATGCGCTCGAGGGCGGATTCTGGGGCCGCGGATTCCATATCCTTGCTTTCCCCGCCGAGAACATCTTCGACCGGTCGGGAACCTATGAGCTGAACCTGGACCTTAAGGCCGGGGACATCGTCTTGAGGAAGCCGATCCGCGTAGAAGTCACCGTCTCGGACGTCGGATCCGTCCGGACCAGGGCGGCGACTCTCCCCCCCATAACGGACGGCAAGAAGAAGCCCGCCAGCCTTCTGCCGCTGACCTCTCTCGAGGGCGAGATATCTCTCTATGTCGACGGCCAGCTCATCCTGAAGAGCCGCAAGGTCCCCTCGCCGCCGCCCCCCCTGAACATCCCCATCCCAGGACCGTCGATGCAGGGCACCCAGCCCTACATGCCTCCCCCGACGACGGACCCCATAGCGAACAGCGTTTCCATCATCGACGCTATCGCCTTGACGTACAAGACTCTGAAGGACCTTCTGGCCAAAAAGCCGCCCGCCCCGTCGCCGATGCCTTATCAAAAGATCGCCAGCCTGTCGTATTCGTATGAGCGCGTGACGGCGGACGGCGGACTCACCGACGCGCGGGCGGAAGTCCTGCTCGGCCCCCAACGGGGCGCAATCCTCAGGAGATGAGGAGGCCGCCGGAAAAGGCTTTGACTTTTCCTTCTCTTCTGGTATAACCTACCTGGGCGGGAATTTGGGATCCCGGCCCCCCCGGTCCCGGCCGGATGCTTGACGCGGCCGATAAAGGAGGCTGGACATGGCTGACAAGGGGATAGAAAGACGGTTATGCCAGCGTTTCAAGATCCCAGGGGCCACAGCTTCCTACCGCAGGGAGAGGTTTCTGTCGACTCAGGTCGGCTTCAATGAGGAATTCTGCCCCGTCCTCGACATCAGCCGCGGCGGCGTGCGTTTCCTGACCCAGAAGGCCCTGAAATACAAATCCCGGGTCACCCTCCAGATCTCTATCCCGGGAGAGCGCGTGCCGCTGAATCTCAAGGGACGGGTCCGGTGGTCGTCGTTCAACCCGGGAAAAAGCTACAAGTATCAGGCCGGCGTCCAATTCAATCCCTACGGCGAAGAGAAGAACCAGAATTATCCCGGTTCCCTGGTCAAGATCATCGCCCTCGAGCAGAAGTTCATCGAGCCGGGAAGCGATGAGGGTTCGGGCAAAACGAGCGAATTCAGCATCTAGCGCGCCGGGCCGGATTTAGCCGCCGCATCCCCTTCCACGACCACCTGGGAATAGTCGGCCATTTCGGCCAGCAGCTTCTGGATCGCCTGGAGCAGACCGATCCGGCTCTGCCGCAGCTTCTTGTCCTCAGCCATGACGAGGACGCGGTCGAAAAAGGCGTTGAGAACGGGCTGAAGCCTGAAGATGATGTTCTGGGCGTGCTCGAAATCTCCCCTGGCGATCATCGCCCGCGCGTTGCGCTCCACGATCGAGAACGTCGAAGCGAGCTCACGTTCCTCCCGCTCTTCGAGAAAATCGGGCTGGACCTTGCCGGGCGGCTGGTCCCGCAGGATGTTGTTGACCCTTTTGGCCATCAGAATGAAGGGTTCGAACTGCGGGCTGCTCTTAAGGGCATCGAGGGCCTGGACTCTCAGAAGGACGTCCAGGACCTTGTCGATCCCCGGTCCCAGAGCCGCGGCCACGAGGTCGTAGCGGAAGCCCCGCCGCTCCAAGATGAAGCGGAGCCGGCCGGTAAAGAACTCCAGAACGTAGCGTTTGACGGCGTCGCGCGCCACCGTGAGCCTGTCTCCGTAGACAGCCAAGACCCGGTCGAGCAGGAGGGAGAACGAAAAACGGAGCTTCCCATCCAGGATGATCTTGCAGACGCCGTGGGCGTTGCGTCGCAGCCCGAACGGGTCGCTCGAGCCGCTGGCCTCGATCCCCACGCCGACGACCCCGACGATGGAATCCAGCTTGTCGGCTAGCGAGAGGATGCGGCCGGAGAGGGACGGAGGCGAATCGTCATCCAGACCCGAGGGCTGATAGTGCTCGTAGATGGCTTCGCTGAGCGCGGCCGGATAGCCCTCCTGCCGGGCATACAGTCCGCCCATCCTGCCCTGGAGGTCGGGGAACTCCTTGACCATTTCCGTCAGGAGGTCGGCCTTGCACAAACCGGCCGCCTCGACGGCCTCCTTCTTGGGCCTTCCACCGCCTTCCAGCTTGTCGCAGAGATAACCCGTGATCTTCTTGACCCTTTTCGCTTTGTCCTCGTAGCTGCCGAGCTTTTCCTGAAAAACGACGTCTCGCAGCCCGGCGGCTCTCTTCGCCAAAGGGACCTTCCGGTCCTGGTCCCAAAAAAACCGGGCGTCGACGAGCCGGGCCCTCAGGACCCGCTCGTTCCCCTCACGGATGAGCCCCTTGGCGTCCTCACAGGCGTCCGCGACTCCGAGAAAGTGGGCCAGCTGTTTCCTGTCCCGGACGACCGAGAAGAATTTCTGGTGCTTCCGCATGGCCGTCGCCAAGACCTCGATGGGCAGGCTGAGGAACTCCTCGGGGAAGGAGCCGAGGATAACAAGCGGGTGCTCGACGTTGTCGGTGAGCTCCTCGAGCAGCCCGGGATCCGGATAGACCTGGGCCTCGAGCGGGGCCAGCTTCTCTGCGATCTGGGCTTGGATGGAGCTCTTCCTTTCCTGCGGGTCAACGATGACCTGATGGTCGGCGAGCCGGGCCTGATATTCGGCGAAGCCCGAAACTCGGATCTCCCCGGGTGAAAGAATCCTATGGCCGACGGTTCTGTCGGAAGCCGTAAGGGACTCGAAGCGGACGTTCAGAGACCGCCCGTCAAAAAGGCAGAGAAGCCTGTGAAGGGGTCGCGAGAAGCGGAACGGGCTCGCCCCCCAGCGCATCATCTTGGGAAAGGTGAGCGAACCGAGGATCCTGGGGATGGTGTCTTCGAGGATCCGCTCCGTCGGCGTCCCCCGGAAAGTCCTCTTGAATCCGAGATACTCGCCTTTGGGGGTCAGGACGACCTCGAGGGCGCTCTCCGGGACACCATGGGACCTGGCGAATCCCGCCGCGGCCTGGGTGAACCGGCCGTCGGGCCCGACCCCGATTGCCTTGGGCGGCCCGGTCACAACGGCTTCGCGGTCCTCCTGCCCGGCAGCGAAATCTCCGACCACGATCAGACGCCGGGGGGTGGCCAGGGTCCTCAGGCTCTGGATCCCGATCCGCGCCCCCTCGAGCTCCCGCCGGAACTTTTCTTCGAGCTGAGCCCGGGCCGAACGGATGTGGCTGGAGGGAACCTCTTCCGTCAAGATCTCCAGGAGGAATTCCATCAGGCCTCCTTCCCCGCGGTGAACCTCGCCGCGATCTGGTTCACCAGGGCCCGGATTTCGGAGATCATCTTCACGCGCTCCGTGACGCTGATGGCGCCCCGCGCGTCGAGAAGATTGAAGCTGTGGGAGCATTTCAAGCACATGTCGTAGGCGGGCAGAAGAAGGTTTCTTTCGATCAGGCGTCCCGCCTCCCTGCGGCAGGCCTGGAACATGCGGCGCCAGGTGTCCACATCGGCGGCCTGAAAATTGTACTCGGAGAATTCCCTCTCCTCGCGCTGCCTGAGCTCGCGATACGTGACATCGGCCGACCAATCGAGGTCGTAGATGTCGTCTTTCTGCTCGAGAAACATCTCCAGGCGTTCAAGCCCATAGGTGATCTCGACGGGGACGGGCGCGAGATCGATGCCCCCGCACTGTTGAAAATACGTGAACTGGGTGATCTCCAGCCCGTCCAGCAGGACCTGCCAGCCGACGCCCCAGGCGCCGATGGTCGGCGATTCCCAGTTGTCCTCGTCGAAGCGCAGGTCGTGGTCGGCGAGCGCGATCCCGAGTGAGGCGAGACTGCGGATATAGATGTCCTGGATGTCGCCGGGCGAGGGTTTGAGGATGACCTGGTACTGGAAGTGCTTCTGGACGCGGTTGGGATTTTCTCCGTAGCGGCCGTCGGTCGGCCGCCTCGACGGCTGGACATAGGCGACCCTCCATGGCCGCTGTCCGAGAACGCGAAAAAACGTGTCCGGAGTCATGGTTCCGGCGCCGACCTCCAGGTCGTAGCTCTGAGCCAGATAGCAGCCCTGCCCGGCCCAGAACTTCTGCAGATCGAGGATCAGGTCTTGGAGCGCCATCAGGGTTTCATCTCCCATTTCAGGACGGGGGTTTTGGCCGCCGCGACCTCGTCCAGGCGGCGGACGGAAGCGGCGTGCGGCGCCGATTTGAGGAGCCCCGGGGCCTCGCGGGCCTCGCGCGCAATTGCTTTCATCGCGCCGATGAACAGGTCCAGGTCCCGCTTGCTCTCGGTTTCGGTCGGCTCGATCATGAGCGCCCCGTGAACGATGAGCGGGAAGGACATCGTCGGCGGATGGACGCCGTAATCGATCAGACGCTTGGCGATATCGAGGTTCGTGACGCCGGACTCCTTCTGGAGCTTGTCGGAGAACACACATTCGTGCAGGGAAGCGGTCGCGTATTTCAGGTGGTAGGTCCCCTCCAGGCTCTTCCGGATATAGTTGGCGTTCAGCACGGCGTGCTCTGCGACCTCCCGGATCCCTCGGGGGCCGAGGCTCATGATATAGCTCAGGGCGCGCACGGCGACGAGGAAGTTCGCGAAGTAGCTCCGAACGCGTCCAATCGAGCGGGGTCGGTCAAAATCGAGGGAGAAGCGCCCCTTCGCCTCGCGGATCACGGGACCCGGGAGGTAGGGTTCGAGCTCCTTTTTCACGCCCACGGGACCGGACCCGGGTCCGCCGCCGCCGTGCGGCGTCGAGAAAGTCTTGTGCAGGTTGATGTGCAGGACGTCGACGCCCATATCGCCGGGGCGGACGATGCCAGTCAGGGCGTTCATGTTCGCCCCGTCCATGTAGACCAGCCCCCCCCGCTCGTGGACGATCTCCGAGATCCGGCAGATGTCGCTCTCGAAGACGCCGAGCGTGTTGGGGTTGGTCACCATGAGCGCCGCGACGTCCCCGTCCATTTCGCGGTCCAGGCTCCGGAGGTCGATCCTCCCGTCCTCATTCGACTGGATCTCCCGGACCGCGTAGCCGCAGATGTGGGCCGACGACGGGTTCGTCCCGTGCGCGGAATCAGGGATCAGGACGAACTTCCGCGGATCGCCCCGCTCCTCGAGAGCGGCGCGGATGAGCATCATCCCCGTGAGCTCACCGTGGGCCCCGGCCGCCGGCTGGAGCGTGAAGGCGTCCATGCCGGCGATCTCGGCGAGGAACGTTTCGAGCCGTTTCAGGACCTCCAGGTTGCCCTGAACGAGCTCGGGCGGCGCCTCCGGATGCGAGGCGGCGAACGGGGCAAGGCCCGCAACCTTTTCGTTGACCTTGGGATTGTATTTCATCGTGCAGGACCCGAGCGGATAGATGCCCATGTCTACGCAGTAGTTCTTCTGGGACAGGCGCGTGAAATGGCGCGTGATCTCCGGCTCGGACACTTCGGGGAAGCCGGGGATCTCGCGGCGGAGAGGGACGCCCGCCAGGAGGTCTTTGGTTTCGGGCACATCGAGCGGGGGCAGCGTCGCGGCCGTCTTGCCTCGGGCTCCGATTTCGAAAATCAGGGGCTCTACGGTTTCCTTTATCATGACAGGGCCTCCCTGACGGCCTGCCCCAGCCGGTCGATGTCCTCTTTCCGCTTCATCTCCGTGACGCAGACAAGGGCGCAATTGCGAAGCCCTGCGGAAACCGCCTCGAGGCCGATGCCGCCGACAATCCCTCTCTCCCGGAGAGCGGCGTCGACGGCCGCCCAGGACTTCGGGAACTCGATAACGAACTCGTTGAAGACGGGACCGCTGAACTTTCTCCTGACGCCGTTGACGGCGGTCAAAGCCTTTAGCGCGTACGCGGCCTTCTCGGCGTTCTGCCGGGCCATCTCCCGGAATCCCCGCTGACCCAGGCTGGCCAGGAAGATCGTGGCCCTCAAGGCGCAGAGGGCCTGATTGGTGCAAATGTTGGACGTGGCCCGTTCGCGGCGGATGTGCTGTTCCCGGGTCGCCATGGTCAGGACAAAGCCCCGCCGGCCTTCGATGTCGGTCGTCTGTCCGGCGATCCTGCCCGGCAGCTGCCGGAGGTATTCCTTGCGGCAGGCCATGAAGCCGAGGTAGGGCCCGCCGAAGCTCAGAGGGATGCCGAAAGACTGTCCTTCGCCCGTCACGATGTCCACACCGAGGTCTCCGGGCGCTGCCAGGAGCCCCAGGGAGAGGGCTTCGGCCACGACGGCCACCGACAGGGCCTTCCGGCCGCGGGCCAGACCGGACAGCGATTCGACGTCCTCCACGACCCCGAAATAATTGGGCGACTGGAAAACGATGCCGCAAACGTCCTCGCCGAGCTGACTGCTCAGCGCGCCGGGATCGACGCGCCCGTCCCGGCCCCAGGGGATCTCCACGGCCCGGATAGCGAGGTCCCGGATATAGGTCCGGACGACCTCGCGGTATTGAGGATGCAGACTGCCGGCGACAAGCACCTTCGGCCGTCCGGTCAGCCTGTGGGCCATCAGGATCGCCTCGGCGGTTCCCGTCGCTCCTTCATAAAGGGAGGCGTTGGCGATATCCAGGCCCGTGAGTTGACAGATGAGCGTCTGGAACTCGAAGATGGTCTGGAGGGTCCCCTGGCTCGCTTCGGGCTGGTAAGGCGTATAGGGGCTGACGAATTCTCCGCGCGAGCCGAGGTAATCGACCACCGCGGGGATGAAATGATCATAGGCTCCGCCGCCCAGAAAGGACAGATACCCCGGATAGGTGTTCCGGCGTCCCATCACCTCAAACGCCCGGACGAGGTCCACCTCCGTGAGAGCCTCGGGGAGGTCCAGGTCCCGTTCGAGCCGAACCGCCTCCGGGATGCAGGCGAACAGATCGCCCATCGCGGAGACGCCGACAGCCGCCAGCATCTCCTCTTTGTCCTTATCGCTCAACGATAGATAGCTCATGGACTCAGACCCTCCCGGCGTCCCGGCACAAGCTCAGGCCTCCAGCCCTTCCAAATATTTTTCGTAGTCAGAGGCCTTCATCAGGCCGTCCAGGCCCTTCCTGTCCTTGATCTTCAGGCGCACGATCCAACCTAGGCCGTGCGGGTCCTTGTTGAGTAGGTCGGGCGTCTGAGACAGGATCTCGTTGACCGCGACGACACTCCCCGCCACGGGCGAAAAGATATCGGAAACCGACTTTACCGACTCGACGACGCCGAGCGACTGGTGGACACCGAACTCCGTGCCTTTCTGGGGCAGCTCGACGAAGATGATATCGCCGAGCTGGTGCTGGGCGAAGTCGGTGATCCCGACCAGACCTTCGTCCCCCTCGACCTTGATCCACTCGTGATCCCTGGTGTAGACGAAATCGTTGGGGTACATCGAAACCTCCTCCATGATCTCAGGGAGCGGGCCCGGCCCGCCCTGCCGTCCTCTCTCTATTTTCTGCCGGCCCGTTTGTAGAACGGCGTCACGACGACTCTTGCGCCAACCGTCCTGTCCCGGATGCCGATTTCGAATTCCGTGCCGACGCCGGTCGCCCCGATCGGCAGATAGGCCAGCCCGATGGCCTTTTTCAGGTACGGAGAAAACGTCCCGGAGCAGATTTCTGAAACCTTGCGGCCGCCGACGAACACCGGATAGTGCTGCCGGGCGATGCCCGGACCGGTCATTTCGAACCCGGCCAGCTTTCTCTCGAGGCCCTCGGCCAGCTGTCTCTCGATGACCGGCCGGCCGAGGAAATCGCCCTTCTGCAGCTTGACGATCCACTTGAGATCGGCCTCGAGCACCGTCGTCTTGTCCGAGATGTCGTTCCCGTAGAGCATGAGCTTGGCCTCAAGCCGGAGCGTGTCCCGCGCCCCCAGCCCCACCGGGAGGAGCCCCTGCGGCCTTCCGGCCTCCACGATGGATGTCCAGAGCGCTCCCGGGCGCGGGTCGGTCGTGTAAATCTCGAAGCCGTCCTCGCCCGTGTAGCCCGTCCGCGAAACAAGAACCTTCAGCCCGGCCACCTTCGCGGCCGACCAGGTGAACGGCTTCATGGCAGCGAGGTCGGCGTCCGTCAGGGGCTGGAGCGTCTTTTCGGATAGGGGGCCCTGCAGGGCGAGCTGGGAATATGCATCGCTCTGGTTCTCGACCTTCACCCTGAATCCCTTGGTATGCCCGGAGACCCAGGCGAAATCCTTGTCGGCGTTGGCCGCGTTGATGACGAGAAGGTATTCGCGCGGCCCGAGGCAATAGACGAGCATGTCGTCTACGAACGTGGATTCTGGAGTCATGAGCGCGGTGTATTGAACCTCGCCCGGCACCAGGCGTCCGGCGTCGTTCGGCGTCAGCCATTGAACGTAGTCCAGGGCGTCCCTGCCGCTGACCAGGATCTCCCCCATGTGGCTGACGTCGAAAAGGCCGGCCCGGGTCCGGACGGCAAGGTGCTCGTCGATGATGCCCGTATATTCGATCGGCATCTCCCAGCCGACAAACTCGACCATCTTGGCGCCTAACTGCTTGTGCAGGTCGTTGAACCGCGTCTTTTTCATGCCTCGTCCTTTCACGAAGGACAGCCAAAATTATCATATTCCCGGGCGCCGTTCAAGAGAAAGGAAAAGTGGTTTTGCGCCCAGCCGGAATTTTGCTATAATACCGGATCATCATGGTCGCGCTTAAAACTCGTTTGAAAGAAACGATTTATGAGAAGCTGCGGTCGGCCTATCCCCTGTCCCCCGAAGACCTCGAGATGGCCGTCCCCCCCGACCGGAAGCTGGGCGACTTGGCGCTGGCCTTTCCCCTGCAGCTCGCGAAGAGGCTGAAAAGACAGCCCCGCGCGATCGCCGAGGAAGCCGCCGGCCGTCTGAAGGACATCGACGGCATCGGGAGGATCGAGGTTGCCGGGGCGGGCTTCATCAACCTCTTTTTGGACCGCGAGGAATACTTCACGGTCTGTCTCCGCTCTCTCGGCCGCACGGAACTCGTCCCGGAAGAAAAGAAGATCATCATCGAGCACACCAACATCAACCCGAACAAGGCGGCCCACATCGGTCACCTGCGCAACGCCTGCCTGGGCGACACGCTGGCCCGCTGCCTGCGCTACAAGGGCGAGCGCGTCGAGGTCCAAAACTACATCGACGACACCGGCGTGCAGGTCGTCGACGTCGTCTTCGGCCTGATGGAAATGGAGCGCCAATCCCTCGCCGACCTGGAAAAGATCTCGGGCAAATTCGATTATTACTGCTGGGACCTCTACGCCCGTGTCTCGGCCTTCATGGCTGAGCACCCCGAGGCCCAGACACGGAAGGCCGAAGTGCTCAAGAGAATCGAGTACGGCCAGGATCCCGAGTTCGCCATGTCCCGGACGGTCTCCCGGCGCATCGCGCGGGCTCACCTGGCGACGATGGGGAGGCTGGGAATCGCGTACGACGTGCTTCCGTGTGAAAGCACGATCCTCCATCTCAGGTTCTGGGAAAGGGCCTTCTCGCTCCTCAAGGACCGGCAGGCCATCGTCTACGTCACCGAAGGGGACAACACGGGATGCTGGGTCATGAAGCTCGAGGGCGAGTCGGACCGGGAGAAGATCATCGTCCGCTCCGACGGCACGGTGACCTACGTCGGCAAGGACATCGCCTACCAGCTCTGGAAGTTCGGGCTGCTCGGACGGGACTTTTACTATGAGCCGTTCGCCGCGGAGGGCGGGCGAACCCTCTGGATCACCACGGACGTCCCGGGCCCGGACCAGCCGTCCTTCGGCGGGGCCAGCAAGGTCTACAACGTCATCGACACCCGCCAGTCCTACCTCCAGAAGGTGGTCGTCCAGGGACTCAGGTCCCTCAAATACTTCGCCGCGGCGGACAAGTCCGTGCACTTCTCTTACGAGATGGTCGCCCTTTCGCCCAAGAGCCTAAAAGAGCTTGGCTACGCCGCCAGCGACGAGGAAAAGGACAGGTCGTTCCTCGAGGTCTCCGGCCGAAAGGGGCTGGGCGTCAAGGCCGACGACCTCCTCGACCGCCTCGAGGAGAAGGCTTTGGTCGAGATCGAGAAGCGGAACCCCGGGCTCCCGCCGGAGGAAAAGAGGCGGATTTCCCGGGAGATCGCCTCCGGGGCCCTCCGATATTTCATGCTCAAGTACGCCCGGAACTCGGTCATCGTCTTCGACTTCGGGGAGGCCCTGAGCTTCGAGGGCGAGACCGGTCCTTATCTCCAGTACACGTACGTGCGCCTGAGCAGCATCTTCCGCAAGCTCCGCGAGCGGGAGGGGACGGCGGAGCCGGACATCGTTCCACCCTCCGCCGGCGCCCTGGACCTTTCCGTCCTCTCTGACGGCGAGATGGCGGATTTCTGGGACCTCGTTTTGTATGGCTCGACGTTCGAGGAAGAGGTCCTGCACTCGGCCCGCTCCCTCGAGTTCGCCCACTTGGCCAAATTCGCCTTCAACCTTTGCCAAAAGATCAACTCGTATTATCATCTCTATCCGGTCCTCGCCGAAGAAAACAAGGCGGTCAGGGCCATCCGGCTGCTGACGGTCCGGTATATCAAGGAGCAGCTCAAGTGCGCGCTGGGTCTCATGGGCATTCCCATGCCCGACCGCATGTGACGCCGCGCCTGGAGAGGCGCAGGCGCTTCTCAACCTGAGAGGGAGGCTTTCATGATCGAAGTTCGGAACCTCACCAAGAAATATGGAGAGTTGACTGCGGTTCGGGACCTGAGCTTCACGGTCGAAACGGGCAGGATCTGGGGGCTTCTCGGACCGAACGCGGCCGGCAAGACGACGACCATGCGCATCCTGACCGGGTACCTGCCCGCCACGGACGGCCGGGCGGCCGTGGCGGGCTTCGACGTCTTCGAGCGGCCGGACGACGTCAAGAAGGTCACCGGCTACCTCCCCGAGCAGGTCCCCCTCTACCCGGAAATGACGGTCGGAGGCTATCTCGACTTCGTCGCCGAGATCAAGCAGGTCCCGTCGGCACGGCGGAAGGAGGCCGTCGCCAGGGTCATGAAATCGGCCGGCCTCGAGGACGTGAAGGGCCGGCTCATCAAGAACATCTCCCGCGGGTTCCGACAGCGCGTCGGCATCGCCCAGGCCTTGATCAACGATCCGCAAGTCCTCATCCTGGACGAGCCGACGATCGGCCTGGACCCGGCCCAAATCCGGGAGATCCGGGATCTCATCAAGAACCTCCGCAAGGAGCACACGGTCATGCTCTCGACGCATATCCTGGCCGAGGTCACCCAAGTGTGCGACGGCGTCGTGATCATCAACGAAGGGCAGCTCATGGCCTCGGGGTCCCTCGAGGATCTGACCGCTTCGTTCCATAGGAAGGACGGCGTCGTCCTCCGGGTCCGCCGTCCGGTCCCCGAGGCGCTGGAGCTTCTCCGGCACGTCCCCGGCGCCGACGGCGTCACGTCCGACGGGGACGAGATCCGGATCGAGTGGGCCCGCGGCCGCGACCTCAGGGACGAGGTCACGAAGCTGGCCGTGGACAAGGGCCTGGGCCTTCAGGAAATGAGGCCCCTGGCTATGAACATCGAGGATCTCTACCTGAAGATCGTCTCGGGAGGGCTCGGACAATGAACAACACATGGTCCATCGCCAAGAAGGAAATCTGCGCGTACTTCAACTCACCGATTGCCTACGCGGTCATCGCCGTTTTCATGCTGCTCATCGGCTTCTTCTATTACAGCCTGATCTGGTGGTTCAACGCCCAGGCCATGCAGATGGCCCAGAATCCCTATTACGCCCAGCAGGTCAACATCAACGAGATGGTCTTCAGTCCACTGTTCCACAACATGAGCATCATCCTGCTGCTCGTCCTGCCCTTGCTCACGATGCGCCTGTTCTCCGAAGAGAAGAAGGCCGGCACCGAAGAGCTCCTGTTCACGTCTCCGGTCTCCGTCGGCGAGATCATCGCCGGCAAGTACGCCGCGGCGCTGGTCATCCTGGTCGTGATGCTCGGCCTCACCGGAGTCCTCTCGCTCTTCGCCTTCCTTTATGGAAATCCGGAGGTCGCGCCCTTCCTCAACGGCTATCTCGGTCTGTTTCTCATGGGCGCCGCGTTCATCGCCGTCGGCATCTTCTTTTCGTCCCTCACGGAGAACCAGATCGTATCGGCTACGCTGACCTTCGGCGCACTCCTGCTTTTCTGGATCCTCAACTGGGCGGGATCGGCCGCCGGAGGGCTGTGGCAGAGCATCCTCAATTATCTCTCCTTCTTCCAGCATTTCGACGATATGACCCGCGGCATCCTGGACACGAAAGACGTCGTCTATTACCTGAGCTTCGCCGTCTTCGGGCTCTTCCTGACGCATTCCGTGATCCAGTCGAGGCGGTGGAGGTGAGCCATGAAAGCCATCAAGAGCAACCTCAACGTTATCGCGATGATCCTGATCCTGGCGGCCCTGGCGGCCTGGGCGATCTGGCCGTACCGCCGCGCCGTCATCGTGGCCCTGGGCGCCTGCGGCCTTCTGGCTCTCGCGCTCTACGTCCTCGTAAACCTTGCCTCGCTCAAAAGGGGCTTCCGGCGGCGGTCGTTCGTCTATTCGGGGAACATGCTGCTCGTCGTCGTCCTCGTGCTGGCCATCCTCGTCGTCGCCAACTACTTCCTCTCGAAGCACGATTACCGGATCGATTTCACCGCCTCCAAAATCCACAGCCTGTCCGACCAGTCGGTCATGGTCCTGAAAAACCTGAAGACCGACATCTCCCTCAAGTGCTTCTTCCGCGAGACGAACTACAGCCGGGCCGCCATGGAGAACCTGCTGAAGATCTACACCTACCATTCCCCGAGGATCAAATACGATTTCATCGACCCCGACAAGAACCCGGGCCTCGTCAAGCGCTACGACATCACCCAGGACGGAACGACGGTCGTCGAGGCCGGGGAGAAGGAGAGCCGGATCACCGGCGTGACCGAGGAGGACGTGACGAACGCCATCATCAAAGTCACGCGGGCCGGGAAAAAGACCATCTCTTTCCTCGGCGGACACGGCGAGGCGGTCCTGAACGAAACGGGCGACGACGGGTATTCGACCGTCAAGAGCGAGCTCGAGAAGCAGGGGTACGAGGTCAAGGAGCTGACCCTGGCCCTGCCCAGTAACTTCCCGCCGGACTGCTCGCTTCTCGTCATCCCGGGGCCGCAGAAGGACCTTCTGCCGGACGAGCTCCAGATGATCAAGAAGTACATCGCCGAGGGCGGCCGCGTGTTCTTCATGATCGACCCCGAGACGGCGCCGGGGATGACGCCCTTCCTGGCCCAATACGGCTTCAAGCTCGAAAATGACGTCGTCGTCGACACTGTCTCGCGTCTTCTCGGCGGCGACTATTTTATGCCCGTGGTGACCGAATACGAAGAGCACCCGATCACCCGCAACTTTAATTACGCGACGTTCTTTCCCTTCGCCCGGTCTGTCGAGATCAGTGACAAGAAGCCCGAAGGCGCGACCCTCACCGCGCTGGCCAAGACGAGCCCCAACTCCTGGGCCGAGCGGGAGCTCCAGGAAAAGGAGGTCCGGTTCAACAAGGACAAGGACCGCCAGGGCCCGATCACTCTGGCCGCCGTCGCGACCCTCAAGGTCCAGCCGGAGGCCGCGCCGGCCCCCGCCGCCAAGCCCGGCGGGAAGCCGCCGAACGAGGTGAAGCCGGAGGAAAAGGAGGCGCGGCTCGCCGTCGTCGGGGATTCGGACTTCGCCAAGAACCGGTACTACGGCCTGTCCGGAAACGGCAACTTCTTTCTCAATATCGTCAACTGGCTGACCGAAGAGCCCGACCTCGTTTCGATCCAGCCCAAGACGCAGACGCCCCGCACGATCGAGCTCACGCCCTCCCAGGGCCGGCTGATCTTCCTCGTGAGCGTCATCTTTCTGCCGCTTGTTATTCTTGCCGTCGGCGTTTCCGTATGGCTGAGGAGGAGATCGCTGTGAGATTCAAGGGCACGCTCATCCTTCTGGCGGTCTTCGCCGCCCTGCTGGCCTTTGTCCTCGTCTTCGAGTCGCGGGGCCGGAAGGAACAGGCGGTCAAGGAGAAGGAGCAGACCCTCGTCGACGTGCGGTCCTCGGACATCCGGAAAATGGAGCTCAAGAGGCCGGACGGAACCATCTCCTTCGTGAAGGATGACAAGGGCGAATGGAGGATCTCCGCTCCGCTCGAGGCCAAGGCCGACGGAACGGAAGTCGACGGCCTGGCGGCGGCCTTCTCGAATCTGCACATCGAGCGGGTCATCGAGAAAACGGCGGTCGATCTCAAGACCTATGGCATCCCCAGGGACGAGTTTTCGTTCTGGATCAAGGGAAAGGATACGCCGGTGACAATCCTCATCGGCATGGAAAACCCCCTCGACCAGACCTTTTTCGCCAAGCGCCAGGATGATCCCCGGATCGTCCTTCTCCCGAGTTCACTCAAGTCCACCCTGGACAAGAAACTCTCGGATTTCCGGGACAAGACCCTCTTCAAGTACGAGACGGCCGACGTCAAGTCCGTCGTCGTGAGGGCCAAGGGCGTTTTGTGGGAGGCGGTGCGCGACGGGGACTCCTGGCGCCTCGTTTCCCCTGTCCGGGCGCTGGCGGCGAAGAGCAAGATCGATACGCTGCTCGAGTCCCTCTCCGGGCTGAGGGCCAAGGATTTCCTGTCCGAAGACAAGTCCCCAGCGGACATCAAGAAATACGGCCTCGAGAAGCCGGAATACGAGGTCACCCTGAGGTTGCCCGCCGCGAACAGGGACATCATTTTCTCCCTGCACAAGGACGCCGCCGCATCCTATGCCATGACCTCCCAATCCAACAAGATCGTGTCCTTCGAAGGCTCGCTCCTCGCGGATCTCGACAGGAAGCCGGACGAGCTTCGGGAGCCGAAGGTGGCGGATTTCTACAGCTGGGAGGCCGACCGGATCTCCCTGAAAACGCCCGGCTTCGCGCTCGAAGCAGCCAAGCAAAAGGTCAAGGACGAGGAGCACTGGGTCCTGGAAAAGCCCTCGCCGGGCCCGGCCGACCAAGCCAAGATCGACGCTCTCCTGAGCAAGATCGAGGGTCTCGAAGCCGCGGATTTCATCGATAATCCGCGGCGCCTGGCCGCGTACGGACTCGAGAAGCCGGCAGCCGAGATCCGGATCAGGGCCAAGGATTACGACAACAAGGTCAAGGAGATCGGCCTTCTCGTGGGGAACGAAGACAAAACCAAGAAGCAGGTCATCGTCAAGGACGAGAAGCTCGATTACCTCTTCCGCGTCGACTCCTCCTTCCTCCAGGATCTCCCCAAGAGCGTCCAGGACTGGAGACAGACGCCCTCCCAGGCTCCGGCCGCCAGAGAGAAGAAATAGGGCCGGCTGTCACCTCATGAGCCTCCGCCGGCCGGTCGCGCCGAAGAGCGAACGGGGTACGCGGCCCCGGCAGAGGCGTTTCGCCAGCATTCTCCTGACCTGGTACGCCCGGCATCACCGAAAGCTTCCGTGGCGGGAATCCCGAGACCCCTACAGGATCTGGGTCTCCGAGATCATGCTCCAGCAGACGACCGTCCGGGCCGTCCTCCCCTATTTCGACAGATGGTTTCGCCTTTTCCCTGATCTCGAGACATTGGCCCGTGCCCCTTTGATCAGGGTCCTCCGGGCCTGGCAGGGCCTGGGATACTATGCGAGAGCCGCAAACCTGCACCGCGCGGCACGGGTCATCGTCCGCGAACATGGCGGCCGCATCCCCGACGACGAAAGAATGCTCCGGAGGCTCCCCGGTTTCGGGCCGTACACAACGGCCGCGGTCTTGAGCCTCGCCTATGGCCGGCCTCTTCCCGTCATCGACGCCAACGTCCGGCGCACTCTCATGCGCATCACGGGCCTGGACGACGAGGCGTCCTCCCGCAAGGACCGCCTCCTTCTCGGACGTTTGAGTTCATTCTTTCCCCGCCGCACCCCGGGAGTCTTCAACCAGGCCATGATGGAGCTCGGCGCCCTGGTCTGCCGGAGTCGCAACCCGCTGTGCCTGTCGTGCCCCGTAATCGGGTTCTGCACCGCCGCCAGGGAGGGCCGGCAGGACACGATCCCCCGCCCGCGGCGGCGGGCCAGCCGGAGCGTCGAGGCCGTCGTCGCCGTCATCAGGGAAGGCGGCCGGTTCTTCATCCAGCGGCGACCCCCGGCCGGGCTCTTCCCCGGACTCTGGGAATTCCCGGGCGGGAAGAGGAAACGCGGCGAGGGACTCGAGGCGGCCCTGCGGCGGGAAGTCCGGGAGGAGATCGGCGTGGAGATCCGAAACATCCGCAATCTCGCCACCGTCCGCCACACCTACACAAGCTTCCGGGTGGCCCTCCGCGTCTTCTCCTGCCGCCTCAAGAGCGGCCGCATTTCCCCCGGGCCGGACCGGCGATGGGTCACTTTGGCTTCGGTCCGCCGCTATCCTCTTCCATCGGCGAGCGTTCGGATCGTGGAGCTTCTTTCGGGGGGCGGCCGGAGGGCCAGGGCCTGATCCTGCCCTTCGGGGTGCGGGAAGCGCGGAGGCCCCGAACCTTATTTCAGTCCGAACTCCCGGTGCTTGGCCGCCACGGCGTCGGCGAGTTTATCCAAGGCCGCGAGATCCGCATCCCGCGGCAGGCCGCGGCAGACGACCCCATCCAGGAACTCGACGCCGAGATTGGGCACGGCGGCTTTGATCATCTCAACCATCTTGCTCGCCCAGCCGTAGGAGCCGACGATCGAGGCCCAGCGCGCCTTGGGGCGCAGCGCGTTCGTCAGGGCCACCGCGGTCAGCAGCGCCGGGTGGGGCCCAACGTGGACCGTCGGAGCGGCAAAGATGACCGTCGCCGCGTCGACCAGACTCATCGCCATCTGGCCAATATCCGCCACGGCCATATTAAAGAGGTGGACCCGGACGCCGCGCTCGGCCAGTGCCCCAATCAGCCGGTCGACCATGGCCGCCGTCGAGCCGTGCATCGTCACCCAGGGGAGGACGACGCTGTTGTGGGGTGTGTCGTCGGTCCAGTCCCGGTAGGCCCGGATGATTGACTGCGGGTCTCTGTAGACCGGCCCGTGGCTCGGCGCGATCCAGCGCAGATCGAGGTCCCGGATCTTATCGAGGTTCGCCCGGACGATCTTGCGGAACGGCATCATGATCTCGGCGTAATATCTCTTGGCTTCTTCCCGGACGCCATCGGCGTCGTCGACGAAGATCTCCGACGAGGCCAGGTGAGAGCCGAACCAATCGCAGCTGAAAAGGATCTTGTCTTCGGGGAGATAGGTCGACATGGTCTCCGGCCAGTGGACCCAGGGCGTATAGATGAACCTCAGCGACTTTCCGCCGAGCGGCAGGATCTCGCCGTCCCCGACGGCCCGGATCCGGCTCTCGGCGAGCGGCAGATGCTCGAGGAGCATGCCCTTCGCCGGTTTCGAGCACAGGAGTTCGGCGTCCGGATACCGCTCAAGGACCCAGGGGAGCCCACCCGAGTGGTCCTGCTCGGCGTGGTGGGCGATGATATAGTCGACCTTGTCAACGTCCCGGAGATGGGCTTCGAGGACAGACAGCTTGGCCGGGTCGACGGCGTCCAGGAGAGCTGTTTTGTCGCGGTCGCGGACAAGGTAGGCGTTGTAGCTCGTTCCGTCGGGCAGCGGGATCAGAGAATCGAAAAGCCTCCGGTCCCAGTCTTGGGCGCCGACCCAGGAAACGCCGCTCGTGATTTCTCTCTGTTTCATGAACCTATCACTCCTTTGCGGTTAATCCCGACTTATTTTATCGTATTTAACGCGGGCGCGCAAACGGAGACGGACGGAAGCGAGCCATCCCAGGGGATTCCTGACACCGCTCAGACTTCGGGGAACAGCCGCTTGACGAAATAGCAGATCTCGGGCTGTTTCCTGTAACCGTGCCTTTCGAAGGCCCCCATGGAGGCCGTATTTATCTTTTCGATCAGGCAGGCGAATATCTCCATGCCCATGGCCTCGAGCCCTTTTTCGGCCGCGGCGATGAGGCGGCTCCCGAGGCCCCGCCTTCTGAGAGCGGCTTCGACGGCCAGCCGGTTGATCCAGCCTTTCCGGCCGTCGTGGGTCGCCAGAACGGTGCCGACGATCCGGCCTCCGGCTTCCGCGACGAGGAAAAGGACATTGGGCAGGCCGATCTGCTTCTCGATATTCCGGCGGCTGTCCCGACCCCCAGGTTTCGCGGGAAGGCCGACTTCCTTCCAGAGCTTGATCACCCAGTCGTAGTCGTCCGGCCGATATTCCCTTATAGCCACGCCCTCCGCCGGAACTCGAACTCTCAACCCTTCCCCGCTTTCTTCATCATCGCCCAGGCTCGCTCCGGCATCTCCTAGCGGATGAACAGGACGAACAGGGCCGCCAGCACCGCCGCGGCCGCCGTTCCGGCCGCGGCCGCCCGGACCTTCGCCCGCCGTTCGGAAAACCGGGACGCCAGGGTCAGCAGGAGGGCCGCGCCGACGGCAGCGGCGACGTAGCAGGCGATGTCAAAGGCCTGCCAGAGACCTGGCTGCGAGAGCAGATCGGCCAGCTCCTCCTGGCCCATTCCCAACACCATCAGCACGGCGGACAGCGCAGAAGGGAGCCAGGCGACGAAGAGCACCGCCGCCAGGGCCACCCCCGAAAGTGCCGCCGTTTTGTCCAGGGACGCGCATCCGGGGCCCCTCCTGAGGAGGAGCCGGATCATGCCGCTGACTGCCACCCACGCCAGGAAGGTGAGCGGGATGACGAAAATCGCCTGCCAGAAATAATAGTTGTCCGTGGAGATGCTGACCAGGACGGGGGCCATCGGGACGGCGCCGCAGGCTGCGAGAGCGACCGAGGCCAGGGCGTAGAGGACCGCCACCGCGCCCACGGCCTGCACGGCGATCCGAAGGGAGTGCGGCGTCTCCAGGAGTTTCTTCATCACTTTCGCCGGCGACGTGCCGCCCCGCCGAAGACGGCCGATCTTGGCTGCGGCGGTCTTCTTTTCGGAGCCGGCAAAGGCTCGCCTCATCACCCGCCCACCTCCTCGAAAAGCTTGAAATCCTCGAAGAGCCCGTAGGAGACGACCGAGTATTCTGAGCCCGGCGGGTATCCTCCCCCGGCCCCCTGCTGGAACGACACGGGCCAGGCTCTGCCGAGCGGCGGGTTGTTGTGGAAGGGGCCGAGGGTGTTCTTGAGCGTGCCGGTGACGACGACCGTGACCTCATTGGGGCCGGGCGACAGCGCGTCCGTAATGTCCCGCTCGTAGGGAGGAAATGCGATCAGGCCGGCCGGGCGCCCCCCAACGCGGACCTCGGCGACAGAGCCACACCACGACCCGAGCCGGACGATATAACGGACGCCTTTGGCGCCGGCGCCCGGCGGGATCGTAAACGTCTTCCGGTACGCGACGGCCTCCCCGTAGAAGGGAAGCCCCTGCGCCGCCCATGAGCCGGGCGAAATGGGCGCCGGAGGCCGGAGCTCGAAGCCCTTGGCCGCGGCCGTCAGGCGGAAATCGCCCAACACGTAAATCGGCTCGAGTTCGGAATGAATGGTGAACGGCTTCGCCGACACCGTAATCCGGTTCCTCCCGGCGACGACGAACGAGCCGATGGGATAGACGGCGAAGTCCCGGTCGAGCCACCATTCCCCCGGGGCGGGCTCCACGCCGTGACCGTTGATCGAGACGCGAAAAAGCGCGGGCCTCTCCACGACGGCCTTGAGCGAATCATAGTCAAAGGCATCGCCCTTAAGCGCCGAAAACCAGAAAACCGCGTCGAAGCCCGAGTCCGGTCGGAACTTGTCTCGGGCCAGGATGTTTGTCTTGTACTGGACGGCGCTGTCCCAGGGATTCCTGGGAAGCCCGTGGAACTGGAACGTCCTTTTCTGGGCGTCGTAAAAGTACAGATCCCGGTCCGTCTTTCCACCCATGACGAGGTCACAGTAATCGATCGTCAGGACGTTCGGGGATTGCCTCACGACCGACATTTCGCCCTGAGCCGGGACCTCTTCAAAGCGCCGGACGGGTGTCGCGACCGGCCTGGCCCGTTTCGCGAGGACGCAGAGAAGAAGGCTGCCTCCCGGGGGAAGGGAGAACGGAATCTCGACGCCGCCCTTCTGACGGGAAAAGGCGTGCGGCCGGACGCTCCCCGTGACGGGGTCCCACTGTTCAACGGAACCTCCTTCGAGCGTCATCGTCCCCTCGGCTGGGTTCCCGGGGTCGGTGTTGACCAGGAAAACCAGCTGGCCGCCGTCGAATTCCCGGCGCTGGTGGAGGAGCCCCGGATGGGACGCCGGCCCGGAGAAAACGACCGGGGGAGGGCTCAGGTGCCGGATCTTGTCAAAGCCGTCGCCGGGGCCGGAGTTGAGCCACCGGTCCGAATAGCCGAAGGCCAGCGTCCGGACATCTTCCGTGAGCTTTCCGTCCACATAATCGGGCGGGGCCGGCCAGCAGATGATCTTCCCGCCCCGCATGAGGTAATCGCGCAGGAGGACGAACGTCGCATCGTCGAGGTTCTCCATTCCAGGAGGGAGGAGGACAAGTCCGTAGGCCCTCCGCCCGACGATCAGGGTCCGGTTCCCGACCGAGGCGAACTCCTCGAGCGTCTTTTCGCTGGTCAGGTCGTATTCCACCTGGTGGGCTTCGAGGAGGTGGACGAAATTTTGGAAGTCCTCTCCGATCGACCGGAGGTCCTCGGATTCCCGGACCGGAGAATAGTGCATCCAGGCCGAGGTCGTCGGCTCGATGACGAGGATGCGATTGACCTGCTCGCCGGCGCTCAGGACCGCCGAAAGGCGCCCGAAATAGTCGGCCAAGAGATTATAGGAGGCCCACCACGGCTCGTGGTAGGAAAAGGAGAGAGGATGGTCGCGCTTGCGGGCCCCTTTGATCGTGGCGTAGGACAGATGCTGCGTCAGGAAGTTCACTCCCAGGGCGTATTCCCAGTCGCCGATCCTTTTCTGGTCGAAGAACGTCATGTCCCAGCCCCCGGCGCCGTATGTCTCGGACAGCGTCCGGCGGCGCCCGAGCTGGTTAGCCGAGCTTCGGATTTCACGGACAGACCGGTCGCTGCCGAACTGCGCGTGCGGGCCCGTCTGCCATTCGTTCATCAGGATGTCGATCCCGGGCATCTGGGCGTAGGCGAACATAGCCAGGTTGTCGGGGCCGACGCGGGGGTTGGGCCACTCGTGTTCCCAGTAGTGTCCCGTAAAGATCAGGTTGTTGTCGGCGCAGTAGGCATAATAAGGCTTGGCCCAGTTCTCGATGAAAAGGTCGAGCAGCGTCGAGTAGTAATTGTGCCGGACGCGCCTCCAGTCGCCGACCTCGTCGAAGAGGGACACGAGGTTGGGCCGGAGGTCGTAGTCCCAGTCTGCCAGAAAGGCCTGGAAGAGGGCCGGCGTGTAGTTGACCGTGTCCGCGCCGCCCGGGAGAGCGATCTCCGCCTCGTCCTGAAAAGCGCCGGGGACGGCCTGGCCGAATTCGCCGCCGGCGGCCTGTTTGTACGCGTTGAGGGTTACGTCCAGGAACTTGTCCGTGACGTCTTTGCGCATGAGGTCGACGTAGGTATAGCCTCCGAACCAGGGAGACGGCTCCTGTCGGACGATGTCGAAAACATAGTAAGCCCCCTGATCCGGATGGCCCGTTGGGACCTTCCCGGTCACATCCTCGAAATGGGAGAGGACCTGCCTGAGCACAACGAGCGGGGGCCGGGCGAAGGTCTTCGGGGTCCCCTGGACCCGGGTCATCCGCAGGCCGCGCAGAGCGGCGTCCGGCATCTCGGCGGGGACCCGGCCGCCGGCGAAACCGGAGGGATAGGAGTATTCGTCATAAATCCAAACCCTCAGCCCCAATGATTTTCCCGTTTCCACGGCGTATTTCCAGAGAGACATCCACTCATCCGAGAGGTAGGGCGTAATGAGGCCGGGCCGGGGATGGATGAAAACGCCGCCGATGCCGCGGTCCCTGAACCCGGCGAGCTCGGTGCGGATTTCCTCCCGGGTCATCTGGTCGTTCCAGACCCAAAGGGGAGCACTTCGATCAGCGGCGGGAGGATTCCGGAAGTCTCTGAGGATCGATTCGTAGGTCTCGGCGGAAGACGACCGCCCGCAGCCCGTGGAGGAGATCACCACGGTGGTCAGGGATACGGCAAGAAATAGTGGGAGAAAGTTCCGGCGGTCGTTCATGCGATGTCCTCGTAAAAATATTCCGTCACCAAATTTATGGAAACGAAGCCCCAAAGTCAAGGAAGGGAGAGGGGAAAGTGGCGGAGAGGGCGGGATTCGAACCCGCGGTCCCGGTTTAAGCCGAGACAAACGCTTAGCAGGCGTTCCTGATCGACCACTCCAGCACCTCTCCGCGGCCTCAGAAACGCACCGTTATTCTATCATGTTTCCAAAGAGATGGGAACCTGGCCGGGCTCCCGTACGAGTTATCTCCCCGGGCCGCGGACCGGAGCCGGGAACGAGCGACAATCTCCGACCAGGAATTCCGGCCGCCCGAAAGAAATCCGACATGGCGGAGGGAGAGGGATTCGAACCCCCGTTCCGGAGACCGGAAAGCGGTTTTCAAGACCGCCGCCTTCAACCACTCGGCCATCCCTCCGCATAACGAGACAATTGTACTTGCCGGGGCGACGCCTGGCAAGCCTTGATTAAGGGCGGTTCTTCCCGGCCGCGGAAAGCCGCGCCGGGAGGCCAGAGCGGCGTCCGGCCGGAGCCAGGAGAGGTGCTGAAGAAGCGCAGGAAAGTGCGGGCAGGGGGGTTAAGGGCGTGCGATCCGCTCGAGCCCGTTCATATAAGGTTTCAAGGCTTCGGGAATGACGATCGACCCGTCCTTCTGCTGGAAGTTCTCCAGGATCGCGCTCACCGTGCGGCCGACGGCGAGTCCCGAGCCGTTGAGAGTGTGGACGTACTCGAGACGGGTTTTGGGCCCGCGCTTGAACCGGATATTGGCCCGGCGCGCCTGGAAGTCCAGGCAATTCGAACAGGACGAGATCTCCATGAAGGCCTTCCGGCCCGGCATCCAGACCTCGAGGTCGTAGGTCTTGGCGCTGGCGAAGCCCATGTCGCCCGTGCAGAGGAGGACGACGCGGTAGTGGAGGCCTAGCCTCTTCAGAACCTCTTCGGCCGAGGCCGTCATGAGCTCGAGCTCGTCGAAGGACGCCTCGGGAAGGCTGAAGATCATCATCTCGACCTTGTTGAACTGGTGCTGACGGATGAGGCCCCGGACGTCCTTGCCATAGGAGCCAGCCTCGCTCCGGAAGCACGGCGTGTAGGCCGCAAAGCGACGGGGGAGCGTGGCGCCATCGAGGATCTCATTCCGGTAGAGGCCCGTCAGTGGCACCTCGGCCGTCGGGACAAGATACCAATCGTAGCCCTCGAGCTTGAAGAGGTCCTCCTTGAATTTGGGCAGGTGCCCGGTCCCGGCCAGCGTCTCGGCATTGGCCATGAACGGTGGCAGGACCTCGGTGAAGCCTCTCTCGCGGGTGTGGAGATCGATCATGAAGCCGATCAGGGCGCGCTCGAGCAGGGCGCCGGCGCCCATGTAGACCGTGAACCGGGAGCCCGCGATCTTGGCCGCCCGCCCGAAATCCAGGATGCCCAGCCGCTCGCCGACGTCCCAATGCGCCTGCGGCTCGAAGCCGAAGTCCGGTGGCCGACCCCACCGCCTCTCCTCGCGGTTCTCCTCGGCCCCTCGCCCAACCGGCACGGACTCGTGCGGAATGTTGGGGATCGAGAGTAGCGTCTCCCGGATCTCTTCTTCGAGAGCCGTAAGCCGTTCCTCGAGCGCGGCGATCCCGTCCCCCACCGTCCGCATCTCTTGAATCCGCGCCAACGCATCCGTCCCTTCCTTTTTCATCCTGGAGATTTCCTCAGAGGCCCGGTTCTTTTCGGCCCGGAGCTCCTCGACGCGGCGCAGGACATCCTTTTTCTCGCCGCAGGCTCTGACGAAATCCCCGAGGTCGATCCGGGCGCCGCGCGTCGCGAGCCTATTTTGAACGGAATCAATGTTTTCCAGAACGAACTTCGCGTCCAGCATAGCCCCGATTATAGCACAGGTCCGGTCCCCTCAAGAAAGGATTTCTTGACGCGGTTCTTTTGACAACGGGCCCCAAATAGTCAACAATAGACGGCATGGACGCGAAGCCGAAACGTCCGCCGTTCCTCGGCTATATCCAAGTCTATACGGGAAACGGCAAGGGCAAGACGACCGCGGCCCTCGGCCTAGCCATGAGAGCGGCGGGGCACGGGATGAGGACTTATATCGGCCAGTTCCTCAAAGGCCGGCCGTCCGGCGAAATCCAGGCCGCACAGAGGCTTTCCCCCTTCCTGCGGATCGAACAGTTCGGCCGCAAACGGTTCGTCAAGGTCACCGAGAGCCCGGGCGACCCCGACATCGAGCGGGCGCGCCACGGCCTCCGCAAGTGCCTCGCGGCCATGCTCTCGGGAGATTTCCAGATCGTCGTCCTCGACGAAGTCAATACGGCCGTCCACCTGAAGGTGCTGCCGGAGGCCGAGGTCCTGGACGTTGTCGCCCGGAAGCCCGAGGGCGTCGAGCTCGTCCTGACGGGGCGCTACGCGCCCCCGGCAATCCTCGAGAAGGCCGACCTCATAACGGAGATGCGGGAAGAGAAGCACTACTCGGACCGCGGCGTCAGGGCCCGAGAAGGGATCGAAAAGTGAGACGGATTCCCAAGCCCTTCGGACGGAGCCCGTTCGCCTCGCTGCTGTCGAAAGAGGACTTCGAGCGCCTCGTGCAGGAGGCCCTCGCCGGGATCCCCGCCCGCTTCCGAAAGCTCATCGAGAACGTCACGGTCATGGTCGAAGAGGAGCCGCCGCCCGGCCAGCCGCTTCTGGGCCTCTATCACGGCGTTCCCTACACCAGGCGCGGCCCATCTTATTACGGGAATACGACCCCCGACGTCATCGTCATCTACCAGGGCCCGATCGAGAGGATCTCCCGCAGCCCCGAAGATATCAAGGACAACGTCCGCGACACGGTCCTCCATGAGGTCGGCCACTACTTCGGGCTCGGCGAAGAGAAGTTGCGGGAGATCGAGAGGGCCGTCCGCAGCTCACGAAAAGGAGATGACCGGTGAATCCCCTTCTCGAAGGCGTCTTTATCGCCCTGACGACCCCCTTCGCCGGAGAGAAGATCTCCCCGGCCAGGATGCGCGCCAACGTCCGCAGATACAACCGGGCGGACCTGGCGGGTTATCTCGTCCTGGGCTCTACGGGCGAGAGCGTTCTCCTGACCGACGGCGAATCGGAGAGGCTCGTCGAGGCGGTCGCCGGGACCGCCGCACAGGGACGGAAGATCCTGGCTGGCACGGCCCGGGAGTCGACGCAGGCCACGGTCGAGTTCACGCGGCGCGCGGCCCGGTTCGGCATTGCCGCAGCGCTGGTCCGGCCGCCGTCCTATTTCAAATCGAAGATGACCCGGGAGTCCCTGAAAAGCCACTTTTTGACCGTGGCCGAAGCCAGTCCGGTCCCGGTACTCGTTTACAACATCCCCCAGAACACCGGGATTTCGCTGGACCCGCGGCTCGTCGTCGAGCTCGCCGGCCATCCGAATGTCGCCGGGCTCAAGGAAAGCTCGGGAAGTCTGGGATTTCTGGGCGAGGTCATCCGGGACGTCCCCGGGAATTTTCGCTACTTCGCCGGTTCCGGCCACGTCGTATACCCCAGCCTGGAGATGGGGGCCGCCGGCGCCATCCTCGCGGTCGCCAACGCCGTCCCGGCGCTCTGCGCAGAGATCTTCAGGCTCTTCAGGGCGGGGAAACGGGGCGAGGCGCGCCAGCGGCAGCTGGACCTCATTCCGTTCAACCGCACGATCGTCGAGAAATACGGCATTGCCGGCGTCAAGGCAGCCCAGGACCTCATGGGCTACTACGGCGGCCCGGTGCGCTCTCCCCTGCTACCACTGGACGGCGCGTCGAAAAAAGAGATCGCCGTCCTGCTCCGGGCTCTTCGTCTCTCGTCCGATTGACGGGCCTCCATAAAAAAAGCGACCGTGCACCCGGCTCCGACAGCGCCCTCCCCGCGTGTCCCCCGCCGCCGGCTCAGGCGAGGCTGGCTGCCGCACAAGAAATCGCCCCGCTACCGCTGCTACCTTCCGGTCCTGACGGGGTTCACGGGGGACTCTTTGCGCAGGGCCCCGGCCCTCATCGCCACGTGCACGGGCACTGCCCAGAAAGGGAGCCGCCTCGGCAGGGAATTCGACCCCACTGGAGCGGATTGTGGGTGACAGGGCACCGCTAGCTCCCCATCTAGCACGGTCAAGCCGCATTATACACTTTTCGCCCCGACTCGTGTAAAATGGGGCTGTTATCTCTTCGGAGGATGAGCTCAATGTTTTTCTGGGATTGGACTTTTTTTCTGCTGATACCGCCCCTCGTCCTGGCCCTATATGCCCAGGCTAAAGTCAAAAGGGTCTACAAAAAATACAGCCGGGTTTTCTCCTCTTCCAGGATGTCAGGGGCCCAGGCCGCCCACGAGCTGCTCCAGGCCGACGGGGCCGGGGATGTCAGGATCGAGAAAATCCCGGGAGCCGACCTGCGGGACCACTATGATCCGAGGAAACGGGTCCTCCGGCTGTCCGAAGGCGTCTACGGAAGCCCGTCCGTGGCCGCCCTGGGAATCGCGGCCCACGAGGCCGGGCACGCCATTCAGCACCGGAACCATTATCAGCCCCTGTATCTGCGGACGCTCATCTATCCCGCCGCGAGCCTCGGCTCCTCGCTGGCTTTCCCGCTATTCTTTGTCGGCTTCATCTTCAGCGGCAGCGCGCCGCGGGTTCTCATGGACGTCGGCATCCTGCTCTTTTCGGCCGCTGTCCTCTTCTCCGTGATCACGCTGCCGGTCGAGTTCAACGCCTCGAAAAGGGCCCTGGTCCTCCTCGAGGAGCGGCGCTTCCTGACGCCCGGAGAGCTCGACGGCGCGCGGCAGGTCCTCCAGGCGGCGGCCCTGACTTACGTGGCGTCGACGGCGATGGCGGCCATGGAGCTTTTGCGGATGTTCCTGTTGCGGCAGTCGCGCGATTGACGCCCCGCGCCAAAAACATTTGACCGCCTTCGGCCCTCCTTGCTATGCTGTCCCCCTGAAAAATCGAAGACTCGCCGGCTCGCCGGCGTTCGGGAGGGAGTTTCATGAGCTTCAAGCCGACTCTGGAACGGCGGCAATTCTTCAAAAAAACCGCGATGGGGCTCGTCGGCTCCGGATTGGCCGCCCGTCAGCGCCGAGCCCCCGGGCTCGACCCCGACGACTCCCCCCCAAGGATCAGGGACTACCGCATCCTGGGACGGACGGGGTTCAAGGTTTCCGACCTCGGCTGCGGCTCGATCATGGACGACGGCATCCTCCGCGCCGCGTTCGAGGCCGGCATGAATTATGTCGACACCGCCGAGCAGTATCACGGCCATCACCGGATTGTGGCCAAGGCCATGGAGGGGCTCGAACGAAAGTCCATTTTCATCTCGACCAAGCTCGAAGTCCTCGAGGACAAGTCGAAGGCGGGCTTCCTCAAGCGCGCCCGCAAGGCCCTGGAGGATCTTCGGACCGAATATGTCGACTGCCTGATGATGCACATGCCCGAGAAGGCGGCGACTTTGAAGACCGAGGGGTTCCATGCCGCCATGTCCGAGCTCAAGGCGGAGGACCGCGTCCGGTTCGTCGGCGTCTCCAACCACGGCTCGTTCTGGTTCCGCGACCCGGAAGAAACGATGGAAAAAGTCCTGTCCGCGGCGGCCGAGGACGGCCGTTTCGACGTCTTTCTCATGGCCTACAATTTTCTCCGCCGCGACCAGGCAGAGAAGGTCATGTCCCTCTGCCGGGAGCGCAGGATCGGCGTCGCCCTGATGAAGACGACGCCCATCGCCGTCTACGGCGCCCTGAAGAGCCGGATTGAGGAGATGGAGGCCAAAAAGGAGCAGATCGACCCGCTCTACGCCGACGGGCTCCGGAGATATAAGGAAAAGTTCGAGGCGGCCCAAGAGTTCATCCGGCAGCACAACCTCCAGAATCCCGAGGAGATCAAGGCCGCGGCGGTCCGATTTGTCCTCAGCAATCCGAACGTCCACACGGCCTGCTGCCTCGCGAGGACGTACACGGAGCTTGAAGGCTTTGTCCGGCTCTCGGGCTCGCGGCTCGAGGCCCGGGACAAGGCCAAGCTTGAGGCCTACGAAGAAGGTTGCGGAGATCTCTACTGCCGCCATGCCTGCGGTCTCTGTGAGCCGCGCTGCCCTCGCGGCGTGCCTGTCAACACCATAATGCGCTACACCCAGTATTTCTTGGGTCAGGGCCGGGAGAAGGAAGCCATGGAGCTTTACGCCCGGATCCCCGGCCTGAGGGCGGACACATGCTTGAAATGTCCCGGTCCCTGCGAAGCGCATTGCCCCCATAACGTCCCAGTCCGAGGCATGCTCATCGCCGCCCACGAGGTCCTGGCCTTGCCTTAGCCCGCGCCGGCCCGGCCGGGACGGCAGGCGCCGGCAAACGACAGGCCTCTGTCCACCAAAGAGGACGGCCGGGGATTCTTTACAGACGACAAGCGTCCCTCGGCGGCCGTCTTTGCTAAAGTTGGCACGATGTTTGCTGTGATCAATATCGAAGAAAGGAGAATGCTATGAAGACCCTTAAAACGGCGCTTATCATCATGGCCCTCTGCGCGGCCGCCGCATATGGCCAGACCGAGGACTTGGGCATGGGCGCCTTCGCCAACTCGAAGGGAGCCATCAAGCTGGCGGTCGACGCCAGCCTGGTCGACCTGGACTTGAAAAGCCCCTATGTGATGTTCGTCGTCTACATGGCGGCCGGCTCGGATAACCAGAACATCGTCGTTTCCCGGGATGGAGTAACGATGCTGTACAAAGGTCAGGAGTAC
>Ga0187770_10000019_pt1 | contig 72474 bp, 52 predicted proteins | sample 0116_SJ02_MP02_2_FD_133154 | JGI IMG/M metagenome (GOLD analysis project Ga0187770, IMG submission 133154) | Tropical peat soil microbial communities from peatlands in Department of Meta, Colombia - 0116_SJ02_MP02_20_MG | ecosystem: Environmental > Terrestrial > Soil > Wetlands > Peat | place...
ACGGCCAACACACCCATCACCACGAACGTGCCAGCGCGGTCGGGCGCTGTTTGCGCGCTCTGGGTCAACCGCATCAGCACTATGAAGTATAGCAGTAACACCCCGAGAGCGCCTACGGACCCATGTTCCTCGGCAAAGGCCGCGAAAATGAAGTCCGTCTGTGGAACCGGCAGTAAATTCCCGTGTGTTTGCGAGCCTTTCCCGCCCCAGGTACCTCCAGAACCCACGGCAATCTTCGATTGCTCAACTTGGTACCCCGAGCCCTGCGGATCCAGTTCAGGGTCGATAAAGCTGGTCAACCGCTGCTTCTGATACGACTTCAACACGTGCACCCGCGGCACCATGAAAACTGCACCGATGCCGACGACCCCGAGCAGGGCCACCGCCAGCCCCTGCCTCCACTGCAAACCACCCAGGAAAACTCCCATCACTGCGATGGGAACAAACGTGAGCGCGGTCCCCAGATCGGGTTGGGCCAGCACCATCAGCATGGGCACGCCGACAATTGCACCCGCCTTGATGAAATCCGGCCACGAGAGTTCCCGCTGCCGCATCTCGGCGAAGTATTTCGCCACCGCCAGAATCAGGATGAGCTTTACCCACTCCGACGGCTGAAAATGCGTCCCTCCGATCTTGATCCAGCGTTTCGCTCCCAGCGCGCGCGTTCCAAACAGCAACACCGCCATCAGCGACGCCACGCCGGCGATGTAGAACCAGTGAATGCGGTCGAGCAGCGCTTGATAACTCACCAGGCTCATCAGAAACATCATGCCCACGCCGCCCAGCACCCAGTACACCTGCTTGATGTGCGCGCCGGCAAACTTCGTGTGCTCGGTCGCGCTGTGGATCTCCATCACTCCCAGCCCGCAGATCAGGAGCACGAAGCCCAGCAACAACCAGTCGAAATCGCGAAATGAAACGTAGCGTGACATCCGTTCTCAGTCGTTAGCCCTTAGTCGTTAGCCGTTGGCCTCATCCTCGAATAATCTGTCATCCTGAGCGAGCATCACGTTCGCGAAGCGAACGTGATGCGGAGTCGAAGGACCCCGCGTTCGCCTGTACTATCAAGAGCCTCGCAGGGAATTCTCTGCACCGGCGTTCACTGCATCCCCGGCGCGGCCGTCGCCACCACTTGCGGCTTCTTCGCCACATCTACGAAGAACCGCCCTCCCTGCAACTTCTGCTTATCTCCGTCTGTATCCGGCTCCGTCCACAGTGCCCCGATCTCAACCTTCCCATTCTTCGACTTGTCGGCCATTTTTTGGGGATTGCGCCGCTGCTTGTCGACATACGCCTTGATGACTTGCGTGGCCAGCCGCGCCGCCAGCTTGCCATGTTCGCCGCCCTGAAACAGCGCGCAAACCACAATGTCAGGATTGCGGCGTGGGGTGAAGCCAACGAACCATCCGTTTTGGGCAAACTCGCTGTCGTTCTTGACCTTAGCGCGCAAGGCAAGCGAGACAACCTGCGCCGAGCCGGTCTTTCCCGCGATATCGACCCCGGGAACCGCCGCTGAAGGCGCCGTGCCGCCGGGCGTCAAAACGCGCGTCATGGCATCGGTGATGTAATTCCATCCATTGGCATCGATCGGCATGCTCTTCACTTCCGTATAGTTAGCGGTTTGCACGAAATCCGGGGGCAATCCTTGGGGATTGACCACATGCGGGACGACCAGGCGTCCATCCGTGGAAATGGCGGAAATCGCGCGAATCAACTGAATCGGAGTCACGGTCAGAGCTCCCTGTCCGATGCCCACCGAAATCGTCTCTCCCGCAAACCATTTCTGCTTGAAGTTCCTGATCTTCCATTCCTCTGATGGCATCACGCCGCTGACTTCATTGGGCAGGTCGATTCCGGTTTTCTGCCCCAATCCCAGCATGGTCGCGTATTTGGCGATGCGCTCGATGCCCAGCTTATCCGCGAGCGTGTAGAAAAACACGTCGCAGGACTGGTAAATCGCCTTCTCCAGATCCACATCGCCGTGCGACTGATGCAGGAAGTAGACCCAGCACTTGTAATTTCTGCCGTAGAAGTCGGCGCTGCCGTTGCAATGCACGTGCATGTTCTGCGCGATGCCTTCCTGCCATCCCGCTACCGACATGATGACCTTGAAGGTCGACCCCGGGGCCAGCTGCGCCTGAATCGCCTTGTTCAGCAGCGGCTTGTCGGGATCGTTGACCAGTTTGTTCCATTCGTCGCGTGAGACATGCACGGCAAAATCATTCGGATCAAACGTCGGCCCGCTCACCATGGCGAGAATCTCGCCCGTGTGCGGATCCATGGCGATGATGGCTCCGTTCTTGCCCTCGAGCGCTTCTTCGGCGGCGATCTGCAAATCAACGTCGACCGTCAGCTTGAGCGGCTTGCCCGGTACGGCTTCGGTTTCGCCCAGGCGTCCGACCTCGCGGCCGTGGCTGTCCACCAGCGCCTGCCGCGATCCGTTCTGGCCCATGAGCACCGAGTTGTATTGCCGCTCCACACCGGAAATGCCAACCACGTCGCCCGGACTGTACAACTCGAACTGCGGCTGGTTCAGCATGTCTTCGCTGACTTCGCCGACATAGCCAATCAGGTGCGCCATAAATCCGTTGCGCGGGTACAGCCGCCGGTGCGCCATGATCGTATCGAGCTCCGGCAGTTCGTTTTTATGCGATTCGATGAACGCCAGTTCGTCGGGCGTGATGTCTTCCTTCAGAAAAATCGGCTGGTATTGCGGCATGGAGGCGAAGCGCCGCACTCGCGCCCGCACCTCGTTCGCATCCATGTGCAGACCCTGCGCGATCAAATCCGCATCCGCCATCAGGTCGCGCGAGGAGTCGCGCAGCAGCAGCGCCGAAAACGAGGGATAGTTGTCGACGATCGTGCGCCCTTCGCGGTCCAGAATCCTGCCCCGCGGCGCCAGCACCGGGATGTTGCGCGTGTGATTCCGCTCCGCCGCCAGCGAGTAGTAATCGCTCTGCATCACCTGCAGCCGCCACAGTCCATAGGCCAGCACCAGAAAAATGGCGAGGATGATGTATTGCGCCGCCGTCAGGCGGATGGCGGAAACTTTTTCGTCGCGGCCAAACATCAAAAATCAGTCCTTGGTCGTCTGTCGTTGGTCGTTAGCTGAGGGACTTTCTTTTATTCTATGCCGGAGGAGTTCCCGTCCGCTCGCTGCACAGGTGACGGAGGTACTCGCTTCGGCAGGAGGTCGCGAAAGAGCAAGCCAAGCGACTAACGACGCCCTATGTCCTCTGCTTGAACTTATCCAGGGCAAAGTAGAGGAAGGTTCCCAGCGTGGCGTTGGCCAGCCCGGCCAAGATGCCGTTGATCCAGCCCCAGTGCTGGGTCATGTTCACCATGCCCCGGGCGACTGTGAAGTAGACAGCTGAGTGCACCAGATAAAACCCCAGCGTGACCAGAAACCGGGCTCCAGCGTTTTCCACGTCCAGCTTCACCCCCAGCGATGACGCTCCATAACCGACCACGGTCTTGGCAATGCCGTAGATTCCGATGGGATTGTGCCCCAGCATGTCCTGCGCCAGCCCGATCACCGCTCCGGTAAAGAGCCCGGAAATCGGGTTCCTGCGCGCCATGGCGAAAAAGATCGTCACCAGCAGTGGCAGGTCGAGGTAAACCGCAAAGCGCGGATAGCGCAGCGGCACAAACGCCTGGATAAACAGCGCCAGCAAGGGGACGCCGATGGTCACCGGAACGCTGAACCGGTAAACCTCAACCTGCTCCCCGGAGGTGTAAGTGATGGGCACGCTAGTGTGGATCGCTCGGCTCGGCCGATGGCTGCGGATTGGTTTGCGGGGGTGTCGAGGGCTTCGCCGCTGGCTTTGTCTGCTCGCCCCCAGGCTGTGCGGCCTTCGGCTGTTGGACGGCAGGCTGCGACGCTTTGGGGTGATCAATCCTGGGCTGGTCAGCAGTGCTTTGCTCAGACGCGGCTTGGTCTGGCTTGCGCTGCGCAGTTTTGGGTGCGAGCTTGGGCTGTGCAGGCTGGGTCTGAGCAGATTGTGTCTGCACTGGCGTCTTTGCCTGCACCACGGCGTTCGGAGCCGTCGTGGGTACTTTCGGAACCGGCGAGGCTGCCCCACCCATCGCGGTGTTCGATGGGTGGGGATTCGTTAGAGTCGATCCGACCGTCTGCGGCTTCGCTGCCGAAGGATCCTCCGTTTTGCCAGACCCATTCGCACCCGCAGGTTTGTCGGGAACCGAAGGCAGCCGCTGCGCCAGAATGTCGGCCGCGCGCACGTGAGTTGCGGCCTCAGCCGCGGGCTGCCGCTCCTGCTTTTCGACCAGAACTAGCACCTCTTCCAGCTTGCTCAGATCCGAGGACGGCCTGACCTTGATATTCAGGAAAAGATCCTTGCCCAGTGCAACTTTACTAACCGTGCCCGCGGGCAGGCCCTTGGGAAAGATCTGGTCTCCGCCGCTGGTCAGGACGGTTTCGCCCTGTTGAACTTGCTCATTGCTCATGATGCGCTCCAGCACAACCTCACCGTTGGCCGCGCCGCGCAGCACTCCCTGCAGGCGCGATTTTTCGAGAATCACGCCCACACCGCTCGACTGATCGTTTATCAGCAGGACCTGCGAAACCGAGGGGTAGACGACGAGAATTTTTCCCACGACCCCGTCCGCCGTGATCACGGCCATGTCGCGCCGCAGTCCGGCGTCTTCGCCCTTGTCGATGTAGATGACGCGCGACAGATCGCTGCCGCTCGACCCGATCACTTGCGCGGCTACGGTCTTGGCGATGAATTGTTCCTTGAAGGCCAGCAGGTTCTGCAGGCGATGCGCCTGCGCCGCGTCTTCGCTGAGCCGGACTTCTTCCAGCCGCATCTGTTCAATTTGTTCTTTAAGCTGGCGGTTTTCCGCACGCACGCCGCGCAGGTAGAAGTAGTCGTGCCAGATACCAGTGCCGCTGTTCTTGATCCAGACCAGCCCGCGCTCGAAGGGAGAAATTGCGCCCACCGCCCAGATGCGGATCAGACGCGTGTCCTGGGCGTCGTTCGGGCCGCGCTTGACCTGCACTGCTAACCCAAGCACCTGCAGAAACAGCACGCCCACCAGGATGACCAGATTGCGGTAGCGGCCGAGGACGGATTCCATAAATCAGGGGCTAGGGACTAGGGGCTAGGGGTTGGGTTTATCTAGCCCCTAACCTCTAGCCCCTAGCCCCTTGATTCTTTCTATTCAATCGATATCTTGCGCAACAGCTTGAAGTCGGAGAGCATCTTGCCCGTGCCCAGCACCACGCTGCACAGGGGATCGTCGGCAATCGAAACCGGCAGGCCGGTTTCTTCGCGGATGCGCTTGTCGAGATTCTTGAGCAGCGCGCCGCCGCCGGTCAGTACGATGCCGCGGTCACTGATGTCGGCCGAGAGCTCGGGCGGCGTCCGCTCCAGCGCCACGCGAATTGCATTCATGATGGTGGAAACGCACTCGCTCAACGCCTCGCGAATTTCGCCGTCATCCACCGTGATCGTCTTGGGCACGCCTTCGATCAGGTTGCGGCCTTTGATCTCCATCGTCATCGGCTTGTCGAGCTGGTGCGCGGAACCGATTTCCATCTTGATCTGCTCAGCCGTGCGCTCGCCGATCAGCAGGTTGTACTTGCGCTTCAGGTAATTCATGATGGCTTCGTCCATCTGATTGCCCGCCATGCGCACCGAGCGCGAATAGACGATGCCGCTCAAAGAAATGACGGCAATGTCGGTGGTGCCGCCGCCGATATCCACCACCATGTTTCCGCTAGGCTCGGTAATCGGCAGCCCGGCGCCGATCGCCGCCACCATCGCCTGCTCCACCAGGTGCACCTCGCTCGCCTTCGCGCGATAGGCCGAGTCCATGACCGCGCGCTTTTCCACCTGCGTGATTTCCGAGGGCACGCCAATCACGATCCGCGGATGCACCAGCATCTTGCGGTTGTGTGCCTTCTGGATGAAGTAGTTCAGCATCTTCTCGGTGACTTTGAAGTCGGCGATCACGCCGTCTTTCATGGGCTTGATGGCGACGATGTTGCCAGGCGTGCGGCCCAGCATCTCCTTCGCCTCCTTGCCCACCGCCTCCACTTCGCCCGTGTTCTTGTTGATGGCGACAATGGAGGGCTCGTTCACCACGATGCCCTTGCCGCGCGCATACACCAGCGTGTTGGCCGTGCCCAGATCGATGGCCAGGTCGCTCGAGAAAATGCTGAACAGCGACCTCAGGTTGTGCGCGCGATTTCCGTTTGAGTATCCGTTATTCGACATGACTAAGTTCCCGCGCCCTTCGTGGGACGCTTTTTCCCGAAGTTCTCGTTTCTCTTCTGTCTGGGGTTGCCGGCTGTCTCCATTTTACGAGATGCCGGGCCACCCTGCTCAAAATCCAAGCTGCAAAGTTTCACGGTTTCAAAGTTTCAATGTGAGAACAACAATCGCCTAAGAAGCTCCTCGCATCACTCACCCCGCCAACCTTGAAACCTTGCCACTTTGCCACTTTGAAGCCTTCGCTCTCACTGAATAATAATCTTCTTCTGCTGCGTATTGACTCCGCCCTGCGCCGTCTGCGCCGTCACGGTGATCACCGCTTCGCCCGTCGGCAAGGGCGGCGTGAAGTAATGGAACGAGCCGTCGGCGCCCACGAACGGCACCTCGCTCCCATTCACCATTACCCGCGCTCCTGTCTGCGTCTTGCCCGTCACCTCGATCACGTGCCCGTGCTGGATAAACGGATCCAGCTCCAAATCAATTGCCTCAGTTCCCTTGCCCTTCGCGATGATGGTGAAGCGGTTCTTCTCGCTCTCCACCGATTCCTTGCCATTCGAGTCGTAGGATTGCACCATCCAGTAATACGCGCCCTCGCCCAGGCCGCTTACCGTAACCGCCGCCGTGTTGACCTTTTTGTCAACCAGTGTAGAAGAAAAGTACGGATTGCGGGATATCCTCAGGCGGTAACCAACTGCATTCGCCATCGCAGTCCAGGTGAACTCCACGTCCTTGGCAGCGTCGCCGGAGGAAAACAGGGGCGCCATATTGGCTGGAGCGATCGGCGTGGGCGGGCCGATCTCCTTGGCTTTCTCTAGATGCGATTCCTGCCCGTGGAAACTGACTTTTTCCCAGTTGGCCAACTGCACGGTCTCGCCGTTGCGCGTGACCTCGCCGGTTCCTTTCTTCATCAAGATTTCGTGCTGGTCGGCCTTGGGATCGTTGTGCACCTGTGCCGCCGACTCCGGCGCCAACGAGGCCGTGGCTCCCGCCACGATGACCTGCGATTTCGATCCGGAGCTGTAGGTCGCGGTGGAAAGATCCACGGTTCCGGTGCTCACCGCGACGGCGACGTTGGTTTGCTGCTGATCGTTCGCCGAATTCTCCTGGATCACGATCAGCGAATCCTGCTTGACGGTGTAGCTGGTGCCGTCATTAAACACGACCTTTGCCATACCTTCCGATCCGGTCTGCACCACGTCGCCTTTTTCCAGCAGCACGCTGTAGTCGGCCGCCACCCAGCTGTTGCCCGTGCTCTTCTTCACTCGCACCGTTCCGTCGAGCGCGGTAAAGTGCGCCTGCTGCGCGATCACGGTCCCAGATCCAGCCGCCGGCGCCATTCCGGCCACCTTCTCCAGCAACTTGCCGGCAACGTCGTTGGCCTTCTTGATGCTGCTGTCGGTGAATTGCGGAAACGCTGCCCGCATAGCGATGAAAAACACCGCGGCCCCTGCCAGAATCAGCAGTGCCACACTGCGGTACGTGACCGTCGTCCAGGCAATGTGGATTCCCGGTTTGCGATTGGCCGAAGACACTTTTGGCTAAGAAACCTTGTTATTCCCTTACGAATAAGTCGGTAAAGATCAACGTTAGCATAAGCAAAAAGTGTGGAAGAACAGGTAATCAGCACAGTAGGTTACCTTGGTTTCCACCGCCTCCTGCCAAGTTCCGGCCGCCGTCGCCCTACACCTCTTGTCATCCTGAGGAGGGCGCCGCCCGACGAAGAATCTGTGCGACTTGCTTGCAACTCAATACCTATCGCAATTTCTCAACGGAACTAGCCAAGTCGTACGTTCGTACTCCGCTTGCAGGTATCCTTATCTCCCATGTCGACGACTGTCGCTCCCGTCTCCACACCCTCCCGACAATCTCTCTTCGCCGACGGCATGGCCGTCACCTGGGCCATCGCCTTCGCCACGCTCGTCTTCCACATCTACTTCAACAACCGCTACGGATATTTCCGCGACGAGTTCGATTACATGTCGTGCGGCGACCACCTGCAGTGGGGATACGTCGACCAGCCTCCAATGGTCCCGTTCCTGATTCACATCTGCCGGGCCATCCTTGGCGACTCGCTGCGTGCCATCCGCTTCATTCCTGCGCTCGCGTCATCGCTGCTGATCGTGCAGACCGCCGTTCTCGCCCGCGAGCTGGGCGGGCGCCGTTACGCCGTGTTGCTCAGCGCCATTTGCGCGCTGATCCCTCCGCAGTATCTTTCCAACGGCAGCCTGCTCGGCACCAACTGTCTCGAACCGACTTTCTGGATGGGATGCGCTTACTTCGCCATCCTTGCCATTAAGCGTGATCAACCGCGCTACTGGCTATGGTTTGGCGTGTGCGCCGGGCTGGGTCTCGAAAACAAGTACTCGATCGCGGTTTTCGGCGCCGGCATTGTCATCGGCCTGTTGCTCACCGAGCAACGCCGAGTTTTGCTCAACAAATGGATCTGGCTCGGCGGCCTGGCCGCGTTCTTGATTATCCTGCCGAATGTCCTCTGGAACATCCACTACGACTGGCCTTTCGCGCAGCTCATGCACAACATCCGCGCTGAGGGCCGCGACGTCGTGCTTGGCCCATTCGACTTTTTCTTCCAGCAACTCCTGTTGGTCAATCTGTTCGCCGCTCCCATCTGGCTTACAGGATTGTTCGCCTTTTTATTCTCCGCACGCCTCAGACCCTACCGCGCTCTGGGATGGTGTTATCTGTTCTGCTATGGCTTCTTTTTCTGGCAGCACGGCAAGAACTACTACCTGGCGCCGGTTTATCCCATGCTGTTCGCCGCGGGTGCGATCGTGATTGAATCGGCCTTGGACCGCCCCGAGAACGGCAAGACTCGCTTCCTATGGCTCAAGCCCACGATTGCCTTCGTTCTGCTCGGCACGGGAGCTTACCTCGCGCCCATCGTGGTTCCTGTTCTTTCACCCGAGCATTTCATCGCGTACGCGAAGTACCTGCCCATGAAGCTCCCGGTGATGGAGCACTCGCATGCCGGGTTTGCCTTGCCGCAGTGGTACTTCGACCAGTTCGGATGGAAGGAAATCGCAGATGAAACTGAGGTCGCCTGGAATCGCATCCCGCCGAAGGCACGCAGCGACTGCGGCATCTTCGCGCAGGATTATGGCCAGGCTGGAGCCATTGATTTCTTCGGCCGTCCCCAAGGGCTGCCCGGGGCCATGAGTGGAGACCGTACCTATTTTCTCTGGGGTCCGCACAGTTATAGCGGCAATTGCATGATCGTGCTTGACGATCGCAGAGGCGTGCTCGAGCGCTACTGGGAGAATGTCGAATTCGTAGGCACTTCGGCCCCGAACCTATACACCGCGGAGCGGCAGATCCCGGTGTTCATCTGCACAGGCAAGAAGTTCGATTCCTGGGCTGGCCTCTGGCCAAAATTGAAGCGCTGGCGCTGAAAGCCTTTTGGGGTGGAGAACAAAACAAAACATCGCGTCGATGATTCTGTAAGGGTTGGCCGGTAGTGTCTTAAACGTTATTTCAGACGGTGCCGGTTGGCCGAGCTGGCTTGACATTGCATTCCGGCGTCCACCAGAATTGCTTGCCCTCTGAATTGGTGCGATTTTAATCGCTCAAACTCCTATTGCGAGGTTCCCCATGTTCCATCGTGCTCTGATCGTTTTCTCCGCCCTCTTTTTCTTTGCCCTGTTCTTCCTTGCTGTCTCCGCGAGTGTTGTCTCAGCGCAGAGCGTATCCGTATCGCAGCCCACAGTCTGGGCGGCCAAACCCGACGTTGTCGGCTTCGAAAAAATCGAGAACGATCGTCTGGCTGCGGCGAACGCATCGATCGACACTCTTGTCGCCGTCAAAGGCGCTCGCACCATCGAGAACACGCTGGTCCCGTTCGACGAGGCGACCCGCCAGGTCAACTCCGCAATCTACTTCGCCGGGCTCATGCAGCAGGTGCACCCCGACTCCACGTTCCGTGATCACGCGACCGCCATGGTGACCAAAGCCTCCGCTGTGCAGACCGCCATCTCGCTGAACCGGGACGTTTACAACGCGCTCACTGCCCTCGATCTTTCCAAGGCCGACAGCGCAACGCAGTATTACGTGAGACGTCAACTGCTAGAGTTCCGCCTTGCTGGCGTTGACAAGGATGACGCTACTCGCGCCCGGCTCAAGAAGCTCAACGACGACGCCACCGAGGAACAGTCGACCTTCGATCGCAACATTTCTGACGGTCAGAAAACCGTTGAGGCCGATCCGGGCGAACTCGACGGCCTGCCGCAGGATTACATCGACCACCACAAGCCCGGTGCCGACGGCAAGGTCCAGCTCAGCACCAATTATCCAGATGCCCTGCCGGTATTCACTTTCGCCAAGAGTCCGGCGCTGCGGCATCGCATGTTTATGGCTTTTAACACCCGCGCCTACCCCAAGAATCAGGAAGTTCTCACCAGCCTGATGAAGACGCGCTACGAAATCGCGACGCTGATCGGCTATTCCTCCTGGGCCGACTACAACGCCGCCGACAAGATGATTGCCAAAGGCGGCAACATCGCGGAATTCATCCAGCAGATCAATGACGCGGCCCGCCCGCTGGCCCGGCGCGAGTTCGACATGCTGCTGGCGGAAAAACAGAAAACAACGCCCGGAGCGAAGGAGATTCTGGACGATGAAGGAAACTATCTCTCCGAGCTTGTCCGCCGTTCGCAGTACAATTTCGATTCTCAGTCCGTGCGCCCGTACTTCCCGTTTAATCAGGTGAAGCAGGGCATTCTCGACGCCGCCAGCGACCTGTTCCACATCAGCTTTCAGCAGGAAATGAAGGTTCCGAGCTGGGATCCCGCGGTAGAAACCTGGCTGGTGATTGACCACGGCAAGCCCATTGGCCGTTTTTACCTCGACATGCATCCGCGGCCGGGCAAGTACAGCCACGCCGAAATGGCGCCCGTGCTCGATGGCATCAAGGGAAAGCAGATACCGGAAGCAATCCTGGTTTGCAATTTCCCCAATCCCACTGCTGACGATTCCGGCCTGATGACGTACAACGACGTCACCACGTTCTTCCATGAGTTCGGCCACCTGGTGCACCACATTCTCGGCGGGCAGCAGCCCTGGGCGGGGATCGCGGGCATCAGCATGGAATCTGATTTCGCCGAGGCGCCTTCGCAAATGCTCGAAGAGTGGATTCACTCGCCGCAGGTGCTGGCAAAATTCGCGCGCCACCACAAGACCGGCGAGCCCATCCCTGCAGAGCTTGTCGAGCGCATGAATCGCGCCTCGGCCTTCGGGCGCGGCGGCTGGGTTCTGCGGCAGAACGACTATTCCGCGATTTCGTATGACATCTACAAAGGTAAGCCGGAAGATGTCGACCTGGACGCGGTCACGCTCGGCAACGGACGCAAATACACGCTGTTCACGCCGATCGAAGACACGCACATGTGGGCGTCGTTCGGCCATCTTGGCGGCTACTCTTCCGCTTACTACACCTATCTTTGGGACAAAGTGATCGCCGAAGATTTCTTCTTGCAGTTCGATCAGAAGAATCTCTTGTCCGGTGACGCCCCGGCGCGCTATCGCCATCTTGTGCTGGAACCGGGCGGATCGATGTCAGCCAACGATCTGGTGAAGAACTTCCTTGGTCGCCCGGCCAGCATGGCCGCCCTGCAGAAGTGGATGGAGGAAGAATTCGCGGGTAGTAAGGCTACCAAAGCCGGCGGAAACTAGCCCTGCTCGTGTAGGCCCGGACGCATTCGTCCGGGCCGGGCGGACGAGTGCGTCCGCCCCTACACGCTTCTTGCCGCACCTCTCGTCAGGGTTGTAGCATCAATTGTTCAGGCATTCGTACTAATAGAATCAACCGCAAGCCCCAGGAGACATTTATGGCCACCGATACCCTAGCCACCCCCGCCACGCTCAGCGACAGCCAGGCAAAAATTTTCAAGAACTTCATCGACGGCGAGTGGGTCGAATCCTCGTCTGGAGAAACTTTCGAAAACCGCAATCCAGCCGACACGCGCGACCTGGTCGGCATCTTCCAGAAGTCGAACAGAGACGACGTGAACGCGGCGGTCGACGCGGCCAAGCGCGCCTTCGCCAAGTGGCGCCTCGTGCCCGCGCCGCGGCGTGCGGAAATTGTGTTTCGCGCCGCAGAGATTCTGATCGAGCGCAAAGAGCAGTACGCCCGCGAAATGACGCGCGAGATGGGCAAGGTCCTGGCCGAAACGCGCGGCGATGTGCAGGAAGCCATCGACGCCGCCTACTACAACGCCGGCGAAGGCCGCCGGCTTTTCGGCCCCACCGTGCCGTCGGAGATGCCGAACAAATTTGCCATGGCAGTGCGCCAACCGATCGGCATCTGCGGCATGATCACGCCGTGGAACTTCCCCATGGCAATCTCGTCATGGAAACTGCTGCCCGCAGTCGTTTGCGGCAATAGCTGCGTGATCAAACCGGCGCAAGACACGCCACTCTCGACCTTCAATCTTGTTCGTGCACTTTATGACGCTGGCCTGCCCAAGGGCGTCATTAACGTTGTTGCCGGATTCGGCGCTTCCGTAGGAACGCCGCTGGCTGAACATCCCGACGTGCGGGCCATTTCGCTGACTGGATCGAGCGAGGTTGGACGCATCATCGGCGGCATCGCCGCGAAGAGCTTCAAGCACTGCTCGCTCGAACTCGGGGGCAAGAATCCCATGATCGTTCTCGATGATGCCAACCTCGACCTCGCCATCGAAGGGGGACTCTGGGGCGCGTTCGGCACGACCGGCCAGCGCTGCACTGCAACCAGCCGCATGATCGTGCAGAAAGGCGTATACCGCGAATTTGTGGATCGCCTCGTAGAACGTGCCAAGAAACTGAAAGTCGGTAACGGCCTGGACGAAACCGTACAGATGGGGCCCGCCATTAACGAGAAGCAGCTGCAAACGGATCTCAGCTACGTGGAAGTCGGCAAGAATGAAGGCGCCAAGCTCGTATGCGGCGGCAACCGACTCGACCAGGGTGAATATGCGCACGGCTGGTTCATGGAGCCGACGGTGTTCATCGATGTCGACCCGAAGATGCGCATCGCGCAGGAAGAAATCTTCGGCCCGGTCGTCTCGATCATTCCCTGCGACGATCTCGAGAGTGCCATCGAAATCGCCAACGGCATCGAGTATGGCCTGTCGTCTGCGCTCTACACCAAAGACGTGAACAAGGCGTTCAGCGCCATTCGCGACCTCTACGCCGGCATCACCTACATCAACGCGCCCACCATCGGCGCCGAAGTGCATCTCCCCTTCGGCGGCACAAAGGCCACCGGCAACGGCCACCGCGAAGGCGGCATCGGCGCGATTGATTTCTACACCGAGTGGAAGTCGGTCTACGTGGACTTCTCCGACAAACTGCAAAAAGCGCAGATCGACCGGGAAGACTAAGGGCAGGCGTCAGGCCTCGGCCCTTAGGCGTTAGGCGAACCAAAACTCTTTGTCATTCCGAGTCGCGCAGCGACGAGGAACCTGCTTTCCTGGGCCAACTCCGAACGTCATTCTCGCGCAAAGGTGGCGTTCGGAATGACAGTTTCACGCAACGCACCACCAAGCTCAGACGGCATAGGGTCTATCCTCTCCTTGTCCGGTCATTCATTCCGTTGTAAAGTGGCTGCCCCCTGACTACTCCCCTGGAGAGACAAACATATGAAGTTTCTTGCAGTGACGACCCCGCAGCGTTTCGCCTCCACCTTTCTCGCGTTCATCCTTGTTGTAGCGGCCGCGGCGCAGGCCGAGCCGCGCGCACTTCTCACCAGCCATGTTCCTGATGCAGTCTCAAGCGGAGCGGTGCCGCTCGTCGGCCACGTTCCGCCGGACCAGCACCTGAGCCTTGCCATTTCGCTGCCCTTGCGCAACGAGGCGGGGCTGGATGCTCTACTGGCGCAGATCTATGATCCGCAAAGCCCCAACTATCACCGCTACCTCAGCGTGCAGGAGTTCACGAGCAGATTCGGCCCCACCCAGAATGACCATGCCGCAGTTCGTCAGTTTGCCCGGGCACACGGATTGTCCGTGGTGGAAACGGCCTCGAACCGCATGGTCGTAGACGTCGAGGGCAGGGCAGCCGACATCGAAAGCGCTTTCCATGTTTCGATGAACATCTATCAGCATCCCACTGAAAACCGGACGTTTTATGCACCTGATCGCGAGCCGACGGTTGAGCTCGACGCGCCGCTGCTGCACCTCTCCGGACTCGACAACTTTGCATTACCCTATGCCAAGAACATCCAGAAACCACTGCTGAATGTGCAGGCGGACGGCGTTGCCAAGGCTACCGGTTCTGGCCCCGGCGGTAATTTCGTGGGCAGCGACCTGCGCGCGGCCTACTACGGCTCCGGTTCTCTCACCGGTGCGGGACAGTCCCTCGGCCTGTTCGAGTTCGCCGGCTACAACGTAACCGACATACAAAATTACTTCAGCAAGCTGAAACAGCCGCTTAACGTCCCGATCAAAGGCGTCTCTTTGAATGGAGTCAGCATCAATTGTCCTCCGACAAGCTGCGACGACTCTGAGCAGGCAATCGACATAGAGATCGCAATTTCCATGGCCCCGGGTCTGAACCAGGTCGTGGTCTACGTGGGATCAAAAGACGTTTCCATCTTCAACCGGATGGCGGCGGACAACACGTCCAAGCAGCTCAGCTGCTCCTGGGGATGGAGCGACAACGAGAGCAGCCTGGACCCGATCTTCAAAGAAATGGCGGTGCAAGGCCAGACCGTGTTTGTGGCCACGGGCGACCAGGGTTCCTCAACGCCGGGCGACGTTGTCTGGCCGGCGGACGATCCTTTGGTGACCGCCGTTGGCGGCACCGATCTGGTCACGACTGGACCCGGCGGAGCCTGGAAGTCAGAGACCGGTTGGAATGGAAGTGCGGGTATGCCGTCCAAGAATGGCATTAAGATCCCGCAGTATCAAACGCTCAAGGGGGTGGTCACATCGCAGAATCACGCTTCCAGCACCTTGCGCAACATTCCCGACGTTGCCGCCGAAGCCAACACCAACCAATGGAGCTGCTATGACGCCGGTTGCTCTGAGGGGAATGGAGGCACCAGCTTCGCCGCTCCGCAATGGGCCGGCATCACCGCATTGGCCAACGAGCAGGCGGTGAGCGGCGGAGGGACCACGCTCGGGTTCCTCAACCCCAGGCTTTACCACATCGGCGTCGGATCAAACTACGACAGCGACTTCCATGACATCACCAGCGGCAGCAACGGCGCATATTCGGCCGTGACCGGCTTTGATCTGGTGACTGGCTGGGGCTCTCCTCAAGCGCCCAACCTGATTGACACGCTGACGGAAAAAGACTGAATCGTCTCACCACGGAGGCATAGAGGCACAGAGATCCATCGGATTTCTCTGTGACTCTGTGTCTCTGTGGTGAGAGTTTTTTCCGGCGTGTTCCAGGCCGCGGCGGTAAAATCTTGTTCATGTCCTTGATTCAAACCCGCGAAATCGCCGCCGCCTCCCGGCTGGAAAACGTCCGCTACGCCATCCGCGACCTGGCCTGTGTGGCCGACGAAGTCATCGCCCAGGGACACAAAGTGCTGCCGCTGAACGTCGGTGACCCGCTGAACTTCGACTTCCAAACGCCCGCGCACATCATCGAAGCCGTCCACAAGGCTATGCGCGACGGCAAGAACGGATACGCGCCTTCGCCCGGGGTTCCGGTGGCGCTCGAAGCCATTCGCGGTGAAGCCGCGCGCAAGGGCATCACAACGGTGCGCGATGTGTTCGTGACATCCGGCGTCAGCGAGACGGTTGATCTCTGCCTCTCCGCGCTGGTCAATCCCGGCGAAGACGTGCTCACGCCGAAGCCCGATTATCCGCTCTATTCGGCGGTGTTGTGTAAGTTGGGCATTGGCCTTAACGCTTACGATTTGAATGAAGACGACGCCTGGCAGCCCGAGCTCGCCGACATCGAACGCAAACTCACGCCGCGCACACGCGGCATCGTGATCATCAATCCCAACAACCCTACGGGCTCGCTCTGCACCCGCCAGATGCTCGAGCAAATCGCCGACCTCGCCCGCCGCCACAACCTGATCGTTTTCGCCGACGAGATTTACGACAAGTTAATCCTCGAGGACACCCTTCACCTCGCCTTCGCTGCCGTCGCGCCCGATGTGCCTTGCGTAACCTTCGGGGGCATGTCGAAGAACTATCTAGTTCCCGGATGGCGCATCGGCTGGGGCATCGTTTCGGGTGACGCCGCCGCAGTGAAGACGTATACAGAAGGCGTGCACCGCTTGCTGCGAGCGCGCTTGTGCGCCAACCATCCCGAGCAATACTCGATCAAGCCCGCGCTCGAAGGCCCGCAGGATCATCTCGTCGAAGTGAAGCGCAAACTGCGATCCCGCCGCGACCTCACGCAGAAATGGTGCGAGTCCACGCCGCGCGTCAGCTGCGTCGCCCCGCGCGGAGCGTTCTACGCCTTCCCGCGCATCGATCTTCCAGACGGCGAGACGGATGAAGTCTTCGTCAAGGAACTCATCCGCCAGAAGCACGTCATGGTCGTGCACGGCTCCGGCTTCGGCCAAAAGCCCGGCACGCAGCACTTCCGGATTGTGTTTCTGCCGGATGAGCAGACGCTGACGAAGGCGTATGCGGGGATTGCGGAGTTTATTCGCGAGCGGTACGGAAGATAGAGTACAGCCCTAATGGAATGAGACGCTCTGCACCGACGAGGCGATCTGCTCTAATGCCGCAGGTGACAGGCTCACGAAGGACCAACTCACAAACGAGCCTTTGCGCCGAGCGCAAATAAATGCCTCGTAGATCGTCTTCCCCTCTTCTGTCTTTTCGAAGTCGGCACGAAAAAAATCCGCCCCGGCGATCTGCAGTCGGTAGGACTCCTTCAAACCCTCACATGCAATCTTGTAGGCAACGAATGGACGTAGTGGAAGACATATTCCTTCGTAGACCATGTGTATTTCCCCGCGTCGTCCGCCACCAGTATCACTCGATTCTTCCAGGGAGTGCCCGTATGCTGATCCGCGATCATCAACATCAGACTTCCAGCAGGCAGGTTGTCGGGAAGATCGTTCACGAAAAATGTTTCAGGAAGTTTGTATCTAATCCCCAACGAATCGCTGGTGTAAACACGCCCGTCGACGCGACCACGATCCTGAAGCGTGGAGTGATCTCTAATGATTTGCTGTTGCGTTTGAGCGAAAAGCGCACCGGCCAGGCAGAATAACCATATAAGCCCGACGCAGCAATTCATGCCCTCCAACGTAACATATCTACCGGCACGAATAGGGCCGCGTACCGATCATCCTCGTTTTCACGGCCACTATTGCTATCCAGCGTTCGACCTGCCGGCAAGCTACCCCAACGATCCGGTCGATCGCAGCATCGGGGCGACTGCGCTGGTCGAAGAAATTCCTCTGCTCACTGCCGACGCACAAATCCGGAAGTCGCGAGCCGTCCCGACGATTTGGTAATTCCCAAATTCCAGAGCCTTTGAAGAGCCCTGACGGTAGGGCCCCTTCGCGGAGCGCTGTCGGAAGTACAGGCACGTAGTCGCTCCGCGCGACTATTGCCTCTACCGGAACGCGCCCCAATGAAATACCGGTCCCACCGTAAAGCGAGCGTAGTTTTGCCGGTTCGTCAACAGATTCGAGAACAAGTGCGTGTTCACCCAATCGGTTGTCAAGCGCAGAGCCAAGCGGTGAGAGAAGTTGACGTCAACCCCGCCGCCGAATCCGAAGAACAGCTCTGTATCTTTCTGGTGCGGGCTCGGAGGGGTCGCACCCAACTCCTGCAGCAACGGGCCGATTCCCGGTGGCAGCGTGAAACTGGCGCTCTCGTGAATTCCTCCGAAGCCGGGTCGCGCAAACAAAGTCACTTTCTCCCACCTTCGCAGATAGAATTGCGGACCTACAGCGAACGTATAGGTCGTCGAATTAAACGGCACGTGCACCGTGTCCGGGGGCGGTGCACCCAATGGTTCAGCCTTGATGAGCAACGGCGCGTAAACGGTATCAGCGCCGTTGACGGTCCCGGCGCCGCTGATGATGTCGCTGCCAAGGGCGCCAAAATCGCCTCCCAAGGCTAACCAAGGTCTTATCGTGATGCCGAAGTCGACATCAAATCCTCGTTCAGTAAGGTTTCGGGCCGGGCTGATCATGTAGTCGAAGCCGGTATAGAGTGTGTACCGGCTCACGTCGGTTTGCTGCGACCAAGCTGGCAGGGAAATGAGAATCAGGAGGCCGCAGAAGAGCACCGCTTTGCGATCGCGCATAGTGCACCTCTCGGTGTTCTCGCCTGGGCTCGAGATGGCTGGCTTTTTCGTCCAAGGGGAAAAGGAAGGAACTGCGACGTTGGGCGAGAACATTTAATCTCGCCAAGAAGCACCAACCCTTGCAGTGATGCGGGTCACGGCCGCACGTGACCGGGGACTACTGCTTTCTCTTTCTCGCCAAATCTGCTTAAATCAAGCCATGCGCAACTGCGGGGCGCGCGGCGGGTTTATAGAATCGGTATTCCTGTAACCGTGGTCGACATCCACTCGCACATCCTTCCTGAGGTAGACGACGGTCCCAAAACCTGGGACATGTGCGTTGCCATGTGCCGCGCCGCAGCGGCCGACGGCATCTGCCACATGGTGGCCACGCCGCATGCCAACGACCGCTATCACTATGATCGCGGCTATCTGCAATCACTCGTCGACCACCTGCAACAGTTGGTCGGCGCCAATCCCCAGTTGAGTCTGGGATGTGATTTTCATCTCTCCTATGACAACGTGCAGGACGCGCTTGCCAACCCTATGCGCTACGTAATCGCCGGGACGCGCTACCTGCTGGTCGAGTTTTCGAACTACAGCATCCCGCAGCAGATCACGGACTCATTTCACAAGCTGGGCGACGCCGGATTGACGCCAATCATCACGCATCCCGAACGCAATCCCATTCTGCGCGAGAACCTGCAGCGCGTCATGGAGTGGGCCGAACAGGGGTGTGTCATTCAAGTGACCGGCTCATCCCTGACGGGATTCTGGGGCGGGCGTTCCCAGCGCGCTGCCGAGTGGCTACTCGAACATCAGGCCGTGCACGTGCTGGCCACCGACGCCCATGACACGGTGAAGCGTGTGCCCATTCTGTCCACATCGCGTGACGCTGCGGCCGAGATTTGTGGAGAAGAAGTCGCTGAAGCGCTGGTGGATGCCAACCCCCGCGCCATCATCAGCAACCAGCCTCTACCCTACTTTCCGCGACCTGCCGTCACCAGCTACCGCAAGGGCGGCAGAAATTAGCTGCGCCAACACGGTTCTCGAGCACGGAAATCGCGAAATTACCTCCAGAGAGTCAACTGGCTGCAGTCCGACTTACTGCGGATGGGGTGTGTCTTGCTCGGGAGCTGTCGCCGGGCGCGGATCGGCGGGCGGGACAGAGGTTTTGTTCGTCACTCCCGCGTCAGGGCTATGCAATGCCGCAGCGGAAGAATTTGCTCTAGTTTCAGCCGGTCCGGTCATCGCACTTTCCGGATTCAGTAGATGATCATGGCTTGGGCCGAGGCCAAGGCTGATCAGGGCGCGCGAGTCCGGAACTTCTTTCGTCTGCCACCCGTGATCACTCTGGTAGTGCCGCATAGCTTCTTCGCTGGCCTGATTCCACGTTCCGCTCGGCTCGCCGGTCAGGTAGTGTTCGCGAATGAGAGCAGCCTGGATGGCCTGGGCGCGCTCGGAATCGATTTTCTGCTGACCGCGGGCTCGCGCGGATTTCTTCCTGTGCGTTGAGTGTTTTCCGGACGTGGGATGGGTGGTGGATTTGCCGGCGCTCTTCGTGGCCGGTTGGGCTGAATCCGCGGACGCCTGCCGCGCGCCAGCCAGGGAAGTCAGGGCAAAGGCCACGACCACGGCGCAGGCAGCGCGGCTTCGGGGGCGACGAATTTTGCTGGCGAGCAGCATTCCAGAAAAACAGCCAGAGCCGGGACCGCCGGCGGAAGATCCGCTGTCGTCCCTACGGCACTCGTTTCCTTTTCCCGCTTCACTACCCGGTACTGCCGTGCCGGGCTTTCACCTGCCGCCGCTTTGCGGCTGCACATCTTGCAAACAACAAAAAGCCCAACGGGCGCTAGCCTTGTCATCATCTCTGATCCCGAGGATCAGTGCCAGTCCCCGCCGGGCGAGTTTACGTTACGGAAGTGTACCGGCGTCGAAGATGGTTCCGTCCTGCCGCGACGAGCCGCGGGGACGCACCAGGAACACAACGTCCTGGCCACTCTTCATGCTCGCTTCGATGCGGGCGAAATCCTCCTCGCTGTTCACCGGCTGCTTGTTGATCTCCAGAATGATGTCGCCGCGGCCCAGGTTCACGTCTTCGGCGAACGAACCCGGCTTCACTTCCTGGACGATCACCCCTTTGCCGACGGGCATGTCGAGCCGGTCGGCCATCTCCGGAGTCACTTTGCGTACGCTCACGCCGAACTTGCTCGGTTTGGGCGCGTTGTCGTCCCCGCTGTCGCGGTCCTCTCCCAGCCGAGCCGCGAACAACTTCGCACGATCCGCAATCGTCACGGTGGCGTCCTGCTGTTTTCCGTTGCGGATGAAGGTCAACGTCACCTTCGACCCAGGCTTGCGGGAGGCGATATCGGAGACCAACTCGTCTCCCTTCGAAACTTTCTTGCCGTCGACCGCGGTAATCGTGTCGCCGACCTTCAATCCCGCCTGATCCGCGGGACTGCCGGCTACGACCGTCGAAACGGTGATGCCTGAGCCGGTGCCGTAAACGCGCGCGATGGCCGGGTTCTCGACCTGATCAAACATAATTCCGATCGAGCCGCGCGAAACGCGGTGCTCGGGCCCGGTCAGCTGGTTGTAAACGTCGACCACGGTCTTCGAAGGTAAGGCAAATCCCACGCCGGCGTAGGCGTTGGTCTCACTCAAAATCGCGGTGTTGATGCCGATCACTTCCCCGTTCATGTTCACCAGCGGTCCGCCGGAGTTGCCGGGGTTGATGGCGGCATCGGTCTGAATGAAGGTCTGGAACTGGCGTCCGGGCACAATGTCGCGTCCCTTGGCCGAAACAATTCCCGCGGTCACGGTCTCGGACAGGCCAAAGGGGCTGCCCACGGCCAGAACCCAGTCCCCCACCTGCATGCTGTCGGAATTGCCCATCTTCGCGGCCGGCAGCGAACGATCCACGTCAACTTTAATTACGGCCAAATCGGTTTCCGAGTCCATCCCGATCACCTTGGCGTCATGCTGTATTCCGGGCGGATCATCCTGGAAGCGCACGCGAATCCGGTCCGCTTTGTCCACGACGTGCCGGTTGGTGACGATGTATCCCTTGGCATCGACAATCACGCCGGAACCGAGCGCGCGTTCGCGAATCGGTCCACTGTCCTGAAACGGGTTTTGGCCTCCGGGAGCGCCGAAGAAGTGATTGAAGAAATCATCCATGCCGTCGCCTTCCTCGTCATCGCCCTGGCCGCGGCGGCGGTGCGGGTTCTTGATGGTCGAGTCCGTGTTGATGTTGACGACGCTCGGCTCCAGCTGCTTGGCGACCTGAGCGAAGGCGTTGGAAAGCTGTTGCGAGAAACCGTTGCCCGCCGACGACGATGAAGGCATGGAGAGCGGCGTAGCGTCACCTTTCCCCTGGCCCTCTTTGCCTTTGACTTCCGATGAAATCACTGTACCGATCAGAATACCCACAGAAAGGGTCACCAGAATGCTCAAGCTGTATGTCCAGCGATGCGCTTTCATGCGCGTCCACATTGCGCCCGAATCCATAGTCCTACTTCCCTCCCGGAGACAAAACTCCCTCTATTATACCCATTTACGCGAGGTGGCCAGACCTGCCCGAAATGCCGGAAATGGCCGGTCGGTGGTTGGACGGTTCGACCTGGAAAACCGTTTTTTGCGGAGGGGGCGGAAGATCCGACACCCGCTAGAACTTGAACACGAGCCCGAAGCATAGCCGCAAGCGCAGTTACTTCGCCTCGTACACGGTCTTGCCGCCGACCACAGTCCGCAGGACTTTCGTCGCCAGCAACTTTTCGGGCGAGGCAGCGGTGACATCGCGATCGAGGACCACGAAATCCGCCAGCATTCCGGGAGCAAGCTTGCCTTTTTCTTTTTCTTCAAATTCGGCGAAGGCCGAGCCAGCGGTGTAGGCGGCTATGGCCTGATCCATTGTGATTCGCTGCTCGGGGAAAAATTCCTGCTTGCCGTCTTCGCTCTTGCGCGTGATGGCAGCGTAGAGACCGCGGAACGGAGAGATAGGTTCGACCGGATAGTCCGTGCTGAACGCCAGTGCAACGCCCTTATTCAAGAACGCGGCCCAGGCATAGCAGGTTGCTGCCCGCTTTGGTCCCAGGCGGGACTCGACCCAGCGCATATCGGTCAGCAGGTTGTTCGGCTGCATGGAAGCAATCACTTTCAACTGTTTGAACTGCGAGAATTGCGCCAGCGTGGGACACTGCGCGTGTTCGACGCGCAGGCGGTAGTCTTCGCCGCCATTGGCAGCCTTCACATTGGCTTCCCTGGCGACTTTTTCAGCGCCAGAAAACGCGTCCAGCGCCATCTGGATGCCCTTATCGCCGATGGCGTGGAAACCGAGCTGGAATCCGGCCAGTATGCGCTCTTTGGCCACCGAGTTCAGCTTCTCGGCATCGTAGCGAGGCAGGCCGGAGGTTTTCGGATCATCGGAGTATGGCTCCATCAGCGCGGCGGTATGCCCGCCCATGGAGCCGTCCATAAAGCCCTTCAGCATGCCGGTGTGCAGCATCAGGTCTGACTGCGGATGGGAATCGCGTTTCTTCTGTAACGTCTCGACCGGGTCGTCAAAAGGCAGCCACTCGTTAATGCGGGCTGTAAGCTTGCCCTCTTTTTCGAGTTCCTCATAGACCTGAAAGTTCTGCCAGTTGGGCGAAAAATCTTGCGCCGATGTAACGCCATGCTCGGCCAAGTCGGCGAGCGCAACTTCGGCGGCGCGGCGCAGCTGGTCGTGAGTGGGAGGGGGAATTGCCGCCCGCACTGCGTGCTGCGCGGTATCGCGCAGAATGCCCGTTGGCTCGCCGTTTTCGTTGCGGTCGATTTGTCCGCCTACGGGATCGCGGCTGGCTAGAGTAATGCTGGCTAACTGCAGCGCGCGTGTGTTGGCCACGGCGAGGTGACCATTCACGCGATCCAGGAACACGGGATGCCCGCTGGACACTTCGTCGAGATCCCAGCGATTGGGCAGCACTTTCACCGGCCACAGAGTTTCGTCCCATCCGCCGCCCAGGATCCACTCGCCCGCGTTGGCCACGGCAACTTTGGCGGCCAGGCGCTCGCGCAGTTCGTCAAGCGACTTGACGCCCTCGAGATCTACGCCCAGTTTTTGCGCACCGGCGTCGGCAAGGTGCAGATGGGCGTCATTGAATCCGGGCATAACGAAGTGAGCGTCGAGATCGACGATCTCCGTGTCTGGGCCCTTCATCGTCCTTTGCAGATCAATCGTTTTGCCGATAGCAAGAATGCGGTCGCCGCGTACAGCAATGGCCTCTTCGCGGTCAATCGAGGCGAATGGCGTGTTGGCCTGGACGCCTGTGTAGACGTTGGCGTGAACGAACAGGATGTCGGCCTTGGGTTTGGCGTCGGAGGGATTTGGAGGTGCGGTTTGAGCGGAGGCGGCGATCGAGGCGAAGAGCAGCACGGAGATTGCGGACACGTGGCCCGCAGAGGCTAAAGCCCAATTCGTCTTGCGGACGTATCGGCACGGCTGAAGCCGTGCCCTTCCCGGTTTGATGTTCCCTATCATTCTGCCGCTCCTGCCAGCGCGAGCATGGTCAGCAAGATTCGCTTGAGGGCCAGCTCGCGTCCGTTGGAATCGAACCATTCTTGCAGTGTGTGCGCCCCGCCGCCGGAGCCTCCGCCCCCAATGGCGATCGCTTCCTGCCCCAGCGACAGCGGAATGTTGGCGTCGGTGGAGGCTCGTTGCACCTGCGCCGCGTTGCTCAACTGTGCGTCGACCGCGCGAATGACCTGCAGAATTCGCGCACCCGGCTGCAACTCGCCCGCGGGACGATTCCCGATCACCACCACTTCACAGCTCACGCCTGCGGGTCGTTTCTGCGCGGAAGAGCGCATCTCGGCGGTCAGGGTTTCCTCTTCGATCGCTCGATTCAGTGCCAGGCGCAGCGATTGCTCCAACCGTTCCATCTCCGTCATGGACGTGGAGCGGATGTCGACTTTCATGCTCGCTGACTCGGGAATCGAGTTGACCGAAGTGCCGCCGCGGATCACGCCGATGTTAAACGTTGTCTTGGGCGTGTTGGGAACGGGAGTTGCGATGAAAGTCCCGATCGCTTTGGCAAGGATCACGATCGGATTGGGTGCGCCGAAATCGCTCCAGGAGTGGCCGCCTGGGCCGCGGACGATGACCTCGAATCGCCGGCTTCCCAGAGCCTCGGCGACGATCGTGTCGGCGCCCGCGCCGTCGAGCACCAGACTGTAAGCGATGCAATCCTTCCAGCGCGGCGTCGAGAAAATGTGGCGCATGCCGCGCAGGTCGCCCTCGCCTTCTTCGCCCACGTTGCCGATAAACACAAACGGCAGCGTGTGGCGGATGCGCACCGCGCGCAGCAGCGCCGCAATGGCCAGCATGGCGGCCACGCCCGCTCCGTTGTCGGAAACTCCGGGGCCGTAGATTCGGCTTCCCTGCTGGCGAATGTTCAGCGGCGTGTTGGCGGGAAAAACCGTGTCAATGTGGGCGCTGAGCGCCACGTAGCGGCGACCGAAGCCGGGATGCGTGCCGAAAACGTTGCCTACGTCGTCAGTGCGGACGTCGTCGAGTCCGACTTCTTTGAAGCGCTCGGCCAGCCATGCTGCCCGTGCCGACTCGCCAAACGGAGGCGCCGGAATGCGCGCCATTTCCATTTGCCACTGCGCCAGCTGCGGCTCCTGCATGCGGAACCAGTTGAACGCCGAGCGCACTTCGGGCGACGCGGCCAGGCGCGCGACCTCCTGCTGGATCGCAGGAGCAAGGCTCGGCATGTCCGTGCGCGGGGGATTCGGGCTCATTAGAGATTGTTAAGCGAGTTTACAACGTGGGGGAAGGCCCGGGGATTGGCTAGAGGGGAGACTGGGGGGATGTACTTTCGGACAATGGTTACTAACGGTCGGGCTGTCCACCCCGCGGGCTTTACCCGAGTGGGGTCTGTGCGAGTCCGGCCTTTTGCTCCACCGCGGCCACCAACTCCTTCGTGCCCGGAACGTCGATGCCGTGTCGGCGCGCGCCGCGCAGGATCGGTCCAGCGATGGCGTCGAGTTCCGGCGGCTTGCCCTGCTCCACGTCTTTCTGCATGGAACTCCGCATGTTGCCCGGCATCTTCATAACGCCCGCAACCATCGCTTCCACATCGATTTTTGCACCCTCGGCCATGGCCACCGCGCTCGCCTCCCGCATCACCGACAATCCCAGCTGGCGCCATTTAGGGTCAGCAAGAATTTCGCCTGTAGTTTTATCGGAGGCGGTGGTGGTGAGCGCAAAGGCCGCCAGAAAAATCAGCTTGGTCCACATCAGCGTGGGCTCGTGATCCACGAAGCGGCACTCGAAACCGATTTTCTGAAACTGTTCCAGCGTACCACCGAGGAGAGCTTGTCCCTTCGAGGAAACGCCCAAACGCGCAAAGGGCGATCGATGGATAATGTGCCCGGGTGCGACGCGCTCCGATTCGACCGCGATCGTCGCGGCGATGACTTTCTCTGCGCCATATTTCCCACGCAGCAGAGCAATGTGCTCGATGCCGTTCAGCAAGGGAACGATCACGCCAACGGACTCAGGATGCGTGATTGCGGGGAGGGCGGCATCGAGTTGCGTGGCCTTCACCGTGAGCCAGAGAATATCGCATGAAGGAACTTCCGCGGAGCGCGCGACTGGGACGATGAAATTTCCGAACGGGCTTTCGAGTTGCAGTTGTTCCGGATAGCGCGCGAGCGACTCTCGCCGGACCACCATCGTGACCGGCGCACCGGACCGTGCCACGCATGCGCCGATCAAGCCTCCAATGCCGCCGGCTCCGAGAATCGCGTGTCGCAGATGTTCTGGCATGCCGTCAGTTTTTTCTTGCCGCCGCGTCCACGCATTCCAGAATTTCCTCGTCGGTCAGCGTGTGGTCGCTCTGCTTGGCGCGCTGGTAAATGCGCTCAACCGTTTCGTCCGTCACCGGGATACCGCGCCGCTCCAGCCAGAACAGCACATTCGACTTCCCGCTCATAGGGCCGACGTCGATGATCTGGTCAAGGCCGAAGACGTGTGAAGGCACGCCGGAATAAACCGTGTTCGCGAGCACGACATCGTTCTTGTGATAGGCCTTGATGATCGCTGCGGCGTGCACTCCGGTAGCGGTGCGGAAAGCGTCGTCGCCGACCACGGGGTAATTCTTCGGAATCGGCACACCCGTCGCATGCGAGATCGCCTGGCAATATTCCTTCAGCTTGGTCAGGTCCTGCTGGTCCCAGGGTGCGATTCCCATCAGTTTCAGGTTCACCAGCATCTGGTCCACCTGCGTGTTGCCGACGCGCTCGCCCAGTCCGATGGCGCATCCGTGCACCGAGTCCGCGCCGGCGATGATGGCCGCCATGGAGTTGGCGATTGCCAGTCCGCGGTCGCTGTGGCCGTGCCAATCGACGCGAATTTTTTCTCCCGACGGCTTTACCACTTCTGCAATCACGAACCGCACCAGCGCCAGCACACCCATGGGCGTCGCGTGGCCGGCCGTGTCGCAGATGCAGATGGCACGTGCGCCGCTGGCGATCGCAGTCGAGTACAGCCGCTTTACTGTCTCTGGATCGCAGCGGCTGGTGTCTTCTGTGACGTACATGCAGTCGAGGCCCAGCGCAACGGCATATCTGACAGCCTTTTCGGTGGTGCGCAGGAGGAAATCGTCGGTCCACCCTTCGGTGAAGCGGCGAATCGGGCTCGATCCGATGAAGGTTGCGGCTTCGATCGGCAACCCGGTTTTCTGCACGATCTCCGCGATGGGGCGAATGTCGTTCTCGTGCGTGCGCGCGGCGCAGTTGGCCTCGATTTTCATTCTGTGCGCGACGATCTCGCGCGCCAGCGCGGTCACGGCTTCGACCGCGCGCGGTCCGGCGCCGGGCAGGCCGAGATCGAGCGAGTTGATCCCGAGCGCCTCCATCAGATGGAGAATTTCGATCTTTTCCGCGACCGAAGGATCGCGCACGGAGGGCGACTGCAGGCCGTCGCGCAGGCTCTCATCATTGATCAGAATCGGTCCCGGCGGCTTGAGCCCCGGCGGAAAATTCTGGTTCCAGTCGTAAATGAGGTCGGAGGTGTTCATGGCTGGAGGCGAGCCGCGAGTCGTGAGCTGCGAGCAACACCTGTTGCTTTCGCATTTGCTGTGTAGATTGTCATCGATCCCCAGAAACCCAATCCCGGCGAATGCCCGCTGCGATTGCCCACGACTCAAAGCTCGCAGCTCACAGCTCGAAGCTCGCTACTTCTTTTCTTCCTTCGGCGGCAGCGTCAAACCGAAAACTGAAATCATGCCCTTACCGGCAACGTTCACCTTGGCCTCGCCCGGAGTCGGCAGGTATAGCGCCTTGCAATTCTCGCAGCGATAAACCTCTGCATTCGGTCCCCAGGCCTTCTCGATGTCGCCGCACTCGCGCTCGACCACGTCTTTCATGTAAAACCAGCGCTTCAAGTGGCCGCCGCAGAATTTCCCCTTCTCGTCTTTTTCGTTGCAGGCGCGCTGGCCGGCCTTCTTGACTTTGACCTTGTGATGGGGAAGCTGCTGGACGTTTTGAGAAGCGGAAGTTGCGACTTCGCTGCTTGCCAAAGGACTTGCTCCTGTTCGAGCGGCCACGTTTCACACGAGCGCCGCCGGATTCGGCCTGATGCGTCATTGTAAACGAACGCAGCGAGCTATGAGCTACGAGCTGTGAGCGAAACCGGTTCGCTCTTCGCTCACTGCTCATCGCTCGGGCCAATCTCTGGCTTTTCCATCTGCTAGTCTGGAACCAATCATGATCACGATTGTTTCAGGACTTCCGCGCTCAGGAACGTCCCTGATGATGCAGATGCTGGTTGCGGGAGGAATGACGCCGCTCTCCGATGGCGAACGTAGGCCGGACGACGACAATCCGCGCGGCTACCTGGAATGGGAGCGCATCAAGACCCTGCCCAAGGATCCCGGTTGTATTGCGGAAGCGGAAGGAAAAGTGGTGAAGGTGATCTCGTGGCTGTTGCTGTCGCTGCCCGCAAACCATGAGTACCGCGTGATCTTCATAGAGCGGCCGATGCTGGAGGTCCTGGCCTCGCAGGATCAGATGCTGCGGCGGCGAGGCACATACAAAGAGGGCGCGAATACCGCAAAGCTGATCGAAGAATTTGAAGAGCACCTGCGGAAGGTCGATGCATGGCTGAACGGGAAGCCGCAGGTAAACACGTTGCGGGTTGCATATCACGACCTGCTGCGTAATCCAAAGGCCATCGGTGAAAAACTTGCGGACTTTCTGGGAGTCAAGTTGAATTTCGAGGCGATGGCGGAGCAGGTGGATCAAGCGCTGTATCGCAATCGCAGTTAGTCAACCCGACCTGCAGCTTTCCTTAAAACTCGCGCTTGGGCGCAGCTTGGTCGGCACCGACGCGGCCGATTTCGATGGTCGCCTTGTGGTAGTTCTCGGCTTTGACGGGTGCCGCGGCCATGCGGCGCAGCATCGCGATCTGTCCGACGTGAGTCAGCGCGTCGGCGACTGGTCCTTGAAACAATTTTTCGAGCGGCGATTGTACCGGCTCGCCCGACGCCAGAAAGTCATCAAATTTCTTCAGCGCCGCGAAGAATCTCTTCGTCTCCTGCTCCCACGGCAGGGGCGTCGTGCTATTCCACACTTGCTGACCCTTCGCGATTGAAAGTGCCCAATCGAACAAATCGCCGATGTGCGCCAGAATCTGGCCGGGCGTGCGCAGTCCTTCACCGGGGTTGAAATCGGCAAAGCCCGCAGGCGCGTTGCGTACGGCTTTGCCGCCGCGGTAGGCCAGCGTGGCCAGAGTGTGGCGGAGCAGTTCGCGTTTGGGATCAGCGGAAGGAGAGCTGGCCGGTTGAGTCATGCCCATCAGATTACACTGAAGAGCAGGAGGCGAAAAGCATGGCCGGAAATGCGGCGCAGCCGCGTGCAGTCAACCGTGGCAACGCCGAGCATTATCGCTGGGGCGACGATTGTGACGGCTGGCATCTGGTGAAAGATGCGCAGCTGAGTGTGATTGAGGAGTTCATGCCGCCGGGCTCTGCCGAAATTCGTCATCACCACAAGCTGGCACAGCAGTTCTTTTATGTGCTCGCAGGTGAAGTCCTGATGGAAACGGAGGGTGAGACTACGCTGGTCCAGGCAGGGAGTGGGATTCGGGTTTTACCGGGGACGCCCCATCAGGTGCGGAATCCATCGTCAACACCGGCGCGGTTTCTGGTGATCTCGCAGCCGCCAAGTCATGGGGATCGGTTCAACGAATAGGACAGACTCGGCGAGGCCGCAGAGACGCGTTACAGCTGCTTGCGCCGCACGATGCCCGCTGCGCGCAAGGCACCGCGCACACGCGTTCCCAGCCCGCGGGCGAACTGCATATCCAGGAAGCCTTCCATCTGACGGCGGAAACTCTCGCCGTAGCCGTGCCACCAGAGTTTTTTCATGCCGGGCAGGCGGTCGCTGTCGAGGTATTTCACCCTGACCATTTCATCGAGCCCAAAGCGGCCGTGAGTGCGGCCCACACCGCTCGCCTTCACGCCGCCATGCGGGGCTTCGCTGATGCCAAAGCACGAAACCACATCGTTGACCATGACGGTGCCGGCGTGGATGCGCCGCGCCAGGCGTTCCCCGCGTTTGGGCTCGCGCGTCCACACGGTGGCGGCGAGACCATACTCCGAGTCGTTGGCCAGCTGCACGGCTTCGTCATCCTGTTCGAACGGCATGACGGGCAGGACCGGGCCGAACGTTTCTTCGCGCATGATGCGCATGTCGTGGGTCACGTCGGCCAGCACTGTCGGAGCATAGAAGTTCGTCCCGATTTCCGCGAGCCGCTTGCCTCCGGCCAACACGCGCGCCCCGCGCGCCCTCGCGTCCTCGACGTGCGATTCAACGATTCGCACCTGAAGCTCCCGGATCATCGGCCCGACATCAGTGTGCGAATCCATGCCGTTGCCCACGCGCAACTGCGAAGTCTTATCCGCGCAGGCCTGGGAAAAAGATTCGTACAGACTGTTATGTACATAGCAGCGCTCAACCGAAAGGCAGGCCTGCCCGGCATTGACGAACGCTCCCCAAACGGCTGCGCTCGAGGCCACGTCAATGTCGGCGTCGTCGAGCACGAGCATGGGATCTTTGCCGCCCAACTCGAGCACGACCGGCAGCAGACGCTCGGCGGCGGCCGCGGCGATGCGCCTGCCCGTCGTCACGCTGCCGGTAAAGACCAGCTTGTCGATGGGCGATTTGACGAGCGCCGCGCCCGCCGGTCCTTCGCCCACAATCACCTGAAACACGTCGTCTGGGACGCCCGCTGCGTGCAGCAGCGAGGCAAGTTCAAGCGCAACCAGCGGAGTCAGTTCTGACGGCTTCAGCACCACTGCGTTCCCTGCCACCAGCGCAGCTAACGTTTCCGTCGCGGGAATCGAGAACGGATAGTTCCACGGAGAGATGATTCCGATCACGCCATGCGGCTCCCGCAGGAGCGATCCGCTCTTGAGTTTGGTGACCAGGTTTGCGTGCGGGACCGGCTCGTCGCGCAGCAGACCGAAAGCGTTGTCGATGAGAAAGCGGGCCGCATCAAGGACGACCAGAACTTCTGTGACCAGGGATTCGACCAGAGGCTTGCCTGCCTCACGCGTGATGGCCGCCGCGATCTCAGATTTTTTGGCGAACAGCCTGGCTTGAAATTCGCGCAAAACCGCAATGCGGCGACGCAGGCCGAATTCGGCCCACGTTGGTTGAGCCAGCCTCGCCCGCTCCACTGCACCAAAGACTTCAGCTTCGCCCGCACAGTCGAACTGGCGCAGGATTTCGCCCGTCGCGGGATTCACAGATGTGATTTTTCGCGCCGCGATCTGCACATCGGTGGCCATACGTGCAAATGATAGTCCCTGCCAGCCGGGGATGGCTGTGGCCTCGGTCACACTCGGCCGCAGATCGAGCCAGTCGAGGTTCGCTCAACGGACAGTCCCCCTTGACTACTCTCGGCGGGCTAACTGTCATGCTGAGCGCAGCAGCGACGGTGCGAAGCGCGACGCTGCGCAGTCGAAGCATCCCTACCGTCACCGCTCGCCGGCGGAGCCTTTCGAAAACCAAGCCTAGTATTCGACGCTCACTAGATACAAGCCGCTTGCGGGCGCGGTGGCTCCCGCCGCGGAGCGGTTCCGCGCCGCGAGGATGCGCGTGACGTCGTCCTCTGCTAGTGTTCCCTTACCCACCAGAATGAACGTACCGACCAGATTCCGGACCATGTGATGCAGGAACCCGGAACCGCTGACTGTATATACGAGCTCATCGCCGGCTCGTTCCCACTTTGACGAAAAAATCGTGCGCGCGTTCGACACCGGCTCTTCGCGCCCGCGGTCGGGATCCACGGCCGCGAACGATGTGAAATCGTGCTCTCCCACGACCAGTTCCGCCGCGCGCGCCATGCGCGCTTCATCGAGCGGATACGGGAAATGCCATACATACCGCGCCAGAAATGGCGGACAGATTTGGGCGCGATAAATCCGGTAGCGATAAGTCTTGGCCCGCGCCGAATGCCGCGCATGAAGCTCAGCGGGGACCTCGGCCACCTTCAGTACGCGCACGGCGGCGGGCAGAATGTCGTTCAGCGCCCGCACGAAATTTTCAGTAGGAACGGAAGACTCCGTGACAAATGTCACCACCTGGGCCAGCGCATGAACGCCCGCGTCCGTCCGTCCCGAGGCTTGCGGCAATACCTTTTCGCCCGTAATCCGTCCAATGGCTGAGGCCAGTGTGCCCTGCACGGTATCGGCGTCGGGCTGCACCTGCCAGCCGGAAAATTCGGCTCCGTCATAGGAGAGAATCAATTTGAGATTGCGCATCTTATATGCTGCGATCTTATATGCTGCGGCTCCGCGCCGCGACTCGCAGGGGCTCTGCCCGTTCAAGCTTGGCTTTTTCGATTTCTTGATGGCTGGTTCTTTCGAGTCCCACGCTGGCGTTGCCTCATCCAATTGGTTTCCGGAACATCGGTTAACCGGGACTCAGGCTTCGCCAGCAATCTGCCGGTTCCAGAAGAACGTCGGCCGGATTTGGGTCAGATATACTGGAAGGTTTTCGCGGAGGCTGGGGCGAACCACGCGGCATCGAACCATGTTGTATCGAACCATGTTGCATCGCACAGCTTTGCGGAACCTTCGGCCACTGCTTTGCGTACCAATGCCTGAGTAGGACTCTGGATCCCCGGCATTCGACAGTCCCAGGACGAAAGCCGAGCTTTTTGCTGCAAGAAATTATTCAACAGGTCTTGACGTCATTAGGTTTAACAAACGGAGATGAGTAGATGCGATTCTCATGTTTAGCCGTACGGCTAGCCGCCGCTGCCTGTCTGTTCTCGCTGCTGACCTTCGTGTGCTGGGCGCAGGATACGCCCGCGGCGCCCTCGCCGCAGCCGTCGCCAAAACCGTTGCCGGTCATGAATTACGCGCAGCCGGTGTCGCATTTTCCGAACCCGGTTGGGCCCTACACAGCGAGGCATCTGGCAGAGCCCAATCTATCGAATACGGCGCGCATTGACGGGCTCATGCACGACGGCAAGCTTTATTTGTCGTTGAGCGACGCCATCGCCCTGGCGCTCGAGAACAATCTTGATATCGCCATCGCGCGCTATAACCTGAATATCGCCGACACCGACGTGCTGCGGGCCAAAGCAGGCGCATCGACCCTCGGCGTAAATACGGGCATTGTGCAGAACACCCCTGGCGGCGGCGTGGGCGGACTTGGCGGCCAGGTCGGCTCCGGCACCGGCGGAACCACGTTGGGCGCAGGCGGCGCGGGCGCGGGCGCGGGAGGCTTGGTCAGTTCTACGCTCGGCATTGGACCATTGATTACGAGCTTCGATCCGGTCTTGACTGGTACGTGGCAGGACGATCACTTTCACATCTTGTCAACGAGCCCATTCACCCCCACGTCGCCGCAGAACACCACCACTGCAAACTTTACCTACACCCAAGGTTTCTCTTGGGGAACCAACCTCTCGTTAGGGTTCAGCAACAACCGCGTGACAGTCGGCGACGCCCCATTTACGACGCTCAGTCCGCTTATCAACTCCAATTTCAAGTTCCAGCTGACCCAGCACTTGCTCCAGGGGCTCGGATTCGCTGCCAACAGTCGTTTCATCCGTATCGCCAAAAACAATCGTGAGCTTTCCGACGTTGCGTTCCGGCTACAGGTCATCACCACGGTGGATCAGATCGAAAACATGTATTGGGATCTCGTCTACGCAAACGAGAATCTGCGGGTGAAACAAGAGTCGCTCGCGTTCTCGGAGAAGACACTGTCGGATACGAAGAAGCAGGTGGAAATCGGCAGCCTCGCCCCGATTGAGGCCGTGCGCGCCCAGAGCCAGGTGGCCGCGGACCAGCAGGCGCTCACCGTGGCCAAAACCAATCTGCAGCTGGAGCAATTGCTGATGAAGAACGCTCTCAGCCGCACCCTGCATGATCCGGTGCTGGCTGGAGCCGAAGTGATTCCGACGTCCACCATGGAAGTTCCCGAAAACGAGCAGGTTCAACCTACTGAGGATCTGGTCAGTGATGCCATCCGCCACCGGCCTGAACTGGTGGAGGCTCGGATCCAGCTGAACAGTCAGGAATTAAGCAACAAAGCCGTCCGCAGCGCGCTGCTACCCACGCTCGACTTATTTGCGTACTACGGAGGGTACGGGGTGGGCGGGGGACAGAACCCATCGAACTTATGCGCTAACGAGCCGCTCCAGGAACAAGCCATCGGTCTCTGCGCCGGCCCTAATGGAGCTACCACCCCGCCTGGCCAGACAATCATCCCGGTCGCTTCGTCCGTCAGTTACAACAGCACGCTCAACCAGCTGATCAATTCGACAGCGCCCGATAAGGGCGTCGGCCTGCAGCTCAACATTCCGCTTCGCAACCGTGCAGCCCAGGCTGTACAAATTCGCTCGGAACTGGAATACCGCCAGCTGCAGATGGCTCTGCAGCAGACCGAAAACCGCGTCAGCATTGAAGTCCGCAACGCGCAGTTCGGGCTGGAACAGAACCGCGGTAGTGTGGCTTCGGCCCAGGCTGCGGTCGACTACGCACGGCAGTCGCTCGATGCCGAACAGAAGAAATATCAGTTCGGCACGTCGACGACCACGCTCGTTCTGCAGAATCGCAGTGCGCTGGCCAACGCCGAGTCCACGCTGTTGTCGGCCATGGCGGCCTACGAGAAGCAACGGGTTGAGCTCGACCGCGCCACCGGAACCTTGCTCGACCACAACAGCATCAGCGTTGACGACGCCGCCCGGGGACAGGTCACGCATTTGCCCAACGTTCCCTACGTTGCGCCGCGCAAGGATCTGCCGGCAGCAACGCCGCAGACGCAATAGCGCTTGGACCCCAGCCCTCGGACAGACCTCGGACCTTCGACGATTCTTCGAAGGCTGAGGTCTGAGGGTCGAGGGCTCTGCCGTTCCGCCACCACAATTCTTTACAATCACCCGCCCGCCCACTGCGCCTTTCCCGCTAAGATGAAGTGACGCTTTACCTGGTCCTGCTTGACCAGGTTCTGCATCCAACACTGGCGTCACTTCAGTCCCTTACCAAGCGATGCGTCTCGCTCTTATGCAAGGAGAATACACATGTTTCCAGCGCGTCTGAGTTCCGGGCCTTTGAGTTACTTTGTACACTTGTCCCTGCGCTATGCGACTTCTGCGGTTCTGCTGGGCGCGGCTCCAGCTTCGCTATGGGCGCAACAGTCGGCCCCACAATCAGCTTCCGCAGCAGCGCCGCAAGCCGTCCATCTGAAAGACTACTCGAAGCCGAACTCACCTTTCCCCAACCTGCTGAAGCCTTACGCCCCGCAGGAAGTCCCGCAACCGAGCCTGGCGAACTCGCCGCGCATCGATTCACTGATGAAGGAAGGTAAGGTGTATCTCTCAATTGATGACGCCATTGCACTGGCGCTCGAAAATAATCTCGATATCGAAATCGCGCGCTACAACCTGAACATCGCCGACACCGACTATCTGCGCGCCCGATCGGGCGCCAACATTCTCGGAGTGAATGCCGGCATCGTGCAGAACACGCCTGGCGGCGGCGTGGGAGGCCTCGGCGGAACCGTCGGCTCCGGCACTGGAGGCACAACCGTGGCGGCCAGCGGCATCGGTACAGGCACCAACGGCCTGGCCCAGTCTACTCTCGGCATCGGCGCACCGATTACCGCATTTGATCCTCAGCTGACCAGTACGTTGCAGGTAGACAAGAACAATACCGAATCGACTACCGCCCTCAGTCCTGTCCCCGTCGTCGCCCAGAACACCTACACAGCCAACTTCGCCTATACTCAGGGCTTTCAATGGGGCACAACCGTTAACCTCGGATTCAACAATACCCATCTCACCACCAACAACACGACCACTCTGATCACGCCGCAGATCAACTCCAACTTTCAGTTCAGAATCACTCAGAACCTATTGCAGGGCTTCGGATCTCTGCCCAACCGGCGCTTCATCAGCATCTCGAAGAACAACCGCGAGATTTCTGACGTGGCGTTTCGCCTGCAGATCATCACCACAGTCGACCAGGTCGAAGACATGTACTGGGACCTGGTTTATGCCTATGAGAACGTGCGGGTGCAGCAGGAAGCGCTCACCTACGCACAGAAGGCGCTCACCGATTCACAACAGCAGGCCAAGGTCGGGACTGTGCCGCCCATTCAGGTGGTGAGCGCGGAGAGCACAGTCGCGACCGATCAGCAGAATCTGATTCTCGCGCAGAACAACCTGCAACTGGAGCAACTCTTGATGAAGAACGCCGTCAGCCGCAGCGTCGAGGATCCGGTGCTCGCCGAAGCCGACGTCATTCCCACTTCAACCATGCAGGTACCGCAGGAGGAGCCCGTCATCCCCACGCAGGACTTGATCAATCAGGCGATCAATCATCGTGCTGAGCTGGTCGAGTCGCGCATCGATCTGAATTCGCGCGATCTCAGCGCCAGGGCGGTGCGCAACGACCTTCTGCCATCGTTGCAAGCGTTCGCCTACTACGGAGGATCGGGCGTGGGAGGGGATTTGAACCCACTGTGTCAGACTAGCGCTGGCCCGTGCTTCAATCCGGCGACTGCGCCACCGCCCTTCAAGAACGGAGGGCCAGTCAGTTATCCCGGCACGCTCAACCAGCTGGTCAATTCCACCGCACCCGACAAAGGATTCGGCCTGACACTCAGCATTCCTCTGCGAAACCGCGAGGCGCAGGCCAACCAGATCCGCGCCGATCTGGAATACCGCCAGGCACAGGTTCGACTGCACCAGCTCGAAAACCAGATTCGCATCGAGGTACGCAATGCACAATTTGACGTGAAACAGAATCGCGCTGCCGTGCAGGCCGCGCAGGCTGCCGTCGACTTTGCCCGTCAAACCCTCGATGCCGATCAGCAAAAACTGAAAGTTGGGCTGACCACGCAGACCGCGATTCTGCAGGATGCGTCCACGCTCACCACCGCCGAGTCCAGTCTGACCTCGGCGAAGGCGGCGTATGAAAAGTCGCGGGTTGAGTTGGATCGGTCGACCGGCCTGTTGCTCGATCACGCCGGCATCAATGTTGCCGACGCTACCCGCGGCCAGGTCACACATTTGCCCAATGTGCCCTACGTGGCGCCGCGCACCGACGTTACGCCAGCAGCGCAGCCCGCGACACCGCCGCAAACGAGCCAGCCGCAGCAAGGCGGGCAAATGTAACTGCCCCGGCGTTGCTTCTGCTGGATCACCCCGTTCTCTCGGCACGGGAGGAACGTGTATGCTTCCTCCCGTGAACCTGTCGGTGGTCATCATTACGCATAACGAGGAAACCAATATCGGCCGTACACTCGCCAGCGTGCGGCCGCTCGTCGCCGACGGAAAAGGAGAGATCATCGTTGTCGATTCGGGCTCGACCGACCGCACTCTCGAGATCGCAAAATCCTTCGGCGCGAAGGTGTTCATCGAGGAATGGAAGGGATTTGCCGCGCAGAAGAATTCTGCGATCGATAAGGCAACGGGAAGTTGGATTCTGAGTCTGGATGCGGATGAGGAAGTCTCCGATAGGTTAGCGAAAGAGATCGAGGAAATTTGCCTCGGGCCCGCCGAAGACGGATTTGGATCGGAAAATGGCTATTGGCTTAAGCGCCAGAACCAATTCCTCGGCCGCCCGCTGCGACATGGCGGCTTTTGGCCAGATCCCAAATTGCGAATGTTTCGCCGCGGCGTGGGTCGAGTGGAAAACCGAGCGGTTCACGAGACGTTCCAGGTAACCGGGCGCTTAGGAACGCTATTCTACCCCCTGATCCATCACTCCTACCCCACGCTCTCCGACTACATCGAGCACATGAACCGCTATTCTTCTCTAGGCGCGGAGATGGTCCTGACCAAGGGGCCGGTTCGCTTCAGCTTCGTCAACATCGTGCTGCGGCCGATGTTGACATTTATCTACAATTATTTTTTACGTCTCGGCTTTCTTGATGGGCGCGAGGGCCTGCTGCTGCACCTTTACCACGCCGTGTACGTTTCGTGGAAGTACGCCAAGGCGTGGGAGTTGTCGCGGACGAAATCGTAATCCGCTGCCCGTGCTTCCATAAGAATTGTCATTCTGAGCGGAGTCTTTGCTTCGCCTGGCGAAGCAGGACGGAGTCGAAGGATCCCTTGCATCTTAACTGCGCCTGAGCCCCGGCGAGGAGTTCTCTCACCGGATCCATCAGCGTTCGGGAGAATGCCTTGCGGCAGTCCGAATAGCATTTCAGAGCGTAGGGATTCTTCGACTGCGCAAGAGAGTCCGCGCAGCGGACTTCCCCGCTCCGCTCCGAATGACAAGCACTGACCGACCGGTCGTTCTCCTGCCGGGTCGTCACCTTGCCCGATTGCGCCCGCTTCCCTATGATCGAAGGAGATCGCTAGGGACAGCATGGAAAAGAAGCCCACACGTTCCAAGACGCCGCAAGTTGCCGAGAATCCGATTCAGGAAGTTTTAGAAGGCCGCCATCCGTCTGAGTCCGAAAAAGCCTGGGCCGGGAAGACCCTCGCGTCTACGCTAGAGAAAGCTCCCGAGCGGCCAATCGGCGCGCCGACAGGAGTGAATCTAGACGAGCACGGCCAGGCTCGCTTCACCACGATTTCTGGCGTGCCCATTCGTCGCCTCTACACGCAGGCTGATCTGCCGTCCGACTGGAGCGAGGAAGATTATCTCCGCTATCCCGGCCAAGCGCCGTTCACGCGCGGTATTCACGCCACCGGCTATCGCGGCAAGCTCTTCACCATGCGCCAGTTTTCCGGCTTCGCCTCGCCCGAGGAAACCAACCGCCGCTACAAGTATCTGCTCGAGCACGGCGGCAGCGGGCTTTCTGTTGCCTTCGATCTACCCACGCTCATGGGTTACGACTCCGACCATCCGGCGAGCGAAGGCGAAGTCGGCAAGTGCGGCGTAGCTATCGATTCGCTCGAAGACATGGAAATTCTCTTCAGCGGCATCGACCTCGAGAAAACCACGGTCTCGATGACCATCAACTCCCCCGCGTCGGTGCTGTGGGCGATGTATCTGGTGGTGGCGGAGAAACAGGGTGCGGACTGGAAGAGAATTTCCGGCACAATTCAGAACGACATTCTCAAGGAATACATCGCGCAGAAGGAATACATCTACCCCCCTGCGCCGTCGATGCGGTTGGTGATCGACACTTTCGAGTTCGGCTCGAAATTCACCCCGCGCTTCAACACCATTTCGATCAGCGGGTACCACATCCGAGAGGCGGGTTCGACCGCGCTGCAGGAACTGGCGTTCACGCTGTACGACGGAGTGGAATATGTGGAGTGGGCGCGGCGGCGCGGGCTCGACGTTGACGAATTCGGCCCGCGGCTGAGCTTCTTCTTCAACGCGCACAACGATTTCTTTGAGGAGATCGCGAAATACCGGGCCGCGCGAAAAATCTGGTATCGCGCCATGAAAGACCGTTTCGGAGCAAAGAGCCAGCGCACGTGGCTGATGCGCTTCCACACCCAGACGGCCGGCGTCTCGCTGCCTGCTCAACAGCCCATGAACAATATTGCCCGTGTGGCACTGCAAGCGCTCGCGGCAGTGCTCGGCGGAACGCAGTCGCTGCACACGGATTCCTACGATGAAGCGCTGGCTTTGCCGACTGAAGAAGCCGCGCGGATCGCCCTGCGCACTCAGCAGATCATCGCCTACGAATCCGGAGTTGCGCAGACCGTGGATCCGCTTGGGGGTTCTTACTTCCTCGAAAACCTGACGCTGCAGATGGAACACGGCACCTTTGACTACTTCAGCAAAATGGACGCCATGGGCGGCATGGTGAAGGCGATTGAGCGAGGCTATCCGCAGAAAGAGATTGCCGAGGCCTCGTACCAATACCAGCGTGCCGTCGAGGCGCGGGAAAAAGTCATTGTCGGCGTGAATGAATTCACCATTGAGGAAGAACCGCCGCAGATTTTGTATATCGATGAAACCGTGGCCCGCCTGCAATCGGCCAAGCTGAAGGCGCTGCGCGCGCGGCGCTCGAATGACGATGTCCGCCGGACGCTCGACGCGCTCAAGCAAGCCGCAGCACAGGAACCAAGGTCGGGGGCAAACGGCAACATCTCCCCGGCCAACACCATGCCCTACATCGTGGATGCGGTCCGCGCCTACGCGACCGTGGGCGAAATCTGCGATGCGATGCGGCAGGTGTACGGCACGTACACGGAAGTCAGCATCACTTAAGGCTGGCGCGTTTACTTCAGGTTCAGGTCGGGATAGTGCCCGAAGCTCGAGAGCGAGACTTGGTCGCCGCCTGGAATGTAGAATCCGAACCTGCCCGTGGACAGATCTGTACCGGCCAGCGACCAGCGGTCGAGAACGAACCACGCTTCGCCAGTCTTGATCAGGTGAACGATCTCGTTCGGTGTCACGCGAATCTGCAAGGTGCGGAAACTCTTCTTGTCGCCTTTGTGCGGAAGCTTCAGTTCGGCGGTCTTCACGCCGCTGCGAATGTCGGTGCGATAGAAGTTGTTGTCGTCAATTTGGAATAGATCGTAGTTGTTCGCGTCGGTGTAGTGAACCACCCACTGCAGCCGGTGGCCCTTGTTCAGCATGGCGGAAAAAATGAAAGTTCCCGCCGGAGCCGCGTTGTAGAGTACGTAATCACCACCCTTGCGCGTGAAAACGCCGCCCTCCTGCTTCCATCCGGCCGGGTCGAGCCACTTTCCCATTCCGTCGGGAGCCAGAGACAACGCCAGATCCCGCGACTGCCCCGCGGTCAGCTCAAGCGCGCACGTACGTACAATACTGTCAGCGGTGCGGGCAGTGAGAGTATAACTGCCGGCCGGCAGGCTTAGCGGGGTTCCGTTGGCGACTTTCACCGGCGCCTCGCCCGTTCTGGTCAAGCTTACCTGCGCATCGGCGGGTGTGAAGTTGATCCGCACTTCACCGGGTGCGACTTCCAGCGCAGTTTCCGAGGCTGCGAGAGCAACTGCGGCTCCAGCCACAAAGTGTTTGTGCAGCAGCCGCGGCTTGAATCTATCCTTGCGCAGCTCGATCACGTGATCGCCGGGCGCGATCGTCGTCAGGCTCAATGTGCCATCGGCTTGGACAGTTCCGGCGGCGACCTGATCGACCAGAACCGTTGCCCCCGGCGAAGCATTCTGGATGCTGAGCGTCGCCAGGTGCGGCAGCGCCAGCAGGCCGAAAACGAGACGGCCCTGTTCCCCTTTGTGGATGCGAATCTTCTGTTCAGAAACATCCTGAAAACCGGCCTTCGCGACGCGCACGGTGTATTCCCTCGGCTCGAGGTTGGCAATGCGCAGTGTGCCGCCATCGGTCAGTTGGTCCAGCGGCTTGCCGTTGAGGAAAACGCGTGCCTTGTCCTGCCCGGTAACAACCACGAGTGAGCCGACATTCTGTCCGGACTCGGCGAAAACACTCAGAGCTGGAGCCGGCCCAACTTCGATCGCGAGTTTGTATTGCTCTCCGCTATAGCTCAGAGCTAACTCATGGGAACCGGACGTGACCGAGTCGAAATCGGCCCCTTCGGCGGGAACTTCGACCGGCTGCTGCCCGTCCAGACTCGCTTTAACGCCCGCTTGGCTCGCATCGACGTGCAGGCGACTGCCGATGCCGCTGACCATGGCGACGAGAACGCCTTTCGCTTTGATGGGCGAGTGGATCACGGGCAAGGCTCCGTCGGAGGCAGTAACGGTTGCACTGAAACCTCCGGATGGCCCGTCGAAACTCAATGTGTGGTCGCCGGCCGGGATTTTTTCCAGTGCCCACTCCGCGTTCTGCAGATCGACAGGAGGCTGGTCGTCAAAAGTCACTCTTCCGTTGGTAGTGTCCGAAGACAGCTTCAGTGTCGGCAGCTGCGGCTGGGGCGGAGGCGCGACGGGTTGGGCCGCTATCGGTTGCGGCTGCGGTACCGGTTCCGCAGGCGGCTTGGGGTGGCGACGGAAGACCGCGACGGCCAGCCCGAGTACGAGCACAGCTCCGGCCACAGCCAGCATTTTGGGGGAGAAGGCGCGCGGGAGTTCTACCCCCCGCACAACATTCCATGCGGAGGATAACCATGGAAAAACCGCAGCCGGTCGAGACTTACCTTTGCTGTTGTTCTTCGCCCTTGCCTTCGCCGACTGAGGAGCCGTCGTCGCCTTCGAAGCCTCGACCGGAGGCTTGGATTGCACCGGAGCTTCGGGAACGGATGCGCTGGTCGGTGCTCCCGCAAAGGAAAGCGTCGCTTGTTCGGCTTCTTTAGCGATTGACGCTTTGCCTGCGATTGCCGGCAGGCTTAACTTCTGCAAAACGCTGTTCACGCCGGAGAGAACCTCCGCGTCTCCGGGATATTTGTCCGCCATTGCGCAAGCTTGTGCGCCCAGCGTTTTCTGAATGGCCACATCCGCGGATAAGCTTGCTTCGCTCTCCAGGCGGCGCAATTCATCCAAGTCGCGTCGCCGGGTTTGCCGGCGTTGCGCCTGCAGATCGCGCTGCACCGCGTCGCGAATCTGGACAAACCGCATCTCGCGCGGATAGAGCGCCAGTCCTTCCTCCACACGTGCAATCGCGGCGGCCAGATCCCCCGCGGCCTGCAGCTTGCGCGCCTGCGCGACGCACTCGCTCACATAGCTCTCTCGCTTCTGATCCTGAATCAGACTGCGGAGAGTCTTCGCCATGGGATGAGAAGGATTGAGCTCGAAGGCCTCCTTCGACAGTCGCTCAGCTTCGCGCCAGTCGGCTTCCACCATCGTTTGCGCGTGCTCTACCAACGCATTGGCCAAAACAGCTCGCGCTACAGGATTTGACTCGTCCAGTTCATATGCTTGTCGCAACAGCTGAATGCCTTGCGCCGCATTCTGGTTGGCGCACAATTCCTGTCCTTCGGCCATCAGCCGCTGAGCCTCGGTCGCGCGCTCCACGCCTTGTTGGGCGAGTTTCTCCAGTTCCTTCAATTCGTCGTCGTTGGGAAATTCCGCCGAGGCGCCCTGCAAGAGTTCGAAGACGCGGCCGTAGTCACCGGCATGCATGCACGAATCGATCTGCTCGATCAGCCGCGTGCGCGCGTCAATGCGAGCCTGCTGATCGCGCTTTTTCTGCAGGCGATCCACCTCGAACTTCAGCCCCGGATATTGCAGATAGATGGTGCGAAGAATCTCCCAATCGTTCAGGGCGTCTCCGAAAGCGCCTTGTTCCTCGTGCAAGTGAGCGCGGGCCACAATGGAGTTGACCAGGTCGCGCTTGTCCTGCACCAGGCGCAGGGCGCGTTCGAAATGCGATTCGCCCGGATGCTGTTCGAGAGCTTCGCGCAAAATACTGACGCGCTTTTCGAGATCGGGCTCGGCCTCGACCTGGCGGTCGACCGACGCAATCAGCGCCGAGAGTTCCTGCCGTTGCTGCTCTTCAATGTCGTAGCGCAGGGCCTGAAAAATGGCGTTTGCGGGATATTTGGCGAGATAGGTCTGGCAGCTGGCCAGAGCCTTGGCGAAATTGCGCTCCGTAAGTTGCCGCTGCGCGTCGGCGTAGGCGGTGTTCATGGCGTCGTGCTCGGAGCGAACTTCGTTGTAGAAGCTCTGATAACGGGCTCCGCCCTCGGGAGTGATGGAATCGGGAGCCTTGCGGTCCAGTTCGAGCACAACTCCCAGTTTGGCCAGCGCGCTGCTCACGTCGCCCTTCTGCCACGCATCCACGGCGGATCGGTAGAGTTGCTCTTTGTCAAGGCGGAGTTTCTTGTACTCCAGCTCCTGCCGATCCACTTCGGTCAGCAGCTGCAGGGCGCGAGCCTCCTTCGGCCGGAGCTGCAGAACGTTCTGCAGAGCTTCGCGCGCATGGGCATAGGCGTGATTGTCCATGTGCTGGCGCGCCAGGCGGTACCAGTTTTCGATCTGACGCTCGCTGCGGCGGTTCTCGATCTTGCTTTTCAGTGCCAGTGCTGTCGCATTGTCCGGCTCAATCTGCAACGCCTCTTGCAATCGTTGCAAGGCCAGCGGATCTTCCTCTTCTTCGAACCTAGCCCTCGCGGCGTCGAGAAGCTGGGCCAGGGTCTTGCGGCGGACGGCGCTGTCTAACTGCCGGCGAAGCGAGGCAATTTCCTGATCGAGATGCCCTTCGGCCTCCAGTTCGCTGAGAATCTCGCCGGCAAATTGCAGGTCCCCGTCGGCCAGTGCCTTCGCGGCCCGCTGCAGCCGGGGGCGCGTTCGTTCCGGGTCAAAGAACTCAATCGGCTCGTTGCGCAGGGCCTTGACCAGTGTGTCGCCGAACTCACGCGCGCCGGCGAAGCGGTGCCATGGCTGCTTAGCCATGCCTTTGTGCACAACGCGGCTGATGTGCTGGTGAACGGCGGAATTCAGCTCCGACGCCGGCGGAGGACTCTGGTGCAAGATGGCGTCAACAACCTCATCGGCACGAGCCCGCTGGAACGGATTTCTTCCGGTCAACGCCTCATAGCAAACCACGCTCAACGAGAAGATGTCCGAGGCTCCTGTCAGCGGCTTCAGCTGAATCTGCTCGGGAGACATGTACAGCAGCGTGCCCTTCTGTGCGCGCGTGGTGTGCGCATCCGCCATGTGTGCGACTCCGAAATCGATGATTTTCACGGAGTCGTCCTCCATGACAAAAATATTGCTGGGCTTCAGGTCACGGTGAATCAATCCACGCTCGTGGGCAGCCTGCAAGCCGCGGCATGTCTGGGAAATGATTTCGACAATGCGCTCGACCGTGAGGCGATGGCTGGCTTTACGGATGAAGTAATCGAGGGTGGTGCCAGGCAAAAGCGGCATCACGAAATAAGGTTTCTTCTGCCCGTCTTCCTCGAATTCGCCGATGTCAAAAATTTCGACGATGTTGGGATGGCTCATCGAAGCCAGAACATCGCATTCCTTGTAGAACAACTGCAAAGAGGCGGGATCGGGAATGTCGAGAATGGTTTTGACTGCGACTTCCCGGCGGATCACTGTATCGTAGGCGCGATAGACCAGACCCATGCCGCCTTTGCCGAGGATCTCCCTGACCTCGTAGCGGCCGGCGAGTTTTTTCGGCGATCCGGCAGTATCCATGGGGCAGCCCCACAATTTGGGCTTCAGCATTCTAAACGATTTCCAAGAAGCGGCATACCAGTATAAGAAGACGCAACCGGCCTGCTTTCCGCGTCTGGCGGCCACTTTGGGGCACTAGCGTGGCCATGCGAGCCGCAAACCAGCACAACTTTAGGGACGGTTCCGAACGCCATGGCTGCAATATCCTCAACTCCATGGCGTTGTCGGGACCGGTGTCGACTGTTTTCCTAACGCCTTTTGCCTCCGTCATCGCCTTGTATTGCGAAGATTCGTGCTAACGGATCGCGTCCATCGCGCGCCCCAGCAGGTTGTCGAAACGCTGCGAGGATTCCTCGAACAGTTTCTTCGCAGCGGGGGTCTCACCCCATGCGTGCACGGAATTTGACGCAAAAATGATTGCGCGGCCATTTCTCGGGTTCAACACGAAGAACAACGCAAAACCTGCCTGGTGGCCGGTGTGACTGACGAGGGTCACCTTGCCATCACCCATTCCGCGCGGATACAGAAAAAACGACAAGCCCACGGAGACTGGCTGCGCCCAACCTTCCTCAGTAATCGCCATCACGGGACGCCACATCTCTTCGATCGACTTGCGATCGAGCACCGCGCTCGCGCCCGGTGCGGAGTTGGTCCCAGCAAGAAAGCTGATCCATTTCGCCAGATCCTCCAGCGGCGCATTCAGTCCGCCGTTGGGCGTCGTGATCCCCGTGTCGAATTCCCTCGCGAAAGAATGCACAGTCTCCTGGCCTTTTTCATCCAGCACAATTTCATAGCTGTCGGCGCGATCCGCCGCCAGGTGATACGGGCTGACGTTGTAAAAGCTGCGCGTCATGCCCAGAGGCGTAAGAATGTTCTTTTGTACATACACCTGGTAGGGATCGCCCGTAACCGCCTCGACGACTCGCGCTAGGTAGATGAAGCCGGGATTCGAATACTGAAACTTTGTACCCGAAGCGAACGAGAGCTCTTGGTACGGCATCATGGCCACAAGTTGCGACCACTCCGTCGGTTCGAACGGCTCCCACAGCTTGCCCTCTTTGTACGGCCATGTAGGACCCTGAAAACCTGCGGTGTGCGAGAGAAGATGGCGGATGGTGACACGCGAGATGCCGTTGTCCTCACTATGAACACGGGCCAGTTCGGGCACGTACTTCAGAATGGAATCGTCGAGCGAGAGCTTGCCGCGATCGCGCAGCTGCATGATCGCCACCGCCGTCAGAGTTTTCGTGATCGATGCCCAGTGAAAAATTGTGTTCTTGTCGACGGGCTGCTTCATGGCCGTGTCGGCCATGCCGTAGTTTTGCGAATCTATGACTCGTCCCTGGTCGAGTACAACATAGGACGCTCCAACAGTTTTGTCGGCCTGCACAAAGTCGCGGAAAGCAGTGGCAAAGGGAGATTGCTGCGCGCCAAGCGGAAATACCGTCGCTATTACGATCACGAACAACCGAAGCACAAATCGAAGGACTCCGACGAGTGTCGCGGTTTGTGGCACGTTGACCTCCGTCGAGCTAACTTTTCTTGTTCGAGGACGGCGCCTGGCGCTCTGCGAGGTTCTGCATCAGGGCCTTATAGGACGCAGGCATGGTCACCGTTTCACGCATAGCCACGGTGATCGGATATCGCGTGCCGCCCTTGTGAGTGCCTTCCAGTCCTTCGACGATTTCGCGCGCATACGCCCACGGGAAAGCGAAAGCCATTTCGTTGTCCTGCGCCATGCCGAACACGCGGTCGCCGTTGCACGGAAGAATCACTTTGGGCTCGTTGGTGGTGAGCGTCTGGATGACAATCTCGGCGCAATCGAGCCGGCCGCCGCTGGTTGAGACGACGCGTCCACCGCGCTTGTAGAGCGAAGCGTGGACCAGCCGCAACACCTGGGCGCTGTTCGCGTACACGCAAACCACGTGCGGCTCGAACGTGGTACGGTTCAGCGGCGCCACGCAGACGTAGTCATAGGTGCCAGGTTCAAATCTCCAGACGCCGGCCTCCAGGTTCGTTGCCGCAGTTTCATCTTTGCAATACATTCCGACCGCGATGCTTCCCTTCAGATACTCCTCGGTCGGCTTGTAGAAGCCGAATGCGATCGCGGCCAGTGGACAAATCACATCTTCCCGGCCGACGGCGATGGCCCATCCATAGCGCCGAGCCACGCCGATCGACTGGCACACGATCCATTGCTCACCCATGGCTTTGCTGGGGACTTTTACGCCCTCAGGAATCGCTTCCCCGGGCTTGAGCATACGGATCGCGAGAGGAAACGTGTCGGGACGCACGTAACGCGCCAGCGCGTCGTCGAGCAGCCTGAGCGTTGCGGCGACCTCTTCATTCATAACAGCGGTCCTCGTTCATCAGAGCAAGCCAGTTCTAGTTGGGTGCAGCCACCAGAGGAGCAACATTGCTCTCTGTGAGAGTTCGATTGAAGGCTGGGAAATCCTCCTTCATAAACTTCTGGTAGTCAGCGTCGACTCCGGCAATTTGCGTCTCAAACGTCTTCAGCGATTCCAGTTCAGTATCGGTGGGAGCAAAATCCGCGCCTCCAGCCATGTCGCCTCCACCGGTGCCGACTTCAGCATTCAACCAGATCAAATTGAGGTAAACCTGGTACGGCTCAACGAAGTACTTGTCATCACTGTTGAGCAGTGCCGGCGAAACCAAACCGTGCTCGATCGTTTGCAGTTTCTTGTCCAGATCTTCCGCAGCCTTCAACAAGTCGGCTTTGCGTTTTGCTTCGCCCTCGCTTAAGGTCTGCGGCGGTGCGTTTGTGGGTTCTGGGCCTTCGTCCCAATCTTCGCCGAAGCGTGGCTGCGCTCTTTCTTTCTTCTTCGGCGGCCGCAGCATGGTTTCGATGACCTCAAGCTGCTTGCGCAGCCACTCGATCTGATTGACCGTATCAGACACGTGGCTGATGCTGTCGCAAATGCGGCGAAGCGTCTTCACCGACTGCTCGATATCGGCGTCAGAACCGGGGGAGTGCGGATCGCGCACAACTGTGAGAGTCTGCGTCACGGACTGATCGTCGACCTTCAGCCGCACGGTGTATTTTCCGGGGGCAACGATCGGACCGACTTCAGCCGGCCGCGATCCCCAGTGCGTGATGGGGCGCTCGTCGGAATCGCGGAAGCGCGACTCGCTCCAGATGTGCGGGTTGTCGGGCGCGACGGTGCGCAGTGCAACCAAGCGAGGAGACTCGTAACGCAAGTCCCAAGTGACGCGATTCATGCCGGCTAGCCCCTTGGCTTCGAGCTTTCGGATAACTTTGCCGTCGGGGTCGAGAATTTCCATCTCAACCTGTTTTTTCGGTGCGGACTTAAGCGAAAAATTCAGCACGGCCTCGGCGCCCCGTGTGAAGCGGTAGGCCGGACGCGGTTCGAACAAGATAACTGCGGCGTCCGAATGATTCTTGGCCATCTGCTCCAGCGGCGTGACGTCGTCAAGAATGTAAAGTCCGCGGCCGTAGGTGGAAATCACGAGATCATGGAATTCCTTCTGCACGACCGCCCAACTCACCGGAGCGTGCGGAAGGCCGGTTTGAAGCGCGGTCCAGTGGCCGCCGTCATCGAGCGAGTAGTAAAGACCGTTGCCCGTGCCGGCGAAGAGCAGGCCCGCGCAGTTGGGATCTTCGGCGATGATGCGCACATACGAAAGTGGATGCTTGGGCAGATTTCCTGTGACCAGTTTCCAGGTCTTTCCGTAGTCAGTCGTCTTGTAGAGAAACGGATCGCGATTATCCATGAGATGGAAATCGACGCTGATATACGCCGTACCGGCGTCGAAACTTGACGGCGCGATGCTCGTGATTGTTCCCCACGCAGGCAGACCGGAAATGTTCTTGGTCACGTTGACCCACTGCCCACTGTCATCTGTGTGCCAAACCTGGCCATCATTCGTACCTGCCCAGATCAGACCCTTCTTGATTTTCGACGGAGCGATCGCGAAGACGACTTCCCCGTAGAACTGGCCGAGATTGTCGCCGACGATTCCTCCGGACGGAACGATGCGCGACGGGTCGTTAGTCGAGAGATCAGGGCTGATGACCGACCAGCTCTGGCCGCCATTCGTGGTTTTGAAAATCACCTGGCAGCCGTAGTAGACGGTGTTGTGGTCGAAGGGATCAATCGCCAGCGGCGCCGTCCAGTGGCAGCGATACTTGATGGCGTTGGGCGGCGAGTCGAGCGTGTGCATCCACGGACTGACCGAGCGCGCGTGGCGGGTGCGGGCGTCCCAGCGCGTAACTTTATTGCCGTAGCAGGTAGCCCACACGATGTTTGGATCTTCCGGGTCGGGCACCGTAAAACCGGATTCGCAACCGCCCATGCCGTGGTCCCAACCCACGTCGCCGAAGCCCATGGGCACGCTGGGGCCGCGCATATTCCCGTCGTCCTGCATGTTGCTGTAGAAGTAGTACGGCACCTGGTTGTCGACGTCGACGTGGTACATCTGCCCGATCGGCAACTGAACGCGGTGAAAACCGCGGCCATGGACGGTTGTGATGCTCATGCCGCCATCGTCGGTGATGACAAAGCGATCCGGATTCGTGGGATCGATCCAGATGTCATGCGTGTCGCCGCCCCAGGGAACTTCCTTGAAATTCTCGCCGCCATCGAGCGACTGGTGAAAGGAACTGTTGGCGACGTAAATCTCGTTGTCGCTGCCGGATGATACCGCGATGCGAATGTAGTAGCCGGCACGACCGATCAGAGCTCGCTGATAGTTAATCGCCTTCCAGTGCTCGCCGCCATCGTCGGAGCGCCAAAGTGAGCCCTGATCTTTGGTTTGAATGAGCGCGAAGATGCGATTGGAATTGCTTGGCGCCACCGCAACGTCGATTTTTCCGAGGGGGGCTTTAGGCAGGCCATGTTCTTCGATATGAGTCCATTTCGTTCCGCCGTCGTGGGACACGTAGACTCCGCTGCCCGGACCGCCGCTGAATTCGCCGTAAGTATGCATCTCCACTTGCCACATGCCTGCGAACAACGTGTGCGGATTGTGCGCATCCATCGTCAAGCCGGAGCAGCCCACATTTTCCCCGGCGAAGAGCACGCGGTCCCAGTGCTGGCCGCCGTCGGTGGTACGGTAGACGCCACGCTCCTGCTGAGGCCCGGTCATGCGCCCCAGGGCGCATACGAATACGACATCAGGATTCGCCGGATGCACCATGATGCGGCCGATCCTGCCCGTCTCCACGAGTCCCATGTTCGTCCAGGTTTTGCCGGCGTCGGTCGACTTGTAGATCCCGTTGCCCATCACGTCGCTGTCGCGGATGGCCCACGCCTCGCCCGTCCCCGCCCAAACCGTGCTCGGATCGGAAGGCGCGACGGCGAGCGCGCCAATCGCCGCAACCGGTTCCTTGTCGGAAACCGGCTTCCAGTGATTTCCGCCGTCGGTCGACTTCCACAGTCCTCCCGAAGCGGCTCCTGCGTAATACGTGCTTGGATCGCCGGGGATGCCGGCAACTGAGGCAATGCGATTCCCGACTCGGGGGCCTACGAAACGAAACTTAAATGGGCCATGTTCATCGGCATCGGACTCCTGGGCTAAAGTTGAAATACTACTTACAAAGATGGCGAGCAGAGCACAACACAAAGTCAGTTTTTTCATGATGATGGCTGGAGTCCTTCGCGGACCTGCCGAATTCTACATTCGTGATCGAGTCATCGCAATCCCTGTCCTTTTAGCAGCGCACCGACCCCGCGGATGCCGCTCTGCCGCTCGAACAACGCGCAAGGCATCTCGAAATCTATCCGTATGTCCGCGGCTCAAGCTTTGCTGTCGTCCGGATCGCGCAGGACTTCTCGGCAGTGTGCCTGGAATCACACTAATACGTGATCAAACTCACAGACAGGCATCTTCCTTAAGACGCAATATCTGCCAGCTTTGGGGCATGGCCTCCCCAATTCCATTGCAGACAAACGAAGAAAAGGATTTCCCATGAAGACTCACCAGAGAATTGCGGCGACGGTTTTTGCCTTGCTGCTCTTTGTCGCTGCAGGACTGCTGCGGTCCACGCCCGGCGTCCGAGCTGCGGCGACGAGCCAAATCACTGGCACCGTCAAGCTGGACGGACCGGCTCCGCATCAGAAACCGATCGACATGTCGAAGGACCCAAGCTGCGCACAGACCCGCGGAGGGACGCAAGCGAGCGGGGAAAGCGTTGTCGTGGGCGCGAACGGTGGGCTGGCCAACGTCGTGGTCTACGTCTCGCAGGGTCTGAGCGGCGATATCCCGGTTGCGTCCAAGCCGGTGACCTTCGAACAGAAGGGCTGCCAGTATGTTCCGCACGTCGTAGCGGTCAATCCAGGCCAGCACATGACCATCCTGAATGACGACAAGACGTCGCACAACATTCACCCCGATCCCAAGCCCGGCGGCAACATGCAATTCAACAAGTCCCAGCTGTCGGGCGGTCCGCCCATCGATGTGGCGTGGACGACGGAAGAGGTGGCCATTCCGGTGAAGTGCAACGTTCATCCCTGGATGCGGGCCTTCATCGTGGTGGTGAAGGGGCCGAATGGCGTCAGTGACGGCAATGGTTCGTTCAAGCTGGAGGACGTGCCTCCCGGCACTTACACGCTGACAGCCTGGCACGAAACTTACGGAACGCAAACGCAGAAAGTGATTGTGGCCGAGGGAAAACCGCTCACGGCGGATTTCACCTTTAAAGCGAAGTAGAAGCGAATAACAAAAGCAGAAGCGAAGTGTTGAAGGAAGAAGGCTTGGTCGGGACCGCACGCCTAGTTTGCGGTCCTGCAAATCTGGCTGGCGCTGGGGAGCGCCGGCGATGGGGTGAAAACCTATGGTGGGGAAAATCTTTGCCGTCGTCGTTGCGCTGGTCACATTGGTTACCGCCTATTGCGTCATTACCCACGTGTGGTGGATGCCAGTGGACATCTCCGTCCATGGGCCGAAGATTGATCACCAGATCGAGGAGACCATTTTTGTGGCCGGCCTTCTGTTTATCGCCGGGCAGATCGTGCTCGCCAGCTTCGTGTTTCTTTATGGCGGCGCCAGAGCCAAGCCGAAGCAGATTCCCGGAGGAGCGAAGCCGCTGGTTCTATTCGCTTTTATTCTTGTCGGCACTGAGGTTCTGGCTCTTTCCTTCATCGGCACCAAGGCCTGGGGCGCAGTGTATTTTGAGGCGCCTGATCCCAGCTCTCTACGCATCGATGTCCAGGCGGGCCAGTTTGCCTACTATTTCCGCTATCCCGGTCCGGATGGCAAGTTCGGCTTACTGCATCCCGAACTGATCAACGAAGGGAACCAGAACTATTTCGGCCTCGATCCAGAACACGATGCCGACGCCAAGGACGACATTGTCACTGCCGAGATCGCCATCCCGGTGAACAAGCCAATTCTGCTTACGTTGCATTCCAAAGATGTCGGGCATTCGTTCTACGTGCGGGAATTGCGGGTGCAACAGGATTTCGTTCCGGGACTCAGCATTCCAGTCCACTTCACCGCAACCCAGACGGGACGCTACGAGATTGTTTGCACGCAGCTCTGTGGATTGGGGCACTACAACATGAAGGCCTATTTATCCGTACTGTCGCAGTCTGATTTCGACGATTGGCTCAAGAAACAGGCAGCCATGCAGTAGGTGGGGAACGGGGTTCGTCCAAGCTGGGCGACCTAAAATCTCTCTCGGGGTGGAACCATGGCAGAAATGCAAGTGCACGCGGCGCACCACGCGCCGCCGCAAGGGTTCATTCGCAAATACGTCTTCAGTGTGGACCACAAGGTGATCGGGATTCAGTACCTGACACTGGGCGTGGTGGCGGCGTTCATCGGAATGGCATTGTCGTGGGCCATGCGCCTTCACCTGGCATACCCGGACTTCCGCATTCCGCTGCTGGGCTGGCTTTCTCCCAACGGGGCGCCCAACGGCGTCATGACGCCGGAATACTATCTTTCGCTCATGACGATGCACGGCACGATCATGGCGTTCTTTGTCTTGACGGCAGCGCCGTTTGCGGGATTCGGCAACTTCGTGCTGCCCATTCAGGTTGGAGCTGCCGACATGGCGTTTCCCCGTCTGAACATGTCGTCGTTCTGGGTGACGTTCGTGGGCTTCCTGCTGGCCGTGGCCACGTTCTTCATTCCCGATGGGCCGCCTCTCTCCGGCTGGACGGCTTACGCGCCGCTGAGCGCCGTCGGCCCGGTTGCCGGCCCCGGTCAAGGATGGGGGCAAACGCTTTGGGTCCTTTCGATTGCCATGTTCTGCATCGCCTCGCTGCTGGGGGCTCTGAACTTCATCGTGACCACGCTCGATCTGCGCACCAAGGGGCTGACGTTGTCTCGCCTGCCCCTCTCCACTTGGGCCTGGTTCATCGACGCATGGGTGAGCTTGCTCGCCTTCGCGGTCTTGTTGCCCTGCGGCCTGTTGCTGGCGCTGGATCGTCTGGGTGGAACCAGTTTCTTCATCCCCGGAGGACTGGTCTTCAATGATCAGTTGCAACCGCATTCGGGCGGATCGCCGCTGCTGTTCCAGCACCTGTTCTGGTTCTTCGGACATCCCGAGGTCTACATCATCATTCTGCCGGCATTCGGGATTGTCTCCCACATTTTTCCCACATTCATCCGCAAGCCCTTGGTAGGGGGCTGGAAGGTGATCACTTTTGCCGAAATCGGGGTCGGTACGCTCAGCTTCGTCGTGTGGGGCCATCACATGTTCGTAAGCGGCATGAGCCCGTTCATGGCGATGGTTTTCTCGTGGCCTACCCTGTTCATCACCATCCCGTCTGTCATTGCAGTGCTGATATGGGTCTTCTCTCTGTATGGATCCAACATTCGCTTTGACACTCCCATGCTGTACAGCCTGGGATTCGTTTCTCTGTTCATCACGGGCGGAATCGGCGGGTTCTTCCTGGCGCAGCCATCCACCGATTCCTACCTACACGCGACCAGCTTTGTGGTCGGTCACTTCCACTTCACCATGGGCTTGTCGGCGGTCTTCGCCACGTTTGCCGGGTTTTATTACTGGTACCCGAAAATGTTCGGCCGGATGATGAATGAAACGCTGGGCAAGCTGCACTTCTGGCTGAGCTTCGTCGGTGTGTATTGCGTTTTCATCACGCTGCACCTGACGGGCTTCGCGGGAGCGGTTCGCCGCTACTCGGCATTTGTGGACGACTTCATGATTCCGCTAATGCCGGCGCAACGCTTCATGACAATCTCCGCCCTGCTATTGGGGGCGGCCCAATTCATCTTCCTGTTCAACGCCATCTGGAGCCGCTTCAAGGGGCCTAAAGCTTCCGACAATCCCTGGGGAGCAACAACTCTGGAGTGGGCCACGACGTCACCGCCTCCGTTCGACAACTTTGGTGGGCGGCAACTTACCGTTTACCACGGGCCGATGGAATACGACGGCGAGGCCAGCGTGATGCAGACCTCACCGGAAGCGTCCATCGCTGGAACCTAAACGAGCATAAAAACTATTACTGGCGGTTGGTAGTGTGCCGACAAAAGGAGATGCCGTGAGCCAATCCGAGCTGACGATCGCCGCAGGACATGAGGTCGTAATGGAGGCCTCTCCCTATGGCATTGAGAAGAAGAAGTTGGGGATGTGGGTGTTCATTGTCTCCGATGCCTGCACCTTTGGGGCATTTTTGTTTGCCTACGGCTACATGCGCATAGGGGCTCCGGTTTGGGGAACGCCGTTTGAGTTCTCATCCATTCTGAACGGGATGATCATGACGGCGGTGCTGCTCTCGAGCAGCCTGACAATGCTGGCCGCCGTACGCGCAGCCCAGGCCGGCGAGAGAGCCTCAGTGAGCAAGTGGATGGGCGCGACCATGCTGCTGGGCGCTGTTTTCGCAGCGCTGCACCTCCGCGAATGGTTCAACTTGATCGGCGAAGGCTGGCGGCTGTTCGCGAATCCGACCGGAGGGCCGGCTCAATTTGGGGCGACGTTCTTCAGCGTTACTGGCTTGCACTTGACGCACGTCGTCACCGGCGTTATCGCACTGGGCTTCGTCGCTCGCGGCTATAACCAGGGACGCTACGACCAGAGCCACATCGAAACAGCAGGCCTCTACTGGCACTTCGTTGACCTGGTCTGGATGTTCGTTTTCCCCCTGATGTATCTGATGAACGCGCACTGAGAGCAGCAAGTAGGAGGGCAAGGAAATGTCTTCGAATCGTGAACTGACCATGAGCTCTTACGTTGGCATCGGTGTTGGACTGATGCTGATCGTCTGCTTTGAGGTGATCCTCACCTATCAGCACATGGCACCCCGCACGCTGCTGTTTGCTCTGCTCTGCCTGGCGTGTCTGGAGGCCTACGTGGGCGTCATGTATCTGATGCATGTCCGGTACGAGCGTCCGATTCTGTTCTGGACCATCTTTCCTGCGACGCTGTTTGTGTTGGGCTTTCTCTGTTACCTGTTTCCCGACGCGTTCCGCATGCTCAATATGCGGCTCATGAAGTGATAAGCGCGCGGGAAGCTCCAGGAGTGTGAATTCATGGCAACTACGGTTTACGAACCTCCGCAAGTTGAACGCAGCCTTACGGATTATTCAGGAAATGGCGGTGGCGGAAATCTGGCGCCTGCGGGCGGAGACTTGCACGCCGTCCAGGATCGCCCGCTGGCTCCCGCGCAGACCGGAATATGGGTGGCGCTGGGGGCAATCACGATGTCGTTCGCAGCCCTTACCAGCGCCATGGTCGTTCGTCAGGGAACGGCGCTCGACTGGCGCCACATGACGCTGCCTTCCATCCTCTACCTGAACACGCTCGCGCTTCTGGCCAGCAGCATTACGTTGGAAGTGGCTCGGCGCAAGGTCGTGGCCTATGCGCGCGGCATCGAAGTTGAGATTTCAGTGCCCATGCGCTGGCTGCTGGCAACTCTGACGCTCGGCTTGCTGTTCGTCGCGGGCCAATATGTTGCCTGGATCGAATTGCGAGGTGCGGGCCTTTATCTTGCTTCCAACCCCAACAGCTCCTTCTTTTACCTCTTTACTGGTGTGCATGCTACGCACGTACTGGGCGGGTTGCTGGGGCTGGTATATGTCATTAGCAAGCTTCGCCGTGGCGTTTTACGACGAAGCACATTCGCCGCGGCAGCTCAATACTGGCATTTCATGGGTGCGCTCTGGCTGTATCTGCTTTTGCTTCTGTGGACCAAATTGTAGGAAGACTTTCTAAAGGGGAACTGCAGTGCGGAAAGTGATAGCCGGCAGATCGGTGTTTGTGGTCGCGATGGCCGCAACTGTGCTGCTTGCACTGGCGCTCCCTCCGTTAGCATTTTCCCAGGGCTGCTCACTCTGCTACACGCAGGCCGCGAACTCAGGCGCCCGGTTGATTCGTGCGTTGCGTAGCGGAATCGTCATCCTGGTCGTTCCACCGCTCTCCATGTGCATTGGGGCCATGGTCGTGGCGTATCGCAAGCGCAACCAATTCCGTCAGGCCGATGGCTGCGCGGAACGAGGTTCCGACTGGTAACCCACATGGCAGCCACACACTCGAATCCATCCAAACTGCGCGACTACCTCGCGCTCACCAAACCTGAGGTGAACCTGCTTGTTCTGATGACCACGGCAGCGGGCTATTACCTTGCCTCCCGGGGACTGTTGCACACCAGCGGGATGATCAACACCGTGCTGGGAACGCTGCTGGTTGCCAGCGGCACGGCAACCCTAAATCAGTGGATGGAACGGGTGTGGGACGCGCAGATGCGGCGCACTGCCAACCGGCCTTTGCCTTCCGGAAGGCTGAGCTGTGCTGAGGCTTTTTTGTTTGGCATTTCCTTGAGTGTTGCCGGAGGGCTGTATCTGACGTTTGCCGTCAATCGGCTTGCTGCCCTGCTTGCGATCTCAACGCTGCTTTCTTACCTCCTAATCTACACTCCGCTGAAGCGCAAGACGCCGCTGTGCACGTTGCTGGGCGCGATTCCGGGCGCCATGCCTGCTCTGATTGGTTGGGCCGGCGCTGGGTCGCCGATCGACGCGCACGCATGGTTTCTCTTCGCTCTCCTTTTCTTGTGGCAGTTTCCACATTTCCTGGCCATCGCCCTGCTGTACCGGGAAGATTATGCCCGTGCCGGCTACAAGATGCTGCCCGATTTCGACGCGGACGGGCGTTTCACGCGTGGCGAGATTCTCGGGTTCTCACTGATGCTGATGGCCACTACGATGTTAGTAGGCGTTCGGACGGGTGCAATCGCGTTGCTCGCAGTGGGCGCAGCAGGAGCATTTCTGCTCTATCCAGTGAGCCGCCTCGTGCAGACGGCCTCGAGGACCGCGGCCCGCCGCGTGGTCCACGCGTCGGTCATCTATTTGCCGATAGTTCTGGCCATCGCGATATTGTGCCGGGCGTAACACTCGCCGATTCGCCTCTCACGCAAACTCAGGATTGGGTTGAGCGCCGAGTCAGTCGCGGGAGCAGGATCAGAACCAGCCCGTAGAAAATTAGCGAGACCACCAGCGACGCGGCGTTGCCGAATCGCAAGTCCTCGAATAGAAGCTTCAAAGTGCCGAAAGCGACAGCGGCATAAGCGACCCAACCGAGTTCGACGCGCCTCCAACGCGAGCCCACAAAACCCAAAGCGAGAGCCAGGGCGCAGTTCACAATCGTTCTGATTACGGAAAGACGCGAAGCAGCTAATTCCATGCGAGCGGTTGCAAACGATACGCTAGCGACCACAATGAGAGCCGCAGCGGTAAAGCCCACTAATGCAGCCGGAACAACCCAAAGCAACCGTCGCGTGCTGCGGTCTTCCGAAACTCGCGCACCGATGACGTAGCAAAGCGCAGCGCAAACAGCCACAATCCAGAGTCCCCAGCCTGGCGCGGCCGGTACGGTGCCGGCAAACGCAGTCGCGACATACACCGGAAGAGATGAAACGACCGCCGCTGCCGCCAGATAAAACGACGTGTGCAATCCCAGGCTGAACTTGCGCGTGCGCGAATACAGAAAAACCGCTGCTAGAGCGGCCAGACACAAGAATGGCACCTGAAGGCTGGCAGGAAGAAGAAGGAAGTTTCCACCCAGCAGAAGGGCGGCGGCCCAGGTAGCGCTGACGCGCCGATTGCGAGCGTGAGATTCGTCTGTGAACCGGAACAGTGCTCCCCAATAATTCACGGCCGACAACACCAGGAACAGTACACCGAGCACAGGCGCAGCCGAGTCGTGGGTGGCGCGCAGGGTGCCCCAGGTTGCGAGCAGGAAGGCCAATACGCCCTGGCCAATTTCAAAGATCGAAATTCGGTGACGCAACGCAAAGCTGCGAATTCCGATGCTGCCGCCGTAAGTAGCCAGCAGCGCGAAGCATAGCAAGGTCAAAGTGATTGAGCCGACAGGACGATAACCCTCCGGCACACCCTGGGAGGATGTCATCACGTACAAGATCAGCCACACGGCGAAATCCGCGGCCATAGCCGGGATTGCGCGCAGGCTGAGGCGGTGTCCCACGCAGGCGGCGATTTCGGTTGCCAGAGCCACCGCCAATAAAGCGGCCGTGAGCGGCGCCAAGTCGCGAGTTGCGATGATTAATGCGAGGGCTGTAATCACAGTTGCCAGCGTGGCGACCCATGGGATTACTTGCAAGTTGCGTTGCCATGCCAGTGCCACTGTCAGCACAGCGAAAGCCACGAGCACTGCGGCCGCGAAGGCCGGCGAAATAACCTGGAAGCGAACGGTGGACTCCCACAAGAGCGGCGAGAGGATGAGCGCCGATGTGAGGCCATAGGTGATGCTGGCAAAGTGGCTGGAGTCGTGACTCCTGACCGCCCACACCATCCAGAACGCCGCATAGGCGATCGCAACCAAGAGAACGGGCAATTTCGGGATGGTGCCGGACTCTGCGACGGCGCGCAGCAGATAGGCGCCCGCAATTCCGAGAACCGCCTTGCCGACAATGGGCACAGCCCCGCCCTGTATCTCCACGGGAGGAAACCCACGCCAGGTGGCGGGCGGCTTCGGCCTATGCAGAGCGGCGACAGGCGCCGCTGCTGCACTCGATTCGGAAGTTGATGGTTGGAGATGTGCTTCCAGTGCGTCTACGCGCCGTTCCAAGTCAAGCAGACGCGCGGTAAGTTGTTGTAAATCGGTTGCGATGTTCTCCACAGCTTGCGGCATATTGCTTCTCCGCATCCGGCCCCTTGCACACCGGGCCTAGCTGGTTCCGTGCGCCGGAGTTGCACCGGAGGCGGACAAAGTGCCCGCGTCCGGCCACGGCGGCAGGAGTTTCACCAAAACCCACAGAATCAGGAAGGGGAGAATCATAAGCAGGATTGCAGTCAGCGAGCCTTCCCGCGTGGCAAAGGCCATCTTGTATGTCGTATATCCCAGGAAACTCTTGGAGAACAGCTGGCCGCCGATGACGACGTTCCAGCGCATGGCGAAAATGCCGATCACGGTCAGAGATCCGGCAACGGCGTAGATTCGTTTGCGGGCGGTTTCGGTCAGCTTCAAAACCTGAGTCAGGCCGAGGAGAGCGATCGGCGTCACCGTACCCAGGAGAATTTGAACAATGACCTGTGACTTCCAGAGTCGCGTATGCACCATGAAATCCAGGCTGCGGAACGATTCATCGGCTTCGTAAATGCGCTGGAGCAGGTCCAGCATCTCGAGGCTGAAATCGATGACGAACGTATACATCAGGTATTGCGCGATCTTATCCAGGCAACGAATATCGATCTCGCGCCCCCGAAGCCGCGTGGAAACCATATAGAGCAACATGACGGCCGCGATGCCGGAAACCATGGCGGAAAAAATGAAAACGATCGGCATCAGCGGCGAGGACCACCACGGGTTGGCTTTCACCGATCCAAAGATGAACCCTACGTATCCATGCAACAAGAAAGCCGAAGGAATTCCGACCAGAGTAATGAAATAGCCCAGCCTTTCGTCGATTCGCAACGAGCGCTCGCTGATATTGCTGGAACCGAGTGTGAGCACGCGATAGAAAAGGCGCGCGAGACCGGTGGAACTTTGGGACTTGAGCACGATGTCACGCCGATAGTCGAGCCAGATTTCTAGCAGTAGTACCGCCATCAAGTACCAGAGGTAGACGAACCCGAACATCGCCATCGCTGACGAGCGGTGTGGCGTGAGGTACATTTCCAACGACCGTTCGGGATGTCCCAGGTGCAGCTGCAGCGGGAGAGGGGCGACCAACAGGAACGACAGCGCGGTGAGCAATGCCAGGCGGTATGTCGGCTTCACGGCCTGAACGCGAAAGACACGCTCCAAAGAGGCCAAGATGAAAGCACCGGCCACGAGTCCCGTGATGAAAGGATAAAGAACGATCAGAACGCTCCATTGGAGCTCCACTTCGTTCGGATACATGAAACCTTCTACGGGAATTTGCACCGAACCTCCCTAGCTTCCCCCAGCGGCTAAAGCCGCGTTAGTGTGTCGCCTCTACGGCACAGCTAAAACCGCGCCCTTTTCAAAACTCATCTCACCGAACTCATCTCACCGAACCATCCATGCCGTTGTAGTAAACCTTCGCGCCGGTGGCCATGTGGGGTTTCAAAATCTGCACAGTATGAGTCCGCAGGAACTCGTGAATCGGATCCTTGGGATTCTTCAAATCGGCGAGTTGCCGAGCCCCTGTGGGACAGACCTCGCAGCACGCAGTCGTCAAGCCCTTGGTGATGCGGTGGTAGCAGAGCGAGCACTTCTCGGCGGTATTCGTCTTCGGATTGATGAAGCGGCATCCATAGGGGCAGGCTTGCACGCAATAGCGGCAACCAAGGCAATAATTCTTGTCGACCAGGACGACGCCATCCGGCGTGACGAAGGTCGCACCCACCGGACAGACCTGGGTGCAGGGAGAGTCCACACAGTGGTTGCAGAGCTTCGGAACGAAGAAATTCTTGCCGCCGCTGATTTCGTTCGGCGGGAAGCCCTGCTTTCCACCGTTCGGCGATTCCACCTCTGGCCTTTCAATCTTCCAGTCGGCAACGTGATAGCGCTCAATCCAGGTTCGGAAATACCCGTCAGGAACGTCGTTCTCCTCCGCACAAGCACGCACACAACTGCCGCAGCCGATGCACTTGGGGATATCAATCAGCATGCTCCACCAGTGCTCGCTGAGTTTGTAGTTGGGTGAAGCCTCGGGCGTGCCCGCAAGGACGAATTTCCAGGCCACTGCAGCAGCCGGCAACAGCACGAGGAGATGGCGCCGAGTGATGTCCATTATTTCGTGCCTCCCGCGGGCTTTTCGTCCTCGATCTTTGGCTTGTGCGGCTGATGGCAGGTGTCGCAGGCAATTCCGCCGGAATGATCCGCGGTCACTACTTGGGGAAAAGTCTTCGGCTTGGCGCTGTTGGCTTCGTGGCAGCGGGCGCATAGGACTGCCGTGTCGAGCTTGGGGGGCGTGAGGGCTGAGGGATCGTCGGCGTGGCGGGCCAGAGCTCCGTGGCAGGCCTCGCAGGCGACGACCACATGTTTGCCCTGTTTCTTCAGCGCCGCTTCTTCGGTATGGCAGCCCTCGCAAACGTCGTGGCCGGCAAAGGCGATAGGCCGTGCCGCGATTTCGGCAATCGCCGCACCGCGGTAGTGACCGTATTGCCCAAAACTGGCGGGAATGACGGCGGCGCGCAGGACGACGAATGCAGCCACCGCAATCACGATGACGACGGCCAGGCGGATGAGATGTTCTGTGTCCTTAAACACGGTCGTTTCCCGCGTCTGATCCGGAGCAACTCGCCGGAAAAGAGGCGATGTTCTTCTTCGTTTACGTTGGATTGCGACTTGGAACGATGATTGAAGTCACAAGAACCTGTGACAGGAATCACTCCAGGAAGCGGGGCAGCCATGTGCACCGCTGCATGCGGCGAGCATCCGACCTGCATAGAGGAGGCCGCAGACGCTCGGTATCACCTCGTTTTATTGCCTTCCGACCACGGAACGGATGCGATCGAAAGCCCAGTCAATTTCTTCCCTTGTAACGGTGAGCGGAGGAGCAATGCGCAAGACCTTGTCGTGCGTTTCCTTGCACAGCACACCCTCTTCCTTCAGCGCTTCGCAATAGGGACGCGCTGGGCTGTGCAACTCGATCCCGATCCAAAGTCCTTTGCCGCGGACTTCTTTCAGATCGGGGCTGCGCAGGGTTCGCAATCGGTTCAGGAAGTAGTTCCCCAGATCTGCAGAGCGCTCGACCAGTCGCTCTTCCACCAGGACGTGGAGCGCCATTCTTGCCACCGCACAGGCAAGAGGATTGCCGCCGAACGTGCTGCCATGGTCGCCCGGTCCGAAAACTCCCAGAACATCCTTCCCCGCCAGGACGGCCGACACCGGGTAAAACCCTCCTGAGAGCGCCTTGCCCACGATGAGAACATCTGGCGTCACGTTCTCATGCATGCAGGCGAAGAGCTTGCCGGTTCTGCCCAGGCCAGACTGGATTTCGTCGCACATCAACAGAACGCGATGCTCCCGGCAGATGGCTGCCGCTTCGCTGAGAAATCCGGCGGGCGGAATGATAATCCCTGCTTCACCCTGGATCGGCTCGACCAGGAATGCGCAAGTGTTCGGAGTGATCGCGTTGCGCAGTGCGGCAGCGTCGCCAAAAGGAATGACAGTGAAGCCGGGTGTGAACGGTCCGAAACCACCGCGGTACTGCTCATCGCTCGAGAAGCTGACGATCGTTACCGTCCGCCCGTGAAAGTTATTCGCGCAGACGATGATTTCCGCTTTGCCTTCCGGGATCCCTTTGACCTTATATCCCCATTTCCGCGCAGCCTTTACGGCCGTCTCCACGGCTTCCGCCCCGGAGTTCATGGGCAGCACCATGTCGAACCCGGTCAGTTCATGCAGCTCCTTGCAGAGCAGCGGCAACTGATCATTGCGGAAGGCCCGCGAGGTCAGTGTCACCTTGAAGGCCTGCTCCATCATTGCGTGCAGAATCCGCGGATGGCAGTGTCCCTGGTTGACCGCTGAGTAGGCGGCGAGGCAGTCGAGGTACCGTTTGCCCTCAACGTCGTAAACCCAGACGCCCTCGGCTCTCTCAATCACCACGTCGAGCGGGCGGTAGTTGTGGGCACCAAATTGATCTTCCAACGCTATGAGTTCGGCAGAGCGGGTCATTTCCAGCAAGGACATTGGTTTTCTCCTCGGTATTTAGTTATTCGTGATCTCTTTCCAGCAACATGGTCAGAAGAGCCATGCGTACATAGAGGCCATTGGCCGCCTGTTTGAAATAAAGCGCACGTGGATCGTCGTCCACGGTTTTGTCCAGTTCCACAGTTCGCGGCAGCGGATGCAGAATCAGTGCATCTGACTTCATCTTCTCGACGACGCCGGAATTGATGGCATAACGTTGCAGTTCCTTCCGATCCCGAACCCGTTCCGGCCGGATGCGCGTCTGATAGACAACGTCCACTTCCCGGATCACGCGCTCGATGTCCGCTTCCATTTCATAGTGAACGCCGTGCGCGTCGAGATACTCGAGAATGTCGGGCTTCATCTGTAATTCCGGCGGGCTGACGAAAAAGACTTTGACCCTCTCGAACTTCGCCAGCAGATAGGCTAGGGACCGGGCCGTGCGGCCCTTGTCCAACTCTCCCACGATCGCGACGCTCAGGCCGACCAGCGGGCGTTCGCGATAGATCGTGTACAGATCCAGCAGGGCTTGCGTAGGATGCTGCCCGCCTTCGCCGTCTCCAGCGTTAATCACCGGGACCGGCGATACCTGGGCTGCGCGCTTGGCGCCTCCGGCTTCAGGATGACGCACAACAATGACGTCGGCGTAGCTGCCAATGATCCGGATCGAGTCCTCAACTTGTTCCGCTTCAACCTCCGACGAAAATGCGCCGGCATGCTCGGTGGAGAGCACCTTGCCGCCCAGCCGCTGCATCGCAGCCTCAAAGCAAAAGCGGGTGCGAGTGGATGGCCGGTAAAAGAGTGTGGCTAGAATTCTGTTCTGATAGTCGAGGGTGCCTCCGCGCGCCACGACGCGCTCCATCCCCCGCGAGCGGTTAAACAACTCCATGAGCAAAGGCAGCGTAAGTTGTTGCGACTCGATCAGATGGCGCAGCCTCGTCGCATCATGTTTCGAGCCAGTGTTGACCGAGCTGCCGACTCCAGCCTTTTCAGATGTGAGCGCCGTGCTTGACATTCGTTACCGTCCTCCTACCGACACGCCTAACGCCACCCGCAATTTATGGGTGACCCCTTCCGCGTCCGCAACAATATGGGTGCCGGCTCGTCCTACAACCGCCTGGCACAAATGCTCGTACGAAGTGATGACCACTTCCTTTTCCTTGCCGCCGGCCTTCAGGAAGTGCAGTGCCGATTCAATTTTGGGTCCCATGTTTCCCGGCGGGAATTGGCCCGCCTCGAGATGCCGTTCGAGTTCAGAGGCGGTTACGCGAGTGAGTGGGCGCTGAGTCGGCTTTTTGTAGTCGAGATACACGAAATCGGTGTCCGTGGAGATCGCGAAGATTTCAACGCCAAGTTGCGAAGCAAGCAATGCGGAGGCGCGGTCTTTATCAATCACCGCCTCCACACCGTGAAGATCGCCCTTTTCTCGCACGACTGGGATTCCCCCTCCGCCGCACGCGACGACCAACACTCCCTCCGCCATCAGCGAACGAATCACTTCGAACTCGACGATCTCCACCGGCTCCGGGGACGGAACGACGCGGCGGTAACCGCGGGCGGCATCTTCCACGATCTGCCATCCCAGCTGTCGCTGACGCTCCTCCGCCTGGGCTCGGGAATAAAACGGTCCGATCGGCTTGGTCGGATGCTTCATCGCGTCATCATTGGCCGACACAATGCACTGTGTCAGCAGGCTGACAACCGGAATGTGCAGGCTCGCTGCCGCCAACTCGTCGTAAAGAGCTTGCGCCAGGATGTATCCGATCTCGCCTTGGCTGGATGCGCCGCACACATCGAGAGTCTGGCCCGGCGCCTGGTCAGCCGCCCGCTCCGACCGCAGCAACTGCGCTCCTACTTGCGGCCCGTTGCCATGGGTTACCACCAGGTGATAGCCCTCGCGAACAAGGCCGATGATCGCCGCCGCCGTCCGCCGCGCGTTTGCCATCTGCTCGGCGACAGTTCCCTTCTCCCCGGCTCGCACCAGAGAGTTACCACCGACGGCGATGAGCATCGATTTCAAGCAGTCCTCGCCTCTTGCTCAGTTTCAGATCTCGAATTCGCTGTACACAGGCGCCATTTCGCGGAGCGGTGCTGTCTCCGGCACTTCGCGGTACTGCATCAGTTCCAGCAGGATCGCTTTCTGTGTGTGCAAACGATTCTCCGCCTGCTGATAGACCACTGAGTGCGCCGAATCGATAACCTCATCAGTGACTTCATCGCCGCGATGCGCCGGCAAACAATGCATGAACAGCGCGTCGTACCGGGCATGGCGGAACAGCTCCGAATTCACCTGATAAGTCGCAAATATCTTTCGACGCTCTTCCGCCTCGGCCTCCTGGCCCATGCTCGCCCACACGTCGGTGTAAATGACATCGGCGTCTGCCGCCGCAGCGGCCGGATCGTACGTCAGCGTGCAAGTGCCGCCGGTCTGTGCGCCCCGTCGCAACGCCCATTCCACTGCGTCCGCCACCGGTCCATATCCCGGAGGAGTCGCCACCCACACGTGGGCTCCCAGTTGTACTCCGGCGAACATCAGCGAGTGGCAGACGTTGTTGCCATCCCCGATAAACGCCACTTTCAGTCCTGCGACCTCGCCTTTCAGTTCCTGGATCGTAAGGTAATCCGCCATAGCTTGGCAGGGATGGCTGTAGTCCGTCAGTCCGTTGATCACCGGGATGCTGGCATACTCGGCCATGCGCTCGACGATGTGATGGGCATAGGTGCGGATCATGATGGCCTGCACCATGCGCTCCAGATTCTTGGCCACGTCGTAGACGGACTCGCGCTTGCCGAGATTGATTTCGGCGTTCGAAAGATAGAGAGAGAATCCGCCCAGCTGCTGAATGCCAACGTCAAACGACACACGCGTGCGCAGCGACGGTTTCTCAAAGATCATGGCCAGCGTTTTTCCCTTGAGCACTCCGGTGTGCGCCCAAGGGTGAGCTTTCATCTCGCGGGCCAGATCGAGCAGATACCGGATTTCCTCCGGCGAAAAGTCCTTGATGGAGACAAAATTATGACGGCCCATGGTGTGCCTCACTTCTCCGGGCAGGCGCAAATCGGCACCCACCTGGCAATTCAGCGGGGTTCTTTTTGCTACGCTCTAACGCGCAGGGGATGCGCGGCATGCCGACTTGCTGAAAGTAGTGGCAGATTAGAGGAAACGGCGAATTAATGCGGCCAAATACAGTTACACGAACGGTCTGCTGGTCTTGCTGCCGCTCGCTGTAGCGTGCTGAGGACACGGCAACACCCTGTTCATCGTCTCTCCTCAGGCACCTGGCGGCAGTGAAAGGCGTCACTGGTTGCGGTGACGGGAGTCACCCGGTGTTTGGCTGTCGGCTTACTTTGTGTGAAGTCTGAGCTCCTGAAAGAGAGTGGGAATGATTTGTTTCAGTTAGTAATATCGGGTTAGTACATATGGGGACTTGTGACCGTGTTGAATCTCTATAAAGTACGATATGCGCCACGAAAGCTACTCAACCCACCTCCCCCGGCTTGGCGGCGCACTCTTCATTCTCTCTTTTCAAAGGAGGGCAACAAATGAACAGAACCACAGTGCTTGTGGTATGTGCATTGGCCTTCGCCCTATGTACAGGGCCGGCGCTGGCAGCTACTACTCAGACACCGCCTCCTGCTGACACTCTGAAGGTCGATTATTTTGCCAATGCCAATACCGCTGGGGCCCCCGACGCTACCGTGCGCATCACCAACCCAAACACGGGCGGTGGCAATGTGTGCGCCAGCATTTTCGTGTTCGACGGCAATCAGGAGATGACTGAGTGCTGCAGCTGCCTGGAAACTCCGGATGGTCTGCAAACCTTCTCGGTGAACGCGAACCTGACCAACAACCCGCTGACGGGAAAGCTTCTCACCACCGGATTGATCAAGATCGTTTCGACCACGACGGTGGGCGGACTTTGCCCCCTGCCAACCACCTTCACGCCGATCGCAGCAGTGCGGGCGTGGGCGACGCACATCCAGAACAGCAACTACAGCATCACTGAGACGGCCTCGCAAGACGCCACTCTCAGCTCGAATGAAGTTTGGAGACTGGAAACCGAGTGCAGCGCAATCAAGACCGACGGCAGCGGCTCTGGTGTTTGCAGCTGCGGTTCGGGCGAGTAATTTGCATCACCCCCACTGTTCTCGTCGCCGATGCTTAATAGGCGACGAGACAGGGGTGGGATGACTCTCAGCGTACTATCCGGGAGACTGAAACCGGCTATCGTTTGTTCTGCACGAGAAAAACGTCGGGCATGATCGGCCGCTCGTTACTGTCACAGGATTCTCAAAGCCCACCACGAGCATTTTTCGTGTGACGGGGGAGACGACAGCAGGGGTCACCAAACTCCAAGGGGGGAGGGGGAACATGGCTCCTGCTGTCTTCCCATCTCACCAACAATTGAAAGCGACAAGGCAGCTATTGCAGCTTCGCGTACTCGGCTTTGGCTTGCTTCTGGATGGGGATGTCGGGGTCGGCGTCCTTCCACAAACTCAAGAAGTCCTGATATGCCGTACGCGCCCTCGCGCCGTCACCCGTCATCGCGAAAGCCCGTGCCAGGCCGAGCTTCGATAGCGCCTGATGAGGCATGGCACCTGTGGCGCCCCGATGTTCCAGCACCTTCTGAAATTCAGCGGCCGCCTCCCCTCCCTGCTTGTTCTGCAGATACGCTAGACCGCGCAAATAAGCGGGGATGCCCCACTCGGCGTATCCGAACTGGTAGGCCTCGGCAGGATGAAGATCCTCGATGGCCTTTGCGGCGTTGCCTCGTTGCAAATCTGCGCGCGCCTGAATTTGGGGAATCTCGGACTTTTGCGTAAAGCTGTTGAGCGGGTAGTCATGATTCAGTTTCGCGACGCTGGCCTGTGCTTTCTGTGCTTGCCCGCAAGTGGCAAACACCATGGCGGTCGCTGTGACTGTGTCCCGGTTGGTGCTGGACTCCAACGCCGCTGCAGTCTGCAAGGCACGATCGCAAAAGCCGAAATCCGCCTGCACGACGGCGAGATTTCCAAGATAGCCTTCGGCGGTCTGGTTCAAACCCTGGCTCCGCTCCAGCTCCCCGGCTCGTTTTGTAATCTCCTCCGCCAATCGCAGCTTGCCTTGCTCCTCAAGCGCAAGAGCCTGCCTGATCAGAAACTGGTGCTCCAACTGTTTTCCCTTTGACCACGCCAGTTCCCGCTCGGCATCAGCCGATTTTCCGGAAGACAGCAAGAAAAAGTAGTGAGCCCAGTGCAGAAACTGCCCGTCTGGAAACCGCGTCAGCCCCTGCTGAAACGTCTGCTGGGCTTCGTCCGTCCGGTTCGACCCCATGTAGGAATACGCTACATTGCCCCAGCTGCTCTCTGAATCATCACCGATCCGCATTGCGTCCCGCGCGTTTTCCGCGGCCTTGGCAAAGTCTCCTTCCAGTTCGTATCCCACAGCGAGGTTATGCGGCGGAATATTGTCATTCGGATAAGTCTGGGCATAGAGCTCCAGCGCTTCCATTGTCTTCTCGTGCTCTCCGGTCACGGTCTCGTAATAGTGCTCCGTGATGTAGAACTTCTCCCTCTCGCTGACCCGATCTCTGAGTTCATACGCTTTTCGCGTGGCTTCGATTGCCTTGTCGTTCTCTCCTGAATTGTTGTAGATGACACCCATGCGGGCATACACCCAGGCGAAGTTGGGATCGAGTTCGACCGCGCGCCGGTAAAATTTCAATGCCTCCATCTCGCTTCGATGATCAAATTCGGCATTCCCCGTCGCGAACGCCTTCAACGCTTCAAGCGAGGAAGTGGTGACCTGATCGATCGGCGTGTCGAACTTCTGTATGGATGCCAGCGACTCGCCGAGCCGCCCGCGCAACTTCGAAGCAGCGGTACCGAGCGCGGTCAATACCTGCTCTTTGCTGCCAGCCTGTTCCTGCACCTGGGCCACCGAATCTCCGCTCTGACAGTTGATGGCGTTCAGCGTGACCACATACTGGCTGCCCAGGCTGGCAATCGAGCCCGAGAGCATGGCCTTGCTGCCCACACGCAGGCACAGATCGCGCGCCAGGTCGCTGGTGAGGCGCTCGTCGGGCTGGCGTCCCATAAAGCTGAGCATCTGCCGCACCTTCGCCTGTGGAATCACCTGCAGGAATGGCGATTGCTCCAGGTCCACGGCCAGTGCCTGTTTCAGAGTTCCGTCAAACACCGAATCGCCCGTCGTGTTCGTGAAGTCGGCCAGCACGATGGTGTCTCTCTCGGTGAGCGCCTGAGACCGACGGGACTTCAGATAAAACACACCGCCAACGGCAATTGCGGCCAGCACTGCCGCAGCGAGCACAATAGGGACGAACCGCTTGCGGGCGCTGGGCGCCGCCGTTGCAGCCGTTCCCGAGACGGCCACTGCGGACGATGACGACGCAGTCGCAGCTGGCGGCGCGGAAATCGCCGAGGCAGAGGCGGGCATGGCCGGCGCGGGCGTGAGGCCAGATTCCGGCCGCATTGGCTGTGGCGTAATCTGGCGAGAGTCAGAGTCGTGCACCGCCAAGGGCACGCTTCCAGAACTTGCCACCGTGGCGCGACCGGTGTCCGTATCCCGCTTCAACCGCTGCAGGTCGGTGCGAATGTCCGCCGCATGCTGGTAGCGAAGGTTACGATCCTTCTCCAGTGCTTTGAAAATGATGTCTTCCAGCTTGGGCGGGAGGTCGCGATTGAAGCGAATCGGCGGAGTGGGGACCGAGTCGAGAATGGCCTTAAAGATGACTCCTGAACTCTCGCCATGAAAAGGCAAAACACCGGTGACCATTTCGTACAGAACTGCGCCGAAGGAGAACAGATCGGTGCGAGAATCCAATTCCTTCGCTCGCACCTGTTCCGGCGACATGTAGGCCACGGTCCCAACCATGGTTCCCGGGCTGGTCAAGTCTTTTTCCTGCACCGAACCGGTCTGGGTGTTGAGGGCTGCAATCTGACTCGATGAACTCTGCGCCAGGCTGACCTTGGCCAGTCCAAAGTCGAGAATCTTGGCGTGTCCGCGTTTGGTGACGAAAATATTCGCAGGTTTGATGTCACGGTGAACGATGCCTTCCGCGTGCGCAGCATCGAGCGCGTCAGCCACCTCAATGGCCAGCGGCAGCAGGATTTCCAAATCCATCGGCCGGCCGCCGATGCGATGCTTCAGCGTCATGCCGTCGAGGAATTCCATGGCGATGAAGGCTTCGCCATGCTGATCGTCAATCTCATAAATTGTGCAGATACTGGGATGATTCAGCGCTGAGGCCGCCTTGGCCTCGCGCTCAAAACGGCTCAAGGCCTGAGGATCTTTAGCCACATCGTCGGGCAGGAATTTGAGCGCGACAAAGCGGCCCAGCTTGACATCCTCAGCCTTGTATACGACGCCCATCCCTCCGCCGCCGAGCTTCTCGACGATGCGGTAGTGCGAGATGACCTGGCCGATCATTGGGCTGAAATCTTAGATTTAGTGGTAAGGCAAGTCAATGAAGATAGAGAGGTTGGCTGCGGCCCGAAGGCTGGTGGACACTCCATTCCCGGTTTCATTCGTTGACCGGCCAGCAGACGCCTGCTGAATGGCGAGCCCAAGGCCAGTACGGTGACCCGACCGTTTTCAAGCCAGATTACTGTCCTATGGGACACTCCTGCCTCGATACCTACGGCCTGTCTGCCATTTCTTGACTTCGGGCTATCTTAGGAACTGTGTTGCGCCCGGCTCGGACGGCGCAAGCAACATCCACACGAGGCTGAGCCCATGCAGACTCCCCCAGTGCCCACGACCCTCAGGCGAAGTTCGAGAGTACCAGCCGCAGTATCCATCCTGGTGACCAGTCTGGCCGGAACGCGCTTCTCCGAAGTGTGTGAAACCTTGGTCGTGAATGCTCATGGCTGCGCTATGCTTTCGCCTGCGAAGCTGGACGCCGGTGTTCCGCTGCACTTGCACAGCAAAGAAGGGCGAGAGGCCGCCGCGCATGTGGTCTATTGCCAACCCGTCGGACCCGAGAATCGTCGCTGGAGATTGGGGGCGAGCCTCGATCAGCCCGAAAATTTCTGGGGGCTGCGAGATTATCCCCAGGATTGGCCAGTTGCGGCGGTGTCTGTACCTCCCAGGGTCATGCAGACACTCGTGCCGGTGGTTCTTCCGCCGTCTCCAAGAGAAGCAGTAAGCCACTCCGCCGACGCCGCGCTTGGCCGACTGGCCCGGCAACTGGAAGCGCCTTTGGTGCGAATGGTTGCAGAGGCCGTTCGCCCGCTCCAACTCCAGGTCACTACGTTAAACGAGCAGGTCGCTACATTAAATCAAAAGCTGGCTGACCGGGAGGCGAATCCCAGCCGATTTGAAGTCTCGCTCTCCAGCATTCCAACTGAGCTTGAACAACAACTCGAATTGCGTCTTCGCCGGGACCTCGGTCCAATCGTTCTCGAGGGAGCGCGCCAGCAGTCCACACAGCTGCTGTCAGCAGCGAAGGCCACGCTGGACCGGCAAGCCGCCGAGACCCACGAGCGTTATCTGCAGCGAGTCGGAGAGGAGTTGACTGCGGTTGAGAAGCGAGCCCAGGATCTTTCCGCCCATATTTCCCACGAAACGCGAGAATACTTGCACCGCGGCCTGGACGACTTTCACGATCAGCTATTGAACGGAGGCCACTCGCTCAAGCGGCTGAGTGAAGAGCTTCTGGACTTCCTGCAACAGAGCCTGAACCAGGAATTTCACGCGCGCCGCGTCGATCTGGAGCAGCTTCGCGTAGCAGTCTCATCGGAGTCATTGCGCCTGCAGGGGCAGATTGAAGACCTCGACCGTCGCATCGCCAAATTGGACGATGCGGCTTGCAGCTTGGAGTCGGGATTGGATCAGCGCCTGAGCCAGATGTCCAGCAACACGGTGCGCGATGCACGCGGCCAGCTGGAGGCTGCCGCGCGCGAAATCTTCGAGGAACTGACAGCCCGCAGTGCGAAGACGCTCGCTGGTCAGCAAGACGCCGCCAGCGAGAACATGAGGATTGTCCAGACGGGAATCTTAAGCTCAGCCTCCGATTCGCTGAAAGCGGAAACCGCGAGTGCTCTGCAGGCCTTCGAACTCTCCATGGAAGAACTGGCCAAGCTCTCAGCAGAGCGCTGGCGGCTCAAGCTGGCAAGCGGCTTGACCGCTCTGGCAAAGGGACTTGGTGAACAATTGCAGAGGCAAGCCGATTCCGGAGACGACGCCCCGCCGGCCTGACAGAAATAAATCTCTGCACTGAAAAATAACCGGCGCCGGCCCTCAGTAGCGGTTCTGGAACCACTGCCCAGTCCGCTCTCATCTTGACGGGAGTCTGTTCGGTTCGACCGGATGTTAAGATTTCTTTGAGCGAAGCTTGGCCCCGTGCCTCCTGGGTCCTCAGTACAAAACTCAAGTCTGCGGCCGCGATCCGAGCCCTTGGTGCGTTTACGCTAGGCTCATTCATATCTCGGAAGAAAGTGTTTGCTCTGGTTTTCGGCGTGAATACGAGACAGAGATTCCTATG